>TARA_R110002050_G_scaffold269917_1_pt1 | contig 82726 bp, 93 predicted proteins | sample TARA_R110002050 | Tara Oceans TARA_R110002050 (sample SAMEA4396988) | marine metagenome | biome: Polar Biome; feature: [DCM] deep chlorophyll maximum layer (ENVO:01000326); material: water (ENVO:00002006), including particulate matter (ENVO:01000060) such as... | depth 25 m
CTAATGCCATCATTGCGATTGATAATGTTTTCAGCTTCATTAAAATTTTCCTCTAATTGCTTTATAGTTATATTACGACACGATTAAACTCGTTCTTGAGTTCCATGCGTGTTCAAACATTAATCGTCTCTAAACTGATAGTCAAGCATCTCCCCCAGTTTTTATATGACTTTTTTCATATTTTTTTCGGGAAAAACTTCCCGACACGCTAAGTCAGTGAAACTAAAGGACTATTACTTTAGTGGTAGATCTCAAGCAGGAGTATTAATTCTTCACCTAGTCAGAGCGATCGCCACGAATATGCGCTCATATACTAGTAGAAAACCCTATTGCACTTATGCTTCTGTTTCCACATTATCTTTAATCCAAGCTTTTGCCAGCATGATAGCTGCCAACGTGCGCTCACGCCCGAGCAGTTCTAGCGTTAAGTCAAGAGGTGGTGACATTGTATTTCCAGTAATGGCGACCCGAATCGGTTGTGCTACTTTGCCCATGCCGACTTCTTTTGCGACTGAACAGTCTTTTATTTCAGTGTGTATAGGTTCAGCTAACCATTCTGATAATCCTGATAATCGATTATGCATATCATCCAGCAACACCAGACTATCTATTGTTAGGTTTTTACGTGCAGCCTTATCGTCAAACTCCGTTATTTTTTTATAGAAGAAAAGACTATTTGCCGCCATTTCTACCAAGGTCTTTGCTCGCTCTTGTTGCAACACCACGACCTTGGTTAATTCTGGACCCTGTGTTGGATCAATACCATTTTCCCCCATGTGCCAACTTAAATGATGAGCAATGTGTTCCGGTGAGCTCGTTTTGATGTATTGCTGGTTAAGCCACAATAATTTATCCGTATTAAAACTAGATGCTGATTTGTTCACATCTTTGATATCAAAAAGCTGCACCATTTCATCAATGGTGAAAATTTCTTGGTCACCATGAGACCAACCTAAACGAACTAAGTAATTTAATAATGCTTCAGGTAAAAAACCTTCATCACGAAAACTCATCACACTCACCGCGCCATGACGTTTTGATAATCGCGCGCCATCATCACCTAAGATCATAGGAAGATGGGCAAAAACAGGGGTTTCAGCACCTAATGCTTTGAAAATATTAATTTGTCTCGGCGAATTATTTAAGTGATCGTCACCGCGAATAACATGTGTCATGCCCATATCCAAGTCGTCAACCACTACGGTCAGATTATAGGTCGGTGTGCCATCAGGTCGGGCAATGACTAAATCATCTAATTCACTATTTTGGAACTCTACATTGCCTCTAACGACATCTTTAACAATCACGCTCCCTTCAAGCGGGTTTTTAAATCGAATAACAGGCTGTACGCCTTCCCGAGGGATGGTTAGATGACGACAACGGCCATCGTAACGCGGCTTTTCTTTATTAGCCCGTTGCTGCTCGCGCATTGTTTCCAATTCATCTTTTGAGCAGTAACAATGATATGCATCACCCTGCGCTAATAATTGTGCAATAACTTCTTTATAACGATCAAAGCGACGTGTTTGGTAAAAAGGACCTTCGTCATATTCTAAGCCGAGCCACGTCATTCCTTCTAATATCGCATTCACCGATTCTTCGGTTGACCGTTCTAAATCCGTATCTTCTATTCTTAAAACAAATTGTCCACCATGTTTGCGGGCATACAACCATGAGAATAATGCCGTACGGGCACCACCTACATGTAAGTAACCGGTAGGACTAGGAGCAAATCGAGTGCGAATGGTCATTTATTAATCTCTCAAACTGGAATATGATTTTAAATATCGGTTATTGTACCAGCATGTACTCTCTATATATGGTTGTTGATTTCTATGAAAACACTTTCAAACATTCTAAGTCTAATGGCATTTGTCTTTTCAACTTATAGCTATGCTGATGAACAGTACTCAGTAACAGAAGTTAGTACGGGTGTTTTTTATCATCAAGGCATCCATGAAGATGCGACAGAAGAAAATATTGGAGCAATTGCCAATGTCGGCTTTATTATCGGCGAACAGTGTGTTGCTGTTATTGATAGTGGTGGCAGTTATCTTGAAGGCACTTATTTACGAGCAGCCATCAAAAAACAGACTGACTTGCCTATTTGTTACGTTATTAACAGTCACGTTCATCCCGATCATCTGCTTGGCAATGCAGCTTTTAAAGTTGATTCTCCTAAATTCATTGGCCATGAAAAGCTACCTGCGGCCATCGCCGCTCGACAAGATTATTTTGCTAGAACTTTCAAAGAGATATTAGGCCAAGCTTATACTGGCACAGAATTTATTCATCCTACGCTCACCGTTTCGATAGACAAACCTATCACCATCGATCTCGGTAATCGTCTTTTGACATTAACAGCCTATTCAACGTCTCATACTGACAATGATGTAACCGTATTAGATAACAACACCAAAACACTATGGACTGGTGATTTATTATTTATTGATCGCATTCCAGCACTGGACGGCAGTATTAATGGTTGGCTTGCAGTCATGCAACAATTTCAGTCGATGGATCTTGATTTTGTCATTCCTGGTCATGGCAAAGCTGGATGTAATGAATGGCAGCATGGCTTACTGGCTCAAATAAATTACTTTACGGTAATACGAAATGAAATTCGCGAAATCATCCAGGATATGGGTACTATTGATGAAGCAACCCAAAATGTAGGTCTTGAAGAAGCAAATAAATGGGAACTTTTCGAGCTATATCATCGTCGTAACATCACAGCATCATTCGTTGAACTCGAATGGGAATAATAAAATAATGGAGAGAAAACATGTTTAGTCGTATATTTAATCTTATGGTCATCGGTCTTGCTCTGATGTCTTTCGGGCTGAGTGCTTATGCCGCCACGCCAACAGAACCGTTATGGCCAACATTAAAAGTAGCGTACTTTGGCGACAAAGTGATTCGAGAGGATGCTAATGACTTGTTGGTGATTGAAGCACCTAAACGGGCTGAAGATGCAGCAATCGTTCCCATTACCATCACATCACTAGTCCCTCAGTCTGCCGACAAATACATCAAAAATATTCATATTGTGGTTGATAATAACCCTGAGCCTTATTCAGCAAACTTTCACTTATCGCCAGAATTAGGCTTAATTGATATTTCTACTCGTATGCGTATTGATCAATATACCTTTGTACGTGCGATTGCTGAAATGAACGATGGTTCATTACATATGGTATCTCGCTTTGTAAAAGCATCAGGCGGTTGTAGTGCACCTGCGGGTAAAGACGCAGCTGCGGCCTTAGCCCGTTTAGGTAAGATGCAAATTCGAATGAGAACACCAACGGTAGGTGAACCTGTTCAGGCACAAGTCATCATCAGCCATCCTAATTACAATGGCTTACAATTCGATCAGGCTTCTCGTAGATACATCGCAGCACATTATGTAAAAAACATTAATATTTCTTATAACGATAAACCACTTGTATTTGTTGATACGGGTATTTCTGTTAGTGAAGATCCTAGCATTCGATTTACCTTCACGCCCACTGAAAAAGGAATATTAAAAGCTGAAGTCGCAGATAGTAACGGTCAATCTTTTAGTGAACAAAAAGACATTTAGCCAACACTAGAATTTATCCCAAAAAAAAGGCCGTATTCAATACGGCCTTTTCGTTTTTATATGTAACGTTTTATATTACTACCGCATCCGGCAGCTTTTATAAGCTTCTGCATGCGCTTGTTGAAAGTTACTGATACCATCAACGACATCCGTATCATCCCTGAACATAGCACCTCGGTCACCAGGCAAGTTACGATATTGGAAACCCGTATCAGCATCTTCAAATTCAACTTGTGTGAAGGACTCTGCTAACTTATCAATAACACACGAACATTTATTTGTTGCTTCATAAATATTCATTTTTCCCTGATTAGACGCAATGCAATCCTGCACATATTGAACACGTGTGACAGTGGTGAAGTCATTGGCTGAGCTAATCCCTGGAAGTGCAAACAATCCAGCCATTAGCAGTGTAATACCGGCTTTATTCATCAAGTAACTCCTAAATTATTTTCGTTAAGATTTGTCTGACTCATGCGTCAATCTTATAGTTCCTTAAAACACGTTGATACATAATTTTGCATCATACCTGAACTTTAGTTATTCGTATTCCCCTTGGATGGGTAACAACTTCAATAATTTTATAATTCACGGCATGATAAGTTAAAGTAATTAAGGTAGACTTAATAGTTTTATACTTGGCACATAACGAATTATAGACCCACGACCACTGGGCAGGAGAGACCTATGAAAAAATTGTTACTTCATCTTGATACTGATCCTGTTGTCAGTGCATTTGACCAAGCAGTTGCCTATGATGCAGGCGTTGACAACATCATGGCATATGGTGGAGCAACTCGCGACAATGTCACTCCACATGTTCATGGCATGATCTTTACTCGCGGTGGCAAGAACTTAAAAAATAGTGCCATTTTTATTGGCGGCTCTAACGTTGCAGCAAGTGAACTTGTCGGCAAGGCGGTTAAAAAAGCTTTTTTTGGTCCCGTTCGAGTGTCTGTCATGCTTGATCCTAATGGCTCCAATACCACTGCGGCAGCCATTGCACGTAAGGTAATGACTAACTATGATATTACGGGTAAAAAAGTGGTTATCTTGGGTTCAGGCCCTGTCGGCCAACGCTCGGCACTTTATTTCTTAAAAGAAGGCGCTAGCGAAGTCGTTATTACTTCTCGTAGCTTAGCGCGGGCAAAAGTGATTACGGATCAAATGAAGGCCGCTTATGGTGTTGATGTTACGCCCGGTGAAAGCCGTAGTGATGAAGCCGTAAAAGATTTATTAAAAGATGCTCATGTTGCGATTGCTAGTGGTCCAGCTGGGGTTTGTGTATTGCCTAAATCGGCATGGACATCCAGTGATACATTGGAAGTTGTGGCTGATGTAAATGCTGTACCACCGCTTGGTGTCGATGGCATTGAAGTTATGGACAATGGTACCGAAAAAGAAGGGGTTAAGTTCTACGGTGCTATCGCTATTGGTAACTTTAAAATGAAGGTTCACCGCGGCTCAGTTTCTTCTTTATTTGAATCAAATGATCAATTTCTTGATGAAACAACGATCTACGATATTGCTTGTAAGATTGATAGCGAATAGTGACGTCAACGCAATACCATAACACTCATCTGAACACGGAGGTTCAGGTGAGTGCCCCGGCTCGACTCCATTTAGGTTTTCTCGATCTTAATGGCGATTCTGGTAGAAAATTTGGTAGCATCGGCCTTGCCATAAATAGTCATTCGACTATCGTTAAGGTGCGAAGTGCTGAGAATGCCAATATCACAAGTCAATGTGCCAGTCCTCAAACCATTCAAAAAGCTGAAAAATTACTGACTCGATTTTACCAAACCATAGGCAAGGACGTCGCCCCTTCGGATCAGCATGTAGCACTGACTCTCGAGCAGCTCATTCCTGAACATTCTGGCTTTGGTTCTGGGACACAATTAGCCTTGGCCATCGGCACAGCACTGTGTCGCCTACACGACATCAACGCAACAACGACGGAAATAGCTCAACAATTAGGTCGCGGTTCTCGTTCAGGTATTGGTATTTCAACGTTTGACCTGGGCGGTTTTATAGTTGATGGTGGTAATAAGCCTAATCATAGCAGCCCCCCACCTCTATTGGCACATCATCAATTCCCTAATGAATGGCGAATGGTGCTGATTATGGATCCCGAGCATAAAGGCGTACATGGCCAGCAAGAAAAAAATGCATTCACTACGCTCGCTAAATTTCCGCTGGTCAATTCACACGCTATTTGTCATTTGTGCCTCATGCAATTATTACCGGCTTTAGTAGAAAAAAATCTGGATCAATTTGGTGATGCGATAACTAAAATTCAACGATTAATTGGTGACCACTTTGCACCTGCTCAAGGTGGTCGTTATACCAGTGATAATGTGGCAAGCGTGCTAGAACATGCGCTCAGTTTAGGTCACGCGGGTATTGCACAAAGCTCTTGGGGGCCAACTGGCGTTGTATTTGTTGATAGTGAAATGACCGCCACATCACTCGTTACTCACTTAATGACTTACGCTCAATCGGAATTGTCCACGAGCAATCAACTTACTTTTAGCATTGCTCAAGCCGATCAGCTTGGTGCACTTATTGAAACGACAAGCTAATAACGATTATGATGTCAGTAATACATCAATACAAAACTATTTTTAAGGAATAAATATGTCAAAACGTTCGATTGTTCATATGTTAGACCCTATGGTTCATAACAGTCCATTTGATATCAATATGGCGGTAGATGCAGGCTACGAAGTAATCATTCCTTACAACAATGTTAAATTAGAGGAAGTGGCAGGGCTCACTCAGGATGCAATTTTCTCGCGCGGCCCAGCTGGCGTAAAAAAAACCGGTATGTTTATTGGCGGTCGGGATATCGGTCTCGCAATGGATATGTTGGATGCAGCTAAAAAAGCCATGGTACCTCCTTTCGAAATCTCTGTGTTTGCCGATCCAAGTGGTGCCTTCACAACCGCAGCAGCACTTGTTGCTTGCGTCGAACGTGATTTGAAGAAAAACTTTGATTTACCCTTATCCGGCATGCGCGCTGTTGTTTTTGGTGGTACAGGCCCAGTTGGTTTAGCGACAGCGGTCATTGTGGCTCAACAAGGTGCTGATACAACGATTGTTGATCACTTTTCAATTGATACTGCACTCGAATACGCTAAGGAAGCTAAAAGCCGTTACGGCGTTAGTTTACGCGCTACTGCTGCTGCATCTGATGCCGATAAAGCACGTTTGCTATCTAATGCTGATCTTGTTTTTTGTACTGCTAAAGCAGGCGTTCAAGTGCTGAATTCATCGGTATTAGAAGATGCGAAACAGCTCAAAGTAGCGGGTGATGTTAATGCTGTTGCACCATTAGGTATTGAAGGTCTGGGCATCATGGATTCAGGTGAACCGCTTACTCATGCCGTAAACTCTAAAGGTGCTGTAGGTATTGGTGCGCTTGCTGTTGGTAACGTGAAATATAAACTGCAACATGCATTACTGCAAGAAACACTCGATGCTGAAAAACCGGTTTACCTAGATTTCCGTAACGCTTTTGATGGTGCTCGTCAGCTCGTTTAACTAAAATACGACCATGCAAACTCAGCGTATTCCTATACTGATATTTGCACAAAGTGGACGCTTCTTAGCACAATCAGCCACCCAAGCCGGTTACACGGCCTGGGTGGCTGATTGCTTTGGAGACACTGATTTATTAGCAGTTGCCGAACGCTGGCAACCATTAGAACCTTTTGCAGAATTAACGCAGGCTAGTATTTTCGCCAGCTTGTCAATGCTCACAAGGGGTGAGCAGTGCATGCTTTTGTGTGGCAGTGGCATTGAATACTGTTACCACTTATTATTTCCACTACCCGCTAATATTCACCTTATTGGCAATACAGTGGATACGATACATAAGCTCAAAACCCCAGCATTATTTTTCGATATATTAGAACAACTTGCATTAACGTATCCTAACACTCAGTTTGAAACGCCTGGCAATGACTTTACTTGGCTGAAAAAACAGGCCACGGGTCTAGGTGGGACGCATATACAATATGCAGGGAGTGGCAGAGATAAAGTTCGTACTGAGTCATATTATCAACACTTCATTTCTGGCAGCAGCGGTTCATGTTTGTTTTTAGCTGATGGTTATCAGGCACACATTGTCAGTATCAATCAACAATTCTTAGCGCCTGATCGTCAAACACCTTTTCGTCTGGGCAGAATTGAATCCGCTTGGCAGCTTTCAAAGTATCAAAGCAGTTGTATACATGACGCCATTAATCAACTTACTGCTGCAACAGCCTTAGTCGGTTTAAACAGCTTAGATTTCATCATCGCCAACAATAATGAGTTATTCATTCTAGAAGTTAATCCCCGCGTTAGTGCCTCAGCGGAACTTATCAACAACAAGTCTACCTTACTTCACCAGCATCTTGATGCCTGTTTAGGTCAATTACCAACCCCGCAAAACGCCATAAATCATACTCGCGCCTCTTTGTTTTATCATTATGCGACTTCTGACCTTATCGTTCCTGAAGATATGTTGTGGCCGGCAGAGTGTCATGATATTCCTAACTGCGGATTAATCATTAAACAGGGTGAGCCTATATGCACCTCTTGCATTGAACTGGCTGATAATGATTCTGCAATGCGATTACATAAGCTTATTGAACAAAATATTTTAAAACAACTTATCATCGCTACTTCAAAAACAGTTAGATCAGGGCCATATTTGGGTTCATCTTAACTTTGGAATAATAAGAGTATGAAACGCATCGCACTTTTTTTGGCCACAAACCTAGCTATTATTACTGTTCTCAGCATTACCATGCGCCTGTTTGGCTTCGAAGGATTACTTGATCAACAGGGCGTTGATCTCAATATGAATGCCTTACTTGTCTATGCTGCCGTAATTGGCTTTAGTGGCTCAATTATCTCACTCGTGATTTCTAAATGGTCTGCAAAACGCATGACTGGTGCTCACGTTATCACTTCCCCCAAGAATGAAGCTGAACGTTGGTTAGTTTCAACGATTGAACGACAAGCGCAACAAGCGGGTATAGGCATGCCCGAGGTGGCAATTTATGACTCCACACCACCCAATGCTTTTGCAACAGGCATGAATAAAAACAATGCCTTGCGACAATTTTAGTTAGAAAGGCAAGTAACTTAGTTTTCAGCAGGCTCTCCATCTTGAAGAGCTCTGCTGAAAATTATCTCTATAAATCATCATCTTCGAAGTTGTAATCAGGGCTGTCAGATGGTTTATGGATGTAAAACCCCATTGCATAATCCACACCCAAACGCCATAACAAGGCTAGACTATTTGCATCAGAGACAAACTCAGCAATACATTGCTTACCTGCTTTTTTACTCATCTCAATAATGGCCTTCACTGCTGCTTGATTCTCTGAATCTTGAGCCATATTTTCTACAAACGAACCATTAATCTTCAGGTAATCTACATCTAATACGCTCAGACTATATGAAAAATCTAAACCTGAACCAAAGTGCTCTAAACCAAATTCACAGCCAATTTCTCTTAGTTTGAGGATCATTACTTGAGCATTTTCAAGATTTTCTAATGCCGCTGTCTCACTAATTTCAAACACTAACGCCGAACCATCTAATTGATGTTGGCGTAATAAAGCGACCAGCCAATCAACGAACTCCTTTTTCGCTAGCATAGGCTTGGATAACTTAATGAAAAACCGTGTTTTAGGACGCTGTTTGCGATGTTCAACCAAACTAGTTAATGCCTGAGTGATAACCCATTCATCAATACCTAACATCAAGGCATCATTGGCAGCATAGTCAATAAAGTCTTCAGCGATGACGAGTTGTCCATCCCCGCCTTTCATTCGCACCAAGATATCGTAAAGCTCTTGCTCCTTACCATGCAAGCTGACAATAGGTTGATAATTAAGGACAAAGCCGTCATTTTCTAAGGCATTACGTATATTTTCCTGCCAAAAAAGTGCTTCATCATTGCTGGTTTCACCTGCACTAGGCTTAGTCGCTTGATAACGTGCAACAATATTTCCGCCTTTTTTCTGTACCTGGATACAAGCCTTATTGGCCTGCTCTAAAATAATTTCTATTGAAAAGCTTTCTGTAATCCGACTGATACCGATACTGCACCGTAAATCTACCATTTTGCCGTTTGCATGAGAAATAAATGCTTCGATGGTTTCTCTATAAGCCTCTGCACGGGCATCAACATAACTGTCGTCGCCACTAGGAATAATAATCGTAAAGACCTTATCCGAATATCTCGCTAATAATTCATTCTCTTCTAGAATATTACTTAATAATCCAGCAGCTTCTTTCAACACCTCTTCGCTGGCAACTAGACCCACTTCCTCTTTAATGAGTTGAAAATTATCAAGCTCCAAATACAATAATGCGGAAATGCCCTTACCATCACTTGCTTTACCAACAGTAAGAGCTAGCTCATCCATAAAGCGAACACGGCTAAACAGCCCCGTTAAGACATCGTAATCACGTAGTAATAATAATTTTTCATCTGACTCGGCAGTTTCTTGTGAGTTTTCATCTCGTATCACTACCTGAATACATGCTTCGCCTTCAATTTCAGCATGCGTAAACTCGATCTTCGCAGAGAAGTTATCGCCATCCGCCTTAAGACACATCACTGATAATAAGGGTGACTTAGCATTTTTCTGCTCTGAAAATTGCTTCAAAAAGGCTTTAAATTTGGCATGGTCATCTAATGACACCATATCTAAAATCGGTAAACCATCGACATCTTCAGACTCTTCATAGCCAAATAAAGCTAAATAAGCTTGGTTGACATAAATATGCATACCTTCATGCATATAAGCAACGGCATCACGTGAGCTGTCTAATAACAACTTTGCTCGCTTTTCACTTTCACGTAAGGCATGTTCATTCCGCCGACTTGAGCGACGTACAAACAAATTTTTCAATTCTCTTGCCGCAGCAAATTTCAAGCGCTCCGTATCATCAAAGCTAATGACATCTTGTGCACCTTGACGGTAATAATCAGCCATATTTTCGACGTTTGTGACAAGCACGATACAAGGAATATCCCTTCCTAGACGGTGTATTACATTGAGGACATCCCGAGGAGAAACCGCATCCAGCGTATCACGGCATAAAACCAAATCCCATAAGCCTTCTGTCAACGCTATCTCTAACTCTGCCAACACCTCTTGACGTGCACCTCTGACAGTATGACCAGCACTTCGTAGTACGTTAGTGATGTTATCAGCATCCGTCAGCGAATCATCCACCAACATCAATCGTAAAATGCCTTCCGCTCTATCCATGTCTTACGCCCTCTTTTGCTGGAATTATTGCTTGCTGACCTTCTAGCGTTGCCATTTGAGCGGCCATCCATTGATGAACAACCTGATTAAGCTCGGCTGCCGTTTTATTTTGACTACTCATCACCGGACCAATCACCAATTTAATGACACTAGGATATTTAATAAAGCCATGTCGGGGCCATGCCTTGCCAGCATCATGCGCCACAGGAACAACAGACACCCCCGCTTCCACAGCAAGCTTGGCACCACCAATCCCAAATCGGCCCATTTTACCGGAAGGTATTCGTGTTCCTTCAGGAAAAACGACCACCCAATAACCCGCTGTTAAACGCTTTTTACCTTGCTCAATGATCTGGCTTAATGCTTGTCGGCCAGCAGCGCGATCAATAGCAATTGGCTTTAATGAAGCTAGGCCCCAGCCAAAAAAAGGCAGCCATAATAACTCACGTTTCAACACCCAAACTTGCGGTGGAAACACGGCTTGTAAGGCCAAGGTTTCCCATGATGATTGATGTTTGCATAAAATAACACTGGCCTCGTCAGTAATATTCTCTCGACCTTCAACCTCGTAACGTACCCCACAAATTTTTTCCAGCAGCCACAAATTGAGCACAGCCCAGCGACTCACTGCAAAGTAGCGCCATTTAAACGGCAAAGGCCAGAGCAAGACACCAAGTAATGAAAAAACAATTGCCGTCACAACATGAAAAAAAACAAAAATTAGAGAACGTAATAACAACATTAAATAGTTGGGTCCAATAATGCGTCAACTACTGCAGCCAAATCGTCATAAACGGCCACACCTTCTGGAATGCCTTTTGCCAGCATTTTTTCACCCTTACCCGTACGCACTAAAATCGGCGTAGCGCCTGCCGCTTGAGCGGCCAAAATATCTTTTAAAGAATCCCCCACCGCCGGCACATCTTTAAGTGTAATGCGTAATCGGTGAGCAAGCTCAGCAAATGAGCCATCTTGCGGCTTGCGGCATAAACACTCATCTTTAGGGCCATGGGGACAAAATAAGATCGCTTCTATTTTCCCCCCCACTTGCGCTAACATGCGACGCATTTTGCTGTGAATATGATTCAGTGTTTCAACATCCAATAATCCACGGGTAATAGCCGATTGATTGGTAATAATAATGACGCGATACCCCGCATAATTTAAGCGCGCAATCGCCTCTAAACTGCCTTCAATAGGTTTCCATTCAGCGGGGGACTTAATATAGTCTCCCGAATCATGGTTAATCACCCCATCTCGATCCAGAATTATCAGCGACATTACGATTTTCTCCTTTTATTCCTGTAAACAGGAAATGTCAGCCACACCCAAAAATAGCGATCGGGTTTGATTTAACAAGGCTAAACGATTATTTCGTACCGCGATATCGTCAGCCATCACCATCACTTGGTCAAAAAAGCCATCCACTGTATCTCGCATATCAGCTAAAATATTTAATACACCCGCATAATCAGATTGAGTTAATAAGGGAGCTATCGCCGAACTAACCGTCTGTAACTTCTCAGCTAAAGCTTGCTCAGCGGGTTCGAGCAATAAAGCAGTGTCAATTTTAGCAATATTATCTTCGACATCGTTTTTACGTAAAATATTGCCAATACGCTTATTACCTGCCGCTAATGCTTCCGCTTGTTCTAACTGACGGAATTCCGCTACTGCATACAATCTTGCCATAAAATCTAATGGTCGCGAAGGCTGTACAGCTAATACTGACTCAAATACATCCGCTTTGAACCCCAGATCAGACGCATAACCCCGTAAACGTTCATATAGATAACGGATCACCTGTGTTGTGACATCTTGTTCCGTCAACGTGCCATCAAAGCCTTGTTGAGCATGCGCTAACAATGATACCAAATCAACATCGAGTTTATTTTCAATCACTACGCGTAATGCGCCTAAGGCAGCACGACGTAAAGCAAAGGGATCTTTCACCCCTGTTGGTGGCTGACCGATACCAAACAGACCGACCAATGTGTCGAGTTTTTCTGCCAAACTCACCGCTTGTCCAGTTTTTGTTTGTGGCAATTTATCGCCTGAAAAACGCGGTAAATATTGCTCATCTAATGCTTCAGCAACATCATTATGCTCGCCATCTAAACGCGCATAGTAACGTCCCATAATGCCTTGCAGATCAGGGAACTCACCGACCATCTCCGTCACTAAATCACATTTTGCCAATAAAGCAGCACGTTCTGCTAAAGCACTATCACCACCAATTTCCTTAGCGATGACGCCCGCTAATTTAGCAACACGCGCAGATTTATCAAATACCGTACCCAATTTATTTTGGAATACGATGGTTTTTAATTGTGCTTGGCGATCGGCTAAAGGTCGCTTGCGATCGGTATCCCAAAAGAAGGCCGCATCACTTAAACGAGGCAATATAACCCGTTCATTACCAGCGACAACTTGAGCCGGATCACGACTTTCAATATTACAAATGGTAATAAAGTAGGGTAATAACGCACCTGATTTATCACGTACCGCGAAATATTTCTGATGTTCTTCCATTGAAGAAATCAAAGCTTCTGCTGGTAATTCAAGAAAGCGTTTATCGAAGGAACCTGACAAGGCAACAGGCCATTCCACCAAGCCTGTCACCTCATCTAATAAATCTTCATTAAGCACGGCCTGACCACCTAATTGGGTGGCTAATTCTAAAACTTGGCCATGAATAGCCGCGCGTCGTGCCACCATATCGACCACAACATGACCCTCAGTCTCTAACTGTGGCGCATAGCTTTGTGCCGAATCAATGCGAATATTTGCCGGATGGTGGAAACGATGACCGCGACTTTCACGGCCTGAAGACACACCAAGCACATCAGCGGGAAGAACTTCATCACCAAACAATAACACGAGCCAATGCACAGGACGAACGAACTCACCAGGTAAAGCGCCCCAACGCATACGTTTGGGAATAGGTAAGTCGTTTAATGATTGCTGCAAAATATCAACAATCAAACTCGCAGTATCAGCGCCTTTTTGTTCTTGTTTAAAGACTAACCACGTGCCTTTATCCGTTTCTAGTTTTTCTAAATCATCAACACTTGCCCCACATGAACGGGCAAAACCTTGTAAGGCTTTTGTTGGATTGCCATCATCATCAAATGCGGCTGAAATTGCAGGGCCACGACGCTCCACTAAGCGATCTTGTTGACGAACAGCTAAACCATCAACGATGACAGCCATTCGACGTGGTGCGGCATAAGAACGAATGCCATCAAAGCTCAATTCTGCTTTTTCTAAACCTTGCTTAATACCCGCTTCAAATGCATGAATGAGTTTTTTAAGTGCCTTGGGTGGTAGCTCTTCAGTACCTAGCTCAATCAATAAATCGCGTTGTTCTGCCATATCGCTCATGATTGTGCCCCCTTAGTAACAGACGCACACATCGGAAAACCTAACGATTCTCGACGATCATAATAAGCTTGTGCCACAGAGCGGGCCAAAGTACGAACACGCAAAATAAAACGTTGGCGTTCAGTGACTGAAATAGCTTTACGGGCATCTAATAAGTTAAACGTATGTGATGCTTTTAAAACTAATTCATAAGCAGGTAAAGGTAATCCAGCTTCAATCATCCGAGCACTTTCACGTTCATAGTTATCAAAATTAGTGAACAAGCTGTCCACATCGGCATGATCAAAATTGTATTCTGACATTTCGACTTCATTTTGATGAAAGACATCGCCATACGTTACTTTACCCATAGGGCCATCAGACCAGACCAGATCATAAACACTACTCACGCCTTGCAAATACATTGCAATACGCTCTAGACCATAGGTAATTTCACCAGAAACAGGACTACATTCCAGTCCCCCGACTTGCTGGAAGTAGGTAAATTGCGTCACTTCCATACCATTAAGCCAGATTTCCCAACCTAGACCCCACGCACCTAATGTCGGTGATTCCCAGTTATCTTCCACAAAACGTACATCATGAATCGACGTGTCTAACCCCAACATATGTAATGAGCCAAGATATAACTCTTGAATATTAATAGGGGATGGTTTTAACACCACTTGAAATTGATAATAATGCTGTAAACGGTTTGGATTTTCACCATAACGACCATCTGTCGGGCGGCGTGATGGCTGAACATAAGCGGCACTCCAAGGCTCAGGCCCTATTGCACGCAAGAATGTTGCGGGATGAAAGGTGCCGGCACCCACCTCCATATCATAAGGTTGAAGCAAGACACAGCCTTGTTCTGCCCAATACTGTTGAAGCCTTAGGATGAGTTCCTGAAAAGTTTTTGGCGTTTCCGCCACCGTTACTGCTGAAGTCGTCATTTATTACACATCACAATCTAAAATCAAAAACTTTATGATTATAACGAAGTTCCAGCTTGCTTGTCGTAGCAAACTGGATATTTAATCGCTAACTATGCTGAATTATCAGATAAATATGCTACTCGAGTAATATAAAGTACAGGGAGGTCTGCTGAAATAACATTAATTTATAGATAACAGGCTGTTAAAGCCCGTTGATATTAAGGGCACTCAGTACTTAGTTAATCAGCCAATCATATTGTTGTAAAAAATGGCAAGCAAGCTGACAAGATAAATTTCAGGTAAAATTGCCCCACAATTCACAGTATGAGTAACGCAGCATGAGTCGACATATCGGCATCGTGATGGATCCTATTTCAGCCATCAACATTAAAAAAGACAGTAGTTTTGCCATGTTATTAGCGGCCCAAGCCAAAGGCTGGTCTTTGTATTACATGGAACAACAGGACTTATTTCTACATCAAGGCATTGTTTCCGCGGAAATGAGCCCGCTACGCGTCTTTCAAAATGCTGATAAATGGTATGAACTTGAAGAAACGCAAACTCGACCTTTGGCAGATCTTGATGCCATATTAATGCGTAAAGATCCGCCATTTGATATGGAATATATCTACAGCACCTATCTATTAGAACAAGCTGAAGCAGCGGGGGTATTGGTGGTTAATAATCCGCAAAGTCTGCGCGATGCCAATGAAAAACTGTACACGGCTTGGTTTCCACAATGTTGTCCGCCAACATTGGTATCACGGAAAAAACATCTTATTCGTGAGTTCCACCAGCAGCATCAAGATATCATACTCAAACCACTCGATGGCATGGGTGGCGCGTCGATATTCCGAGTTAAGCAGGATGATCCTAATTTCAGCGTGATCATTGAAACACTGACCGATCATGGCCGTAAATCTGTCATGGCTCAAAAATTTATTCCTGAAATTGTTGATGGTGATAAACGGATATTAATGATTAACGGTGAACCAGTACCTTATGCCTTGGCACGTATTCCCGCCGAAGGAGAAACCCGCGGCAACCTCGCCGCTGGTGGGCGTGCTGAAGGACGACCGCTTACAGAACGTGACCGCTGGATTTGCCAACAGGTTGGTCCAACCTTACGCGAAAAAGGCTTATTATTTGTTGGTCTAGACGTCATCGGTGACTATCTCACTGAGATCAATGTCACCAGCCCAACGTGTATCCGCGAACTCGATACTCAATTTAATCTTAATATTGCAGCTGATTTAATGGACTGCATCGAGCAACACATATCATGATCTTATTTCGCTTACTCCTATTGACCTGTCTATTAACATTAAGCGCCTGTAGTAATGATGACAAGGCACTACAAGCTAAATTTGATGCCTTTGGTACTGAAATTGACGTTAGTTTGTATGGTGTAGATGAAGCGACGGCAGATAAAACTGTTTCTCTCTTGGAGCAGTCATTTTCTCAGGTTAATAATACATGGCACGCTTGGCACCCTAGCATTTTAACAAGCATTAATGAGGCTATTAATGAAGGGCAAACCATCAAAGTGGCCCCCGATGTTGAAGTGTTAATCAACCAAGCTAAATCACTAGCTATCGCGAGTAATCATTTATTCAATCCTGCTGCTGGCAAACTATTTGAATTATGGGGTTTTCATCAAGATGACTGGTTTGTTTCCCACCCACCACCCAGTGAAACTGCGATTAATGAGTGGTTAAGCAATATTCCTACGATGGCCGATATTCATATTAATAATGGTGAATTGAGTAGCGATAATCCTAAGGTTAAACTAGGTTTTGGTGGATTTGCTAAAGGTTATGCCGTAGATGCTGCTATCGCTATTTTACAAAGCTTAGGGATCAGCAATGCCATCGTTAATATTGGTGGCGATCTCCGCGCCATAGGTTCACATGGTCAACGACCTTGGATCATCGGCATTCGTCATCCTCGCAAAGATGGCATGATGGCTTCTATTGCATTGAAGGGTGATGAAAGCGTCTTTACTTCGGGCGATTATGAACGGTTCTTTGAGTATGAAGGCACCCGTTATCCGCACATTATTGATCCAAGAACAGGGTTACCTGCTCGTGATGCCACCTCCGTAACCGTTTTACATACGAATGCTTCCGAAGCAGATGCCGCGGCAACCGCGTTATTAGTCGCTGGAAAAGACTGGCCACAAGTTGCTGCAGCAATGGGCATTGACCGTGTTATGCTGGCACGACCAGATGGTCAAATAGAGCTTAGCCCCAAGATGGTAGAACGTGTTCGACTGATCAATAATGCTACCCCTCCGATAATTCGTGAAATTGGAAAATCGACACCATAATATGGGCGCAATCACAGCCGTTGATCGGCTTATTTTCACTTTAATATTTTCAGTCATCATTCATTTGGCGATTATATTAGGCGTGAGTTTTGATGCCACCTCACCCCCCCAAAATACGCCCTTAATCAACCTAGACATTACCTTGGCAAAACAGCAGACTCAATCTGCACCCGAGCAGGCTGATTATTTAGCACAAGTTACTAATGAAGGTGGCGGTGAAACAGATGAAAAATCACCGGAACCCAGCCTTGATACGCCAATACCAATTGCAGATAAAGCAGCATCATCGTCGCTCACTGAGACATCACCTCTCCCAGAAGGTGAGCCCTTGCCGATCGTCGAACCTAGTCCCGTCGTTGTCGAAGTGCCTGAAACAAAACCTGAACCACCCAAGCCCATTCCAGCAAAACCAAAGCCTCCCGCCAAACAGGCAAAAATAGTCACGCAAAAACAAGCTGAACGCAAAGTTGAGCAAGTTGATCTTGCTGATATTATCGAGCCCGTAGCCGCCCCCTCCACATTATCCGCCAGCGACATAATGTTTCAGGCAAGAAATGAAATCGATAGTTTGCAACAACAACTCGATAATACGGCTAAAGCACTAAGTAAACGCCCTAAAAAACTTCGCGTTTCTGCAGCGACTAAAGAATTCGCCGCAGCCGCCTATATGAAATCATGGGAGCTCAAGATAGAACGAATTGGCAATATGAATTATCCACAAGCCGCTAAACGCGAAGGGATCAATGGTAGTTTAATGTTGTCAGTTGATATCAATCCAGATGGTAGCGTGCCGCCAAATGGTATTGTGATATCTCGCTCATCAGGCCACAAGGTGCTTGATGATGCTGCGGTTAAAATTGTCCGGCTTGGCGCACCTTACGCAACGATTCCTGAAGACGTATTAAAAGGCAATGATATGTTAACCATTATCCGTACCTGGAAGTTTGAAACTAACCGCGGATTATCAACACGGTAGCCAATAAAAGCCACATAATACAGTGTCTTTTACGCCGTTCACACAGTGCTAATGCTTAATAACTACACCCTACGCTTGTTAACCAATTGATACCCCATCTTGGCTTTACTTGTATTACTAGGACTCAGTGACAATTGTTGTTGCAGCTCATTGGCTAATGCTTGTAAGTTTTCCACATTACCCGATTTTAATTCCAACTCAATTTCATGAATAGGCTGAGTTAACCCACCAGCCATGACATTTCCTCGATCATAAGCCAATTCGATTTGTGTGCCATCCTTTGTGCGAAGCTGTAACGTTTCACGCTCAAAGTCTGTCGTAAACACAGGACCTATTCTTGACCAAAGCCTCGCGTCTTCAATCATCGGCGCCAAGGGTGTTTGTTTTAACTTGTCCAAATCCCATTCGGCACCATGCAGTTTGTGCTCCCACTCTTCACGTTGATGTAAGCCGTCTTTAACATGACCTGATGTTTTGACGGTTTGCACCCACATTTCATCACTTTTCCGCATGCGCAATCCTACCTTTTGCGAAACCAAATACAGCTCAGTGGTATCAAAATAAGTACTGACTAGGCGCGTGACCAGTTTATCGCCATCAATAATATGATCCGGTAAAAGCAAGGTGGATAAATTAATCTGGGCATCGCTATTCACAGTGAGTTTTAATTCTTGCTCTAAAAACATGAGGCGGTAAACTCCAAACGTATTAACTGCTCCATATTTTCAAAACGTGTGCGGAATAGGCTGAGACCTGACCGCGCTTCTTCATGTTGATCATTTTCATATTTCAACAATAAGTCATGAGCAGTTGTATGCATCTGATTATGCAGCTGTTCAAACTCTGCCAACCACTTCTCGCTAAATAACGTATCTTGCTTTGCACGTTTAAGCCAAGTGCCGCATTGGCATTTATTTTTTGCCATAATCGGCCAATACTCTATTTCTGCCGGCATTGATAATATGTTTTTCTCAAAATAATGCTGCCATTGATGTATCGCTAATGTTAGTAATCGAAGTTGAACCTCTTTTACCGTTAGTGATTGTTTGGCGGCATCTATCCATTGCTGGTTAGGCTGGTATTGAGATAACCAACCAGCAATCTCACCGGCAGGCATCGGCCTTGCTATGCCATAACCTTGTCCTTGGTGACAGCCCATAATCAACAACATCAATCCATGCTCGGTAGTTTCAATTCCTTCAGCAATTACTTCACGGCTAAATGAATCAGCTAAACTAATAACACTACTAATAATGGCGTAATCACTCGGATCATCTAGCATATCGCGTACGAAACTTTGATCTATTTTAATCGTGGTTATCGCTAAACTTCTGAGATGAGTTAATGACGAATAACCTGTACCAAAGTCATCTAAGGCTAACTTCACACCCAAACGATCCCGACAATGTTTAACAATTCGATTGATGGTCTGGATATCTCCTAAGGCACTGCTCTCTAAAATCTCCAGTTGAAAATGCCTAGCATTAACGTCAGGAACAAGCGCTAAAGCGCGATCAAGTTGATCAATAAAATGACTATCTTGTAAATGATATGACGATACATTGACACTAACTTCAAATTCAATGGCTTGTTCATGCCAGATTGACATCTGTTTTAATGCCTGATTAATAACCCATTCACCAATTTGTATTTCTAAATCAGTACCCGAAATAAGTGGTAAAAAGTCTAACGGTGGAATAAGCCCTTTTTCAGGGTGAAGCCAACGAATAAGGGCTTCCGCACCAAATACCTGGCCCGTTTTCATGTTTACTTTTGGCTGGTAATACAAACTCATCTCATCATTAAGCAAAGCCTGCTGTATTTCATATAACTTGCTTTGCTGTTGAATGGTTTTCAGGTCATGTTCAGCGTTAAATATCTGATAACGATTTTTCCCTGCCAATTTAGCCTGATACATCGCTTGATCGGCATGTCGTAATAGGGTGTCAATATCACTGTTATCTGAAGGGTAAATCGTCACTCCACTAGAGGCACCAATTATAATTTGATGACCATTGATTTGATACGGCTTGGCAAGCGAAACATGCAACCTGCTTAATAATGGCGCGCACTCATCAACAGACAATAAATCTTTGAGCAATAATGCAAACTCATCCCCACCTTGTCGGGAGACAGTATCTCCCTCTCTTAATTCAGCTCTAATCCGTTTCGCCACCTCAATCAGTAAGAGATCGCCAACATCATGACCATAATGATCATTCACCGGTTTAAAATTATCTAAGTCGAGGAAACAGATGGCGAGCAATGTCTCATTACGTCTGCTATGGGCCACCGCCTGTGAAAACCGATCGGCAAACAAGGTACGGTTTGGCAATTGTGTCAGCACGTCATAATGTGCCATTAAGTGCAGCTTTTCTTGCTGTTCCTTATGTTCAGTTATATCAGAGAACATACCTAGGTAATTCAAGATAATGCCATGTTCATCTTTTAATGACGAAATCGTGAGTAATTCAATATAAGGCTCACCACTTTTTTTACGATTTGACACTTCACCATGCCAAAAACCTTCAGCATGAATTTTCTTCCACATCTCAATGTAAAATTCAGGCCCATCTTTACCCGAACTAAATATACTAGGATTTTTACCGACAATCTCGTCACACTCATAGCCGGTAATGTCAGTAAACGCCGGGTTAACATTTATAATATTGCCATTAATATCCGTCAGCATAATCGCTTCGTGGCTATCGTTAAAAACGCGGGCGGCTAAGGCCAACTGCTTACCTGACTCTATGCGCTCTAATTCAATGGCCGCCCGCACAGCAAGGCTATTGAGTAAGCTACCGGTATGAGTACCTTTCGTCATCGGCTCATCATCAATAATTGCCAGTAAACCTATCGACTCATTGTGACTATTTTTCAACACCACGCCTTGATAACTTTCAGCTTCCATTTCAACCAACATCAGATCATCAGGAAACAGGCTTTGAATATTATCAGGATAAAAACAAATATTTCCTTCCGTCACATTTTGACAGGGTGTACCTTTTAAAGAATAAGAGAAATTGTCGCGGTAATTATCATCCGCCCAGACTGCAAGGGTATCAACTTGATTGGCAACGGTCTTACTAAGGCAAGCAATAAAAGCGTAACGACTATTTTGTGAATGTGCGAGTTGTTTGACCATCAGTTGAAAAATCGTCTCATTGCCAACATCACCACTTTCCGCTAGCAAGCGTAACACCTGATCGTTCTGTTTTCGTTCTGTAATATCAGCATGAATGCCAATCACACGTGTCGGGTTATTATTAGCATCACGTTCCACTACTTCGCCAATAGAGCGTAACCAGATCCAATGACCGTCCTTACTCTTTCTTCGATACTCTAATTCAGCCGACTCATCTGATACTAACATTTTCTTAAAAGCTTTTTGAACGGCTAATTTGTCATCAGGATGAATGTTTATTTGCCAAGATTGCAAATAAGGATGAAATTCTGCGGGTTCATAACCTAATAAGCGAGCATATTCATCGCCAACAAGAATCTCGCCAGTTTGTGGATTTAAATCAAACCAACCTTGATGAGCCACCTTAAGTGCATAATTAAGACGCTCTTCATTTAAGCGCAATTTGGCTGTTTGTTGTTGAACTTGAGTAGCTAAATCTTGGGAAAATCGCTTTATTTTTAGCGTTGATAATAAATAAAGTGGATAAGCAAAAAACAAAAATAAGATAGACACTAATATCGTGGCTTGAAGACGTTGATTCAATGCCGCTTCGATATCATTAATGCATATATCGGCAGCAGCCACAAACATACTGCCATCAGCCGAATATTGAGGGATATAAACACTACGAAATTTACCCCACTGATCGGTATACTCTAGAAAGCGGGGTTGTCTACTGCTAAATACTTCAAAAATACGAGGATCAACGTCCTCATATTGATCAAAAAAATCTGTCAGCCCAAGGCCTGAACCACGCTCATCTTTAGTTGCACTCGACGAAGTAAAAAAGATCTTATTGTCGCGTAACACCAGTGTGTAAATATACTTAATGTCACCACTCTCGGTGACGAGTGACAGTTTTTGGCTATTACTTAAATCCTGCTGCGGCGTCAAATCTCCCTTAGCCAAGTCTTTATGATGAAAATTTTCTGGTAATAAAACAGGCGTAATAAGTGCCGCGTTCTCCAAGCGCTTATCAATTGATAGTAATAAACGCTCTTTTTCAAACTTAAAATCAAAATAGGCATAGACCACTACCCAAAGTACATAAATGATGAGGGCAAACAACATTCCATGTTTGTAATAACGCCCCATATTAATTCAACAACGGCGCTAAGTAACGGCCAGTATGGGACTCTGGACTTTGGGCGACTTCTTCTGGCGTGCCACACGCCACCACCATACCCCCGCCCGAACCGCCTTCTGGTCCCATATCAATAATCCAGTCCGCTGTTTTAATGACATCCAAATTATGTTCAATAACCACAATGGTATTGCCCCTTTCTCGTAGCCTTTGCAAGACTTTCATTAATTGTTCAATATCAAAAAAATGTAAACCCGTTGTCGGCTCATCAAGTACATATAGGGTTTTACCCGTATCACGCTTTGATAACTCTTTCGCTAATTTTATCCGTTGTGCTTCACCACCTGACAACGTCGTCGCATTTTGGCCTAATTTGATATAAGTCAGGCCAACATCAATCAAGGTTTCAAGTTTTTTCGCCACTACAGGGATATTCGTAAAAAAAACCATCGCTTCTTCGATAGTCATATCCAGCACATCGGTAATCGTTTTACCTTTATAACGAATGTCTAAGGTCTCACGATTATAGCGCTTACCTTGGCAAATATCACAAGGTACATAGATATCGGGCAAAAAGTGCATCTCGACTTTGATTAAACCATCACCTTGGCATGCTTCACAACGACCGCCTTTAACATTAAAACTAAATCGTCCAGGTGTATAACCCCGTGAACGTGCTTCAGGTGTACCTGCAAATAACTCACGAACGGGGGTAAAAATACCAGTATAGGTAGCGGGGTTTGAACGCGGTGTCCGCCCTATCGGGCTTTGATTAATCGCCACCACTTTATCGAGTTGTTCCAATCCTAAAATATCACTGTGGGGAGCGGCCTCTTCAGATGCGCCATTAAGTGTTTTAGAGATCATTTTTAATAAGGTGTCATTAATCAATGTTGATTTACCAGAGCCCGATACACCCGTCACACAGGTCATCAAACCAACCGGAATATCAACATCCACATTTTTTAAATTATGACCACAGGCACCGCGTACAGAAATAGCCCGCCCAGCATGATAAGGCACTCTTGCTTTTGGCACCGCAATTTTACGTTTTCCTGATAAATACTGGCCTGTGAGTGACTGCTCACTGTTCATTATTTCATCTGGTGTACCTCGGGCAACAATTTCACCACCATGTACGCCAGCACCCGGCCCAATATCCAATACATAATCGGCAGCACGAATCGCATCTTCATCATGCTCGACCACGATAACCGTATTACCCAAGTCTCGTAGTCGAGTTAAGGTGCCTAATAAACGTTCATTATCACGTTGATGCAAACCAATTGAAGGTTCATCAAGGATATACATGACACCCACCAAGCCCGCACCTATCTGACTAGCCAATCTTATTCTCTGAGCCTCACCACCCGATAAAGTATCGGCGCTTCGAGATAAGGACAAATAATCTAAGCCGACATTGACCAAGAAACTCAACCGTTGTGAAATCTCAATGACAATTTTGCTAGCAATTTCGCCACGATTACCGGGCAAACTTAACGTTTCAAAAAACTTTGTTGCTTCACCAATCGGCATTTCGCTCACCGCGGGCAATGATGTTTGACCAAGAAAAACATGCCGAGAACCTTCGTTTAAACGTGTTCCCTGACAGTCTGGGCAGTTCCTCACCGTATGATATTTCGCCAAATCATCACGCACACTATTTGATTCCGTCTCATGATATCGGCGTTGCATATTCGGGATCACCCCTTCAAAAGGGTGGCTTCTTACTACATTTTTACCTCGGTCACTGATGTAACTAAAGTCAATTTTTGTACGGCCACTGCCATACAATACCGCTTTACGAACTTGATCCGACAATTCTTCAAAAGGTGTTTCTAGATCAAATTCATAATGCTCAGATAAGGATATTAATAACTGGTGATAATAGGCATTACGACGATCCCAGCCTCGCACTGCACCAGCGTTTAAACTGAGTTCTGGATGAGCAACAACGCGGGCCGGATCAACAAATTGTTTAATGCCCAAACCATCACAGGTGCCACACGCACCAGCGGGATTATTGAACGAGAACATCCGCGGCTCTAATTCAGCAATAGAATAACCACAACTCGGACAAGAAAATCGCGATGAAAATAAGGTTGTATTGTCCGCATCATCCATCGACACTACGCGAGCAACACCATCACTCATTAATAACGCTGTTTCAAAAGATTCAGCTAAACGTTGCTGTAAATCTTCACGCACTTTAAAACGATCAACCACGGCTTCAATCGTATGTTTTTTGCGTAACTCAAGTTCTGGTGGGTTATCAAGCTCGATCACTTCACCATTAACACGTGCTCGAACAAAGCCTTGCGCACGCAAATTATCCAGCACATCTTTATGTTCGCCTTTACGATCTTGCACCACAGGTGCTAACAGCATCATGCGCTGACCTTCCGGCATAGCCAATACAGTATCCACCATTTGGCTAACCGTTTGGGCCGCAAGAGCTTGATCATGGCTTGGGCATCGTGGCTCGCCCGCTCGCGCAAACAATAAACGCAAATAATCATAAATTTCGGTAATCGTGCCAACCGTTGAGCGAGGATTATGTGACGTTGATTTTTGCTCTATCGAAATGGCAGGAGATAAACCTTCAATATGATCGACATCGGGCTTTTCCATCATCGATAGAAACTGTCTGGCATATGCCGACAAAGACTCAACATAACGACGCTGACCTTCTGCATAAAGCGTATCAAAAGCAAGTGATGACTTGCCAGAACCCGATAAACCTGTAATCACGATCAGTGAATCACGAGGCAGGTCTACGTCAATATTTTTTAAGTTATGGGTGCGCGCACCGCGTATACTTATACTTTTCATGCAGCTTCCGTATAAATGATCGAACGGATGAATATACGCCAACCGACTACTATGACGCAAAAACAAAACACTTCATCCGCAATGACCTCTTTAGAGAAGCGCAGCGTAATAGGCTTATCCAGCATATTTGCCCTACGGATGCTGGGTTTGTTTATGATTTTACCAGTGTTTTCGCTTGCGGCCGGCCAATACAGTGGTGCTACACCTATTCTAGTCGGTTTAGCCATTGGCGCCTATGGCCTTACCCAAGCCTTATTACAAATACCATTTGGTATGCTGTCTGATCGTATTGGCCGTAAACGCGTCATAACTATCGGCTTATTACTGTTTGCCGCGGGAAGCGTGGTCGCCGCAATGGCTGATTCTATTTACATGGTTATTGCTGGCCGACTATTACAAGGCAGTGGCGCTATTGCCGCCGCTATTATGGCATTAACCGCTGATTTAACTCGCGATGAACACCGCACTAAAGCCATGGCGAGCATCGGTATCAGTATTGGTTTGTCATTCTCCGTCGCCCTAGCCGCTGGTGCCGCATTAGAACATTGGGTTGGTTTGTCAGGGATCTTTTGGTCTACGGCTTTATTGTCACTGGTCGGTATCGCTATCTTACATTTATGGGTTCCTTCGCCGACACGGCTTATTAATCACCGTGATATTGAGCCTGTACCCAAGCAATTTCTGAACGTACTCAGTAATCCAGACATCATGCGTATGGTTTTTAGCATCATGATCTTGCATTGCCTACTCACTATTAGTTTTTTTGCCTTGCCGATAGCCCTGCTCGAGCATGCAGGTTTGCCCAAAGATCAACATGCAATGGCATATTTACCAGTGTTAGTCCTCGCCTTTGTTGCCATGGTGCCCTTTATCATCATCGCTGAAAAATACCGTCAAATGAAACCGATATTCTTAGGCGCTATCGCAACCTTAGCCGTTGCCCAACTCGGCTGGAGTCTCTTAACCAATTCCGTTGCAGGCATGTTATTTTGTTTATGGCTGTTTTTTACTGCCTTTAATATTTTAGAGGCCAGCTTGCCATCACTGATGTCAAAATTAAGTCCACTTGCGAACAAAGGCACCGCGATGGGTATCTATTCCAGCGCCCAGTTTATCGGTGCGTTTATTGGTGGTGCATCAGGCGGTTTAATATTCAGCCTACTTGATGTCACGGGCGTATTTATGGCTGGCGGCCTGTTAACTTTCACTTGGCTAATTGTTATCTTGCCGATGAAGCCCCCCAAACATTTATCGACTCGCATCATTCATTTGCAGAAGATTTCGACCAATAATGCCAATGATATAGCCCAACAATTGAATAACATTGCAGGTGTGATCGAAACCATCATCGTCATTGAAGAACTCGTCGCCTATGTTAAATTCTCACCTGATGATATCGATAGTGAGGCATTGGATGCATTTATTGCCCAAGCATCGTAGAATGAACCCGCTTAAAAATTAATTTTGCTAAAGGAGCACACACCATGTCAGTAAATAAAGTAATTCTTGTAGGAAGACTCGGCGCAGAACCAGAAAGTCGTGCCTTTCCTAATGGTGGCTCCATTTGTAACTTACGCCTAGCGACCTCAGAAAGCTGGAAAGATAAACAAACTGGTGAACGTAAAGAACGCACAGAATGGCATCGCGTCACCTTAAATAATCGTCTAGGTGAAATTGCCCAGCAATATCTCCACAAAGGCTCACAAATTTATATTGAAGGTCGTATTCAAACCCGTAAATGGCAAGACCAAAGCGGTCAAGATCGCTACTCAACTGAGATTGTTGGCGATTCAATGACCATGCTTGATACTAAAGGTGGTGGTGCAGGCGGTTCAACCGGTGATTATCAACAAAACAGCGCACCTCAACGCAATGCATCAGCACCACAACAAGGTTATGCACCTCAGCCCGCATCGCCTTCTGCAGGCCCTGACTATGGCTCACCGCAAGGTGGCGCAGATTATTTGGATGATGACATTCCGTTTTAAAAAGTTTCACCATCAATATCACTGTCAAACGTTATTTCAAAGACCACGTATAGCGTGGTCTTTGAATATCGCTGAGTCATACTATGTTTAACCCCAAATCCTTAATGCAAACAATACTGGCCATCATAGGGCTAGCGCTAGCTTATTATTTTGCAGCCCAACTAAGTCATCCACTCACTGTGCCGCCTAGCAATGCTAGTGCTTTTTGGCCAGCAGCTGGCATCGCCTTAGCCTTGGTATTAAAATTTGGTCCTAAATTACTGTTAGGCGTTTTTATTGGCAGTTTCCTTATAAATATCGACTTTTACGGCTTAAATGTACTGTCATCAATTCATGCTTCCACAACCTTATTTATTATCATTGCCTTAAGTAGCACCTTATTTAGCTATTTAGGGTTCAAGTTAATTCACAAATACGCACGCTACCCTGATCCTCTCATTTCTGAACTTCGTACCTTAAAACTACTATTACTTGGCGGTCCCATTGCTGCCATATTACCGATGATAATAAGCGTCAGCGCATTAATCGTCGCTGGCGTCATTCCACTCGAAGAGGCATTATTTAGTGGTTTTACCTGGTGGTTAGGCGATAGTGTCGGTATTTTTATCCTCACACCACTCATGTTGCTGTTTTTTGATTTACCAGGAAAAACCGATACTAAGCGGAAGTGGATCGTCACGATTCCTGTTATCGTCGCACTCATAATCACCATAAGCCTATTTCAAAATAGTGTTCATAGTGAAAATCAACGACTTCAAATGGATATAGATTTCCACGCAAACACAATTGGCGCAGGGCTGCACCGAGAAATTAATACACATATTAACCTCACTCAATATCTACGAGATACTACCGTCAGTCGCGGGCATATCGAGTTAGACGACTTCATTTCTTCCACGCACTCTGTTCTACACTTACACCCCGATATCCAAGCTATTACTTGGGATGTGCTTGTAAAAAATGAGGAAAGATCATTATTTGAAAAACAGATGCAAGCCATGCATCACCTTGATTATCAAATAACCAAACGTGATGATCAGGGCAATATGGTTCGTATTGAAGACAAATCAGAGTATGCGGCTATTGCCTATGTCTCACCCTACAAAAATAATGAAAAAGCATTAGGGTTTGACCCTACGTCAAACCCAGAATTGGCGGCCTATTTTTATCATGCTCGTGACAGCGGAGAAGCAACCCTCACTAGCCATGTCAATCTCGTCCAGGGCAGCAAGGCTCGCATTGGCATCATTAATTATTTGCCCGCCTATAAACAAGGGCGTTTACTCGATACTGTAAGCCGACGACAAGCGGCTTTTATCGGCAACCTTGCCAGCATTTATTATTTGGACGAGATTATTACCAATGAGCTAAATGCACATCCGCTACTTGATACCGATATTGCTATCCTTGATATAACGGAAAGTGGGCGACCTCAACAGCTTTATTCTTCGAGCGCAAGCGAGATAAGTGACAATAACTTCACTAGCCATTATTCAACTCATATCGCTAATCGACTATGGCAGATTAAAATCACTCCATCAGCTGATTTTTTCAAAAATAATTATTCAGGTAATGTATGGAGCGTGCTGATGATCGGCATGTTATTTACAGCCACTCTGACCATTAGCTTAATGATATCAACCGGTCGACGAGCGCGTATTGAGGAAGTCGTTAATCAACGAACAGCAAGCCTACGTAAAGCCAAAGAAAATTTACGTTTACTAGCCATCACATTTGACTCGCATGAAGCGATTATGATTACTGACGCCAACAACCAAATCATGCGTGTTAACCAAGCGTTTACTAAAATGACCGGCTATTCACAACAAGCAGTACTAGGAAAAGACCCCCGTATTTTATCTTCAGGGAAACATAGCGCTTCTTTTTATCAGGATATGTGGCAACAGCTACAAGAAAAAGGGAGCTATGAAAGTGAGATCTGGAATCGTCGAAAAAATGGCGAAGTGCGTCCAGAACGTCATACGATTACCACTATTACTGACCATTCGGGCCACGTTATCAACTATGTTTCTGTTTTTTCCGATATCACTACTGTAGGACGCCACATGGATTGCGACGGTTAGACACTTGATTTACGACTTGAAGAGGAATCAAGGCTCCGGATCTATCTCTCCTCGCTGAGCCAATCTTCTTAATAGTATTTTGGCCATTGATTCTGGCTTGGAGCCACCCAAAGGAGTGAACTCACTGCCAGAATGACCGTAGACGGTTACCACGTCTCCGTCATCAACGTGGTACTCACCTTTATATAGTTTCCCATCTAGTTCGATCTCTACATAAGCCGTCATAGCATCCTCCATAATTAAAACTGATGTGATTGTATCACCAGTTCCAAATCAATAGCTCGGAGGCCGCTTTTTTCTTATCTGCACCACCAACGGTGTAATTGATGTTTAAACGCCTATTTGAGAGGCCTTTAAAGACCTTTTGAATGGCTTGATGATCGTTGATGCTGATTATCATTTTGCCTTTGATGGTTTGGGCTAGTTCTGCCATTTTTTCATATTGCTCAAGTCCGAATTCAACACCATAGCCAGCGGTTTCATAATAAGGTGGATCAAGATAGAAAAGCGTATGTGGTCGATCATACTTCTCGATACATTTTACCCAGTCTAGGTTTTCAATATTGACGGTGGATAAACGAAGATGAGCATCACTAAGATCATGTTCTAATCTGAGTAGATTCAGTCTTGGCATGGAGGTGGTTGCTGTGCCGTATGTTTGACCATCCACCTTACCGCCAAAAGCTAATTTTTGAAGATAATAAAACCTCGCAGCGCGTTGGATATCGGTGAGGGTTTCTGGTTGTTTCATCTTCTCCCATTCAAACACTTGGCGGCTTGATATTGCCCATTTAAATTGCCTTATAAACTCCTCTAAATGATGCTGTACGACGCGATATAAATTAACGAGTTCGCCATTGATATCGTTGAGCACTTCGGCTTTGACGGGTTGCTTTTTATAAAAAAGAGCCGCGCCGCCTGCGAATACTTCGACATAACATTGATGGTCTGGGAATAACGGTAGGATTTCTTTTGCTAGACGAGTTTTACCGCCCATCCACGGAATAATTGGTTTGGCCATGTGTAACCTCTTTATGTTGATTAAGAGGCTCAAAGGCCTTCTGGATATTAAGTGTCTTGCATCTTGGAAACTTGATTTCAATTTGTTGGAATGTTGCTTTTGCTAATAATCGTTTGCACGAGGTGCATCTTATGTCTTTCATGGTGAGCCTTGATTAAATTTATGCTAGGCTTCGGTTGCTGTGTCGACACAGTGGAGAGGCCTTGGCTGGCTCACAGATTGTACTTCTGTGGGTTGGTGACTAGGTTTAGTGTTGGCGCACCAAACCTAGTCGCTTCTTCTTCCTTAAGTTGCTTTCAATAATGTTGTTTTTTCTTGATATGGGCCATAGTTGAACCGTGTCCATCCAAGCCATTTGACGCTTGAATAGAAGACTACTGCCAATATCCATGCTGCAATGTGTTTTGCGTATTTATGTTGCTCCGCGAATCGCTCTGCATCACGTAGCATGGCCATGTAAAAGCCTTTATCTACCGCTTCTTTATCTGCTTTGCTTCCGCCTCTGGCATAACCAAAATCATGTCGACGGCAGGATGCTTCAAAGAACCAGCCAAAGAGTGCTTTAGTGACTATTTTTGGGAACCATTTAGGGCCGCATCCATTGCCGAAATTAGCTTGTTGATCTTTTGTTAAATCAGACCATCTAATCGGCGTGTTAGATATCATTAAAAGGACACCATAATGTTATCGAGATCAAGTTGAGTCACATCGGGCTGTAATGGATCAGCATCTTGTACTTTTAGTGCATCAATCAAATCTTCGTAATGTTGTTTTTTGCCCATTATTGTGCCTGTTATGGCTTTGTAGGCAGGGACATTAACATCCAAAATCCGATTAACAAGTACTTCTTTGGTGACACTTAGTCTATTAGCAACTATGCCATCTAAAATAGGCGTTAACGCTGCATTATCTGCACGCCAGGCTAGGGCCTCTTCTTCTTGCGTTTTGAAGCTATCAATTTCTTCTTGAAGATAGGATGCAGTAATGACCGAGAACGCTTGTGATGCTGAAATCGTGATCTCAGATGTTTTAATCCCAATAGCAGTTGAAAAAACAAAGGGTGGATTTTCTGTCCATATTGGATCTGGCTCGATGCCTGTCTCAGTGATTGTTTTCTTAACACCTTCAGCATCATAGCCAACGTATCCACGATAATCTGACACCGCTGACCAGGACTCGCCGTTAAATACGGCCACCTGATTCATAGTGACATCAATCACAGGATTCAGCGTCGCATTGGCAGGGATGAGCGCCTTGTTTTCAATCGGATCAAACTCAAGGCTAGACTGACCACTATAGATTTTTGAAGCCGGATGATAATGGTAAATAAGATCTTGTTGCATGTGTGACTCCTAATATTTCAAGCAAAATAGATATGCCTGGTTGCGTGACCGCGTCTCTGTTGACGTATTAACATAGGTTGAAGCATCAAAAGTAACTTTTCCGACGTGTCCTGCACCGGCACCTGCATAAGCAACGGATGCTTGTGCTTGATCTGAAAATGTACCTGTAGCAGATCCTGCCCCGCGAGATTCAAATGTGCCAATAATGTTCTCAATTGCATGTTTCTGATGCGAGCCAATGACGCGACTAACATCAATACCTCTGCCATCATCCCATGCACGAATTGTCTCACCTCGAGCGTCAGGGATAGTAAATGTCGTTGAACCATCGCCATCACCATAATACCCAGCGTAAGTTTCATAATCTCCGTCTTTAGTAGCTTGAGAAATGAAATTGGTCACTGTTTGAGCGTAGGCCCATAAGTCGGCATAAGTTGTACGAGATAATGCGGCACCATTTCGTTTCAAATAACCTGTAGGTACAACATTACCGTCCATCATTAACAATGACCCAACAGGTGCGGTTGGTGTTGCTGCAATTAATGTAGATATTGCTGTCATTACTTGGGTTAAATCTTCATCATCGGGTGTTAACCCTGCTCCTAAAATGATATTTCGCATTTCTTCGCTGATTTGATAAAACCAGTATGGACCTGGCTTAGTTGCAGGAATAGCACCCGACGGATCACCGCCAGTTGGATATCCCGTGGATGCGCTGAGAGGTAAAGCGGGTGGTGTAAGAGATGCACCTGCTTCAAAATTACGTGGTTCCATTTTTATCCTCCGTAGGAAAATTGAACAATTGTGTGGGCGGGTTTAAGGCGAGTAATCGCGCATTCAAGACGCTGATTACCCCAGTTCGCTAGCGGCGTATCAACGTCACTGGCCACGGTTAAAAAATTAACGGTTTCACTTGGCGAATTGACTTGCCATGCAAATTGCCAATCCTCACCGTAGATTGACTCATCCACTGTGCTTGCCACTGTAAATGGATCAAATTCAGTAATGGTGACGGTATAGCCAAGGCCCTTCGCTAAATCGATAAAGAACTGACGAGATTGACCGCCTAAGTTCGTCACTTTGGCGTGTAGTACTTTGTTACGTTGTTCTAGCGTTAATGCTTCTGTTAAACAAGGATCGGGCAAGCCAAAAGCCTTCTCCCATTCAATTAAAAGTTCATAGGTTGTTCGTGGATCGGCTTCATCTATTAAGTCATTGCCACGGGCATCAATGCGAGCTAACTCATCGGCGATAGCGTGTAGCAGTTGGCCTAGTTTGTTTTGAGCCAAATCTACCCATAAAAAACCGCGAGGCAATAACGCTTTAAGCTGACTTAAATAATGTTCAGCATTTATAGCCATGTGATTGTTCCCATGGTAGCCATCTCACCCGTGCTGTGCGTTACATCAGCTGATGGACTCACTAAGTTGTGATCAGTTTCACCTGCTGCAATGCTGATTGCTTCACGTAAATGACTTAATAAAATAGTGCCGCTAGGTTGTGATTCACGGCGTAACAAGTCTTTAAGTTCTGCTTGAACAGCGGCTTGAACAAGTGAACTAGCTGGCGTTAATTGAATCGTTAAATTTAATTCAACCGCAATAGGGGCAACGACAGTGACATCGGCAGTAACAGGTCGCAAATTATCAATATAATCTTGGACGGCTTCTATTTCAGTTAAATCAGGAATAATACTGACATCATCATCTCGAACAAACCTTACTGTGACCGTTCCCGCACCTAGTTCTAGTGGTGAAACCCATGCGCGTGTCACGCCAGATACTTCAAGCGCCCAAGCTTGATAATCAAATAATGCACCGCCATGTGGTGGCTGCTGAATTCGAGACAAAACACGTTGACGCAAACTAGTATCGTCTTCCTGATAACTACCACTGGTTAAGCCGCTGCCATCGATGGTCGCTTGACTGTCTGCACCAGCAATAACTGAGACTAGATTAAGTACAATAGCCGCATCGGTATTGCCATCAGCACCTGCTACTTCAGCAGTGACCGTAGCCAATGCTGTTCCCCCCGCAATAATGACTTCAGATGCCGTTGCAAATTCGACGCTATCGCTACGTTGTAATAAAGTACCTGCAGGAATAACGGTGCCGTTATTACCTGTGAAAGTGACATTACCAATCGCAGGCGCAGCGGGTTTACGAATTAAACCCCAAATAGAAGCATGTCGAACTAGATATTCATCATCAGCGGTATCTGGCAAGATTTGTTTAGACAGATAATCTAAATAACCATATAGACCATGAACCACACCAGAAAACACACGAGCTAATACGTTAAATAATGAACGTCGAAGGCGTGGTTCACTTGCTGGCACACGTGTTTCGATATCGTTCACAACACGCTCATTAAGCTCGGTTAATGTTGGACGTTTAAACGCCATTTAAAGCCTCCCAAATATAGGTATAACGTGCTGGGTCTTGGTCTGGTTTATCAATAGTGATATCTAATTTAAGCCAACCATTTTTAGGGTTTGTTGCTGTGACATTGATTGCTTTAGCAATGCCATCATCAAGTAACCAGGTTAAGGATTCGTAGGCATATTCTTCAGCCCGACGTAATACGTTTAACGTTTGTTTTTCACGGTCAAGCAGCCATAAACGCGAGCCTATTTTGTCTTGTGGCTGTTCTGCTATTGCATCAGCCCACCAACCACGATGGTCGGTTGTTTTATCTGGAATAACATCATCTGAATTAGCGAGCCTATCGGTAAACAACGAAAGCATGACCGCTGTTTGTAAGGTGTTTTCAGCGGTCAATTGTTCTGAATTTAATGCCATATCAAATTGGGGTAATTCACTTGGAATAACAGTCATTTGTAACGCTAAATCATTATTCATATTTAGCTCATCCCTTGGTTAGGTGTGCCGGTCGTGCCGCCACTATCACCTGGATGGGTATGACCGTTATAGGTTGTACGCATACTGGCCATACTGAGTCCGTCGATATCTACGCGATCCGTAATTTCACCTGTCACGTCTAGATTTCCTTCAATGCGAAATAAGGGAACGGTGGCCGTGACTTGTGTGTTGGCCACAATGCGCATCTGACCGTTTTCTTGCAGATAGACCATCTGACCTTGATTATCATAAAGTGCGACTTCACCCGCTTTTAAGCCGACTAAACGATAACTTTTATCATCTGCTTTGATGCATACATAACCATTGGTATTGCCACCCACTGCAACGACTACACCTTTTGAACCAGGCAAAGGCACTGAGGTGATGCCATAGTCTTGAATACGGGGAACTTCGATGATTTCACCAGACAATGTTTCAACTTGAATCATTTGAATAGGGCTAGCGTCATTGACCTTGATCACATTGGCCACACGCACCATTTGCTGAAGGCCGCGTCGCAATGGGCTCATTAATTTAAGAATGTTTCTCATGAAAACAATGCCTCGTCATCACCTGGTTCAGGTAACTCTTCTAATTCATAAGCTTTAGGATCGCTCAGTGTTACTTCTGTACGCAGGCCCTTGTCATCGAGAATGAACGTTCTTGAAACAATCAACATTTCGCCACTTACTTTAAGAAATGGATCGCTCACGTGAACGAGATAATTTGGCTGAATTAATTGACCATCAAGATGCCAGGCATTTACTACATAATTCACTTCATTGCCTTTGGCAGCGGCTATATTTCTGTGCCAGATTGCACGGGTTTTGCAACCGGCGAGGTCTAAACCATCTTCAGCTAGAATCACTTTAGGACGATGACGTTTTACTGCTGAGTCTTTAGCTTTAGCCATGACTGAACTATCACCACCAAACGGATCACTACTTTGACCTTTTACGGTGTACTCTGAGAAACGATCACGCATTGATTGTCTGCCTGAACCTTGCTCGATATTGACGCCAAGTTCAAAGCGACCAGACAAACGTTGATTGCCCGCACGACCAATAATCAAACCACCAAGGCCATCAGCCATTAACAATACGCCACGAACACGGGCGGCTTGTTCAAGCACTTCAAATACCGTTTCACCTTCGTCAGACTTCATGCGTTCAAAGGCTTTACTGACATCTGTCGTCGCAACAACGGCAACACCAAAGGGTTTACATAACGCTTGAGCTCCTTTTAATAACGATCTGCCTATCCACTGAAATGACGGGGCTGAACAATCAACAATATCGCCTGTTGCATCACGGCCAGCTACTTCAATGCTGTGCGATTGAGCATCGTAACTTGTGTTTACATCATCAATGTAGCCGGTGACGACGGTGACATCATTAATGCTCACCGAACACGCTGCACCTTTCTTGATAGGACGAGGCGATTGTGTATCTGACCATTTATCCGTCAATTTCAAAGTGAATTCACTTGATACTTGGGTGATCGCACTTTGGATCTTAATTTCTTGCCAACCGTACCAATCTTGGCTGTCTAAACTGAGGGCTACAATAGGATCAACCATTGAGCACCTCCAAAGACGAACCACCAAGCACAAAGCCAGGATGTTTGATGTTGTTTCGAACAATGATGTCGCTATCTTTTAACGCATCTTGATAAAGGTTATGAGCCAGCACTAAAGCAGGCATTGTTGCTTGTGGCGTAAAGCTGCTGATACTCTTTAGATTCGCGGCACGAACGGTCATATCATTGACTAAAGCGACACGCACATCTTGTATAGCCATATACGTTTTATCATCGGCTGTTTGCATCGCATCATCGAGCGCATCAGCAACTTCATCACGCGTATTAATGGCTTGTTCGGCAGAGTCATAATTCGAATTACTTGCATCACGTGCTGCTTCGACTAAAGCGGTATTTCGCACCAGGCTAATAATGGCATCCTGATTGGTCGCTTGCTGTTTACGGCTTGGTGTTGTTTTTGGCACGGTTGCTAAATCATCACCAAAACCAAACAGCGTTCTAAACTGTGTGATTGACGACAAAGATGAGATCAGACCAATCGCAAGACCTGCCAAACTAGATGGTAGATTAACGTATTCACTGATAGATGAATTAGCGACACCTAAAGGGGCCAATTTAGATTGTAAATCAGTGATCACAGACTGAGCCTGTTCAGTCACCCAAGCTGGCAAGCTTTGCGTTTTAAAGTCTTGAACAAATTGCTCTTGAATGACTTCTAATGCGGCATCTGATTTTATGGCCACGCGCTTTTTTGTATTGACGATACTGGTTGGTGCAGAAGCTGCACCGGCTTCGTAAAACGTAATAGAAAAGGTTGCTTTGCCGCCTTCGCTATTGGTTTCACTCACACGATATTCGCCTGCTTGAACACGCATTTGACCGTAATAACGATGGATTAGCGTGCCTGCACCTGACTTTTCTAGTGATTCAATCAGTGCATCACGCTTGGTCATATAATCATCGCCAATGACATAAGCATTGATCGTGAATGTTTTGGCTTTGCGACCTAAATCCTCTGGGTATGGCTCATCACGTAATGGATATTCATGCAATTCAACACGACGGCCACCACTTTGGTCATTTGATTCCACATGGAAAGGAACGCCTCGGAATGAAGCTGGCTGAAGTTTATCGCGCCATTCGCTCATGGTGTCACCATCCCTGTATCAACGCTGATATCCATGCTGTTACTTTCGATTGATTTAACTTGGATGCGTTTGTCGTGAACTTCAATGGCTAGGCTTGAGCGGCCATACTTAGCACCTGACCTTTTTTCAAATAGAGAACTTGAATCGGCTTCAGATGAATCACTATTATCTTTTCTTTTCCGTCTAACCGATGTTTTTTCAGCATAAGTTGTTACCGACTTTCTCTGCTGAGGTTTGATGTCGTTGTAAATACCTCTAAGTTCACCGACACCTTTTATAATTAAACCAATCGGAGAATATTCAAATATCTTGGTAATAACATCGACAGCCATTTTAAAACCGCTTGTTATGTCTGACCAAAGTTTGGAAAAAAATTCTTTAATAGGTTCCCAGTGCTTATAAACTAAATAGACAGCAGCACCTATAGCTGCTGATGCGGCGACGACTGCCAAAACAAGCGGGTTTGCCCATAATGCTAAACCAAGGGATGCAAGTGCAGCGGCAGTACTGACAATAGCCAGAAGTAGTGGGCCTGCTAATATGGCAGCAATACCTGCAATAACGGGCTTCCATGATCCGAATAAATCATGCAACCACATCACCGAGCGTCCAACCATTTTAATCATTGGCCAAACATCTTGCTTCATGACTCGAGCAAAAGACTTAAGAGAGCGTGTGATTTTTTGGCCCACTAGCCTAGCTATCTCATCTAACTTTCCGCTCTCAGCAAGCTCATTAATTTTATCAAGTACGCCTGAAAGCTGACCTTTCAATAAATCAAAGACACCATTTTTCATCACTAGATTTACAAATCTAGTCCACTGATCACTAATATTAGATATTAGTCCTGTCCATGTTTTTGATAAACGGTCCATTGAACCGGTATATTTCTCATTGAAAATTTGCTTTAGTGCATCTTCAATTGCTTTTCTATCGTTTTTATTCACGATTAATGATTTTTGTTCACCATTTTTATTTGTGAACTCATATCTGACTTTATTTCCTGATGTTCCAGCTTTAATACCAAACTCTTTTAGCCTTTCATTTTCACCTGTCACAGCATCAGCTATCGCTTCAACTGCTTGCATTAAATCCTTACCCATTGCAGAACTGGTATCGCCCAATGTTGTTAACAAACCATTCGTAGGATCTAATCCATATGCTCTTAACTTAACAAAAGCGCCTGTTACTTGGTCTAATTCAAAAGGTGCCTTAGTTGCAAAATCACTAACCCATTCCATTGCCTTTTTAGCTGCATTACTACTACCTTCAGTCGTCTCAAGAATAGTCTGAAACTTTTCAAACTGAGCAGCGGTATCGACAAACATCCTCTTAAAAGCATAGCCAATAACACCAGCCGTACTTGCCAACTTAAAACCTAGATTTAATGTTTCACCTGCAATATTGCCAAGACCCTTACCTAGATTCTTTAATTCACCTCCAATATTAGAGAAAGATTTTTTTACACCCGCAGTCATACGCTTGATAGGCCCTGTGAGCCTATCAACTGCTTTTATAATGATACTTGCGCTAAGGTCGCTCATAATAAGTTAAGCCGCGTTGGTGATAAAAATGTAAGTCATCAAGATCTAGATCCATTAACTCGCTAGGTTGCCAGTGATATATAAAGGCTAAATCAGAAATTATTTCTCGCCAGTTATCTGGGGCTTTTTTGCCATTACTGACTCTATTTTTTCTGAGCAGGTGGCAAAATCAGATGCATCAAGCTCCTCTACAGAATCTATAGAAAGACCTGAAAGAATCGATACAAGCAATACCGCTTTCTCAAAATCATTTTCGATAGCTTCTATTTTCTTTAAGTGCTTTACTTTTGGGCGACTCAGTTTTAGAGATGTAACGTGTTTACCATCAACTTCAATAGCAACAGCCAATTCCACTTCCATTTTTTCAGTTGATAACGTCATTTATAATTCCTCAATACTCAAACCAGCATAAGTAAGCGCAACACCACCATCCTGACCATTTAGTTCAGGCGGTGTAGTCAAGAACGAACCACTTTGGAGATATGTTTTTCCAGAGTCAGTTTCAAAACCGACGCTGTCGTTTTTAGAGTTAGATATATCAGTCAGACTGGTGTCTTTGTCATGACTAATCGTACAACTGATTTCAGGGGCAACGACTTCCTCTGTATAGCCGTGAACGCCATCATCGCCAATAACTGGCGTCCGATTGAATCCGCCTATTTTTAGTGTTGCACCTGGTCGACTTTTGAGCCGCTTGCCATTGACAGTGATAAATGCTCGGCCTGTAATGTGAGACATATTAAATACTCCTTTATGACCATGGATGGTCGGTATGCCGGTTTTGCAGGATGCACAAAACCGGTTAAATGTTAATTAAACCGCTTATAAACGGAATTGAACTGCAGCAGCAAAGACGCGGAATTGGTTCACTACATCCGGTGGAATCACTGCATTGATGCGGTTTGGATCGGACACACTTCGCACCACAATCAAATCCGCTTTAAATTGATCAAAGTTTTCAACCAATGCCACATTTTCCAGCTCACGAAACAGGGCTAATAATTCAGCACGGATCATGCTTGGTGTGACCACGGCTTGACCGGCTGCAAAGCGGGTACCATCATCAGCTAATTTGTAACGTGGATAACGTAAGGCAATACGAACGCGAACGGCATATCGGATGTAGTCCAATGTCCACTTGGTATTCAAGTCAAGGTAGCTAATATCTTCGATACCAAATGCGTTTTGCTGATACGTGGTGATGACGCGTTCAATGTAGACTTTGCCATCTTGGCCAACAGTGAATGTCGAGATACCATCTTTTAATAACAGGTTGCGTTCTTCACGAGTAAAGCGGTTTTGTTCTGGTGGAGCCAATAGACCAGGCATGGCTAATGTTTGGAATGGACGTGCAGGATCAATCGCACCATTAAACTCAACAATACCGCCATGAATCGCCGCCCAAATCCAAGGTGGTGTAGGGCTATCATAGATACCAATAGCGGTGCTATGGACTGAATTTCGAGCACTTCCCCACGATGATAAGCCTGCATGCGTTTTAGAAAGACCGGTAAAAACATGGCCTGTTTTCTGATTCATTGGCCCCCAACGGCCATCGAGTTCAGCTTCTACCGCTGTCATTGTTGCCGTATCTGACCAGGGAATAATGATGGTATAAAACTGATCATCACCCATTGCTGCAATCGCATCAGCAATATCAGGATTACCTGCACCGGCTGACATAGCTGTCACCGTTGCTGTAATGCCTGAAGGTAATGTTTCACCTTGATAGTAGTTCAGGCGAATATCGATGTCGTTACCGTGTTCACCCTTATTACGAGCGGTAATATCGATCTGTTCTGGTACAACATTAGGTGCGGCAGTCACAGGCAAATCAGTTTGAGCATTAATCTTAGCGGAGAGATTAGTCACAATGTTGGCAGCAGTATCCGTGCTGGCTACGGCAATCTGAATGCGTTGACCAGCGATATAGACATTTAATGTCCCTGCACTGGGTGTGCCAGCAAATAAAATACTGCCTGCAGCCGCAACACCTGCAACATTATCATCAAGACCAATCGCCCAGACATCGCTGTATTTGTTGGCAGCTTTTAGGGCAACTAACATACCCGCCAACACGGAACCGCGACCGGCTGCATTTTCACCTAGCTCGGCGCTTAACACTCGGAACGGGGTATCCGCCGCAACGGTGCCAGTACTTAAGCGATTAGCAATCACCAATATTTTTCGTTCTTGATTTGGCAAGCCTTGCACGGCTTTGGTGTTATCAAATTCGATATATTGACCAGGTGTACGAATATCGACGGGTATTTCATTAAAACTAATATTGTCCGGCATTATTTCTCTCCTTTAACGGCAGTTACTTTTGGTGGTTTCGCCTCGACAACATCACCATCACGAAGACGTCGACGCCAGAAACTAGTTAATTCAACAACCGCGCCTTCAGCTGGTAAGTAGTCACCATTGGCAGGGTTACGCACTTTTGTTTGTTCATCTTTTGGTTTTAAAAATACTGTGGCCATAACGGTCTCCTATGTATTCAAATCAGTTAGGGTGTCAGTGAGATCAGGTTCACTGGTGGTGTGATTAGCAGGTTCTTCTAGCCATTTATCGTGTTCAGCAGTGGCTTCATGTTCAGGGATATCGTATTGGGCATCGAAGGTAATAAAGTCATCCAGTGAGCTAAGATCAGCTTCAAACACAAATGGCATATTTTTCACTTCAAAGGTGATGGCATAAAGTGATGCTTTGAATGTTTCTTCCAACTGAATAGTGAACATGTTTTGAATGCTTTTACATGCCATTCGACCCACATCATCAACAACACTGCCATGCAGTTTTGGTATCAAACTATTAATGATCTGATAACTGCCAATCGTGGTTGAGTCACCGCGGCGACGTGCAGAATCATTACCAACATGACGCGTAATAACGTAGGCACTGAATCGACCATCTATGTGTGAGCCATCATCATCGACGCCTTCTTTGCCACCCATAAAAGCAAAGTGAACAGAAGGCGCGGTGATTAATAATTGTTTGAGTAGGCCTAAATTTAATGCGCCAGGTAAACAATCAATCTGCTTGAGCACATTTCCGAAGAGGGCTTCTGTCTCTGCAACCATGTGATCTTCGACAGCAATAATGCTATTCATTAGATGAAACTCTTATCTTGACGGTTAAATACATTGCCGCCACTTTCAATAACTGCCGTGTTTTGGCTGGTTGGTTTGGCACCCGCATCATCAATACCGATACTCATTTTCCCTTGTGCTATTTTTTCTAAGAGTTTGACGGCTTCTTTGTAGCGGTCTCTGACTTCATCGGTTGCCAACGTTGAATACAGGTAATAGCGTGTTAACTCACAAGCAATACGCTCTAATGAGTTGGGTACAGGTGTAATGGGTAACGGATAACGACTACCTAACAAACCATCAATAATGCTGTCAGCATCGGCTATCGCACTATCAATCGTGTCGGTATTAATCGCATCAACATTATCTTTGTCTGATAACTGAATAAGCTCGTTTTCACCGAAACGTTTAATCAAATCTTGTAGTGTGCAATACGGCATATTAGTGGCCTGTTTCCATTACTTTTATAGAGTGAAAGTGCATTTCGGTTTATCCTTAAATAGCTGTCACTAATCAGTGACAGCTATAAATACACCGAAGCATTGTTTAGGCTTAAAGCTCAACAACCACAAACATCGGATCGGCTTCAAGTACTTTGACTTGTTCCGCTGTTAGTTTCGTTTCTTCACTACCTGACCAGGCACGACCACAACGACGGAAGCCATCTTTTTTAACGGTGACAGTGTGTGTTGGTTTGTCGCTGGCAACGGTTTTAGGCTTATCTTGTTTCTTAGGCTCTGCGTCAGGAGTTGTTTTAGTTGTAGCAGTTGTATCGTTTTTCAAACCATCAGCTTCAACGAGTGCTTTTTGTTCTAATTCATACGCAGCCCATGCTGCATCGCGTTCTGTTCCTGACACTTTTTCAAGTTCTGCATCTTTTGCTAAAACATCAACTGTTGGTCTTTTGTCGTAGGCTTGAGCGCGTATAACTTCTAGTAATTTATCCATTGTGGTTTCCTCGATCTGTGTTTTGAAATAGGGGCCGAACTGCCCAGCCCCTATTAGTAGTTAAGCGTGATTATTAAGCGCCGCCAGTACTGCCGACCGATGTTTGCCAGAAACCATACACACCTGTTGCACGTGCTTCAGCACCGAACTTGTATTCACGTTTATTGAATACGTCATCGTTTTCCATGTCTGTTTGAGAAACGAATGTGGGACGTTTACGCATTTGAATAATGAAGGGCTTGATAGCTTTTTTGGTGTTATGCAGCATCCATTGAGTGCTTGAATTAAGACCAGGATTAACTTCAACGGTCGCCGTTCCTTTGTAAGGATTAATGCTACCGTCATCGAGCTTATCGGCAGTCATCAATTTGTTGGCTACGGCTTCTAAAGCAGGCGGTACTTCTAACAAGTCAGGAATTAAACGAAGCGAGCGACCTTCTTCATCTTTGAAGTTCATCATCGCTGTACGTGCTGCGCCATAACTTGCTGCTGCTGCGGCCGCTGTTGCAGCACTTAATACCGTGGTCAATTTATTAGAAACTGATGCACCGTTAACTTCGTGATCAGTGTCGTAGAAGAACTGACCATCCAGACCTTCACTAACAAAGGCATTATTCTTTAATTCTTCAAGAATAATGTCGTGAAGTTCACCTGCAGATTGACCTGCCATTTGCGATTGGATGTTGTAAATACCCAAGGTGTCATCTTCAACATCATTACGATCAACTGCGATAGTCGTCTCATAGTCTTCATTGACCGCCGTATATTTACCTGCTTTCAACGCTTTGACGTGTTTTTCACCGACCCATTTACGAAATGCAGGAAAGCGTTCTAACCAGGCATAGTCTTCTGACTTAGAGTTGGATATCACCTCCATTGCGGTTTTTTGCCAATTACTCGGCGTTGCTTTTAAAGCATTATTAAAGATGGTTTTAAGGCCCGTAAAAATAGTGCTGATGCTGGACTTGTTGACAATCATTCCTGCCATACCAAACATCAAACCCGTGTCAGAAAATTGCGATAAGGCAACGGTTTCGTAGTCAGCCGCATAAGCCAAACCACATAAGGTGGTTGCAAATGCAATTAAGCTAAACCCAATAAGTTTTTTCATAATATGTGTCCTATATAAAGTTAAAGTTTAAAACTGGATTAGCCGATTTTGACCCAGACGCCATCGGCATCCACATCAACAATTTCACCAGCTGCACTGCGAGTACCTGTACCATCTGTATCCGCTACGGTTTGGTCATCAACGATATAAGCTGTGCCGCCAATATCTACACGAGCAATGGAGCCATCATTGGCAAAGCTGAATACGCCTTTTCGAACTTGCACGGTTTTATCACCCGCTGAGCCACCTACGTTGTTGACTTCTTCTTGAGCACGACCAGCCGCTACTAAACCTGTGGCGGTTAAACCTGGCTTAGCATTACGCGCCGCATCAAGCACGACAATTGAGCCGCCATAAATATGAGCACCCGCAGCCACGGGATGATTAAATTCATCACCTTGACGTTGGTTGGTATTTCGATCTTTAGTTAATGCCGTCATGACGGTTAAGCCTCCTCAGCTAAGGTTTTTAGGAATTCAGCTTGTGAAATCCCCATTTGCGAACAAACCGCGATTTGCTCATCGGTTAACACCGCTTTGCCATCACTATCAAGCTTTTGTTTATTGCCTGTTTGAGTGGCGGTCAGTGCTGCGATTTGTGGTGCTGTTTCTAAATAGGACTTAAGCGATGCAACAGGTAATGAACGTGCCCAAGGCTCCATCACTGGTGTGAGCTTGCCGCCTGCTTTAGCCGCTGCAATTAAGGTATCCATATCGCTACCATCCAAACGCGCGGTTAATGCTGCGCATGTGCTTTGCAACTCGGTAATAACGGTGAGTGCTGATTCAGGTGTTGCCGCAGACGCCGCTGCAATCGCGGTTTCGCTGTCAGCTACTTTCTTAGCCAAGTCAGTGTTGGTCGCTGCTAATTCAGTGTTTTTGGTTTGCAAGGCGGTACAAGCTGCCAATACATCGTCTTCGCTTGCGTCTTTTTTAAGACCAAGCAACTTTAATAACGCTTCATTCATAGAAGAGTCCTCTTGTTGGTTGTCGGGAATGAACTTTGCAGATGCGGCGGCTAACACAACGTCTTGCATGCCATCAATGGCAGGGTTATTGGTTAGGGCAACATGGAATAAATCGAGCACACGACCGGTGCTTTTGTCGTATGAGAAAACAGGGGAAAGGTATTTATATTGTTTATTATTGATGAATGTTTGAGCTGGCTCTGTCCACTCAGGTGATGAGACCATCAAACCTTTTCCGGCAACCCATGAAAGGCTGTCAGATTTTATCCAGCCAGAAGCCGGTGCAGGTTGACCGTTTTCAGCGGCTTTAATTGTTTGATGTTCAAAATCAATGACGATATCGTTTTGACGTTGACTAACTCGTTCAATTAAAGCCGTTGCCGCAGCTTCATCAATAAACCAAGGGCCACTGCCAGCCATTGCACCGCGTGGTGCATCAAATTTGCCTGCTGGAAATAGCTGAATTGAACCATCATTACTTGCTTGCAAACTGCAAATAGCAATGCCGATTTGGCTGGATAGGGATGTCTGTTTCTTTGTCATGGGAGACAAGATACGTTTGACAGGCAAAAAAAATGCCCCGAATCGCTTCAGGGCATTAGTTATGTGCTGTTATTTACACTACTGGATGGCTACGTTATTGGCAAGCCTATATGAGATTTCAGAGAAGGCGCGTAACGATTTAATAATGGTGTGTCAGCCCAATCAAGCACTTCTCGGCTAGCATTGTCTTCCCATCATATTAGCCTCGACATCAATAGTAATCCATTCATCTTCTGTTCGTTTAGATGTCACAAATGCATCTACTGTCTTTTTCTTGAGCATTAGAAGTAAAATCAAAATAGGTAGAACAATAAATTTAAGTATCAGAGACCCTCTGACAACATGATGAAATAAAGTCAAATGCATTTGAGCATGCACTCTTTTGATAAGCTCTTTCGATTCTTCAGTTTTAGCTTCTTCAAATGCATTGTCCCAACTAGCACGATATTGCTGCAACTGGAATGTTTCACCAATTATTTTTGCCACAACGAGAGCACCAGCAAAACGAACCGCGCTTAAATTGTGCGAGTATTGAATAGCACCATTTAGCGTGGTCCTAGTCATCTTATATAAAGTCTCGTCGTACCCTATTTTACCATCGAGTGCAGCAAGGAATAGTTGGTCACGTATCTTGAATAATTTTTGACGCGTGTCATCAATATAGAAGCTTTTGTATTTAAAAAACCAAAGCCACCACGTAGATAGCATCAATGCTGTTAATAGAATGTATACATAAAATAAATTGTTCATTACGCATCCTCCGGACGTGTATCGCCACGTTTAGTCAATTTACTTGTTGTTCTATTTTCGTCCTTATCTCTTTCCCATGCATCCTGATAAGGGTGAAACCTTTCAATTATATCTCTACGAGACTTTGACTCTGCCATACCATAGGAAATTCCTGAAAAGCCAAATATCAATCCGAACAATCCGACTAACCACGAATACACTGGTACTTTATATACAACTTCTGTTTCAGAACTATGGTTTTGATTATTTATGTTAGCGGATGCATTTAGATCAGCATTTACATTAATGTCAGCAGTGGTATTTTTTCCTGACCATTCTTTAGCTACATCGCCAGAAACATGGAAGCAATACATTAACCCAACAATAATAAATGCGGTGCGTGCCAGCTTAGTAACGGCCTCTAAACGACAGCCATTACGCAAAATTTTATTTTCAGCTTCCAGCTCTGCTTTTGTTCTATATGTAGTCATAGGCACAAAAAATCCCGACATCGTTACCGAGTGTCAGGAATTATTCCTTTTCATAATAGTATGAATCATAGAGTGAAATTCTGACATAGAGGAAAGGCATTGACAACACATTAACTGCTTGAGACGTCACAGGCCACGCCAAACCCCATTTAAATTCCCATATAAACGTTTAAACTTTTAAAAACCAACACTGACCGCGCCATTATCCCTTTAACGCCTTACGCGGCAAATTAGGCTGCGTAGTCATTTATTATTTCATGGCATATTCAAAGTGGTCATTCAGCGTATCTAAAATCATTTGTTCATCATCGGTGCTGATACCCAAGAAAGGCCGAGCGACTATATTGCGTTCTGTGTCTCCGAACTGCATTGTCGCACCTTGAATTCTATTAGTACCAAACTCCAACCCGTGGCTATCAGTGTTATAGGCCATTGTGTCGCGCATAAATCCTTCAAGCACTAATATCTTATCAGCGTTCTTTTTCTTACGTGCCTGGTACTTTGGATTAAGTGCTGCCCACGGTTCACCGTCAGGAGATTCTTGTGCTTCAAACCGTTCACGAGTGCTGTTGCTTAAGCTTTCACCGATATCGATAAAGGCGGGTTCCATGTCTGCACCTGCATCGGCTAATTTACGAAGTGCTTTTAAAACACGATCATCATTAAACTCAAAATCAATGGATATTGCTGCACCGGCCATGTATCACCTATAATGTTGTTTCGGTTGCGATGTTGGGATGTACCCCTATAACATCAAAAGCTGGCCCGCCTAGTACGTTGGGAGCGAGGGCCCTATTATTCTTCCCCATATACCAACCATCCTTGACGCTGACGCTGTATGTACTTTTTGTCGGATGTTGGCAAAAATGTCCAGCCTTCTAACATGCCTTTTCTAACGTTGGCCACTGCAAGCAAATATTGTCCTTTGCTGATTTCATAGCCTTTAATAATTCGTGATCTTAAAACGACTTTGCCTGTGCCTTTGTGTTGCTGAAAGCTCAGCCAGACTTCATAGGGATTAGTCAGTAAGTCATCGAGCAGTGGAATATATTTTGCTCGTGATGGATCGATATGATCAGCCATTACTTTGCTGTTAATCAATAACGGTATGCCACCAGGTGAATATTCTTTTTGTTCGCCAATTTGTTTGACTAGGGACGCAAGCATGTCTTGTTTGGTTTTTAGTTGTGGCGCTAGCTTTTCAGGTGCTGCCACCATCGGTATTTGTGCTGTTCGGTCTGCTTCAGCCCAGCCTTCAGAATTTAATACCGTCCATTGGTTACGTGATTTTTTCCAGTTGGCCATCGCATCATCTGCCAGTGTTTCACCCCATACTGCTTTACCTGGATTATAAGCAAAGCCCGGATCGATTCCCTTGGGAACGGTCACAACGCGAGGTGATGGGCCGTTAATACCAATGGTCTTTTGTTCATATTCAAAAGACGGTGCCTGATCGGGGCCTGACTTGCCAAGTTTATCCATGTCGCGTTGGCTTAGGCTTTGTATAAAACATTTGCAGCCCCAACCATTGGCAGGACTATGCGTATCCCACCACAGATCATCTGCAGATAATATTTTGCCATCCCATGCTAAATGCTCAGGTCTTGGGTGTTCGACGCTATCATTGTGACGATATCGCCAGAACGGGCGGGTTCTTTTGACCTTTTGCATTTGCTGATAACGGCCAGCGTTATGTGACTGATAGAGGTTAGTTTCATAAATAACACGGCTACGCCAATTGCGACCACCGTTATAACCCCAACCATGTTTAGCCACAATTGAGTCAAAGTCTTTGCGAAATTCTTCTAGGCTAATGCCATCACTCACCACACGATCAATGGACTTTCTAAAGTCATTGATAATATCTTCTTTCATCGCGCCAGCAATTACAAACGCTCTGGCATGTTGGCCTTCGTAGATATCTGTCCATGCAGCAGTTGGAAGATTGAGCTTATCGCGAAAGCCTTCAACTGACTTATTGAATGGAATTGAGCCGTATTTAATTGGCATTTAACGACCTTTCAAGAATCCTTCCCAATTCAAGAATATAGACTTTCTCATTAGGAGCGCCCCATATACTTATCCCTTGTCCTTTGCGAATTTCCACTAACTCTACTAATGCGCTAGGCGCATCTTTTTGATAGCCATTTTTAAAAAATACTGCATCATATTGTTTGTTAAACCGTTTATCCCAGTAGGGTTTTATCTCTCGATATTCTTGACGTTTCCCGCCATAGACGATCATGTCAAACCATTGCTTTTTTAGAGTTAAGTGAAGGATTCGCATTGTTATTATTTAACTGAATAATGGATTGGCTGGTCTAACTGTCACAGCTCTTCTAATATTTTCATAAACATCAAATGTCTTTTCCCTTTCATCTCCAACATCACATGCACAGGCGTATTTGTGCATAGCAATTTCAGCTTCTGCTAACTGCTTATAAGCGTTCTTTTTAAGCGTTTGTAATTCATTTTCATCCATTTTCAGTTACCTCATAACGCCCAGCTAAATCAGCAGCACCTAATCCCAGCTGAATAATATCTGCTAGGGCTTCTGGATCTAAGTAGTTGTAGGCTTCGACTAATCTGTTTTGAAACTCTTCTAGTGATTCGACTTCATCAAGTAGCTTTTTGATGCCATCTAACAGCTGATTAATAGACGGTTGCGTTTGGTCTGTTAGTTGATCAAGCATGCCACCTAGTTCAGTTTGATTGTCACTAACTTTGGCTGCTGCAATACTAGTGGCGGCGTTGTTTGCATTAGCATTGTCATTTTGCTGAGCCGTGTTCGTTGTAACTGCAATCGGCACGTAGCCTTCGCCATAAACTTCAACCACTTTTTCAGGTGTTAACTGAAAACCCATGTTAAAAATCTTTTCATCACGTTCAGCACGCGCGTTCAATTCTTCGCCTTCATCAGTGATGAACTTAAAGCGTGGTGCACGATTAGGGGCAATACCAGAAATATTGAGTGCCACCATTGGCCAGATCAGATCGCGGGTGAGGGTTCCGGCAATTTGATAGGCGTCCGATATCATTAAGTCATGTCGTACTTCGTTATGGATATCGCCTAAGTTTGAACCTAGTCCCGTATTTTGTGCCGTTGATGTGAGCGTTCCGCCCAGAATCACTTTTGATTGCACCGACTCTGACCAGTTGATCATAAATTGAAATGGATCGCTGGCACCTTTAGCGGCTTCTTTAAAGTCCATCATCATGCCTTCTGGCATAATGCCTGCGGCGTTGTGGCCAATACTGACCACGGCGCGAAGCAGGGTCATTTTCTCCGCTTCAGATGCACCGGATGGATAGGTACCAATTCTGGCTGGTATGCCGTAAATCTCACAGAACTCAGCGAGATCACGGATTGAATAATTCTTAAATAAATACGGCCACGCTAATACGCGACCTAAGCCACCGCGAGCGACATAGCCTGATTTTGATTTGTGAACATGCTGCACCCAACCAAACGGCCATAACTCGTCACCTTTGCCGCTTTCGTTTCGCAGTAGCAGCTTGTTTCTATTATCTTCATCGACGGTAAACCATCGTGCAGGCTTATGCTCTAAGATAGGCAGCATCATGCCACCTTCATCTTTCCAGTTAATCTCAAGCATGGAATAGGCTTTGCCAATCGCATCGGCAATATCAAAGATGTAATCTGGCAGGTCTTCCATGTCTTCTAGCCATTCTTTGACTTGCTCGGCGGCTTTTATTTCTGCTGGCGTTGGGTTCTTAGGTGGGTTTATATCCCAATATAAACCAAGTAAAGCGCGTTTACGCTTGCCCATTTCACAGGAAATATGGCCGTCTTTTTCTTCCATATCTTCAAATAAGTCAGCCTGCTGGGTTAAATCACCTTGTTCCGCTGCGCGTAAAATACTCGCTAATTTTGCAGGGGTTAAACCACCGCTAGGGTGGTTTTCATATTCTTTACCGATGTAACCAATCTTTGACGTTTGGTCTTCGTGAAGTGCTTCATTCACCTTTATCGGCTGTCCACGTGAATCTACTATATTGCTCAGTCTTTGCATTACCATCCACCTCCCTTAGTCATTAGGGAACTTAAGTCATTGTCGGGGTTGTCGCGTTCTGTTTTGTCGGGGGCTGCTATCCATTCGATTTCAGCTGCTAGATCAAAACTGGCTGCATGGGCCATTAAGATGGATACAGCGGCATCACCATGTCGGTCTTTATTACCGCCTGTTTTACCGTCGGGTATTTTGGGTATGCCTTTAATGACTTGAATGGCACGTAAGTCATCGGCGATGTCACTGTCTTTAGGGATGGATATTTCATCATCTTCAAACGCAGCCTTCATCTTAGGCATGTTTTCCAGATACCAAGATTGCGAGATCATCACTTCTTCAACACGATGGCCATAACGGTATTTGGCCTGTTCTGCTAAGTATTGACCATTACCGCGTGCATCAAGCTTGGCTGCAGAGAAACGTGGCAGACGATCACAAATATAAAACAGGACTTGTTCTTGCTGCTTGAACGGCACGTTACGCAATTCAACGATAAACGGCACAATTCGTTTTAAGTCTTGCGCTATTTGCATCGGCGTGAGTATGGTTAAGTCAGCAGTACGCCCAAAATCCTCACCTAAAACATGTCTTAAACTAGTATTAAGTGTCTGCAAAATGGGCTTTAATTGTTCATCGCACCAGTCTTTAATCTCAGCTTGTCGTAGATGTTCTGGCCATGCATTAAAATCAGCTGAGCCTTCAAAACGAAGTACAGGAGCTGTCACCATGCGAGACTCAATCAGGGCACGTGATAAATAGGCACCACCACCAGATTTAGGCACACAATAATATTCTTCTAAGGCATCTTCACGACTGGCCGTGTTTTTAAGCAGGCCTTCTTTCCATTCGTCTTCCTTTTGCTGTGACCATTCAACGCCTCGTATCTGACAGATGCGTTTATATAGCCCCATTTCACAAGCATCATCTAGTGTAATGCGATGAACACTATATTCTTTCTTGCCAGCACGGCTTTCATTGATTAAATCGTTAAACAGATTATCAACACCATTATGCGTGGAGATAATGCGAACTTTTGAACCCCACATAGTTAAGGCTAGTGCTGCTTTTAATAGTTCTGCTAAATCATCGTGGAATGCGGCCTCATCAATACACACATTACCTTGACGTCCACGTAAATTGCTTGGACGAGAACTAAGCGCTTGGATTTTAAACCCTGAACTGAAACGAATTGTAAATGTGAGGATATCTTTATCCTCATCATGAAACACTTCTTCTTCAATAGCCGAAGCTGCTTTATTGAATGCTTTGGCCCACATAGCACAGGCATCAATAAACTCGATTGCCATTTCTTTATTTGAGCCAACATAGAAACAGTTGCAGCCTCCGGCCACTTTTGAAGATGATGCCGTAAGAACATGATCAGATGCTTCTGCCCACGTTAAACCTGTTCGTCGTGACTTTTCGCCTATTTTAAGTGGACTTAAATCGGCTACCCATGTTTTTTGATAAGGAAGCAGTACTTCATTTGGATCGTAGTCCTTGTAGATGGCATAGGGATATGGCGCACCCATGATTAACCAAGCCCTAGAATTTCATTCTTAATCGCGTCTATGGCTTCTTTACTCATACCTTGCTTAGATAACGATTTCTCAGCTTGTTCAGCAGCATCCAACGTGGCTTGTTTGCGAATTTTGGTATCACGTTCTTCGTTAATACTGGTGGCGGCTTCTAAACGTTGAACGGCTAAGGCTAAGTGACTAATCATTTTGGGATCGACGGGTTCTTCATCTTCAGCCATGCTCATTGCAGAATTAAAGGCGATGGTTCTAATAATTTCATTGAGCAATTTACCTACTTCGCCTTGCGGTTCATTGCCTAACTTTCCGATCCACATTTTTGATACTTCACGTGATTCTTGAAGCTTTTTACCTACATCAGCCATTTTCATTGAATAACGGTTAACGGCTGATTTACTCACCGTGTCATGACCTTGTTGTTCTAAGATCGCATTGATTTCGGCCGTTGCTTCTAACTGACTGACACGTGGATCACGTAACAATGCTTGCAGCTGTTCTAAGATATCGCTTGGTAATACTTCAATAGATGAACGCTTGGCCATTACATGCTCCAGCTTGATACAACTACTGCACCGATGAATATACCGATACAAATACCGCCAATTAAGGCGGGGATGAATAGACGTTGAGGGCGAGACATCAGCTTTCAATCTCAAGCATTACGTCTAGTGGCCCTTGTGCTGTAGTAAATCCCAGACCAAACCAAAAGCCAATTCCCCATGCAAGGATCATAATAAAGCCTGCATCTTTAAGCGTTTTTTTATGCTTATTCCATAATGTGATCAATGTTTGCTTCATGGTCTAGGCCTCGCAACACCATCCACACGGCTACGACCTTTAGCGACATCAAGGCCTCGCTGATTCAATTTGGCAACCAATAAACTGCTAACGGATTCAATGCTGATTAAGCCTTGTTCTTCTAGCCAGCGTAATTCGGTACGAATGCGATCACTTGATAAGCCGTGACCTAATGATTCAAGAATCATTTGTAGGATGTTTTGATTATGGGAATAGTCTGCGTCTTGTTCTAGCACTTGCAAGATGGCAAGCCGAGCAGCTTCGGTAACGAGTGCGTTAAAATCGGTCACGAGCGACCACCTCCATTGATTAAATGCTGGTTAATTAAGGACATTTGAGTGGTTAAGGCTTTGACTGCGCCGGTCATTTCGCTGATATCTTGGCTCATGCCATTGATGCGATTGTAGATGTTGCTTAAATCGTTATGGGTAGGTGTGCCTTTTAGCTTTTCTTCAAATAGACTGATTTGATTGGTTAATAGATAAACGGATTTATTGACTTGTTCAATCTCCGCTTTATTAACCCGTTGACGATTGGTGAGCCACATATATAGCCAGTTGCCAAATAAGCCGATGGTGATGAAGACGTTAAACCAAAACCCCATTGCTTCATAATCCATTACGCTTTCCTCTTATCTCTTTAATGTCTTTGCATTCAACGCATCGCACTGATTCTGGCCGTTTTTCTAATCGTGCTTTTGGAATTTCTAAGCCACAATCCAAGCAGTATCTAATGCCGTTTTCTTCGTCTGGCTTTTCGGTTTCAATATCACGCTGAAGTTGTGCTTTTATCGCTAAATCTCGCGTTCGTTGTTCTTGTCGCTGGGCGCGATCTATGTCGTCCATGTTTAACTTTCTGCCTTTTTCGTTGATGATATTTTTTGAGCGATGGCACCAAAAATGGTGGTAGGTGTTTGACCTGCAGCCACTTGCTTGTCGTGTGAACGCTTATTGACCGCAACACCTAGCACCGCTAATGCGACAGACCAGATGCCAGCTAAATTATTCATCGCATTGATAACACTGGGGGCATCGTTTGGAGAGGCGACAATAACAATGCCTAAAGCGCCCATCATAATGAGCCATGTTATGGCGACGATGTAACCGAAGAAAGGACGCCAGCGGCGAACAAAAGGGTCGCTACTTTCTGCTTCGATACGGATGGTGGCGTTAATCGTTTCAAGCTGCTTGGTTTCCGCTTCAAGTTCAGCAATGACGATGTGATTCATTTCTTGTTGGAATTTAAGCTGAAGTTCAGGGTTAGCTTGTAAGTACTCAAGTGCTTTTTTTGTGTCATCTGTTCCAGCAATGACGTTGGCAGCAGTGATTACCTTATCAGCGACTTGACCTGCTTTATCACCCATTAAAAGCCGAGTTAGACCCGGTACAAATTGAGCTAGACTTAACGCTATGCTAATCGGTTCCATGTTTTACCTCTGGTTCATATATATGACCTTCAAGTGGCTGCATACCACTCTTCAGCCATTGTGCTACGTCAAATCCAGGGCATGTTTTATGTGGGTTAACAGCGCGATGACCAATAATTTTTAGTTTTGGATAGAGTGTTTGATAGCCTCGCACGGCCTCTTTAAGTGATTGCCATTGGGCCTTGCTGAATTTATCGGTACCCATTAAGCATATACCAATACTGGTGCCGTTATATCCAGCAGCATGAGCGCCTGATTCTGTGAGCCCTCGCCCAATTCGATGCTCACCGTTGGCATGAATAACTAGGTGATAGCCAACACTTCGGAGATGTGGCCGTTGCATCATGTAGGGCTTTGTTTCCCACACGCTCTCACCTAAACGTGCATCAGGGTGCCGTGAAAAATTTCTCGCTTTATGCCAGAGGTCGATATCTTCAATTGTGTCGCCACGGCCATTTGGCGTGTCTGCGCAATGAATGATAACGGTGTCGATTGTGTTTGGAGGTCTGTATGTGCTCATGGGTAAGCATTATTGATTTTCCCACAAACAAAAACGCCCCGAATGGCTTCAGGGCGTTATTTAAGTCTTACTGTTTAGTTAATCATGTATGGTTGCGAAAGGCAATCTTGGCCTCTATTCATGCTACTTATTGCAATGAGACGTACCTAAGTTTACCCATTTACCTTTTTGTATTGCAGCAATATCAACAACTCGGACAAGAGTATCTTTTAATCCTTTTTGATTTAACTCTAAACAAACATAATCGGCAAAACCATCACGATTAGAACCGTTATCTAAGACACCAACCTTGAAAATATGGTCGTCTGTCCAAACAGCATCTTTTACTGATGGTTCATTTTCACTTATAAAATAGTTTTTAATATCTTCTTTTATTTTTGCATCATTATCACTTGCTAATAACGTTACTGGTAAAGCTAGTAACATTATTACGATTAGTTTTTTCATATTAATCACCTATGTATTTACCGATTTTAACGACTTCACATCGTCGACATTCCCATATTTTATGTCCTTCAGCACTGATCCATAAAAACTTCATCTTATGGCCAAAGAAGTGACATTTAATTTTATTTAGTAGATTCGTGCAACTCATACAACTATTACAACACATACGGTTGTTCAAGTTGTAGTAGTTGTTAAATTAAACGATATAAAAACGTACCTTTTGTTTTCTCTGACTGCCAGTAGGTACCATCAAACTTATCAAGTTTATCACGGGCTGTTTTGTCATCTTTTTTATGGCCGCAGGCATCTAATAATGCTGTTTTATTGATATCTTCATGCTGTGAGATGGCTGATTGTACTTTTTTGATAAAGTCTTTTTCATCTTTGGTTAATCGGACTGAGTCGATATCAATTTTAGTTAATGATAGGTCGTCAATATCCATACTTAATGCGGTATCTGTAATAGCAGCACGTTCTTTTTCAACGGTTAATAACCAGCGTATTTGACCTTGTGGTGCTTCGACTTTGATAAGTTGAAACATGTTGTCGACTGAGTTACGAATGTTGTTAGATCCTTCGTAGTTGCTGCCGTTTTTGGTTGAATGATGAAGTACAACGATGGTCGCGCCTGCTTCACGCATATTCATTATCTTGTCGAACACACGCATCGCTTCGGCATCGTTTTTAATGTTGCCAAAGTTTCTTATGCTATCAATGATGAACAGGGTGTTTTCGTATCTATTACCAATTGCCATTTTCTCGAATTCATCAAGGATCGCTAATGGTTCTAGTTTTGACTTGCTTCTATGTGAGTATGAAATGTTGTGATGTGCATCAATGAGTTTTGTCTCAATGCCACGTTCTTTTAATACGCTGATTGGGTTGTCATAGTCTAAATAAATAACATCCATTGCTTGTTGAGCCGCGTATTTAGCGATGCCGAATGCTATCCAGCTTTTACCCATTCCACCATCAGCATATATCATGCTGATTAGCTTTTTAGGTAGAAAGTCATCAATCAGGAATTCAATTCGCTGATTAAAGTCAGCTGGGGTGAGTGGGTTTATAAAATCATACATAGTGTGGTCTCGTTAGAATAATTCTGTTTGTTTGTCATCTTGCTTGCTAAGCGCTTGTCGGTTGTAGATGGTGCGTTCTGTGACCTTTAGCTTTCTCGCCGCTTGAGCACGAGTATTACCTTCTTCTAATAATCTGTTTGTTTCTGCCACTTCTATCTGGTATTGCTTGGCGGTTAGTCGTGGAATGGCTAGCTTTTCATTTTTGAATATATGAACAAATTCTTTATATTGTTCAGGCGTTAAAACCTGTTTTAAATCGGTTCGACCAGGTACACGAATAACGGTGCCACCATAGGTGTTAACAAGACGCATCAGTCCATCTAACCCGATATGTTCGGCTATTTCTCGGGCGATAGGTGGTAGGTAGTCTGGTAAATCCATCTTTAATCCTTAAGCGGGATAACTTTGATCACAGGGACTAGTTTTCGCTTGCGTGACTCGGCTGTTGACCATTGTGGGCAGCCTTGCTCTGGATAAAGTGTTTTATGTTTTGGTGTTGGGCATTTAGCCGTTTCACAGCTAGGGCAACGACCTACTTGTGATATATCAATCATTGTCGTGGCACCAAGCTTAAGATGTCTTTGTCAGTTGGCCAGCGTTTACTGGCTTCTGCTGGCTCCATAATCGCTCGGTGTAATCGAGCTTCACCACGAAACGGATGGTTACGTTGCCACTCGCGTTTTGGCCACATGTTATTGATGAAGCGTTCAACAACTAAATGCATGGTGTCTGCAGGTGGAACGCCTTCTAAACCCATGATCATCAATTCAGCCATTGCACCGCAGAGTGTTCTAACAAAGCATTCTTCAACGCCTTCAGGTGCTGGATAGTTCGTTAAAAAGTCGATAGTTTGAGCAGCTTTTGAGGTGCCAATGGTCTTTTTAATCGTTAATTGATGACCATTTAAAGCGGTATTAACAGCTGGTAATGCTGTGACTGTTTCTAACACTCGCTTTAGGTAATTATGATTAGTTAATGGCTTGAAACTGCCTTCTTCTTGTTTGATCCGCATGGATTGAACGGTGTCGATCATTGCGGTCGCTAAGCGAGGTTTATCAGTTGATAGCCCAAGGACTTCACTGGTTAATTTCAAGGCGCGATCATTCGATAAATCGCGTTTAGCACTACGAAATAATCCGAGGTATAGCACCAACGAACGGCCCACTCCTTCAGGTAGGTCAATTAGTGCGCCTAATAATTCACTGGCACATTGATCTTGTACAACCTGTTCTAGTGAAATACGGCTGTGACAACTAGGGCATCTACCTATTTGCATGATTTTCATTCCATTTATTTTGCAAGTGTTCTGCTAGCATTTTTAATATCCGTAAATTGCGTTTCCATTTATCTGTAAGCAAGTCGTTTTGTTTTAATAAATCAATGACGTAGGCTTCATCCAGCTCTAATGCTTCTAGCCCTAGTTCAATTGATGCCAAATAACGACGTTTGGTTTGTTCTTTTTCAAGTGCTGCAATCAAGCCTTCAAAGTCTTGACGTTTTTTTAGCCATTCAAGACGTTGCACACCTGGTCGGTTATGTGGCTTATCACCGTTGCCGCCAGTTAATCGCCACGCAATGCTTTCTGCGTACTGCCAGCTCAATTGCATTTCTGCCAACATGGCTTCTATCTTGCTCATATAGGGGCTACGGTTAAATGGCACGCGGCCTGCACGTTTTGGTGGTCGTTTAGTAATGGCCCCTGCATCACGAAGTAACTTGACGAGGTATTCCATTTCACGATCCGTCATGTCTTTGCAGGATGTTTTACCCGTGTGTTGGTGTTGCCATGCACGACGCTCCTCATCATCACTGAATAGTTTCGGTGCACCAATGTGTATGAGCTGAATTAATTGTGTTCTGTTAGTCATTAGATATCACCCGATATAGCCAAACATCTTCCCAGATGACATACTTTGCCAAACAAACACCATTTGAATTCATGTGCACCCATACCTCAACTTCAGTTAAATCATCAACAGGGCTTTCATTACTACCATCATGATCTAAAAGCTCACCTATTTTCTTAGTCATAATTAATACCAGTACTTGCTACGTTTTCCATTAACACCAAAATCTCATCTCTATAGTCTTCTACCAACAAAGCCCCAATAAAGGGGCTTTGATGGGCGTTATTTTTTAACTGATTTACATGGAAGCTAAATCAAGTGATACCTGATGAAACATCTCATTAGCTGTATTGCGTTGATAAAATCGAATGTATGAGGTGCTGCCGATCACTTGGATGGAATCTTTCAATGCGGTCATGGCGTTTTGCCAATCTGGATCATTGATTTCTAATCGCAGTAGGCTAAGAATTTTGCCTGTTGCCAAACGTCCGTTTTTATCGGCTTTAAACGCTAAATCAATCAGTGCTTTAACGTTGTCATTAGAGTCTTGTGTCCATTTAGCTACGCATTCATAGATGATTTCTTTAGCGGCTAAAATACGTTCATCAAAGTGCATGTGCTCTTGGATTGAAATTTGTATTTTTTGACAGCCATCAAAGCTTAGTAAGGTGATATTGCCTTTTTTGCCGCCGATATTTTTACGATATTTTTCAGCTGCTAAATCAACAAAAGCCGAGACATCACCTGTTGCCAGCTTTTTGAATTTTGCCATGTCATCGCTTAGTGCTATTGCCTTAACAAATAGATCACTAATCAGTTCATCACGATCTAAATCAACTTGTTTGATGGTGCTAAGAGGTACTAAATGACCCAAGGCGTTTGTTTTGTATTCTGTTTGCGTTGCTGTGTTCATTGTTTTTCTCCAATTAGTTATGCTGATATCCGCCATTCAACTTGGCAGCCTTGTACTTCGGTCGCGTAGGTTTCCCAGTGGCGACCATGTTCTGATATCCGTGTTAAAAAACCGCCTTTTAAACCACCTGGTTCTTTGTGATAACTATCGATCGTGATGACTGGCTTACGATCTCTAATTTCGATGCCTACGATTGATAGGCCACGCTGTGCTAATTCAGCAAGACAGTAGTTCACGTCTTGTAGTTTTTTAGCGATGATGTTGTTGTTTTTATTGTTAGCCATGACTTACTCCTTAATGTTGCTGTGCAGACAGCCTGAACGGCAGGCTTGATAAAGCTTTATTCTGGTTGGGTTCGTTGCTGCATATTGCCTAGCTTGGTATTCAATACATTGGTCACTGGGTATTTCACCGACGACAGGACAGGTCACGGTTGCTGACATATACATGCCTTCAACCAGTGCTTTTAAACGGTCTGTTCTACCTGGATATTTATCTTTGATGATTTGGTTGATAACAGTAGGTGATGGAAAGCCATCCCCCGAGGATTTACGTAGCTTTTCAGCCACTTTTGATTGTGATGTTCTGTCACATTCAGCTTTGAGTACTTGAATCCATGAGTTCATAATTAGTCTTCCTGCTTAGGCCATACGACCTTGTTTAAGTTGGCATCAAATACCTGTTTAATGCGTTGCACCATTGGTGGTTTAGGGCCTGTGTACATGCTTGACAACAGACGGTATCGAGATAAACCTCCACCATTATTTGCTTGTGTGGTGAGGATTAAATAACCTGCTTTATGCAAGTTGTAGATATAGTCTTTAGCTGTATTTTCAGAGATGGCGATGTCATCTGTTGATGCTGTAATCTTTAGATCAATGGCATCAAAATCATTCAAGATCCTCATTGTTCTCCACATTTGTTCACGTCCACGACCTTGCTTTACTTCTTCGCCATTTTTACGAACGCGTGGTGCATCAACACCGACATCATTAAGCAGCGTCCAACGATGAGGTGTTTGGCCTTGGGTTCTAGGTTCACTACTAATGCGTTCGACAAAGCCAGCTGCTTCAAGCCCTTGAACATACGCTCTGGCTTTTTCACGGCTAATATCGAGTAGCTTTACGTTGTCGCTAGCAAATACTTCAAGATCCGCTAGGCTAAAATGCTTCAAACACCGAATGGCATACCAAATAGCATCCCGTCCAGAGAGTGAGCCTTTAATGCGGCTAAGGTGAGCAGGATCACAACTCATTGAGCAATCCTCCTTCTTGGTGCATTTCCGGTGTAAAGGACGTTATTACCCCAATCTTTTAGATTGATACGGTCATTACCTGCATTGAGTGCTGCCTGTTGAACGCGATTGATATTTACGCAGATACGACGGACTACGCCCATGCTTTCTTTTTGAATTTTGGCGAGCAAATCATCAGCAATCATGACGTTTTTGCAGTAAAGATTCGCCAGTTGACGGGTATCTTCTAAATCAGCAGGTTGTGCACCTTGCCACTCCAACATTCTGTTATGAAAGCGTTCCCATTTAAGTAACTTAATGTGAACATTCTCTTCACCAATTAATAAAATAGGTGCATTACTTCCTTCGTAAATATCACGGATAACCTCAACGGCTTTTTTCTCTACAATGTGATCAACCTCATCAATAATGAGCGGTAAACCACTACGAGCCAGTTGTTCACTGACTTGTTCCGTCATATCTGGCATGGTTGGAGCAGGTGAAATACCCATCTCTTTGAGGATAGCGACAAGGAGTGATTTTTTAGTCCATGTGCTCTTACATTCAACATAGTAAGCACGATATTTATTAGCCACAAAAGCAGCTGAAAAGCTTTTTCCGAAGCCTGAAGGACCATAAAAACACACCATGCCAGGCAAGTGTGGATCGCGATTTATCGCTTGTTCCATTAAACGCATACACAGCATCACGTTTTTTAATGGTGCCGTCGTTGCCGATAACCCCATTTCATCAAAGTTGACCTCATTACTTTTTATTGTCATTATTTAACCTCATGGTTGTAAAAGTAGTACTCAAAGCTCACGGTTCAGGTGGGCTTTGTCTTTTTTTAAACGTCAAAATACCCTTCAACGTTTCTAAATTCGTCAACGTTATTCGTCATAAATCGGAATTCGTCACCTTTCTGGTATAACGCCCAGAATTTCTGATCAACGGCGGTTAGTTGTTCGCCTGCATGCAGTCTTGTATTCAAGTTCATCCAGCGTCTAATACTGGAATAAGGATCGCCCTGACTGACCACAACAGGTTTCGCGTTAAATTCACGGTTAAAATCAGCAAAATCATTACGTTGCTCGGGTGTTAGGTCAGGCATGATTTCAGGCCGACCTAGTTTGGGCTGAGCACGAAGTGGTCTCACTATTTTTGGATCGACCATCTCTGGTGTGTGCTCAATAGGTAACATGTCAGCAACATCAATCGCATCCATTGCTGTTTCTGCTTTTGCCGATATCTTGGTTGCTTTTTTCCAGCGTTCACGTTCTTTATTAAAGCTTCTAGCCGCTTCTGTGTTACCGAATCCTGTCGCTTCAATACAATGTGCATCGCAGATAAAACGTCCGTCCAATGTGTAAACGTAGACATTTTGATGCAAGCTTTCAGGATCGAATCTAACAACCACTTTGTGACCGACATATTCAAATAAATCAGCGTTGTGATAGCGGTTTCTGCCTTTGCCTGTTGCTTTACCAGCATCTAAACTAAAGCAGCCATCTTTATTTATTTTTATGGCTTCAGCAGACAACATCCATAAACGTCTTTGTTCTTTGGTCGCTGTTCTAATGACGGATGATTGATAGCTTTCATTAAAGATCTGTTCAAAGCTTTTAACGCCTTCACCAAGCTCTGTTCGACGGCCTGTTTTAGCATTCCATGCAATAATTTCTTGTTGCAAAACTTTAAGAAAAACCTCAATGGATATCGCTTTCTCACCGTAGTTTTCTGGCTTTGATATCGTGTTCGCACCAGTGTAAGCACCTTCAAAACGAGGATGCTTATCAACATATTCACCTAATCCACCGACACCAAATGACCGTTCAATAGGTTTTGCCTGCCCATGACCATGCCCACCAAAAACAGAGGTCCAGTGGACTTTAACGCCAAGCATCGGAAATAAACCTAGTGGATCATCTTCTTTGACTTTAAAGCGATATCTATTTTTAACGCCGCCTGTCATCCATTTATTGGCAGCTGCTCGAGTGTTATCGATAGTGGCGTGTTCAGGTATGCCATATTGCTCAACAATGTCACCAAACGATAGACGAATCGTGTCCGTGTTTTCAGACATATCAACCCGATAGCCGAGTATTTTCCGGCTATACACATCCTGCCAAAACCATGTTTTAGGCCGACCTATTTCGCCATTTGGAAACTTTACAAAGACGTTATGCTGATAGCCATCACCATTAATCCATTCAAGTGCATGTAGCTCTTGAACTGTTCGTGTTTGAGCAGGGTAAAGACGCATCAAACCTGCTTCACCTTCACGCTGAAAAATACGTATTGAACGAGGGATCGTTTTAATACGACGTTCTATCGTTTTTAAGCTGGGTATCGTCCAGCCTTTTTCAGCTGCTGTACGTTGTAAACGGTAATAGCAAGCGGTTGCGGCTGGCTGTTCAAGGCGTAAGTAATCTGCTTTGAATGTTTCCCATGCATCATCGTCGATATTGGCCGTAGATAACCTGCCAACAAAGCCCGGTATTAATGCAGCTAGCCAGTCTTGGCGTTTATAATTTTTAACACCATGTTTACCTGCTGTACCGTGATACCAGCCTTGCAATGTTCTCCAACTAACATCATTTTGTAGGCCTACATTTTCGAATGACTTAACCAGCGTCATACCGCCAACTTCGACTAACGTCATAACTTGTAATAGCAAACTTAAACGGCGTTCAGCTTCGTCTTTTTGCTTTTGTGGCTTGCTATCATAATGCGTCCATAAGCCTTGTTCATCGTAGCTAAATGGGGCTTTATCGTCAGGTATTACAAGAATATTTAAGGGCTTTGGTTTTTGCTTCCTTAGCAGGGTCGCTTGTGTTTCTGACGGTAGGCTTGATAGGTGGTATTCAAGACCACCACCGCGACCGTCTCTTGCTCGTGACTGCCATAATTCTTTAGCGGCTTTAATGGTTATATTTCTAACATTCTTTGGTAGCCCTGATATTCCGGCTAACTCAGATGTTGCATACCATTCTTGGCTCATTCGACATCTCCGTCGAATTCAAGCTCTGGTTGAGTTTTAATGTTTGCACGGTGAAAAGCTGCACCTGCCATTAATTTAGTCAAAGCTTCAACAGTTTGATCTATTTCTCCGCCATTTTGGTAGTGCTTCACTAACAAACTAGTTGTATCAGCTGAAAGTTGTTGAAATTCAGCTAGACCAATTTCAGCAGCTTGTCTTCCTGTAGGAATATCAATCAATAATTTATGACTACGAATAGCTAAATATTGAGTAATGAAGTCAATACCACAAATATGCTCGTAACTAGGCACAAGATTGGTAGGCATGCTTGCATTGGATAACCACTTGTATAGAGAGTCTTCACTAGCACCCATTAACTCTGCTATGGCAGGAACCGTGAGCCGTTTAATCTCTCTCGCATACTCTTTATCGAGTCGAAAAGCTTCTTTCAAACTGGTTGCTTGAAGCTTTTTCCAAGCAGCTTTAGTTTTTGGAATTTTCATCATGTCACCACGTCCAAATTTGTTGATTGTTTAGAAGTAAATAGCGGGATAAGCTGAATTTACGTTTTAACCAAACAGGGGAATAAGTCATGTCAAACACCAAGCGATTGAAGCCTGTAAGCAGTGCTTTTTTACATGAATCTAACGATGCATTCATATTCATGAATGCCATGCATTTAGAAAACGAACTAGCCATTTTTTTAGCGGCATTACCATTCGAGCAAAACAGGATGGTTGAGCAACTTTCCCGAGAATCATTGCTTGAGGTTTCGGTTTTTGTTGATGCTCTGCCATTCGTGATGCCACCCAACGTCGGCGAGCTAAAAGGTGCGCTCTCGCAACTTGAGGACAGCCAAATCCGATTGCTTCAATCTCGTCTTTATCAGATAAAAAAGGCGATCCTTTCGGCAAAGTTTCATGAGGGTAAAGATTTTGCCCGCACGGATGTGTTTGCTCTGTCGCCGGTGTGGCGTAAACGTTGGGATCAACTAATATGTGGCAATCTTCTTCCTGCTTACATTGGCTACATAGATATTGATTCGTTTCAGCCATGATTAAGCAGCCGCCAAACCAGCTTCAACTAAACGAGCTCTGGCATCAGCTATTTTTAGATCACGCTCAGCCTTTTTGTTTTCTTGATACCTCGGAACATCAGGGAAAACTTGTGATATATCTTTATCAATCAATAATGATATTGACTTGGCTACACGTAAACTCTCGGCTCTACGAGCACATACGTTCATTACATGTTGATGAGTACAACCAATCACTTCACCAGCAGCCAACCAAGATAGGCCCTGTTCCTTTAATGATTTATGTATTTCGCTATAGTCCATAAGTTACAATCTCTTATTAAATAGAAACGTTATGTGTAAATGTAAACAAAACGTAACATGTGCAAAAAATTATGTAACTTATAATTAACATTGTCAAGGATAAAAATGGAACTTATTGATTACATCGGTATACGAATCCGAGAAGAAAGAGCCAGGTTGGGTTTGACACAGCAGGAAGTCGCTGATTTTGTTGGCGTCACTAGGCAGTCACAAGCTAAATATGAAAAAGGTACTCGTTCACCGGATGCGCTCTATTTGGATAAAATCCTAAAGCTTGGCTTTAATTCGTATTACATACTTACAGGCAGTAAAACCTATTCTGTAAGATCCAACTTCGATGACATGGATGATTCGACAGAAAATATATTTAATATAAAAGAAACAAACACTTACGATAACTTAGATCCAGATTCTAAAACTTGGATCTCTGATCCAAGTTTACATAGCGAACATGGATCAGATTTAGATGAAAATAATCATTCAATTGATAATAAAATTACATCAGAAAACTATATGGAAGCATTTGCACACATACCGCTTTATGAAGTAAAAGCAGCAGCTGGTAATGGCGTTGAGGTTCATACAGAAGAGGTCATTGATTCTTTAGCGTTTAAAAACGAATGGATTCACAATGAGTTACACGTTAACCCATCTCACCTATACTTAATATATGTAGAAGGTGAAAGCATGGAGCCAAGCTTAAGGCCTGGTGATGTCATACTTGTCGATCACTCTGATAATACAGCACGACGTGATGGAATCTATGTCTTAAGGATGGATGGTGCGCTGCTAGTTAAGCGCTTGCAACGTCTACCAGGCGCAAAGATAAAGGTTAGTAGTGACAACCCTATATACGATACGTATGAAGTCGACCTTGCTAAAGTTGGAGTCGATATATCCATTATCGGGAGAGTGGTTTGGACTGGTCGGCGAATTTAATTCTTATCGTAATTCATGTGTCCATCAATGCGTTTTAAGTAGATTCATCGCAATTCATAACATCTACTTAAATCACGTTTAAATTTTGTTTAAACCCGCATTAACATTGAATTGTTCCCGCCAAATTCCACCAAATCCCATACTATCCCATTATTCTTAATCCATGTGTCTCCTTTCAACTACTCAGAAAGCCCATGAAGACCGTATTCAATACCTCGCGTTCTATGATCAGCTCACCTCATTACCTAACCGCCGTTTATTGCTCGACCGTTTGCAGTACAACCTCTCTCTTTCTCAGCGCAATCAAAACCATGGCGTTTTGATGTTCCTCGATCTTGACGACTTCAAAAAGATTAATGATTCTTTAGGTCATGAAGTCGGAGACGAACTTTTACAACAGGCAGCGAAACGACTACAACAAACGCTTAGAAGAGCTGACACTGTTGCACGTTTAGGTGGCGATGAGTTTGTCATTTTAATTGCCAATCAAACACTTGAAGGCGAAGTTCTCATTGAGTTTGCATCAAACCTAGCCGAAAAAATAATCCAAGCGTTTCAACAGCCTTTTCATTTTAAAGGGTATGAACACCATATCTCTGCCAGCATAGGTATTACGATTTTCCCTCCTAGCAGTCAGTCGGCCATATCAATACTAGGCCAAGCCGATACGGCTATGTATAAATCAAAAAACATAGGCAAAAACACCTTCTGTTTCTATGAACAGGCTATGCAAATCATTGCAGAAGAAAAGCTAGCATTAGAACATGATTTAAGACAGGCTATTGAGCAACAACAGTTTAGTCTAAATTTCCAACCTCAAGTCGATAACTTAGGAAAAATAGTAGCGATTGAGGCCTTATTGCGTTGGCAACATCCTGAGCGCGATTGGGTATCACCGGCTAAATTTATTCCTCTTGCCGAAGATTCAGGACTTATTATACCTATTGGTCAATGGGTATTGGTTCATGCTTGTACTCAACTACAAGTTTGGTTAGAGCAGGGAATGGAGATGCAACATATCTCGGTCAATGTCAGCCCTAAACAATTCCGCCAGGCCGATTTTATCGCTAATATCAAATCTGCCCTAGAGCAGTCTGGTTTAAGGGCTAACAAACTGATGTTGGAAATAACAGAAGGCATCGTTCTGGATAATGTTGAAGACACCATTCAGAAAATGGATAGCTTAAAACAGATGGGCATACAATTTTCTATTGATGATTTTGGCACCGGGTACTCATCACTATCCTATCTCAAACGTTTGCCGATAGATGAGTTAAAAATCGACCAAAGTTTTGTCCGTGACATTGCAACCGACAAAGATGATGCAGCAATCGTCACTACCGTTATTGCTATGGCAGCACACCTTAAGTTAACCGTCGTTGCAGAAGGGGTGGAGAATTTTCAACAGCTCGAATTTTTAACCGCAAATGGCTGTACCTTATTTCAGGGTTACCATTTCAGTCAGCCACTCACCGCCGATGATTTAACCTCTTTTATTCAAAAAAATAAGCCATAAAAAAGCCCCGCCATTTACTCAATGTCAGGGCTTTTTTAAGTTTTGTGCAACCGTTATCGACGCTTTAACTGCTCCAAATCACGCACCGCACCCTTGGATGCAGAAGTTGTTAATGCCGCATAAGCTTGCAAGGCTAAGCTCACTTTACGATCACGTTTAACCGGCTGCCAAGCAAGTTCACCCTTAGCTTCCATCGCCACACGGCGTTCCTCTAATACGGTATCAGACACATCTACTTTAATAATACGGTTAGGAATGTCGATTACGATAATATCGCCTTCTTCCACTAAACCAATATTGCCGCCTTCCGCCGCTTCGGGTGAAGCATGACCAATAGACAATCCTGAAGTACCACCTGAAAAACGACCGTCCGTTAGCAAGGCACACGCTTTACCTAAACCTTTTGATTTTAAGTAGCTCGTTGGATATAACATTTCTTGCATACCTGGACCGCCTTTAGGTCCTTCATAACGAATAATAACCACATCGCCCGCAACGACCTGCTCGGTCAAGATCGCTGTTACAGAAGCTTCTTGTGATTCAAAAATACGGGCAGGACCAGAAAACGTTAAATTAGAATCATCTACGCCAGCCGTTTTAACAATACAGCCTTCTAAAGCGATATTACCGAATAACACTGCCAAGCCACCATCTTGGCTATAAGCATGTTCGATATCACGGATGCAGCCTTTTTCTCGATCTAGATCTAAGCTCGGCCACCGCGTGCTTTGACTAAAGGCAGTTTGAGTGGGAATACCAGCTGGGCCAGCTAAATAACGTTTTTTTGCGACTTCGCTATCGCTCCGTTTGACGTCCCATTTTGCTAAGGCATCACCTAAGGTCGCACTATGCACGGTGGGCAAATGCGTATGCAATAAACCGCCTGCGGCTAATTCAGCCAAGATGCTCATTACGCCACCAGCACGGTGAACGTCTTCCATATGATAGTCAGGTGTCGCTGGTGCCACTTTACATAAGTTTGGAATGTGGCGAGACATGCGATCAATATCAGCCATAGTAAAATCAACTTCGGCTTCATGTGCCGCTGCTAATAAATGTAATACCGTGTTGGTCGAGCCGCCCATTGCCACATCTAAGGCAATAGCATTTTCAAAGGCCGCTTTAGATGCAATAGAGCGTGGCAAGGCTGATTCATCATCTTGTTCATAATAACGTTTAGCTAATGCTACAATCGTGCGACCCGCTTCTAAAAACAATTCTTCACGATCAGCATGGGTCGCTAATAGTGAACCATTTCCTGGCAACGATAGCCCTAAGGCTTCAGTCAGACAATTCATCGAGTTCGCAGTGAACATTCCTGAACATGAACCACAAGTTGGGCAAGCGCTACGTTCTACTTGTGCCACATCTTCGTCGCTCACATTCTCATCTGCCGCTTGCACCATGGCATCAACTAAATCTAACTTGACATCTTTACCAGCTAATTTAGTTTTACCCGCTTCCATTGGGCCACCCGATACAAAGATCACCGGCACATTCAAGCGTAATGCCGCCATCAACATACCGGGAGTAATTTTGTCGCAGTTTGAAATACAGACAATCGCATCCGCACAATGTGCATTGACCATGTATTCAACCGAGTCAGCAATAATGTCGCGTGATGGCAAGCTATACAACATACCGCCATGACCCATCGCAATACCATCATCCACCGCAATAGTATTAAATTCTTTCGCAACACCACCCGCACGTTCAATTTCACGCGCAACTAACTGTCCCATATCTTTTAAATGCACATGGCCCGGTACAAACTGAGTAAACGAGTTGGCAACCGCAATAATCGGCTTACTAAAATCTTCATCCTTCATACCCGTAGCTCGCCACAAGGCGCGTGCGCCAGCCATATTTCGGCCAGCGGTGGAAGTTCTCGATTTATATTCAGGCATGTTCGTTCTCCAAACAAATATTATAGTGTTTTGTCGCTGAGATTAAATTTGTCAGCAATTATTACTAGTGATTTTACACGCAACTTTGCAACCTTGCTGAGACTAGGATAAAAAGAGCATTATGAAAACAATACATAACAGCCCCATATCCAGTAATTCCGCCACAACAACTAGTTGGTTTCGTACGGCGGCGCCCTATATTCATGCGCATCGTGGCGCAACTTTTGTTATTGCCTTTGATGGTGAAACAATAGAGACCTCGGGCTTTGATAGTCTCGTTCATGACTTGGCATTATTGAGTAGTTTAGGAATAGAACTCGTACTCGTTTATGGCGCTAGACCACAAATCGAACAGCAATGCCACAGTCAAAATGTTGAGGTTCACTATCATCAAGGACTTCGCATCACTGACGATGCCAGCCTTAAAATAGCCAAATCCGTAATGGGTAAATTGCGGATTAACATTGAAGCTAAACTGTCTTTTGGCCTGCCTCACACCCCAATGGCTCATGCTCGTATTCGCTGCACTAGCGGGAATTTAATCACCGCTCGCCCAGTTGGTATTAGAGATGGTATTGATTTTGGTCATACTGGCGAAGTGCGTCGTGTCGACATTCAAGGCATTAATGATCAACTTTCCTTAGGTAATATGGTGTTATTACCGCCTTTAGGTTATTCACCAACAGGTGAAATATTTAACCTTGCGGCTGAAGACATTGCTACCGCTGTAGCAACCGCATTAATGGCTGATAAACTCATCTTTATCGGCGAAAGTAATCATGGCTTACCGCGAGAACTGACCGTTGAACAAGCTGAACAGCTTTCTACCGAAGCAGCGGCACATCATCCATTTAGCGCTGCCATCCGAGCCTGTAAATCTGGCGTAAAACGTGTCCATCTTCTTGACCGCTCGCAAGATGGTGCACTACTGCAAGAGCTATTTAGTCGCGATGGCGCGGGCACATTAATCACTGCTAAATCGTTTGAAACCATTCGCCAGGCAAACATTGATGATGTGGGCGGCATTCTCGATCTAATCCAACCTCTAGAACAAAATGGTACCCTAGTAAAACGCTCGCGCGACTTATTGGAAGTGGAAATAGGTCATTTCACGGTCATGGAGCGTGATGGTTCGGTCGTCGCCTGTGCCGCACTTTACCCATACCCACACAGCGATGTTGCAGAGCTAGCCTGTCTCGCGGTTTCTAAGAATTATCAAAGCTTAGGACGCGGCGATCAACTATTGTCAGCGATCGAGCAGCAGGCGACGGCCCTCGGTTTAAATGCTCTTTGTGTGCTCACCACTCAAACTGCTCATTGGTTTATTGAACATGGCTTCAGTGCTGCTGAAATCCGCGATTTGCCGATGGAAAAACAGGCCTTATATAACTATCAGCGCAACGCCAAAGTATTCAAGAAAATACTCGCTTAATATTTTCGTTGATTATCAACCCGTTTTTTATATTCAGGAAATAAGAGCGGCGCTAATTCATGTAGCGCTTTTTCATAGACGCGGCGTTTGAAAAATACAATTTCTTTCGCCGGCTGCCAATAGTTTTCCCAACGCCAGTCGTCAAACTCGGGCTTATCATGTCGCGTTAGATTCACATCAGACTCACTGCCCGTCAATCGCAATAAAAACCAGCGTTGTTTTTGACCAATACACAACGGTTTATTGCCATATCGTAAGTATCGCTTAGGTAATCGGTAGCGTAACCAGCCACTTGTCATGCCAAGTAATTGCACATGTTCTGGGGCGAGACCCACTTCTTCCATTAACTCACGATAAACGGCTTGCTCTGGCGTTTCGTCTGCTTTAATTCCGCCTTGCGGAAACTGCCATGAGTCATGTTGCGCACGTTGCGCCCACAAAACCTCATTATTATCGTTGCAGAGAATTATCCCCACATTAGGCCTAAAGCCATCTTTATCAATCACAATCCTGCATCTCTCGTTAAAAGAAGCTACTGCTTCTATAACGTCATAATTTGTCAATGCTTAATAGGTTATCATGGTATTCAATCCATTTTACCTTACAATAGTGACTATTTTTTAATTCGTGACGTGAATCGTAATGGCATTAGCAATATTTGACTTAGATAACACGCTACTCGGTGGCGATAGTGATTATTTATGGGGTGAATTTTTGGTTGAAAACAAGCTAGTAGATAGTGAACACTATCAACAAGCTAACCAAGATTTTTATGACCAATATCTGGCTGGTACTATGGATATTTTTGAATTTTTGGCTTTTCAACTAAAACCACTCGCTGACAATACCCCAGCTGATTTACAACGTTGGCGCGCACAATTCCTCGTTGAAAAAATTGACCCTATTATTTTACCCGCAGCACAACAGCTGATAGCTCACCATCGCCAACAAGGCGATACCTTATTGATCATCACCGCAACAAACAGCTTTATTACGGCACCCATTGCTCAAAAATTAGGTATTCCACATCTCATTGCGACAGAAGCAGAAATAATCGATGGCCTGTATACAGGGAATGTTGCGGGTACCCCATCCTTTCAACACGGCAAAGTAGAACGCCTTCAAGACTGGTTAAATACCGAAAATCAAACACTTACGGGTAGTTATTTTTATAGTGACTCACATAATGACTTACCGCTATTAAACATGGTTGAGCACCCTGTCGCCGTTGATTCTGACCCAAAATTATTGGCAACCGCTAAACAGCATGGCTGGCAAACGATCAGTTTACGAACATAAAGAATAAGGAAGCTGCTGACGCTCTAGGTAAAGCCTACTAATAATTGGTACAATTCCCCTTTTAAATTCAGAATCAGGCCGTCAATCATGGAATGGGAAGTTGTTATTGGGTTAGAAATTCACGCCCAACTCGCCACCAAAACGAAGATATTTTCTGGTGCTCCAACCGCCTATGGCGCGGAACCCAATACCCAAGCATGTGCAGTGGATCTCGGTTTTCCTGGCGTTTTACCAGTACTTAACCAAGAAGCTGTAAGAATGGCTATTAAGTTTGGCTTGGCCGTTGATGCCCAACTCACTAATCACTCGGTATTTGCTCGTAAAAACTACTTCTATCCTGACTTGCCAAAAGGTTACCAAATCAGTCAACTTGATTTACCTATCGTCGGTAAAGGTCAGCTGTCTATCGAGTTAGAAGATGGCTCTGAAAAAATAATTGGCATTACCCGCGCTCACCTAGAAGAAGATGCGGGCAAGTCGTCTCATGAAAACTATCCAGGTCAAACAAGTATTGATCTTAATCGTGCCGGAACACCACTTTTAGAAATTGTGTCCGAGCCTGATATGAGCAGCGCAAAAGAAGCCGTTGCGTACATGAAAAAAATTCACTCTTTAGTGCAATACATTGAGATCTGTGACGGTAATATGCAGGAAGGTTCTTTCCGCTGCGATTCGAATGTGTCTGTTCGTCCAAAAGGTCAAAAAGAATTAGGTACCCGTGCTGAGCTCAAAAATATTAACTCATTCCGTAATGTTGAACGCGCGATCAATATTGAAATAGAACGTCAAATTGAGTTAATCGAGGATGGTGGCACCGTGGTTCAAGAAACTCGCCTCTACGATGCCGATAAAAATGAAACACGGTCAATGCGAAGTAAAGAAGAAGCAAATGATTACCGTTACTTCCCTGATCCTGACTTGTTACCCGTCGTACTCGATCCAGAAGTAATCGAACAAATTCGTGCCTCACTGCCTGAATTACCAGATGCAAAGCGTGATCGCTTCATTAACGATATGAATTTATCACATTACGATGCCTCTGTACTGACAAGCAGCCGCCAACTTGCGAATTATTTTGAAGCCGTTTTAGTTGCATCAGACAATCAAGATTCCAAGTTATGTGCCAACTGGATCATCACGCAATTATTAGGTGCATTGAATAAAGCCAGCTTAGACATTACCGAGTCGCCTGTTAGTGCACAACAATTAGGCGGTTTATTGATTCGCATTACTGACAACACTATCTCGGGCAAGATCGCTAAACAAATCTTCGATAGTTTGTGGAATGCAGAGGGTAAAGATGCCGATAGCATTATTGATGCAAAAGGTTTAAAACAAGTGACTGATTCTGGCGCTATTGAAGCCATCATTGATGAAGTAATAGCCAATAATCAGGGACAAGTCGAACAATACCGTGATGGTAAAGAGCAACTCTTTGGTTTCTTTGTTGGTCAAGTAATGAAAGCATCAAAAGGTCAGGCTAACCCAGCACAAGTCAATGAATTATTAAAAGCCAAACTGGCTGGCTAACACCAATCGATCACCTATAAAAAAGGCTGTATTCATTAATGAATACAGCCTTTTTTTAAACATTATCTAGCGTTATTAACTTGCAGAAATCATTGCTGATACTTTACCCGATAGCATACCGAATAGAGCGCCGACAATAATGGATAGTGAAATAACAATAACTGGGTTTGAAAAATCCATTGCTAAAGTATTGCCTGCGGCTGATAAATCGGGACCAGCATGAATGGCATAAGCTGCGGTTGCAGCAAAACCATAAACCGCCGAGGGAATAACTGAAAAAGCAGGAATTGTAGCTCCCATTACCAATACAAAGACAGCTAAGCCAACCCAAACAGCCGCATTAATAGCTAGCGGCGTTCCTTCACCCAAACCTACTTTCGTAATTAACGCAAAGGCTAGGCCAGCAAGAACAGAACCAAAAATACCACACACGATTGTATTTTTTAAGGCTGCAGTGTCTGCACCATTATGAAAATATGCCCCCCAGGCAATAAATATTGCCCAAATTGTAACCATTCCTGCTAACGGGCTTAATGCCAGCCACGTAGCCACAGCACCTAACCCACCTATACTTAATGCTAATCCCAACATAGTGTTTTCTCTCTTTATTATTATGAAGTTAATATTACTTTCAACACAGTCCTCTTTGCATAATGCTTATTTTTATCACTGATATTGAACGTTTTTGTACGAGCAGTATTAAAATAAATATGCCCGACCGACAATAGAACACACTTCTGAACATTATTCAATTACATGAGTGCTGTACTAGCATTCATATCTATATAGCTCAGTTAGTTACAATCCTCAAACTCTCTAATGCCATTTTATAAATACTTATCTCTTCACTGAAACTAACATCAGGTCACATCCCTTCATCCGGTTTCGCCTGTTGATTTTATAGGCTTTATTTTTGCAATTCGCCTTCCCCTGTTACGATAAACTAATGTAGTATCCGTTAACGATTTCGGCGAAACATTGCACCGCTCTGTTTTGGAAATATTTCACTGGCAATTTAGGCGTAAGTAAACATGAAGTTTCAGCAAGAGCATCTTTCATCAAAAATGACCTTAAAGTCACTGCCATCGACATCGCCACTTCCAGCAGCAAACTGGGTATTAGTATTTGGATCGATCAACAGATTTAAAGAACGTAATTTTGCGACTACATTACAAAAGCGTTATCCCAGTGCTCAAATCATCGGCTGCACTACGTCAGGAGAAATCACTGAAGAAGGTGCTCACGATGATAGCCTGCATATTACGGCCATGCTCTGGGAGCGTAGTTTGCTTAAATTTGTTATCAAACCAATCAACAGCATGGCACAGTCCCATACTCTAGGCGCACAAATAGCAAGTGAGCTGATCCAAAAAGATCTTAAAGGTGTGTTTGTCTTAAGCGATGGTTTAAATGTCAATGGATCTGAGCTAGTTGAAGGCTTGCAGGAAATATTACCAGACATCCCCATCACTGGTGGTCTGGCAGGTGATGATGCCGCATTCACTCAAACCTTGTTGCTAAATAATGACAAAGTACATGACAAAGTCGTTATTGCCGTAGGTATATATGGCAAAGATGCCGTGGTGACGAGCGGTGCATTAGGCGGATGGAGCCCTTATGGGCCGCCTCGTAAAATCACCCGCGCTACAAAAAATGTCGTGTTTGAGTTAGATAACAAGCCCGCACTCCCCTTATACAAGATGTACATTGGTTATTACGCCAACACCTTACCTGCATCAGGGCTTAACTTTCCGTTTGCCATTATGTCGGAAGATAAAAAAATCACAGTTATCAGAACCCTGTTAGGAATTGACGAAAAAAATAATAGCCTAACCTTTGCAGGTAATGTCGCTCAAGGTTCAACCGTACGTTTTCTAAAGTCAGATCATGACCAACTGGTTAACGGGGCTAGTGAAGCCGCTCGGCAGATTTTAAGCAAAGATATTAATGTGAATGATAAAGCGCTGGCGATTTGTGTGAGCTGTGTCGGTCGAAAATTGGTTATGCAGGAACTCGTTTCAGATGAAGTCTTTGCCGTACAACGTTTATTAGGCGTACAAACCGGCATCACGGGGTTTTACTCGAACGGTGAGATTTGTTCTGGCGAACGTGATGGTGAAAGTATGCTCCACAACCAAACAATGACCATCGCTTATTTAAGCGAACACATGAATTAGCGATGCATAAGTAAGCAGTTCAATTTAATTCCCAAAAGTGAACTGCTTTTCCGCGTTAAGTTAGTTCTCTGGCAGCAGCCAATAACGCCAATCGAGCAATAACACCATAAGCATAAAACCGGTTGGGCTCAGCGTCTGGTTGCTCAGATTTATCTGGCGAATTACACGGTTGGGCAAAGGCTAATGGCTCAAAGTGCATACCTGGCGCATTTAAATTTTCATTAACACCACGTCCGGTATGTACGCGATAAAAGCCACCGACAACAAAGTGATCAATCATGTAAATAACTGGTTCGGCGACAGCCTTCTCCTCACCTATTGTTTCAAAGGTATAAACACCTTCTTGTATCAATACATTCTCTACACTCATGCCTTCTTTTGCTGATGACATTTTAGTACGTTGTTTACGATTCAAGTTCACTATTTCATCAGCGCTTTTCACCATCATAATGCCCATGCCATAGGTACCAGAATCAGACTTCACGACGACGAACGGGTCTCTATCGATCCCATATTCATCATATTTTTGTTGAATAGATGCCAACATGTTTTCAACGTTTTTGGCCAAGCAATCATTGCCTAGTCGTTCCATGAAATTCACCTCGCCACACTGCAAGGACATGGGTGAAATCAACCAAGGATCAATGCCTATCTTCTGAGCAAAGGCTTGTGAGACATCATGGTAATGAGAAAAGTGATCAGATTTTTTACGACTAGACCATCCGGCCGATAACGGCGGAGTCAATGTTTGTTCTAATCCCTCCAGAATAGCTGGTCGTCCTGCTGATAAATCGTTATTTAATAAGACGAGACAAGGAGAAAAATCGCCGACTGCAACGCGATTTTCAATACGTATTAGCGGCTCAATAAGACAACTATTTCCTGATGGTAGATCGATCGACGTTGCTTCCGTCAAATCATCACGTAAACTACCTATTCTCGCCTCAAGACCTGCTGTTTCAAAAATAAGGCGTAAGGTTTCAAGGCTTTCTAAATAAAATAAATTCCGCGTATGATTTTCAGCTACGATCAATACTTTTTTAGCTCGCGGGCATGCTCGCTCAACAGCTGATTGCACGGCTTGAATACATAAAGGCATAAATGCGGGATTAAGATTATTAAACCCTGCGGAAAATAAATTAGTATCAACAGGGGCCAACTTAAAGCCTGCATTGCGAAGATCGACAGAAGCGTAAAAAGGAGCAGGTGTTAATAACCATTGCTCACGTAACCAAGACTCAACTTCGGCTTGATGTGCTAATAAATGAGCCTCAAGCTGAAGTAAAGGTCCTTTCAATGCCGTTGTTAAATGTGGAACGCCAGAAACACTAGAAACCATAATAATCCTTACTATTTAGCAAATACTTACTTCAACGAGGAATAAGTAACAACTCTACTCATTGAAAGTAATATTTCATATTTAAGAAAGTAAAGTATTCATTTTCTTATGTAAACCTCTGTCAGGCAAGAATTAAGTTTTATTAAAATTCGACTGACCACTAGCCTGATAATAAAAAATGGGTTATCTTCCTAGCCTGACTATTTTGTCATGCATTTGATAATAGGTATGTTTTAGAGTGAATGATGTCCAAAATGAATTTTCCGGATTAAAAGTCATGGTGATCGACGATAGTAAGACTATTCGTCGAACAGCAGAAACGCTGCTAAAAAAAGCGGGCTGTGATGTACTGACTGCCGAAAATGGCTTTGAGGCCTTACCTATCATTAGCACTCAACATCCCGACATCCTATTCATCGACATTATGATGCCTCGCCTTGATGGCTATCAAACCTGTTCATTAATAAAAAATAACGCCCAATTTCAAAATACTCCCGTGATTATGCTCTCAAGCAAAGATGGCCTATTTGATCGAGCCAAAGGACGCGTCGTCGGTGCTGAACAATATTTAACGAAACCCTTTACCCGTGAAGATCTACTTGGTGCTATTCGTACTCACCTCATCAATAAAACCAAGGATGCGTAATAACTATGGCTTTGATCCTGATTGCAGATGACTCACCAACGGAAATTTTTGTCGTCCAAAAAATGTTGGAAAAACACAATCATCAAGTGATTACCGCCGAAGATGGTGTACAAGCGATAGACATCGCCCTAACTCAAAAGCCTGACCTCATTATCATGGATGTGGTTATGCCCAACTTAAATGGTTTTCAAGCAACTCGCCGTCTTAGCAAGGATCCTGCGACACAAGGTATTCCGATTATTATTGTTTCATCTAAGAATCAAGAAACGGATAAGTTATGGGGATTTAGACAGGGAGCGAAAGGTTATTTATGTAAACCAGTTAATGAAGACCAGTTGTTGACCGAAATCAACACGCTTCTAACGACTGTCGCTTCGTGAATAGCATTTTTTGTCCTGCCGATATAATTTCACTACTGCGTGATATACAGCAACGTAGCCTTCAAAGTGCTGCCAATGCTTCTCAACTAGACTCATTTCATGGCACATGGACCGCTATCGGGTTTCGAATCGCACAAGAAAACCTACTCATTCCACTAAATGAAGCACGCGAAGTATTCATTGTGCCCACACAAATCAGCCCCGTGCCTCGCGCCCAGCCTTGGGTTTTTGGTATTGCTAATTTACGAGGTGAATTACTTCCTCTGTTTGACCTCAAATATTTCCTGTACGGTCAAGCAACAAAAGTAAATAAGCGCAGTCGTATCGTCGTCACCAATAACTCCCAGCTATATGCAGGCTTATTACTCGATGAGGTTTTTGGCTTAAAACATTTCCAACATGAGCCTAAAGCAAAAAATGCCACCAGTAATACCGCTATCTCGCCTTATATAACAGGCAGCATAAGTCAACAGGATATGCACTGGGATATCTTTAGTTTTAATAAACTCGCTGCAGATCAACGTTTTTTAAATGCGGCCGCATAACACTCTGGTTTAGGACACTCTTTATGAATCCAACAAGCAAGCTTTTTCTTTCCGCTTTGATGGCAAAAAACAATCTGATCAATGTCATATTTGCTCTTGTATTTACCAGTATAACCTTTGCCGGAATATGGCTACTTGCCACCAATCAATATCAACAAATCCATGCAAATAGCCTGATATTTTCTGCAGGTATTGGCGTGTCATTGATCCTCGCCATGATAATGTTACTTCGCTTAAGTTATCTGCCACATAGACAAGTCAGTGCCGCATTAGAATCGATGGAAATACAAAACCGCCATAATCAGGATGCCATTTTACAATTACTTGATGAAATGGGCGATCTTGCCGATGGTGATCTCACCGCATCAGCGACGGTAACCGAAGATATTACAGGCGCCATTGCTGATTCAGTTAACTACACTATCGACGCCTTACGTGATTTAGTTGAAAACATTAACACGACAACATTACAAGTAGCTTCTGCTGCTCAAGAAACACAAGCGACATCATTACATCTTACTGATGCTAGTGAGCATCAAGCGCAGCAAATTACTGAAGTAAGTACTGCCATTAATGAAATGGCCGGATCAATTGAGCAAGTGTCTCAAAATGCCAGTCAATCATCAGACGTTGCGAAACAATCTGTAAAACTAGCGACCGAAGGTAACGTCGCGGTGAAAAAAGCCATCACCGGCATGGATACTATCCGTGAGCATATTCAAGAAACTTCAAAGCGAATTAAACGTTTGGGCGAAAGTTCACAAGAAATTGGCGATATCGTAGAACTTATTAACGACATTGCCGAACAAACCAACATTTTGTCACTGAACGCTGCTATCCAGGCCACGATGGCAGGTGAAGCCGGTCGAGGTTTTGCCGTTGTTGCTGATGAAGTACAACGTTTAGCCGAGCGTTCAAGTAAGGCGACCAAACAAATTGAAGCCATCGTGAGAACAATCCAAAGCGATACCAATGAAGCGATAAGCTCAATGGAAAAAAGTACAACTGGCGTAGTATTGGGGGCAAAATTATCACAAGATGCCGGTACTTCACTAGAGCAAATTGAAACGGTATCAAACCAATTAGCGGCGCTAATTGACAATATATCCAATGCAGCAAAACAACAAGCTAAAGCCGCTATCAGTACCTCGGATAGCATGAATGTGATTCAAGAAATAACAATGCAAACGTCTACCGGAACCTATGAAAGTGCTGCTTCTATCGGTCGATTATTAGAACTAACCAATGATCTACGTAAATCAGTTTCTGGTTTTAAATTGCCATAGCATCACCTATTAATAGATTACAGATATTTTTATCATATTGTTTTGGAGTAACAAATGGCACGGATAACTAGTGGCAATTATGATGCTCTTGCTTGGGTTCAGGATGAAGTTCAGCAGTCTTTAGCTGATACTCTGCAAGCCCTAACGCGGTTTATTGATTCTCCCGAAGATACTCATGCCATAGCACTTTGCATTACCCAAATGCATCAAATTCACGGCACTATGGAAATGCTAAACCTTCAAGGCGCACAGCTGTTAGCCACTGAAATGCTGGCCTCAACGATTGCACTTCGTGATAAAAAAATATCGGATATTTCACCCGCCCAAGATAGTCTGCTGAAAAGTGCTTTATTACTACCCAATTATTTAAAACTAATTGGCAGTTCATTACACGATCATCCCCTTCGACTAATAGAAACGATTAATGAGTTACGCGGGACACGTGGCGCCTCACCGCTTCATGAATATGACTTATTCAAACCATCTCTTTCGATTCGGTTACCCGATGATATAAGCCCTGATCCGCATCAAAATACACCAAATATTGGTATTCCTGCCAACAAACTCAGTCAAGTGTTTCAAATTTCATTATTGAATTGGTTTAAAACAAATGAGATTGCTAGCCTACAAAGAATGGCTAAAATTGTGCATTACTTACGTCTTAGCAGCATTCAAGAACGTACGATCATTTTGTGGTGGGCCGCAGAAGGTGTAATTGAAGCCATTTTAGAGCATGGTATCGCTGCCACACCCGATACCAAAATTAGAATTGGCACACTGAACCAATCGATCAAGCTGTTTTCTAGTCAAGACGAAAGACAATTTTTATCCGTCTTTCCTAAAGAGCTAGCACACAATTTATTATTAATCGTTGCACATTCCACCAGCGATGGTAACTATGTAAAAGCATTAAAAAAGGCTTTTAACTTAGATTTTTATAATACGTCACAACACCAAAAAATTTACAGTTTTTCAGGTAACGCATTGTCTGAAGTCAATTCAGAGCTATTATTTCAGTTGCAAGAGATAAAAGAACATACTGATCGATTAGCGCTTAATGACCACTACTCGCCCGATATAACAAGCACCTTGATTGAACAGTTATCGAGCATGGCCAATACATTACAGTTGTTAGAAGAACAGACTATAAGCACTTTGTTGCAAGATCACGTTCAACAATTCCAAGCTTTAGTAGAGCAGCAACACACACCCGACGACGGCCAGCTAATGACATTGGCGAATGATCTTTTGCATATCGAAGATCTGCTGAAAACTGAAAATCAGAATGCCACCAACGACTCGAGAGACCATCTTCAACTTCAACAAACGGTAATTACTGAATGTCAGCATGAGCTGGTCACCGTTAAGGAAACCCTCTCTTTATTAGTCGAGCACCCCGAATACTCATCCCAGTCTTTATCAGACATTGCGAGCCAATTACAGCTAATTGCCGGCAGTCTCTCAATGTTAAATCTAGATGAGGCCGCAAACTTATTCGAAAATACAGTACGCCAACTAGAACACACAAAATCAGCACAACAGGCTATTACTAGTCATGAAATCAACTTATATGCCGAAATAATTGCCGCTGCTGATCTGTACATGGACAACCTACAACATCGTGGCTCTGAAAAATCACTCTTATCATTACAAGGCGCACAACATATCCTCGATAATTTCGAGCAAGCCCCCTTAACTCATGTTGACCACAAAGCACCAACCTTAACAATAACAGACGAGCTAGTTACAGCTTTGCCATCAGCAGCAACAAGTGTTCAGCGTTATATCAATGAACAAGTAGAAGTAACAACTCATACCGAAGAGATAGTAGTAACGACGACCTTCCCACGAGAAACCAACGTCCAGCGTTACATTAATCAACAAGCAGAAGTAACAACTCTCGCCGAAGAGATAGCAGTAACGACGAACTACCCACTAGAAACCAGCGTCCAGCGTTACATTAATCAACAAGCAGAAGTAACAACTCTCGCCGAAGAGATAGCAGTAACGACGAACTACCCACTAGAAACCAGCGTCCAGCGTTACATTAATGAACAAGTAGAAGTAACAACTCTCGCCGAAGAAATACCGGCAACGGCTATTTCTCAAGAGGAAGTCAATGTTGAAAGCGAGTTGGCTAATGTATCACCGACAATGGCGCTCACGGCTCAATTTGCTGATGGCATTGATCCTGATATTGCAGAAGTCTTTATTGAAGAAGCCAACGAAGTACTAGGCGAACTGCAACAGCTACTACCTCAATGGGATAGTCAAGGTAATCCTGAAGTATTAGCAATAATTCGTCGTCATTTCCACACCCTTAAAGGCAGTGGTTATATGGCGGGCGCCAACGTCATTGCTGACTTAGCTAAAGCCGTCGAATATCTACTCAATAAGGTATTAGAAGGCAATCTAGCGGTGCCAGTACAACTCTCTAGGCTCATTTCTGACAGTACTCAGTTAACTCCTGATTTACTCACTCATTTTACCGTCGGTGGAATGGACGCTAATGCTCATGCAACGGAACTAACTGAAACCGCTACTCGTTTATTAGAAACAGAAACAGAAACAGAAACAGAAACAGAAACAGAAACAGA
>TARA_R110002050_G_scaffold1281_4_pt1 | contig 82283 bp, 70 predicted proteins | sample TARA_R110002050 | Tara Oceans TARA_R110002050 (sample SAMEA4396988) | marine metagenome | biome: Polar Biome; feature: [DCM] deep chlorophyll maximum layer (ENVO:01000326); material: water (ENVO:00002006), including particulate matter (ENVO:01000060) such as... | depth 25 m
ATTATTATTTTTTTAAATTTTAATACGCCTTTGCAAATAACACCCTTTTTGAAGATGGTTTTCCAGTAACAATACAAACACCTTCTTCAAGCTTAACATCGATTGGAATACAACGTATTGTTGCCTTCGTCTCATTTTTTATACGCTCTTCAGTTTCTGGAGTACCATCCCAATGGGCAGAAATAAAACCAGCTTTATTTTTTAAAATTTCTTTAAATTCATCATAAGAATTAACTTCAGTAATATGATTTTCCCGATAATCATATGCTTTTTTGTAGATATTATTCTGAATATCCTCCATCAAAAATTCGATTTTACCGATAACCTCTTCTGCTTTTACAGTCTCTTTTTCAAAGGTATCACGGCGCGCTACTTCATAAGTACCATTCTCCATATCTCGCTGACCAATTGCCAAACGAACAGGAACCCCCTTTAACTCATACTCCGCAAATTTATAACCTGGCTTATAAGTATCCCGATCATCATACTTTACCGAAATTCCTTTTGCTCGTAATTCTTTCACTAAAACATTCACTCTTTCAGAAATAGCCTCAAGCTGTTCTTCTCCTTTGTAAATAGGAACAATCACTACCTGTATCGGCGCCAATTTCGGAGGTAACACCAAGCCATTATCATCACTATGCGTCATCACTAAGGCCCCCATTAATCTTGTAGAAACTCCCCAAGAAGTAGCCCAAACATACTCTTGAGTACCTTCTTTGGTAGCAAACTTTACATCAAAAGCTTTTGCAAAATTCTGTCCTAAAAAATGCGAAGTTCCGGCTTGTAATGCTTTCCCATCCTGCATCAAAGCTTCAATACAGTAGGTCTCTAGGGCTCCAGCAAAACGTTCTGTTTCGGTTTTTAGTCCTTTTATCACAGGAACAGCCATATGATTCTCTGCAAAATCGGCATATACATCCATCATTCTTTCCGCCTCTTCAATAGCTTCTTTTTCTGTAGCATGAGCGGTATGCCCTTCTTGCCACAAAAATTCAGCTGTACGTAAAAACAAACGGGTACGCATTTCCCAACGCACAACATTTGCCCATTGGTTAATTAACAAGGGTAAATCTCTATACGATTGAATCCATCTTCTATAGGTGTCCCAAATAATCGTTTCAGAAGTGGGTCTAACAATTAACTCTTCTTCTAATTTGGCATCTGGATCAACAATAATTCCACTGCCATCGTCAGCCATTTTTAATCTATAATGGGTTACAACAGCGCATTCTTTGGCAAATCCTTCTACGTGACTAGCTTCTTTGCTTAAGTAAGATTTAGGTATAAACAATGGGAAATAGGCGTTTTCATGCCCAGTCTCTTTAAACATTTTATCTAAAGCCGCTTGCATTTTTTCCCAAATAGCATAGCCATAAGGCTTAATCACCATACACCCTCTTACTCCTGAATTTTCAGCTAAATCAGCTTGAACAACAAGTTCATTATACCATTTAGAATAATCCTCGCTTCTTTTCGTTAACTTTTTACTCATAACAACTAGTTTGGCACAAAACTTGCACCTTTATTAAAAAAATAGTTTGGTAAAACTAACTATTTTTACAATGTTCAACAATTAAATCTCTAATGATGATACATCCACTACCCCACCAAAAAGTCAGAATCGCATTAATAATGCCGATTATAATATTAGTACTAGTTTCTTGTGGTTCTTACCAACAATCATCCTATTACGATAATGATGGTATTTACTCAAATGATAATCAGCAAGTTACGGAAAATCATCCGCAGCAAAATCAAAGCCCAAACAATCAATATGAAAATTATTTCGGCCAAAAAGCAGACCAATATCAAGAAATACTAGATAATGAGATTTTTACGGATATTGATGGTTATTATGGTCAAACGGAAAATGACAGTATTGATTCCTATAATCAAGACTATGAATATGATGATTACAATGACTATAATAGTTATGGTGGATGGGGAGATAACCCAACCAGTGTTACTGTAAATTTCAACAACAATTTAGGTTGGGGTGCCTATGGTATGGGATGGGATTATTACGGTTATGGTTATAACAACTGGGGCTGGGGTGGTTATGGATCATACTGGGGAAGACCATGGGGTTGGAACAGCTACAACTATTGGGGTGGTTACGGCTATGGCTTTGGATATGGATATTATTCTCCGTATTACTATAACCACTATTATAGTCCGTACTACAACAGGTACAATAATAGAAATTATGCCTACACCTATGGTAGAAGAAGTAATTATCGAACAAACAACTTAAGTAGATCATATACAAATACCGCACTAAGAGGAAGATCAAATACTTCAACAACTGGTAGATATTCATCGACTGGACGGACATCAAGAAATTCAACTGCCTATAGGGCTGGAACGGCAAGCAGCAGAAACAGTAGCTATAGAACAGCGAGAAGCACAAGAGTTCAACCAAGATATAATAGCAGTTCTAGAAGTAGTCAAAATTATAGAGGAACTTCCCCAAGTAGCACTCAAAGAGGAACTAATAGCAGAACTTATAGAAGCTCAGCACCTTCTAGAACCTACACACCAAGAAGCTCTACAAGATCAAGTGGTACAAACACAAGATCGTCAAGCGGTGGCACTTATAGAAGCTCAGGAAGCAGCTCTAGAAGTAGCAGTCCGGCTGTAAGAAGTAGTTCTAGCCGAAGCAGTAGTAGCGCTCGTAGCAGTAGCAGTTCGAGTAGAAGCTCAAGCAGCGGAAGCTCATCAAGATCTTCTTCAGGAAGTAGCAGAAGTAGAGGCAATTAATCATAAACTATTATACCTAAAAAAAAATTGAAATGAAAAAGTATTTTATTTTAATCATGACGTTGGTATGCACATATGCTAGCGCTCAAAACATAAATGATGTATTACGATATAGTACTGAAAATATTCAAGGTACTGCACGTTTTCAAGGAATGAGTGGCGCTTTTGGTGCCCTAGGAGGAGATTTATCTTCATTAAATATAAATCCTGCAGGTTCAGCTGTTTTTAGCAATAGTCAGTTTACGATCTCTGGAACAAATTACCACCTCAAGAATGAAGCCAGAATAGGCAATAGTTATATGCCTTACACTACAAATAACAATATTGAATTTAATCAAATAGGAGGGGTTTTTGTTTTTAAAAATAATGACCCTAATACAGATTGGAAAAAAATAAGCTTAGGTTTAAATTTTGATAGAGTCCAAGATTTTGATAATTATAGTTCTTCCTCCTACGCTACAGAAGCAGGATTAGATAATTATTTTTTGAATTTCGCTCAAGGAACACCCTTAGGTCCCCTTTTATTACAAAATGGAGAATTAATAGAAAACGCTTATTTAGATATCGGGGCTAGCCTTGGATATGGTGATCAACAAGCTTTTTTAGGAATTTTTGGAGGAATTATAGATGCTGTTAATCCTGATGATGATGACAATACCGATTATGTAAGCCTTGCGCAATACAATACCGTAAATCAAGACTACCGCAAAATAACAACAGGGTACAACGACAAATACACCCTTAATGTAGCTTCTCAATATCAAGATAATTTGTACCTAGGTGCTTCAATAAACATTCATAGTATTTTCTATGACCAATTAACACAGATAACTGAGAATGGTTATAATTCTAATTCGGAAGTCCAATTTACAACCTTTGATAATTTGTTAAGAACCGAAGGGAATGCTTTTTCTTTTAGCTTAGGTGCAATTGCAAAATTGAATACTAATGTTAGAGTTGGTGGTAGCTACCAATCTCCAACATGGTATCGTTTATCGGATGAATTTTCACAACAAATCAATTCCACTATTGCAGATGTTGATATAAATTTCATCAATTTTAATGTCATCAACCTTTACGAAAAGTACACTATTAAAACTCCAGGAAAACTAACTGGCAGTTTAGCTATAGTTTTTGGTGCTGATGGATTGTTAAGTTTAGATTACGGTTATCAAGATATGTCACAAGCAGAGCTTAGACCAGAATCTGATACTGCTTTTTCTTCTGAAAACTCCTTTATAAGAGAACAATTACAACCTGTATCGAGTATAAGACTTGGTGGAGAGTATAGAATTGATCAAATAAGTTTAAGGGCTGGTTATCGTTACGAACAAAGTCCGTATGCGAATAAAACTATAGGCGATTTAAATGGTGTTTCTGGTGGTATAGGTTACAACTTTGGTCCGAGTAAACTTGATTTAGCTGTAAACACATACGCTCAAAATTACAAAGAGAATGTATTTAATACAGGACCTACATTAAATATCGACAGAAATAATACCAATGTCACCTTATCCTACACTGTAAATTTCTAGGGTATTTATAAAAATTTAGATTCATAAAGGCCTTCGAAAGTTGGCCTTTATCTTTTTAGAGAAAAGTGATTTTGAAGTGTTTTTGCGACGATAATTCCATTTTCTTGTTCTGCATATTCAAAGCGGAACCAATAATCTGAAGCTGGCATAGGATTACCAATATACGTACCATCCCAAGTACTGTTCACATCTAATTGTTTCAGAAGCTTACCGTAGCGATCAAAAATAAAAACGACAGGATCTACAATACTTGAGTCTTCAATGCCTTTAATATTCCAACCATCATTTATACCATCTGCATTGGGTGTAAAAAATTTGGGATAACCTATTACCAAAAATTCGATGGGTTCCGTAATACCACATCCATTTTTATCGTTGATTATAACCGTATTCAACCCTGGAGGCACATCTAAGAACTCGGGATCATCTTGAAATTCTCCACCATTGATGGCATATTCAAATGAGCCATTACCTCTAGCATCTTCAACTTCTATTCGAATATTATTGCTATCCACCAAATAATCTGTAACGATAACTTCTCTTAAAACTGGCGCTCCAAAAATTGTTATAAGAATTCCACCATCATCAACAACTGTAGGTCGTGTTCCTGATGCTGTTGTTATGGTCACAAAATACCTCCCAGAATTTGCAATTTGGGCTGGAATGATTAATTCTGAAGCTGTAGCCGCAGGTCCTGTTAATAAGTTAGCATCATCAATAACCCCATCATCTTCATAGTCCACAGACCATGTAATAGAATCAATGTCTGGACCAGCTGGTGAACGCAATGCACTTAATATTATATCTGGATCACCCTCACAGGCTACAATATCCAATCCTAAAAACTCATCACGTAAGGTACAATCTAAGGCTGTATTTTGATTAGCATTAACCGAACTACCTGTAAATGTTAGTTCAAAAGGCTCTGGATCTCCATCAAAATTAGTATTGTAATTATTAATAAGGATATAGTATATTTCACCCGCTGTAACATCTAAATACTCATCGTATGTATTAAGGCTTTGTGTTAAATTAGGTCGACCCACATCACCGTTTTCTGGATTCACCCCTAATCCTGTAAAATCTGTATTATTCACTTCATAATTACAGCGGATAGGATCAGCCGTGCCATTACTAATTGTTGCACAGTCCACATCTGGCCCATAAACAGCAAAATCCCATTCCGCAGTTGCAGAAAGGGCCTCTATATCAAATCCAACTTGCCCATCTGTTCCCGCTCTAAAAACAAACCAAGAAGTATTATGTTCTATATTAGCAGAACTAACGCTCCCTTTTTCTAGACAACCTGTTTGCGTTATTACTTCTGGATCAAAATCATCAATATCACCAAGACCATCCGCTATTCCTAAATAGGGCATATCAGCACAAACGGGTATCGCCGTTCTACAATCGGGAGAGTTTTGTGATTGAATAGTTGTAGAGAACAACATTAGAGAAAGAAAGCAAAATAATATTCTCATGATATAAAACGTCTGTTACTTTTAAGTAACTATATATACGCTACTTTAGTATGTTTGGTCGGCGTTTTTTGCGTTTAATCGATGAAATACATCCTTCAATTGTTACTTATCGTTTGAGAGTAAAATGATTTTCAATGTATTTCGCTACAATACGATCTCCATTATCATCTAAATAGCTCAATTGAAACCAATAATCCGATGCTGGCATTTGAAGTCCGTTATAAAAACCATCCCAACTTGATTTTGAAGAATCTAATTGTTTTAATAATTTTCCATATCGATCGTATATTAATACAATGGGATTGTTTAATTCTTCCAAGCCTTCTATAAGCCATTCATCATTTGCCCCATCTCCATTGGGAGAGAAAAATTTCAAAAAACCCATCACTAAAACAGTTTCAGTTGCCACACCACACCCCTTTAAATCATTCACCGAAACCACATACTTTCCAGGTAAAACATCTTCAAAAAAAGAATCCTTTTGATAAGCACCACCATCAAGTCGATATTCATAGTCACCGCTGAATTCCGTCTCAATAGTGATTGTATTATTTTCTTGTAAATCCTCAATTATAATATTTGATATTTTAGGTGTTTTCGAAACAACCACTTCAACAGTAAAGCTTTCACTACACATAATTCCAGAAACCATAGTTGAAATAGTCAAATTGTAACTACCCCCATTAATAACATTTAGTAACGGTGTTAGTTCTCCAGAATCCCATTGATATAAAAAACTACTATTAGGTGTATCATCCCCTATTGTTGCACTTGAGGTTTCTTCACACAAATAAACAACGGAAGGGAAATCTTGGACGATTTCCTCTGAAACTATGATATCAAAATCTTGAGATACATCATAACAATTAGGGTTTTCAAGTGAAGTCACCCTTATATAAATTGTTTCTGTTCCTGGATTTTTTGGATGATTTTTATCCAAACTTAGAACACCATTCACCGCGTTAGAGAATGTACTATGATATGAAACAATAAATTCTTGAGAACTTTGACTACCTAATACTTCAACATCAACATTCGATAAATCATAATTATTTTCATCAAAGCATAATACTTTATCTTCAACTGCATTCGCTACAGGATTCGAAGAAAATGAAACTTGCACATCACTAATAATGTTACCATGTGTAGTATTTACTACAACTCTATATTCAGCAGAATCAACAATGACTAAGGCGGTGTTATTTTCTCCAATTATTTGAGCAAACCCATTCCCAATGTTTTTATACCATTCATAACTCGTAGCATCTGTTGTCGTCGCATCTAATTCTACAAAGTCGTACGCACATGCAGCGATTGGCGGCCCCAATAAATTACTAATTATAGAACAATCTAATACATTTTCAGCGTTTGTTCCTGAAAACTGTATAGAAAATCCTGAATTATTATTGGAAAAATTATTTATTAGCAAATAATAATTTTCACCTGCTCCTACATTAAGCCAATCTTCATAACTAATATTATCAACATTCCCGGTTGGATCTTCCCCTACCCCAAGAAACGAATTTTCAAAATCATTGTCTAAAAAATTACATCGAACAGGCTCTCCAAGGTTATCACAATCATTCGATTTATACAAAGCAAAATCCCAATCTTCTGAAGAATTTACACTAATATTAAAACCAAATCGACCAGCCGATGCCGTTCTAAACTGGTACCATGCCGAATTAGATTCAATAGCACCAGATAATGTTTTTTCTAAACAACCAGATTCATCTGCTCCATTAAAATCATCTATGCCAAAATCATTAGTTCCACTATTTACAGGAGTATTATTACAAATAGGAATTGCAGTTGAGCAATCTGGAGAAATTTGTGCAACAGTAAAAAATGAAACGAATAAAAAAATTAAAACAATGCTATATTTCATATCGAGATACTCCTTCGTAAGCCTAAATCTATAAAGACGACAAAAGCTGAACTAATTAATGTTGTGTAACTAGGTAAACATGCTATTAAATATTAGATAATGTATATCTTTGCAGCACTTAAGAGATGATTTAAAATGAAAATTGACAGTACATTAGAAGAGCATTTTGAGCAATTAGGGGATAATCATATATCCACTTCTGAAGAAACTCCGTTACGAAAAAATGCATTTGAATTGAGTGATGATGAAAAAATCATCAAAATCAGAGAAAATGTTGCCCAAATTATGGAAACATTAGGTTTAGATTTATCGGATGATAGCTTAAAAGGAACTCCTAATCGAGTGGCTAAAATGTTTGTGAACGAAATATTCTCTGGTCTACATCCAAAAAGAAAACCTAAATCTTCAACTTTTGATAATAAGTATAAATATGGTGAAATGTTGGTGGAAAAGAACATTACACTTTATAGCACCTGTGAACACCATTTTCTACCAATTGTTGGTAGAGCACATGTAGCCTATATTTCTAACGGAAGTGTTGTAGGTCTTTCAAAAATGAATCGTATTGTCGATTATTTTGCTAAAAGACCTCAGGTACAAGAACGCTTAAACATTCAAATAGTCCGAGAACTTCAGAAGGTATTGAACACAGAAGATGTGGCCTGCGTTATTGATGCAAAGCATTTATGTGTTAATTCTAGAGGTATTCGTGATATCGAAAGTAGCACTGTTACTGCCGAATATGGTGGTAAATTTAAAGAAGAAGCCACGCGCCGTGAATTCTTAAACTTCATCAAATTAGAAACAAAATTTTAAAGTTTTTCTTTACGAATGCAATTATACAAAAGTCAGCCTCTAAAAGTTTACAATTCTCTATCTGGAAAAAAAGAAGTTTTAACACCTATACACGAAGGTAATATTGGCATGTATGTCTGTGGGCCTACCGTTTATAGCAATGTACATTTAGGTAATTGCCGCACTTTTATGTCTTTTGATATGATTTTCAGGTATCTTAAACACCTTGGCTACAAGGTTCGGTATGTTCGTAACATAACAGATGCAGGACATTTAGAAAATGATTCAGATGATGGTGAAGATAAAATTGCAAAAAAAGCACGATTAGAACGTATAGAGCCCATGGAAGTTGTACAGCGTTATACTGTTGATTTCCACAATATTCTTCAGAAATTTAATTTTTTACCACCAAGTATAGAACCTACAGCAACGGGTCATATTATTGAGCAAATAGAAATTATTAAAGATATCCTAGAAAAAGGATACGCCTATGAAGTTAATGGCTCTGTTTATTTTAATGTTCCAAAATTTAACGAAACACATAATTACGGAAAGTTAAGTGGTCGGAAATTAGAAGACATGATTGCCAATACGCGTGAACTTGCTGCGCAAGATGAAAAGCAGAGCCCCCAAGATTTTGCACTGTGGAAAAAAGCAGAACCTCAACATATCATGCGTTGGCCCTCTCCATGGGGTGATGGTTTCCCTGGGTGGCATCTAGAATGTACCGCGATGAGTACAAAATATTTAGGAGAGTCTTTTGATATTCACGGTGGTGGAATGGATTTAAAATTCCCACATCATGAATGTGAGATTGCACAGGCAGAAGCCTGTAATGGTGTATCACCAGTTAAATATTGGTTACATGCCAATATGTTGACAATGAATGGTAAGAAAATGGCGAAATCTACGGGTAATAACATATTACCAGAAGAGATCTTTACAGGAAAGAATACTATACTTTCTAAGCCTTTTTCGCCTACTGCGGTACGTTTTTTTATGATGCAAGCGCATTATACGAGTATCCTAGATTTAAGTAATGATGCCTTACTTGCTTCTGAAAAAGGGTATACAAAATTAATGGAAGCTCTAACATCACTAGAAGCATTAGAAACCAAAACGAGCTCAGATTTTAATGTAACGCTTTGGAAGCAGAAATGTTATGATGCAATGAATGACGATTTTAACACTCCAACATTAATTGCTCATTTGTTTGAAGCTGTTAAACATATAAATTCTATAAAAGAAGGCAATGAAAGTATTTCTGAAAGCGACAAAGCGATTTTACAAGAAACACTAAATGCTTTTGTATTTGATATTTTAGGCCTAGAAAACAAAGGAGATTCAAATGTAGATTCCGATAAATTATCAGGTGTTGTCACTTTATTGATACAACTTCGTAAAGAAGCTCGCGACAATAAAGACTTTGCCACATCAGATAAAATAAGGGATCAATTGGCGGCCTTAGGTATTCAATTGAAAGATGGCAAAGACGGAACTACGTTTAGCGTAGCTTAATGTATGTTACGCTGCATTTTTAACTGATATTCTCCAGGAGAAATATATTGTTTAGTTTTGAAAACTCGATTAAAATAAGATCGACTTTCAAAACCACACTCCATATAAACATCCTTTATTTTTCGATTTGAATTTTGAAGCAGACTCACTGCAAGTTTGATGCGCTCATTATTAATGAATTCAACAGGTGAAATACCCAATTCATTTTTAAATACTCTATGAAAATGCGAAGAGCTCATACATGCTTTTTTGCTTAAATCTTCTATCGTCAAAGGTTCATGAAGATTTTCACGAATAAATTTGATTATAAAAGCAAGTCTATTATCACCACTTAGCGCTAATGTTTCCCGTGTATATATTTTCTGCTCGTTAGTTTGTAGAATTCTAATGATCAATTCCCGCAACATATTATCTACAAAAAAATCTTTAGAAGGATGATTTTCAGTGAATAAAAACAAAAGACGCTGTAAGATTTGATATATGCCTAAGTCATTTACAAAATGAAAATTATAATCCATCAAACCCCATTCGCGACCATTATCCTTTGGCATATTCTCGTTCATTAATCGCAATACCTTATTAATTTTCTCTTCGGAGATAGCCATTGCCATACATTTGGTCGGATTCTTATAGCGAGCCTCAGGAAAATCAATACACATCGTTTCATTTGCAGGTAATATCAAAGATTCCCCAGGTAAAAAATCAAATGATTGATGGTCACGTAAATGCATCACTTTTTTTCCAATAATCATACTCGCCAGAACAGGTTGCTCGAACTTTAACAATACTTGACTTGCCTGTTGATGTGTTTCAAAAACATGCATAGCAGCATTTCTTAACGTATAAGAAGTTTGATTCTCAACAAGCGACTCCAATTTCCTTCCTTTTAAAAACTTGTCAGACAATTCCACCATAGCAATTCTTATTTTGAAAATAGATCATACACTAAACCTATTAAATGTATAAAATAATATACTAAATATTGTTAAAATAGTAAAATATAGCAGCATTGTTCATCAAGTTGATAGAATTCTTCAGACTTATTAAAATAAGGTAAACTAATTTTAGGAAGTGATTGCTATTCAAACATTTAGAAGTTTCTAATCACTTCAAAAAAATATAAATCCTTAAAATATTAAGATTATGAGTAATGCACAGACAACAGAACGTAAAGTTTTAGAAAAGCCAAAATTCAAAACGCAATATGAAAATTATATAGGTGGCAAATGGACATCTCCTATTAAGGGCGCATATTTTGATAACACATCACCTGTAGATGGCAATGTTTTTACCAAAATTGCAAGATCTACAGTTGAAGATATCGAATATGCTATTGATGCCGCTTGGAAAGCAGCACCAGAATGGAATAACTCATCAGCGACAACACGTAGTAACATGCTTTTAAAAATTGCCGATGTTATGGAACAAAACTTGGAAATTCTGGCTAGAGCTGAAACTTGGGATAATGGTAAGGCAATTCGCGAAACACGTGCCGCAGATATTCCTTTAGCTGTAGATCATTTTAGGTACTTCGCTGGTGTCATTAGAGCTGAAGAAGGCTCTGTAAGCGAATTAGACTCTAATACGGTAGCACTGAATGTAACGGAACCATTAGGAGTAGTTGCACAAATAATTCCTTGGAATTTTCCTATTCTAATGGCCACCTGGAAACTTGCCCCAGCTTTAGCCGCAGGTAATTGTGTAATTCTAAAACCCGCCGAGCAAACGCCAGTAAGTATTTTAATTTTAATGGAATTAATAGAGCATATTCTTCCTGCTGGAGTTCTGAATGTTGTGAACGGTTTTGGAACGGAAGCAGGTAAACCATTGGCATCTAGCCCTAGAATTAATAAAGTAGCTTTTACGGGAGAAACAACTACCGGTCAATTAATCATGCAATATGCCTCAAAAAACATCACTCCAGTTACTTTAGAATTGGGAGGGAAATCTCCGAATATCTTTTTTGAAAATATTATGGATGCTGATGATGATTTTTTTGACAAATGTTTGGAAGGCGCGCTAATGTTTGCTTTAAATCAAGGCGAAGTTTGCACTTGTCCATCTCGAATGTTAGTTCAGGAAAGCATTTTTGATAAGTTTGTGGAACGTGTTGTGGAACGCACAAAGGCCATAAAACTTGGACATCCTCTTGATCCAACTACCATGATGGGTGCACAAGCTTCTAATGATCAATATGAAAAAATATTAAACTATATCCAAATAGGCAAAGAAGAAGGATGCGAAGTGCTTACCGGTGGAGAGGCAGCCTATAATGAAGGTTTAGAAGGCGGATTTTATATTCAACCAACAATCTTAAAGGGGAACAACAAAATGCGCGTATTTCAAGAAGAAATATTTGGGCCTGTCGTATGTGTAACTTCGTTTAAAGATGAAGCAGAAGCTATAGAAATAGCAAATGACACTCTATACGGTTTAGGTGCTGGCGTATGGACAAGGGACACCCATCAAGCATATCAAATTTCTCGTGCTGTTCAAGCCGGAAGGGTTTGGGTGAACTGTTACCACCTGTATCCAGCGCATGCACCATTCGGTGGTTATAAAAAATCGGGAATTGGTAGAGAAAACCACAAGATGATGCTAAGTCACTACCGACAAACGAAGAACATGCTGATTTCCTATGATAAAAAAGCTATGGGATTCTTTTAAAACCAATAATTCATGAGCACAAAAAGAGTTTTAGTTACCGATAAAGCCGCAGCAGTTATAGACACCCTAAAAAAAGAGCATGGCGAACTTATGTTTCATCAAAGTGGTGGTTGCTGCGATGGCTCCTCTCCTATGTGCTTTGAAAAAGGAGAATTAATGCTAAATGAAAATGATGTTTGGCTAGGTACTATTTCAGATTGTGAGTTTTATATGTCCAAAGATCAATTTGAATATTGGAAACACACCCAACTCACTATTGATGTAGTTCAAGGTCGAGGAGCTAGCTTCTCTTTGGAAATTCCTTTAGGTGTTCGATTTTTGGTAAAATCGCGATTGTACTCAGAAGAGGAAGTTCAAAATTTAGAACCTATTACCAATGCCACATCATAATTGGATACACCTTATCTATATAAAACCCGCCGAAGAGCGGGTTTTATCATTCCTATACTTTATTGTATTTTTGATATTGATTAACGTTATTTCATAACTTCATTTTTTAGATGAAAAAAATACTAATTGCACCTTTTATTTTTTTGGTTCGATTTTATCAATTAGTAATATCACCATATACTCCTGCGAGCTGTCGCTACTCTCCTACCTGCTCTCAATATACTCTTGAAGCACTAAAAAAACACGGTCTCATAAAAGGAGGATGGCTAGCTATTAAACGTATTTTTAGTTGCCATCCTTGGGGCGGCAAAGGGTATGACCCAGTACCTTAAAACTAGCAACCATTTTCTTTATATAAATTTCCATTTTCTTTACTAAGCTTCTGGTTGCCTAGCTTCTATTTTCTTATCTTAGCCCTTCAAAATTATTGTGAATGTACTTTTTAGGTATTACTTGGAACCCCAATGACACCCTTTTTAAAATTGGGTTTATACAAATTAAATATTATAATCTTCTTTGGATTGCTGCTTTTGCCTTTGGCTGGTACCTCATGAAAAAGATTTTCCTTAAAGAAAAGAAAACTGTAGAACAACTAGATTCTCTATTTATCTATACGGTACTAGCTACCATGCTTGGTGCACGTTTGGGACATGTATTCTTTTATGACTGGGCCTATTATAAAAACCATCTATTAGAAATACTTCTTCCCATACGTGAAAATGTTAACGAATCTCTTTTTGGATTTATAAAAGGATATGAATTCACAGGATTTACAGGATTAGCTAGCCATGGCGCTGCAATTGGTATTATTGTAGCTATGTATTTATATGTTAGAAAAAATCCAGAATTTAAGGTACTTTGGATTTTAGACCGAATTGTAATTCCTGTTGCTATAGGCGCCTTTTTTGTGCGTTTGGGTAACTTTTTCAACTCTGAAATTGTTGGCAAAACAGTAGAAAAGTCATTTATTTTCGCCACTCGCTTTGTAAGAAATTCTGATGATCTTCCTGCCTATAAGGCACTTGAAATCACGAAAGCAAAAACGTCAAATATTGCGTATAAGCTTATTGAAAATAATCCAAAATTTTCTGAAGTATTAGAAAAAATTCCGTTTCGCCATCCCGCACAATTATATGAAGGGATTAGCTATATTTTTGTTTTTATCATCTTATATTATTTCTATTGGAAGACCGACAAAAAAGACAAACCAGGATTCTTATTTGGTACTTTTTTAGTCTTATTATGGTCCATCCGATTTTTCGTAGAATTTGTAAAAGAGCGTCAAAACTCACTTGATGAATCTATGGAATTACTTTCTATTGGGCAATGGTTAAGCATTCCCTTTGTATTAATCGGACTTTATTTTATGTTCAGACCAACAAAATTATAATCCTATGCATAAGCTTAAGTTGATTTTTATTTTCATATTTGGGATAGCACTTTGCACTATATCCTGTAAAGACGAGAATAAAAATCCCATTAAAACGGAACCCATAGCTTTTAAAAAAGAAGGTGATCTAACCATTTACAAAGCAAATACCGATTCTATAGTAGCCTCATTTGAGATTGAAATTGCGGATACCGATTATGAAACTGAAACAGGTTTAATGTATCGAAAGTCGATGAAAAGCAATAGAGGTATGTTATTTATATTTCCAGATGTAGCCATGCATTCTTTTTATATGAAGAATACAGAAATTCCTTTAGATATCATATTTATCGATGCAAACATGCGAATAGCAAGTTTTCAAGAGAACGCAGAACCGTATAATGAGAACGGATTGTCTTCGCAAGTCCCGATTAAATACGTTTTGGAATTAAATGCGGGACTTGCCGAAAAATTACTTTTAGAAGTAAAAGATAGTATTTCGTTTAAAAAATTATAATCTCTTTATCGGATGGACTATTTAATGAATAGCATAACATCTGAAAGACTTCTTTTTAGACAACTAACCGCTGACGACTTCCAGGCTTGGCTTCCTTTCCATCAAGACAAAAGAACATCTGAATATTGGTCTGGCTTACCTAATACCCCTGTAGCTGCTTGTAAGGCAGATTTTGAGAGAACATTTTATCGTTACCAAAACAACCTAGGAGGAAAATTGGCATTAATTGAGAAAAATACAGGTATTTTCATAGGACTTTGCGGCTTACTTGTCCAGCAAGTAGCTGGTAATGAAGAACTCGAAATTGCTTATTCGCTACTGCCCAACTATTGGAAAAAAGGTTTTGCTCGTGAAGCGGCCCAGCGATGCAAAATATTTGCTAGAGAACATCAATTGGCAAATTCATTAATTTCTATTATTCATATGGATAACTTGCCCTCACAAAAAGTAGCATTAAACAATGGCATGAGAATAGACACAACAACAACTTATCATAATAATCCTGTGTTTATTTTTAGAGTTGAAATTTAAACATCATCGTATTGTATTATTTCAAAAAAAATTGAATCCGTAAAATGGAACATTGGACAATCTTCATCACTAATAAATCAAACACCACAAACTTCATTGCATCACTCCTAGAAGAAAATTCAAGTTCTGATTTAAAAGCACTTAATAGCTTAAAAGGTGCTGTATTATCCAAAGCAACAATTGATGACTTAATCAATGAAGAAGAACGGCATGACCGAAAAATAGCGACTAAAAACAGCAATCAATCATTAAAATCGATGTCTAGTGGGGAACAGAAAAAAATAGTCCTCGCCTATATTTTATCTACCAAACCAGACTATATAATTCTTGATAACCCTTTCGATAATTTGGATTCTGAATCCAAGAAACAACTAAAAAAGCAATTAAAATCGTTAAGCTCAAATATAATTCTCATAGTACTTATTAGTAGAAAAGATGATGCCCCTGAGTTCATAAACAATCAAGCCATCCTTACTGAAAAAGGAACACTAAAGAAAATCAGTAATTCTCAAACATCAATAGAAGGCAAAGATTTTTCTCACTTTAAGATCCCTGCCGCATTAAGAACCATAGCGTACAAAAATGACCCATTAATACATCTAAAAAATATTAATGTCAGTTATGATGGTCACCCAATATTAAGCAATATCAATTGGAAAATTAATACTGGCGACTTCTGGCAGTTAAAAGGTGCTAATGGTAGTGGAAAAACTACACTTCTCTCTATGATTACAGGAGAAAATAGTAAAGGTTACGGACAAGAATTATATCTTTTTGGACAAAAAAAAGGAAGTGGCGAAAGTATTTGGGATATAAAGAAGAAGATTGGCTACTACGCTCCAACATTAACGCACAATTTTTATGGTTCCCACACCATAGAGCACATGCTAATATCTGGTTTAAATGATTCTATCGGACTTTACAAATATCCGACAGAAATACAATTACGATTAGCTAAAGATTGGTTAGAAGTTCTTGGAATGTCTCTTAAAAAAGATGTGGTTTTTTTAGAACTCCCCATTGGAGAGCAAAGACTAGTCATGGTAGCGAGAGCCATGATCAAGCACCCTTTACTACTAATACTTGATGAACCGACAGAAAATTTGGATGACGAAAGTGCTTCCTTGTTTGTGGCTTTAACTACTAAAATTGCCCAAGAGAGTACAACGGCTATCCTTTTTGTTTCACATCGAGATGAACCAGGATTAAATCCGAAGAAAATATTTGAGCTTCAGAAAACTAAAAATGGAGCTGTAGGTATTATCCTAAAATAAAAAGAGCTGCAAATTACAGCTCTTTTTAATACAATGGAATAACAAATATTATCTAGATACTGTTCCTTGTGGAAAACTCGCTGCTACATTAGATCCAATTTGCTGAACGCCCATAGCGTCTGCATCAATATCACCTGCTAAGGGTTTTAAAGTAAATGGAGCTTCACTAGTATCAGGATAAGGTTCAATACTAATAACTGCAATTTTACCTCTCACATCAGTTGGAAAAGTTAACCCACTTGGTGCATTTAAAAGAAAATCTTCTCCAGGAAATGCTGGCCCAAGGTTGGCTCCACTAAAAGTACCCGCGTCGTCAGCGCCGTCAATGGCTGTAAAAGTACCAGTCGATACAGGCACCCCCTCAATAACCACCCAGCCTTCATATTTCCAACCAGCCTCTAACGTTGGCAATTCCAAACCTGCAACTGCACTACCCGTAGCATTATTTAAAAACCAAATACCACTATACTTCTCTTCTTCCACTCCAGTGCCCGTTGGAGCAGCAATTATAAACTCCCCAGAAATAGCGTTAAATGAAGAAGCAACAGTCGCTGTTGTTAAAATTGCATTAGCTCCACTAAATTCACCAATAAATATTTTAGTTGCTGCAGGGGCTGTTGAAGGATCTGGATTAGGCTCAATAGAAAGCACAAAATTGGTAGCGCTATCTAACACAGCTGAATCCATGGTAAAGCTAGTTTGTGACAACTCATGATTATCATTTACAGAGAAAGTACCTGTTGAAACAGGAGCTCCTTCAACAATAATCCAACCTTCATACAAATAATCACCCCCTAAATTATCTAATCCGGTTAAGCTTAAATTAAGGTCCTTTGTGGAATCATCAACACTATTTTCATCATCATCGGAACACGAAGTAACTAGTAGAATTAAAACTAGCATAAATAAGTTTTCAAATTTCAAATTTTTCATTTCTGTTGTTTTTAAATTAGGAGACAAATTAATCGACTGGACATAACAGAAGTATCACAGAAGTATAAACTTTTAGTGACATTTGTAAGGAGATGATTTTAAAGACTACCAATACAACTATACCTTATACCCTAGAACAGCACAATGAATTTTTGAAAAAAATCAGCATTGTGATAATAGCGTGATACTTTTTAACTTGATTCGTATGTAACTATGAAAAAAATATTAATAATAGAAGATGATCCTGAAATAATACAACTTTTGGAGATTCATCTTACTGATTTAGGTTTTAAGACTTCAAAAGCTGCCAATGGTATTACAGGCCTACAGATGGCTTTGGAAAATTATTATGATATTATCATTCTAGACTTAACACTCCCCAATATGAACGGAATAGAAGTATGCAAGCAACTAAGAGCAGTGAAAAACACACCAATAATAATGTTGACCGCTAAATCTGAAGAAATTGATCGGGTTTTAGGATTAGAAATTGGTGCTGATGATTATATAACAAAACCATTTAGTATTCGAGAATTACTCGCTAGAATAAAGGCCGTAATGCGCAGAAGCACTATCCTCAAAGAAGAAAAAAAAGGCACTTCAATTATTCATATAGAAGACATGGAAATAGATGTCGACAAAAGAAAAGTGCTTATCAATAATAAGAAAATTGAACTTTCTCCAAAAGAATTTGAGTTACTTCTTCTTATGGCAAACAACCCCGGAAGAAATTACACTAGAACAGAATTATTGAATATTATTTGGGGGTATAACTTTAGTGGATATGAACATACTGTAAATTCACACATCAATAGATTAAGAGCCAAAATAGAGGCTGATATGGCAAACCCAAATTACATACTCACCACTTGGGGAGTCGGTTATAAATTTAATGAAGATTTACCACATGAATACTAAAAGCAAAGCCCTAACACCTAAGCTCATTAAGAAATTATGGCTCGCATTTGGTATGTTGACCCTATTAATGGGGGTGTCCTATATAGTTATCACTGGCTACTATGCCAATAAATATAACAAAGCTACTATTCAACAAGTGAATGCAAATGTTGCAAATCATGTAATACAAGAAAAATTTTCCAATGCTTCTCCGTTTTTACCAGATGGCAGTGTAAACAAACCTTTATTTGGTGATTTAATGCATGATATGATGGCTGTAAACCGAAGTATCGAAGTCTATTTATTAAATGATGTAGGGGAGATTTTATACTCTGTGGTATTAGACCATAACGAAAATTCTTCCTCTAAAATAGTCTCTTTAGATCCCATTGATAAATTTATTACTACAAATGGTCAGACATATATTGAAGGTGATGACCCTAAAAACCCTGGAACAAAAAAAATATTTTCTGCAGCACCCTATAATGTTGATGGCAAGAAAGGTTTTATATATATTATTTTAGCTAGTGAAGACTTTCAACATATTAGTGCTAATTTACTTGGCTCCTATTTTAAACAGCTAGGATTTGGCGCATCGCTTTTAACCATGCTATTTTCGGCTATTATTGGTTTAGTAAGCATCTGGTTCTTAACAAAGAACTTAAGATTAATAACCAGTACAGTAATAAAGTTTAGAGAAGGGGACTTAGAGGCTCGAATTGAAAATTCCGAAAATTCAGATATTGCCATATTTGCACATTCGTTTAATGAAATGGCAGATACTATTGTTGATAATATGGAAAAAATGAAATCAATTGATTTACTTAGAAGAGAATTAATTGCTAATGTATCTCATGATTTACGAACCCCATTAGCCGTTATAAAAGGCTATATTGAAACCATACAGATAAAAAAAGACACCTTATCTGAAAAAGAAAAGGATGAATATCTACAAATTACACACAACAATGTAGATAAACTTTCTAATCTCATAAACCAGTTATTCGAATATTCAAAATTAGAAGCTGAACAAATTACACCTATCAAAGAACCGTTTTCCATAACCGAACTTTCTTATGATTTGATAGCAAAATTTAAGGTTATAGCACAAAAAAAAGAAATAAAACTATCCTTAGAGTGTCCAGAAGAAAACTGTATGGCTTATGCAGACCTTAGTCTTGTAGAAAGGGCTTTACAAAATCTAATTGAAAATGCCATAAAATACACAAATCCTTTTGGCACTGTAACGCTCTCTCTTCATAAACTATCCCATAATATTGAAATTACCATCTCCGATACAGGTTCAGGAATCCCTGTTAGTGAACAGCCCTATATTTTTGATCGCTATAGACAGGTAAACCAAGAAAGGAAACAAGGATATGGTTTAGGTTTAGCTATCGTAAAAAAGATAATGGATTTACATGAAACTACTATTGTGGTTTTAAGCAAGCCTAAAGAAGGAAGCTCATTTATTTTTCATTTACCTGCTTACTAAGTTTAATTAAATATAAAACCCCAAGAGTTATAACTCTTGGGGTTTTATATTTAATATGTAAACTCAATAGTCTACTTTTTACAAATTGGAGTTTAACTATTCAACTCCGTCTTGCGTTTTTTTCTTTAATGTATCAAACATAATAGGGGTAGCAATAAACAAAGAAGAATAGGTACCTACAACAATACCTATGATCATCGCAAACATAAATCCTCTTAATGAATCTCCACCAAAAGTAAAGATTGCAATTAATACAATAATAGTTGTTAAAGACGTATTTAAAGTTCTTCCTAATGTACTATTTAAAGCTAAGTTCGTGTTTTCACCTGCTTTCCATCCACGCTCTGCGATAATTTCACGAATACGGTCAAACACAACCACAGTATCGTTAAGTGAATATCCAATTACCGTTAAAATAGCTGCAATAAATGCCTGATCTATTTCCATATTAAATGGCATTAATTTACCAAACAAAGAGAAGATCCCTAATACGATTAAGACATCATGGAAAACCGCAACAACGGCTCCCAGTGAAAATTGCCATTTACGGAAACGGAATAATATATATAAGAACACTACTGCTAAAGAACCAATGATAGCCCAAAACGCATTGTTTTTAATATCATCCGCAATTGTAGGACCTACTTTCACAGAATGCATTATTCCAACAACCTTTTCATCGCTAGCGATCGTAAAGTCATTGTACGTCATACCATCTGGCAGGTATTTTTGTAAAGTGGTAAATAATTTATCTTGTATTTCGGCATCAACCTCAATACCTTCAACATCTACCTTATAAGGTGTTGTAATTTTAACTTGATTATCATCTCCAAATGTCTTCACATTTGTACCGCTACCAAATACACCATTTAATTCTGTAGCCATCTCAGACGGATTAACTGGTTGTTCAAAACGTACTTGATACGATCTACCTCCAATAAAATCTACACCTTGCTGTAATCCTGCTCCGAAAAACAAGGAATACAAACCTATCAATACCAAAACAGATGAAAGAACATAAGCGATTTTTCTTTTTGACAAGAAATCGATATTTACATTCTTAAATAAATTCTTTGTTAAACCAGTTGAGAAATCTAATCTTCTTTCTTTAGCATCTAAATACCAACCTATCAACAATCTAGTTACGAAAATAGCCGTAAACAATGAAGTTAAAATACCAATAATTAAAGTTGTTGCGAATCCTTTAATTGGTCCTGAACCAAATATAAATAGAATAACAGCAGTTAAACCTGTTGTGATGTTCGCATCTAAAATAGAAGACAACGCATTACTGAAACCATCAGCAATAGCTAATGTTTTCCCTTTACCTTTTGCTATCTCTTCCTTTATACGTTCAAATATAAGCACGTTAGCATCTACTGACATACCAATGGTCAATACAATACCTGCAATACCAGGCAATGTCAATACTGCCTTGATACTTGTTAATACACCAAATATTAAAAGTATGTTGAATAATAATGCAATATCAGCAAAAGCACCAGCTTTACCATAATAAAATATCATCCATACTAATACAAATACCATCGCAATAGCAAAAGAATTGAAACCACTTGTAATTGCTTCTTGCCCAAGAGATGGACCTACAATTTCCGACTGTACAATTTCTGCTCTAGCTGGTAATTTACCAGCACGAAGAACGTTTGCAATATCTTTAGTTTCATTAATCGTAAATGAACCTGTAATTTCTGAACGTCCACCAGATATACCACCTACTTGAGAAACTCCAGGTGCAGTATATACCTTGTTATCTAATACAATTGCAATACCAGTACCGTTAACATTAGCATCACTAGTTAATTTTTGCCATTCTTTAGCCCCTCTAGTATTCATGCTCATGCTCACCGCAGGTCTACTACGTTGATCAAAATCATCACGTGCATCACTAACGACATCACCACTTATTCTTGGAAGTCCAGATCGGTTAGATTTTAAAGCAAAAAGGCCAACTACCTCAGCACCCTCAGTTGGTCTTTCCCATAAGAATTTTGCAAACTGCAATTCTTTAGGCATCAACCTTCTTATTTCAGGCATATTTAAATATGCACTAATCTGTGCTGTATCTTTAGTTTGTGCTCTAACAAATGAATAGCTACTAGGATCCGCAGGAATTAATAAATTCCCTAAAGGATTCACCTGACTAGTGAAATCAATAGAATCTTGTGCTACATCAGATAATAAAGAATCTATTTCCGATTCTTCTTTAGCAACCACTTCTGGTTGATCTACCTCAACAATAGATTTTAATTTTTCGTTTGCATCAAACAAAAACTTATTCAAATATTGATTATCAGGTCTGTATGTTTCCCAAAATTCTAATTGAGCAGTACTCGATAGCAATTCTTGAGCTCTTGCAATATCTTTTGCTCCTGGCAATTCTACTAAAATACGTCCTGAAGTTCCTTCTCTTTGAATATTAGGCTGTGTAACGCCAAAACCATCTATACGCTCTCTTAATACTTCAAAAGCAGAAACAATAGATTCGTCAATTTTAGTTCTAATTATAGGCTTTACCTGATCATCAGACATTTGAAAATTAACTACATCGCTCAAACCTTTATTTGCGAAAATTTCTGGAGAAGCTAACTTCGTATCGCCTTTAATTCTTTCAAAAGATTCAAAAAATAGGTCCACATATGTATCACTACTATTTTTAGAAGCTGCATCCGCATCGGCTAAAGCTTTATTAAAAATTGGATTTGTAGTGTTATTCGCTAATCCTTTTAAAATATCTTTTACTGATATTTGAAGTGTAACATTAATCCCACCTTTTAAATCTAATCCTTTATTAAGCTCTTTCTTTTTAGCATCATTATAAGATGTATATCCTAAAATTGATTCTTCCCCGATTGAGTCTAAATACCTGACTTCTAGATCTTTTCTTTGATTTAAATAATCATTTTCAGTGCTAGAAATACTGTTTTCCGCATAGTTAGCCGCTTTCTTTTCAACATTATTAGTGATGAATGTGTATGACAATTGGTAAATACTTACCAATCCAAACAAAAAAGCGAAAAGCTTTATAAGTCCTTTATTCTGCATTAGTTACTATTACTATATTAATTTTTGATTTTTTTTGTAAGCGTGCAAATATATCATTTAAGAAAGAAATTGACAATATATTTTTACTTTTAAAAACAAGGGCAGCTATCTAAATGACAACTGCCCATGTTTATTAGAATAAATATAATGTATTATAACTCTAATAAATCGTTAGTTTTCTTAACTCCTGCAGCACTTTCTTGCATTTTTGCTTTATCCGCATCACTTAAAGAAATATCAACTATTTTTTCGATTCCATTTTTTCCTAAAATAACAGGTACTCCTATACAAATATCAGTAAGGTTATACTCCCCATTAAGCATTGTAGAACATGGAAACATTTTTTTCTGATCACAAGCGATGGCTTGAACCATACTAGAAACAGCTGCACCTGGTGCGTACCAAGCACTTGTACCCAATAATTTTGTTAAGGTTGCACCACCTACTTTGGTATCTTCAGCTACTTGACTTAATCTTTCTTCTGATAAAAATTCAGACACCCTAATACTATTACGTGTTGCATGACCCGTTAAAGGTACCATTCCAGTATCACTATGTCCACCGATTACCATACCATCAACATCTGATATTGGCGCCTCTAAAGCCTCTGCTAAACGATACTTAAAACGAGCGCTATCTAAAGCACCGCCCATGCCTATAATTTTATTCTTAGCCAACCCAGTAGTCTTATGAACCAAATAGGTCATTGTATCCATAGGATTACTCACCACTATTAAAATAACATTAGGCGAATGTTTAATAAGATTAGAAGAAACTGTTTTAACGATACCTGCATTAATACCTATCAACTCTTCTCTTGTCATTCCCGGTTTACGTGGAATTCCAGAGGTAATAACTGCAACATCACTTCCAGCGGTAGCAGAATAGTCATTTGTAATACCAGTAATTTTAGTATCAAAACCATTTAAAGAAGCTGTTTGCATAAGGTCCATCGCTTTTCCTTCTGCGTACCCTTCTTTAATATCTAATAAAACTACCTCTGATGCAAAATTCTTTATGGCAATGTACTCAGCACAACTTGCGCCAACAGCACCTGCTCCTACAACTGTAACTTTCATTTTATATATTTTATATATTGATTTTATAATGCCCAAAAATACTGAAATTTAATAGAAAAACATCGCTAAGAAATATTTTTTAAACTTCCTTTTTGTTAGTTTTTTATACAAAAAAATAGGCTAAAATGTTAAAGAAACGCGCGATTCAACGAAAATTCCTACAAAAACAAGTCATACATCGAAAAAAAAATGAATTACAACTCATTTTCATTATGTTTAGCGTCCCAAATTAAACCTACATACTATGAACAAGTACTCCCCATTTATGGTACTTTGCGCTGTGCTACTATTTGCAAGTTGCGCAAAAATTCCCATCAACAATGATCCAGTTATCGGCATATGGATTAACACTGTCGAAAACTCCTCTAGTGATAAAAGCGGTATCCAAACAGAATACGAATGGATATTTAATGACGCTTATTTAGGCAGACATCATCAATACGAAGGAAAGACACTGACCTTACAAACAGACTTTAGCTGGAATAAACAAAATGGTGTTTATACCATTTCATACCCAGGAACAGATTTGCCAAATGATGTTGTAAAATTAATTGCAACTACTACATTACAAAGTCCCGAAGGTAAAATTTTAGCAATAAGAGAATAACTCATAAATTCAAATAAAAAAAGGCTATCTAGTAAACCAGATAGCCTTTTTTTTATAACATAACAGCACGTTTATCTAAACCCAAAGTTAACCCCAAAAGACACGCTATTAAATTCTGCAATGGTATAATCAGCATGCAATCTAAAGAAGCCAAGTTTTAATTTAGTACCAACATTTGCAGTAACTCCACTAACTTCTCGCGTTAAACTAAAAGGATCTTCAACACTAGGACTCGTAATAAACCCACTTTCATAGGTTCCTAAAAAATCGGTCGTTGCTTTTCCTTTCAAATAGCCAATACCACCATAAAAATTAATTATAGGCAACTTTGTAGAAACCACAGCTTGGAACACCCAAGTATTCATATCTGTTTCTATTCGCTGATTTTGTCCTGAAATCACACCTGTATCTGTAAAATCATAGGAACCATCAAGATGCGTATATCCAATAACTCCTGAAATTGCAACAGGCCATATTTTTTCGGCTGGTAATAAACTTGTAAATTCATGTTGAATCCCTACACCATAGAAACCCACAGAAACATCATCAGTATTTACTTTTGGCAAGAATCGGGCTTTTATTTCAGTGCCTTTGATTAAGCCAACGCTAGCCTGTATAAAAGCAGAAGGCACAAAGTTAATTCCCTCTCCTGATAAACCTGAAGGCAATTCAAATTCTTGTCTTTGCGTAATTCCTGGTGCGATCTCCCCTTCTACGTATACCAAAATTCCATCAATATCCCCCAAAGCTGAAGACACTAGGTTTGAAGTACTTCCGTCAGAAAACTGTAAATTTTCATAATCAGTTGTATTTAAGGTAAATGCTTTTTTATCATCTTTGTTTTTAAAAGAGGCCATATTCCCTATTACTGATATTTCAAAACCTCCTAAAGGTTTTGCTTTTGCAGAATTATACCAACCATTAGATATACTATATAAAGCTCCTTCAGATAAAGGTCCAAAATAATCATTAGAGAATCGTTCAGCATCAACAACACCAGCAGCGAAAATATCGTTCGCATTGGATTGGGCGCGTGCGAAAGTAGCACCAATTAATAAGGCTATTAAAGTTAATTTTTTCATGATTTATAAGAATTTTTCATAAAACTAAAAAACTCGCACTGTTGGTGCGAGTTTTTGTTGTGTAACTATGATTTCTTATGCATCAATGTTCGCATAAACAGCATTCTTTTCAATAAATTCTCTTCGTGGTGGCACTTCATCCCCCATTAACATAGAAAAAACACGATCTGTTTCTGTAGCATTTTCAATGACAACCTGTCTTAATGTTCTAAATTCTGGATTCATTGTAGTATCCCACAATTGCTCTGCATTCATTTCCCCAAGACCCTTATAACGCTGTATACCAACACTACCATTAAAACTTTCGGCTATTTCATCACGTTCCTTATCATTCCAAGCATACCTTTTCTTATTTCCTTTTTTAACTAAATATAAAGGTGGTGTAGCAATATAAACATGTCCAGCTTCAATTAATTCTCTCATATACCTAAAAAAGAACGTTAGAATTAACGTTTCAATATGGCTACCATCGACATCGGCATCACACATAATAACTACTTTATGATATCTAAGTTTGTCTATATTCAGTGCTTTACTATCCTCTTCTGTCCCAATAGAAACCCCTAATGCGGTATAAATATTTTTAATCTCCTCGTTTTCAAAAACTCTATGCGGCATTGCTTTCTCAACGTTTAGAATTTTACCCCTCAATGGTAAAATAGCCTGAAACATACGATCTCGACCTTGTTTTGCTGTACCACCCGCCGAATCTCCCTCAACAAGAAAAACTTCACAATTAACTGGGTCTTGATCAGAACAATCTGATAATTTTCCTGGCAAACCACCAATACTCATTACCGTTTTACGCTGTACCATCTCACGTGCTTTAGTAGCTGCGTGACGTGCAGTAGCTGCTAGAACCACTTTCTGTACAATTATTTTAGCATCATCAGGATTTTCTTCCAAATAATTAGTCAACATTTCAGAAACGGCTTGACTAACTGCTGCAGAAACCTCCCTGTTACCTAATTTTGTCTTAGTCTGACCTTCAAACTGAGGCTCCCCAACCTTTACCGAAATAATCGCAGTTAAGCCTTCTCTAAAATCATCGCCTTGAATTTCAAACTTTAGTTTATCAAGTAAACCAGAGGCATCAGCATATTTTTTTAGAGTTCCTGTTAGACCTCTTCTAAAACCTGATAAGTGAGTTCCACCTTCATGAGTATTAATGTTATTCACATAGGAATGTAAATTCTCCGTATAGGAAGTATTATAAACCATAGCAACTTCAACAGGAATACCATTTTTCTCACCTTCCATTGCAATCACGTTTTTAATCAATGGCTCACGGTTTCCATCTAAAAACTTGATAAATTCTTTAAGCCCTTCATCAGAATAAAAACGCTCCTCAACAAATCCACTAGGACTATCTTTATCCTTCTGCCTTTTATCAGTCATGGTTATAGAAACCCCTTTATTCAAATAAGACAGCTCACGCATTCTATTTGAAAGTGTTTCATAACTAAACTCAATTGTTTGCGTGAAAATAGTTTCATCAGGATAGAAAGTAACTTCTGTACCTCTTAATTCTGTTTCTCCAATACTTTTAACTGGATATAAAGCTTTACCTTTTTCGTACTCTTGCTCATATATAGTACCATTGCGAAAAACTGTAGCTCTTAAATGATTAGAAAGAGCATTCACAACAGAGACTCCAACACCGTGTAATCCACCAGAAACTTTATATGAATCTTTATCGAATTTACCACCAGCACCAATTTTAGTCATAACAACTTGAAGTGCAGAAACGCCTTCCTTCTTGTGCATGTCTACGGGAATACCACGACCATTATCTCTTACCGTAATAGAATTATCTTCGTTTATTGCAACAGATATCGTGTCGCAATGACCTCCCATAGCTTCATCGATGGAGTTATCTACAACTTCATAAACTAAATGATGCAAACCTCTAATACCCACATCACCAATATACATAGAAGGACGCATACGCACATGCTCCATCCCCTCAAGGGCTTGAATACTATCAGCTGAATAATTATTCTTTTTTTGCTCGTCTTTATTTGCTTCTTCGCTCATAAATTAATGGTTTCATTATAAATTTAGCAATCCTACAAATATAACCAATACCTACTGGAATCAGGTACTGGTACATGATATGCATCATTAAGTTATCAACAATTATTGTGGAAAATATTAAGCTGAATTTATTTGTTATTTCTTGCTTTTTATTTTAAACAACAAAAGGCAAAGCAAGGGCTATTTCAGGTCATATATAACTAAAGAAGCACCCATCAGGGTGCTTCTTACGGACTAATTATAATTAAAACTGAAAACAGTGGTAATTCACTCTTACTAAATTTAAGCCTTCATATAGGCATCTGAATGCACATTTGCCACTGCTCTACCAGAAGGATCATTCATATTTTTAAATGCTTCATCCCATTCTAATGCAATTTTAGTACTACAAGCAACGGATGCTTCTTGTGGCACACAAAGAGCAGCCGCATCAGACGGAAAATGTTCTTCAAAAATAGACCGATAATAAAACTCTTCCTTAGAGGTTGGTGTTTGTAATGGGAATCTAAATTTAGCATTTGCTAATTGTTCATCAGACACTTCAACAGCAACAACTTCTTTCAAAGTATCTATCCAACTGTAACCAACACCATCAGAAAATTGTTCTTTTTGTCTCCACGCAACACTCGCTGGCAACATATCTTCAAAGGCTTTACGAACAACCCATTTCTCCATACGTTCGCCATTAATCATTTTATCTTCTGGGTTGATACGCATAGCAACATCCATAAATTCTTTATCTAAAAATGGCACTCGTCCTTCAATACCCCAAGCAGCAAGAGACTTATTAGCTCTCAAACAATCATACATATGAAGCTTACTTAATTTACGGACAGTTTCTTCATGAAATTCTTGGGCATTAGGTGCTTTATGAAAGTATAAATAGCCTCCAAACAGCTCATCTGCGCCTTCACCTGAAAGCACCATTTTAATTCCCATTGACTTAATAACCCTTGCCATTAAATACATTGGAGTTGAAGCTCTAATAGTGGTAATATCATACGTTTCCAAATTATAGACTACATCTTTTATAGCGTCTAAGCCTTCTTGGATGGTAAATTTAATTTCATGATGCACTGTACCTATATGATCCGCTACTTTTCGTGCTGCAGCTAAATCAGGCGAACCTTCTAACCCAACAGAAAATGAATGCAACTGTGGCCACCATGCATCGGTAGTATCATCTGATTCTATTCTTTTTTGTGCGTATTTTTTAGCAACAGCAGAAATTACCGAAGAGTCTAAACCTCCTGAAAGCAAAACCCCATAAGGCACATCAGACATTAACTGTCTGTGAACTGCAGCTTCTAGCGCTTCTTTAATAGCAATAATACTGGTTTCATTATCTTTAACAGCATCATACTCCATCCAATCACGAGAGTACCATTTTTTCAAAACTCCATCAGAACTATGCATATAATGACCAGGAGGAAAAAGCTCAATTTTCGTACAAGTACCTTCTAATGCTTTTAATTCAGAAGCCACATAGAATGTGCCATTTTTGTCCCACCCCATATATAATGGAATAATTCCCATATGGTCTCTTGCAACAAAATATTCATCTTTTTCTACGTCATAGATGGTAAAACCAAAAATTCCGTTCATTTCATCAAGAAAATCAACACCTTTTTCTTGGTATAAAGCGAGTATTACCTCACAATCAGATTCTGTTTGAAAATTATACTTTCCTTCAAATTGTTTTCTTAATTCTCTATGATTATAGATCTCACCATTTGCAGCAAGAACCAATTTATTATCCGGACTAAATAAAGGTTGTTTTCCTGAGGCTGGGTCCACAATCGCTAAACGTTCATGTGCCAATATTGCTTTATCATTCGCAAATATCCCACTCCAATCTGGCCCTCTATGTCTAATTTTTTTAGACATCTCTAACAACTGAGGTCTTAAATCCTCAGTACTTTCTTTTACATCAAACGCACATACTATTCCACACATATCAAATATATTATAAGCAATTCTAAAGCAAAGATGCACCTAAAGCTTCTATTAAAAAACAATAATTCATAAAATGATTTCAATTTGAAATAAAAAATTAACTTTTAAGAACTATTTGAAACTCAATACCATTCTAAGCCTGCTAAATCTCTTTTTTTGTAAGTTTAAAAAATTACCCCGACTTTTACTATTCAAATAAATTAAGAACTTATTAGCTTTATACCTTTAAAAATTATGATTATGAAAAAATTATTTGCAGTAGCCACATTAGTAGTATGTTTGGTTTTCACAACAAGCAGCAACGCACAAAAATTCAGTAGTCTAGACAAGAGCCCTATGGATGCAACTGCCTATCCTACTAGCTCCAAAGAAGCTGACAAATTAGTTAAAGTTATCTATAGTAGACCACAATTAAAAGGGCGTTCTATTGCCGAACTTGCCCCTGCTGGAGCCGTTTGGAGAACTGGAGCCAATGAAGCTGTAGAAATTACTTTTTACAAAGATGCTAATTTTGGAGGTACTACCGTTAAAGCGGGAACCTATACTTTATTCACCATACCAGGCGCTAAAGAATGGACTATTATCCTAAATAGTAAATTAAATCAATGGGGTGCTTATTCTTATGACCAGGCTGCCGATGTTGTTAGAGTTAAAGGATCTGTAAGCGCAAGCCTCGAATCGCTTGAAGAATTTTCAATGGCTTTCAAAGGTGCGAATAATGCTGCTGAGCTAGTTATAGGGTGGGGAACTGTTAGAGTTGCCGTGCCTGTTTCTGAGAAAATCTAGAAAACAAATTAAATTACATTTAACCCTCAAAGTTCATAACCTTGAGGGTTATTTTTTTTGCATCATAACTATTTAAATACTCCTATTGTTAATTTAAAATAGAAAGTACCTTTGTACTATGATTAAGGATTACGCAAAAGCTATTCGTTTGTTTCTAAAAAGCTCCAACTTCTATCGGGGAATTGTACAGACAATTGCAGTATTAATTCCCTTAGCTTCATTTTATGCCTTCGGTCATATTGCCTATGCTATTCCTATTGCCATTGGTGTTTTTTTAAATGCTCCTGGAAATGCACCAGGAACATTAAAAAGAAAAATATACAGCATCTTAATTAGCACATCATTAATAATGATCGTGACACTGCTAATGTCTTTTGCAAAAACTCATTTTATACTTTTAGTTTTCGCAATTACAGCCCTTACATTCTTTTCCGCATTAATTTCAGCATACGGATTTAGAGGCTCACTAATGGCTTTTTCTGGATTGTTAGCTGTGGTTTTAAGTCTTTCAAGAGATGTGTCTGAATTTGGAATTTGGTTGCATGTTGCACTCATTGGCGTTGGTGGACTTTGGTTTTTACTTGTAATCAGCTTTTTTCACTGGCTAGCACCTAAAAAAGATGAAGATCAACTGCTTTCTGAAACACTTTTTATAACAGGTAGTTATCTAAAAATTAGAGGTAAATTACTTTTAGAAAAAGACGATAGAGAACCGCTATTAAACGACATTCTAAAACTACAAACCCAATTAAGTGAAAAGCACGAAATTCTAAGAGAACTATTATTAAGTGAACGGCTAAAAAAAGGCCGATCACATTTTGATGAAAAAAGAGTGTTAATTTTCATTTCATTAGTTGATATTCTTGAATTAGCATTGGCTAATACAATCGATTATAATAAGATTGATAGTATTTTTGAAAATAGAAAAGCCCTGAAAAAGTTCAAAAAAATGAACATCACAATGGGCAAGCACCTACAAGTTCTTTCAGAAATTTTAGTGCGCAAAAAAAGAGTACAAAGTAAAAAAGACCTTCTTGCTGGCTTATCTGAAACACTAACATTTATAGAAAAATATATTAAAAAAGTAACCCTTCCAGAAGGTAGAGAAGGCATTCTTATTTTAAGAAACTTATATGATTATCAAGAACAGCAGGTTGCTAAAGTGCGAGCAATTAGGCGCGTAATGAACAATGTAAGTGAAGAAAAGAAAATAACGCTTAAAAAAACCGAAGTACGGCAGTTTATTACATCTGAAAATTATAGTATCACTATTTTGTTGCAACATCTTACGCTACAATCTCCCATTTTTAGACATTCTTTACGACTGACTATTGCTGTAGTTTTCGGGTTCATTTTTGGAACCCTAATAGGCATTAAAAACCCCTATTGGATTATGCTAACCTTGGTTGTATTGATGCGACCTAGCTATGGGCTTACGAAAGAAAGAGCTATAAATCGTATTATTGGCACCTTAATAGGCGCTACATTTGCCACCGCGATTATTTTGATAACTTCTAATACCATTGTTTATATGGTATTAGCTGCTATATCATTAACAATTGCATTTTCTCTCTTACAACAAAGTTATAGATCAGCCGCTGCTTTTATTACCGTAAACATAATTTTTGTTTATGCTTTATTTGAGCCTAACAGCTTTACAGTTATAAAATTTAGAGTCTTAGATACCGCAATTGGAGCCATTTTAGCCGTAATCGCCAATTATACTTTATGGCCTACTTGGGAGTTTATGAACTTAAAACCCATTATTACGAGCACTATACACAAGAACAGAGCTTATTTATTAGCTATAAAAGAATTATACCACACTAAAGACAACAATAATTTAAATTATAAAGTTGCTCGTAAAGATGCTTTTATGGGAATTAGCAATTTAAATGCTGCCTTTCAAAGAATGACGCAAGACCCTAAATCTAAACAAAAAGAAGTTGGTCTTATTTACGAAATAGTATCACTAAATAACACTTTCTTATCTGCATTAGCATCGACAGGAAGTTTTATTCAAAATCATAAAACTACATCTTCTAGCTCTTATTTTGACGCTTTTATCTCACACATCGAGAATCAATTGGAGAACGCTGAAGTACTCTTAGATAAAGAGAGAAAAGCTGTTATCAAAGAGCATTTAAGCATAGAAACTGCACAAAAAAAATTAAAACATTCTTACGAAGTACTAAGCAAAGAAAGAGATCAACAAATAAAAGAAGGCAAAACTATAATTGATAAACAAATGCGATTAAAATTGCAGGAGGCACTTTTAATCAATAATCAATTAGCTTGGTTAAAAATTTTATCTGAAGATATCCATAAAACCGTTAAAAAATACAATCTAGTTTTTACACGGTAATTACTCTGCTATTTTTCCAGAAATAAAAACGTGTTCTGCCCGAACATTAGGAATTTCATTTTCAGGAATAGTCATAATATCAGTGTCTAAAATCACAAAATCGGCAAATTTACCAACTTCAATACTTCCTTTTTCCTCTTCTTCAAAATTGCTATACGCAGCCCATATGGTCATCCCTTTTAGCGTTTCTTCTCTAGTTAAAGCATCGCTTGTCTGAAAACCACTTTTAGGAAAACCATTTACATCTTTACGTGCTACAGCAGCATAAAAAGTTAAAAACGGACTCACTTGTTCTACTGGAAAATCTGTACCCAAAGCTACTAACCCTGCTTTGTTTAAAAGTGTTTTAAAGGCATATGCCCCTTGCACTCTATCTGCTCCAAGTCTATCTTCAGCCCAATACATATCGCTAGTAGCATGTGTTGGTTGTATAGAGGGTATTATACCTTCTTTAAAATAATCAAAATCAGGTGCCGAAATTACCTGAGCATGTTCCACCTTCCATCTTCTATTCTTTTCCCCCTTCAATGCATTTTCATAGGCTCTAAGTACAACTAAATTTGCAGAATCACCAATAGCATGTGTATTCATTTGATAGTCAGATGCCGCAATTTTGTTTGCCACTTTTTCAATTTCTTCCACAGGCGTTACCATTGCTCCAAAATGATTTGGTTGATCGGTATATGCCTTTTTTAAAACAGCTCCTCTAGAACCTAATGCTCCATCTGCATAAACCTTTACAGAACGCACATTTAACTGGTCTGTTTTAATAATGCCCTTGGAAAGGTAATAGTCTAAATTTTCAGGATAATTCGCTATCATTGCGTAAACTCTTATTGTTAGATCACCAGTCTGCTGTAAACTATCGATCAATTCAATAACTTCTCTAGAGAGCCCTGCGTCGTTAACAGTGGTTAGCCCGTTATTAAAACATATTCGTTGTGCATCTTTTAAAGCTTGAATCTTAGTTTTTTGTGATGGTGTAGGCATTATTGCCCCTATCATATCCATAGGACCATCAACAAGAACACCTGTTAATTGCCCAGCTTCCTTAATAATTTCACCTCCTATAGATGCTGTGTTGGTTGTAATTCCAGCTAAATTAATCGCCTTTTGATTTACTAAAAATGCATGACCATCGATACGCTCTAATACAACGGGAATGTCTGGAAAATATTCATCCAATTCCTTCTTATTTGGAAATTTTTTAACCTCCCAATCGTTCTGATCCCAACCACTACCAAAAATAAATTGCTTCGGGTTTTTCTCTTGCGCCAACTTGAGCTTTTCCAATATCGCTATATAACTTTTTGTGCCTACCAAATCAACAGCTTGTTGGTTCATCCCTAAACCAAAAAAATGGCAATGGGCGTCAATTAACCCAGGGGTTATTGTTTTACCATCAGCATCTATTCTTTGAGTTGATGTATACGTATGGAGTATTTCTTCATCCGTTCCAAGTGCAACAAATTTTCCGTCCTTCACAGCGAAAGACTCAGCCTTAGAAAAACTATCATCAACCGTGTAGATATTTGCATTTAAAACAATTAAATCTACTTTCTCTTTAGTTGCTTCGCAGCTCCAAAAACAGACTACAAAAACTAGAATTAATTTTTTCATTTCTTTTAGTTTTAATAAAATAAAGTTAGTTCTGATAAATTTTAAAGGGAGAATTTTTCAGGGGCAAAATACGATAATTATCTCTAAACTCGAATTATGCATTTTATTATCACTTCGAATTGTTAACTTATCAAAGCATTTGAAAACTATACTTGCTTTGTGGATAGTCCATTTTTCAAAATTATCCTCTTACCTTTGTTTACTTCATAGATCAGAAATAAGCATTTCTAATAAACAAACACAGGTGTAAAGTATTCATTGAATTCCAAAACCCCATGGACTTTTTAATAGAACGTACGGCATACTATAAAGATCGTCTTTTAAAACTTCAAAAAAGAACACGAAAAGGATAACCAAAGGTTTATTAACTTTAGAGCGGTTAAAACAGGAGCATGAATTCAAAACAAGATTTTACATTTATTGGGGCAGGAATTATGAGCGCAACACTTGGTGTTCTCATTAAGCAGCTAATACCTGATGCAAACATTCGTATCTATGAGCGTTTGGACAAGGTTGGTGCTGAAAGCTCCGATGCATGGAATAATGCAGGTACCGGACATTCCGCTTTTTGTGAACTTAACTATACTCCAGAAGATGACAATGGGGATATCGATATCACAAAAGCCTTAAAAATTAGCGAGCAATTTGAAATTTCTAAACAGTTATGGGCCTTTTTAATACGAAAAAAAATAATAAAAACCGATGTTCCTTTTATTAATGATATAGACCATATGAGTTTTGTTTGGGGGGATGCTAATAACGCTTTTCTCAAAAAAAGATATGAAGCATTGACCGAATACGACATTTTTGCCGCTATGAAATATTCTGTCGATTATGATGAAATAGCCAATTGGGTGCCTTTGATGATGAAAGGCAGAAATCGCAATGAACATATCACCGCAACGAGAATGCCAATTGGCACCGATGTGAATTTTGGTGCGCTAACCAGAAGTATGATAGCCTATTTAGGGAATTGTGAAGGTGTTGAAATTCACTTAGGTCACCAAGTGGAAGATATTAACAAGTGCGATGATGGTTCTTGGGAAATTGAAATTAAAGATTTGCATTCTGGTATTGAAAAAACCATTGAAACCAACTTTGTTTTTATAGGGGCCGGTGGTGGTGCTCTTAAATTATTAGAAAAATCGAAGATTCCTGAAGGAGAGGGCTATGGTGGCTTTCCAGTTAGTGGTCAATTTTTAAAATGCACTAATCCAGAAATCATAAAACAACATGAAGCAAAAGTATACGGAAAAGCTGAAGAAGGTTCACCACCTATGTCTGTCCCACATTTAGACACTAGAATATTAAATGGAGAACGCTCTTTATTATTTGGCCCATATGCCGGATTCTCCACTAAATTCCTTAAAAATGGTTCTTATTTTGATTTACCATTATCCATTGACGCACATAATATATTCCCAATGCTTTCGGCAGGAATTAGTAACGTATCCCTTACCAAATATCTAATAGAACAAGTGATGCAATCTCCTGAAGAGCGATTTGAAGCTTTAGTAAAATACTATCCTGAAGCGAAATTTGAAGATTGGGAGCTAATCACTGCTGGTCAAAGAGTACAAATTATAAAGAAAGATGAAAAAGAAGGTGGCGTTTTAAAATTTGGCACTGAAATAGTCACAAATAAAGACAAAAATTTAGCTGCCTTACTAGGTGCTTCTCCAGGAGCATCAACTTCTGTATCTATAATGCTGAATGTATTGATTGAATGCTTTCCAGAACAAATGAAATCTGATAGTTGGAAGAATAAACTTTCTGAAATATTCCCTAGTTACGGTCAATCACTCATTAAAGATGGGGCACTTTGTGCCAAAATACGTGATTATACCACCTCTATTTTAAAATTAGAAGAATAAAACGTGCTCATTGCATAAATTACAAGGCTAATACACCGCTTTTAATTAGTTTTGCAGCTTCAAATTTTTCGATATGATTTCTGTTGACGGTATTGCAGTAGAGTTTAGTGGTGAAACACTTTTTAGCGATGTTTCTTTTGTAATTAATGAAAGTGATAAAATTGCCCTTATGGGCAAAAATGGAGCTGGAAAATCTACTATGATGAAAATTATCGCTGGTTTTCAAAAAGCTACTCGTGGTCATATCCGTTGTCCAAAAGATGCGGTGATTGCTTATCTACCTCAGCATTTATTGACAGAAGATAACTGTACTGTTTTTGAAGAAGCTTCAAAAGCATTTGGTCAGGTTTTTGAAATGAAAGATGAAATGGATCGTCTGAACAAAGAACTGGAAACGCGAACAGATTATGAGTCTGATGACTATATGAAACTTATTCAGAAAGTATCAGACCTAGGAGAAAAATATTACGCTTTAGAAGAGATAAATTATGAAGCAGAAGTTGAAAAAGCATTGGCTGGACTAGGTTTTAAACGCGAAGATTTTCACCGTCAAACGAGTGAGTTTAGTGGTGGATGGCGTATGCGAATTGAACTTACCAAAATTCTATTACAGAAGCCAGATTTAATTCTCCTAGATGAGCCTACGAATCACGTGGATATAGAATCGGTAATTTGGCTAGAAGACTTTTTATTGAATAAAGCAAAAGCTGTAGTGGTGATTTCCCACGATAAAACTTTTATTGACAATATTACAAACCGAACCATAGAAGTAACAATGGGACGTATTTATGATTATAAAGCAAACTACTCACATTATTTACAATTGAGGGAAGATCGTCGCAGTCATCAAGTAAAAGCATACCAAGAACAGCAAAAATTTATTGCAGACAATCAAACATTTATCGATAGGTTTAAAGGCACCTATTCTAAAACGAACCAAGTAACTTCAAGAGAACGAATGCTTGAAAAGTTACAAATCATAGAGATAGATGAAATAGATACTTCAGCATTAAAATTAAGGTTCCCACCCGCCATGCGATCTGGCGATTACCCAGTTACTGCAACCGACCTATCAAAAAGCTATGGTGACCTCGTAGTTTTCAAAAATGCCAATATGAGTATTTCACGTGGTGAAAAAGTTTCTTTTGTGGGACGTAATGGAGAAGGAAAATCTACTATGATCAAAGCGATTATGGGAGAAATAGATTTTGAAGGTAAATGCCAATTAGGTCACAATGTTAAAGTGGGCTATTTTGCTCAAAACCAAGCCTCACTACTCGATCAAGATTTGACCATTTTCCAAACTGTAGATGAAGTAGCTCAAGGCGATATACGTACCCAAATGAAAAATATTTTGGGGCGATTTATGTTTAGTGGTGATGATGTGGAGAAAAAAGTAAGTGTGCTTTCTGGAGGAGAAAAAACACGTTTAGCCATGGTGAAATTATTATTAGAGCCCGTTAACCTACTTATTCTCGATGAGCCTACGAACCATTTAGATTTAAAATCTAAAGATGTATTAAAAGAAGCTTTATTAGATTTCGACGGCACATTGATTCTTGTTTCACATGACCGTGATTTTCTTCAAGGATTATCACAAAAGGTTTTTGAATTTAAAGATAAGCGGGTTATTGAGCATTTCGAAACCATCGATGCTTTCTTGGTCAGAAATCGTATTGAAAGTTTAAAAGAAATAGATTTAAAAAACTAAGCACAATTTTTATATCCTTTTGGAAAAGGACGATAGGCATAATACTGTAAAACTTCTTCAATAGCTAATTGTAATGCCTTATTAATTGGAACAATTTTATTTCCAAGGTTAAAATCTATCTGGGAAAGATTCATATAGTAGTCTGTAAAAATGGGCACATACATTCCTTCACTCATAGCCACCTTAGCAGCTTCATAATTTTCAGCCTGACCTTCTTTGATTATTTTACAAGTAGCTAAACGCATTTCGCCAAACTTATCTCGATTGGCGCCATAACCAAATAAACGACAGATTAAACCACGATATAAATAATCACTACACTTACCGTTTGCACTATCTACTACTGAAAGGGGTTGATATATATGACAGGTAGCACTTGATTTCAATTTTAATTCCTCTAATGTTTTTAGTGCGGTGCCACTTAAAAACAAGTGAAATGCCCATGGAAGAAACTCCAATGGAGAAGCATCGACCTCAGCATGGGTGCAACATTTTCCACAGCCTGCTTTGCAATGTAAACCTGATTTTGATTGAAAAGTAACAATCTCTTGATCTAGACCAGCATATAAAAGTTCAACTGCTCTAACTCTCTTTTCTATAGACATTTAAGGGAAATAATTCGCGGTGAAAGTACGCTAAAAACCAATCCGTTGAACATTTATTTCCTGCTATGCTATAAGTAGTACGTATCAGCTATTCCGCATCCGTTTGGGACCATACCATAACCAGAAACCAGTTATTGTAAATATGAGTAAAGCCATACTCATGATTGTTGTGTATATTAATTTTATTGGGCTTCCTGAAGTATTGAAATACCCATCTAAAATAGAGCCATCGTGAATATTTTCTACCAGATCAGAATAACGCTTTCCAAATTCCAGTAGTTCACCTGTTGCTCCGTCCAATTGCAGGCCGTAATACCCCGCATAAACAAACTTAACAATACCTTTATCTTTTTGAACATCTATACGATCCAAGGCTAAGGGTACTGCCGAAGCAACAGAATCTTTGATAACAATCTCCGCTTTTTCATATAATACAGCTATAGGCAACCATTTTGTAAAATCGGAAGTAGTACCCTTCTGTGTTTCCGATAGAAGAGCACCATTACTGTTCTTTTTCCATCCTAGCAACAAACCTGATATTGAAATAAAAAAGAAAAACACAAACAATAAAGCCCCGGTTACTCTATGAACTTTTCGGAATACTCTTAAAGTTTTGGCCTGCTTTTTTCTTTTCGTCTTTGGTGTCATATAGAATAATTAAGTATCATTCAGTTTAGCTAGCAACTGGCAATTAAAAAAGAAAGAAAGTTAAGCATATTAAAGCGTTCAATTTATCAAATAAATGCTAAAATATGGCGTCATTTAATAATTCTTACAGTGTTCTAAAATACTAATAGTTACCAACAACTGTCCAATATGCCTTTGACTATGTTCAGCGGCATGAAAAAGTAATCCAATTACAGTTGATGGTAGTTTTTTACGACCTACAGTTCGTTTTTCTGTTAAGCTACTTTCGGGTATTTCTTGAAAATACTGCAAAGCAATATCCACTTGCTCCTTGAACTTGTCCACTAATTCAATAGAAGAAATCTCACCCTTTGAGACCCCTTCATTCTTTAAATAACTAAACTGCGTATCAGAAAGGGATTTTCCACTTGCATAAGTCAACATGCGATCTACAACACCTGTCATATGCTGTATATGAAAGCCTACTGAAGCCCGCCCCGATGGCTTTTCCCAAAGTAAGCTCGGTGAAAAATCTTTAGTGTATGCTTGAAGCTCCCTTCGTGATTGCAACAGGGCATGTGCAGCAGGTTGCAATAGTGCAGGAATATCTGGCAATGGACCTTGCAACCAGAATTCGGGTTCGGATGTCTTTGACAATGTATTCATAATTCAAAATCAAAAAAAATTACTATTGTGGATTATTGGCTTTGATAGAAGCAATCCCTAAAAATAATAAAAAAGATAATCCCAAATACCCCAATAATCGGTAACTCTCAAAAGTAGAAAAACATAAACTAAAAATAGTTGGAGCCAATGCACTAGCTAAAATCAGTAAGCTCATAATTTTTCCAGTGATGGCTCCTAAATGCGTTCTGCCATAAAAACGAGGCCAAACTATTGCATTGAGCACTGCAAAAAAACCGCTCATAATACCAAAGCCTACAACTAACAAAGGAACGCCAAACGAGGTAGCTAAAAATAGAAATCCTACAGACGCTAGAATACCACCAAAAATCATCAGGTATAGATATAGTTTCAATCGTAAGTAATCACTTAAAAAATTAAAAACTATAGATATAGTGACTGCTACAAAAGAGGCTGGAAGAAAAATGGCTATTGCGTCTTCTTTTGGAAATCCTTCACTCTTAAATATAGAAACAATATGAAAGGTCAGCCCTGTGATAAAAAAACTATTAAAAGCTAGTATTAATCCGTACATCCAAAAAGCACGAGTCTTCTTTGCTTCCTTCAAGGTGTATTGTTTCGCAAGTAACTTAATTTCTTTTTCTTCTTTTACATCAGTACCATCAGGTAGCAATCCATGATCTTCTGGCTTATTTTTATAAAATTGTAAGATTAAAACACTCAACACTACCAATGCAAGCGCTAGAATTTGCCATGCACCCTGCCAACTATAATTTTCAATTAAATAATTCACCCAAAGTGGTGATGAAGAAAATCCAAAAGATATAGCCACACTACTGACCGCATTTACTTTACCACGGTTTTTATCAAACCAGATCATGATCACATTCCTTGATGCCATTGTCAACACACCTTGCCCTGAAAACCGAAGCATAAAAAATAAGAAAGTCATGAGTAGAAAAGGAATCCACCAAGATTGTATGTTTAGCAATTGCTGCACAAATTCACTCATATGAACGGACCAAGAGCAAAGCATTAAGGAAACAGCGAGGGTTAATGCTGCAAAAAAAGCAACATAACGTGCACCGTACCTATCAAACCATACTCCTGCCCTGCCAATAACCAAAGAACTCATAATAGTCCCGATCATATACGCATTACTAAACTGATTTCGAGAAAGCCCTAGAGCATTTTTTACCGGATCTGTAAAAACAGAAACTCCAATCGTTTGCCCAGGCATACTCAGATAAACACCAATAGAACCAAAAACAGCGACTATGTAACCGTAAAAGAATGGACTTTTAGAAGGATTTATAAATGAAAATCTATTGTGATTGGTCATTGCTTATTTGAAGCCTATAAAAGTAATGGTTTTTAATTACTAATGCATGGTAATCACAAATTCAACACGTCTGTTTCTATACCTTTCCAGTTCATCGGTGTTATTAACCAAGGGCTTATCTGAACCATAAGCATTTACCCGAATCCGTTTCTTAGAAATACCCAAGTTAATCAAGTAATCAGCGACCATCTGCGCTCTTTTTAGAGACAATTTTATATTGTAATCGTTATAACCAACAGCATCTGCATGTCCTTTTATTTCAATAGCTAAGCTATCATTCGCTTGAAGGTAAGTATACACTTTTTCAATGGCCATTTTTGATGTTGCTTCCAATTTGAATTCATCAAAATCAAACAAAACATTTTCAAAAACATAGGTTTCATTTAAGGAATATAATGCCCCTTTTTCTACCAATGAAACCATATCGATATAATAATAAGCCCCTTTTACCGTAGCAGTTTTTTTAATTTTTGATTTCCGAGTTGCAGCATTCGAATTGAAATTTCCTATGGACATATAGGCTTCAAAACCCTTTCCCGTTATAGGTATGGTGACTACCATCCAACCTGAAGTATCATGGAATCCTTCTTTATAATAAAATTCTTTATAGTTAAATGCGTTGTTTTTTATTTTTGATAATTGATATTTAGAAATAACTTTTTTTAGAGGTAATTGTATTTGCTCTTCAGCAAACAAAACTCCGAAATCATAAACTACTAAATCTGAATTTTCTGCTAAACTCACATAAAAAGATAATTCGTAAACCCTATCCTTTTCGAGTTTTTGTTGCAATTTTACTTGCACATATTCTCTATAATCTTTTGGAGCGTACATATAAAATCCTGCATAAGCATTACCTGCCTTTACCGATTGGCTGCCATTGAAATTATGCGGAATACCCATAGCCATACTGCACTTATGAAAATAGTCGGTACTACCACTTGTAGGTGTAGACCACGCTATGACATCTTCAGCGAAACTACCTAAATGATCTGGGCAATTCCGATTGGTTTCAAAGCTAGGATTCTCGATAAGGTTTTGGGAATACATAACCCCCATGCATAAAAAGCATAGGGCAAACTTTAGCTGTTCTACATGAAATTCAGAAAACATTTGTTTTACTTAGCGTAAACTAAGATAACAATAATTACAATTTCTGTTTTTAAACTAATTCTGGTATGCTTTAGAAATCGAATTTATAGGTAGCACCAGCTAGCAACTGGAACCCTTGTACAGGATAATTAGCCCAACGCATGTACTTACTATTCGTGATGTTATTCGCTTTTACAAAAACAGATAATTGTTCATTAAAACGATACCCGACATGGGCATTGCTATCCCAATAACTATTTAAGGTTCTTATTTCAGATGGAAAATCTACTTGCTGTACGTTTTGCACTACTGTAGTTGCCAAATCTTGACGCTCTCCTACATAAAAAATAGAAGCGCCCATAAACCATGTTTTATCAATCTGATAATCTAGAATCAAAGACCCCTTAACTTTTGGTAAATTCCACGCCGGATTATCGGTTTCTGTAGTGTAACTATACGCCTCTGCATTTATTCCCAAAGAAAAATTCCTTTTTATATCCAGATTCAACTCTCCGAAAATACCTAGTGTTCTTAAATCGTCATAAAAAACCTCAAATGAATTACGGTAATAATACCCTTTTTCATCATCTCTAAACGTATTCAACGGATTCCATTTAAAAAGTGGTTTTCTATTTTCCGCTTTATACGACGCTTTTACATTATAGCTCAAGTTCGGCAATAATTGCCCTTTTATACCAGCGTATGCATTGTACTTTTGGTCTGTAGGCTGAATGGCCAATGTTGGAGAAACATAAGGGTTCTCTTCAACAAAACCATAAAATGAATTCTGCAGCAATTCTCCTTGAATACCTCCATAAGCAATTACAGTTTCATCTAATACCCGATAACTTGCCGTAATATCTGGATAGATATAGAAATTACTATCACTATTTTCAGCATCTAATCCGAAGACAATATTCACCCCTAGATTCAGTGTTAAATCATCACGTAAAATTTCAATACTCGGACCAATTCCTGCTTGAAATAAGCTGTAATTTATTTCAGGAGTATTGGCAACATTATTCACATTTGCATTTTTGAAAGTACCTCCTAAATAATCAAATTTTGCTTTGATGGTTAGGTTTTCATCACTCACAGGAATTTTAGCAATCCCTTTAAGCATAGCTCTATTTTCTCCTGATTTGGTGGCATCCCAAAAACGACGTACTAAAGCCTCCCCTCTATTAAAAAAGGCCTTCTCCATATTTAAATGGCCCGAAATTTCAGCATTAAAATAATTCTGTTTTGAATCTATGGCATCAATTTCTTCATCTGAATAAATCCCAATTGGGACACCATACCAATTATACAATTGGTGCTGCAATCCTAAATTAGCTCCCCAATCTAAATCTGTATCACGCTTGGAATAGGAAGTAATTAGTTTTGTATCGTAAAACGCATTATTAAAGGCTATACTATCCAATTGACCTCTTGAAGAATGATGGGTTAGCCCAACATCTAATCGTTCATCTCTATTAATTGCTCTGCTTGTATAAAAATCAGCAAGCGCATTATCATAGGTGCCAAAACCTAAAGAAGCGTATGAATTATAAAGTGCTGGCGGTGGAATTTTGTCTACCGTTGATGCTTTACCTTTTGCCGGTGTAAATGTTGATGCGACAGGAACAGAAAAAATACTGTACGTAATTTTCTTTTTTTGTAAAACGATCGAATCATTAATTGTCGGAACCGATTTTATTTTAAATGCGTCAGAAATAGTGGGTTTGTATGCCTTTACAACCGTAACAGTTTCTGTACCTATACTATCTTTATTTTTTTCTTGTGCTATTGTAGACTGAAAAAAGCCTAAAAAAAGAAGTGTTATTAATTGTATGTACTTATGCATATAGTGTCTCTTTTGCAACTTGATATTAATTTTCTGGGTTCACAGATGAATTGCTTTGCGCTTCTTTTGATTTAATTCGGAAGGCCTCTGTTTTCGCTTCGGATACAACTGCAGGATACTGTGAAAAATTCGCAATTACACTATCTAAAATATAGGTTGCTTGATACGCATCACCTAAAGCATCAAAGTTTTTTGCCATGATAATTAATCCCTTACCTCCCCATTCTTTATAGGCTGAAAAATCTTTTGCTAATTTTTGAACAGCAACATTTGAACCTTCAAAATCTTGCTCTTTGTTTTTAAAATACGCATCATAATACAAGGCTTCAGCTGCTAATTCTCCTGTAGCAATTGGTAACACATTTGCATAGGCAGCTTTCGCCCTTTCTTCATTGTTAGTTTTTATAGCAGATCGGGCAATCATTATTTGGGCATCACTCTTAATACGATTATCTATTTTAGCCGTTGCTAATACCTTTTCAGCATAAGAAATGGTATTGTTGTAATCTTTTTGCTCAAAATATCCTTTCATTAAATTAGACTGGGCAAAGGTTACATTCTGTTGAATATTTGCGGTACGTTCTAATTTTTCTAAAAACGGAATTACGGTAGCGTAATTTCCTTTGCCTACATATATCTCACAAACTCTAGTCAAAGCTTGCTCAGTATACTCGCTAGATCCTCTGTCGGCTACATTTTTATAATTCTCTAAAGCTTTGTCTTTATCTCCTTTAGCATAATACAATTGCGCTAAATTAAAGTTAGCCTTCAAAGCATGAATACCCTTAGGAAATTCTTTAATATAGTTCTGATACCCTTTTATAGCTTGTTCTGTATTGCCCTCTAAGTTTTTTTGATCTGCAGATTCAAAAGTAGCATTATCCAATTCTGCATCGGTTACCTCAACAAAATCTAAACCTCTTACCCATGCTGCATACTCGCTTACCCTACCCAGGTCCACATAAATAAGTTTAGCCGTTGTTACCGCTTGAATAGCCTCTTGCGTATTTGGATAATCACGCACTACAGTTTTAAACTTAGCTAATGCCTGCTCGCTACGATTAGAATTATAATAGACCAAACCTTGACGCACAATTGCCTGCGGCACTAATGAACTTGCTTTGTATTCACTTATTAATTTATCATAAATTCGCAATCCTTCTTCTTCATTGCTTCCCCGTACATACGAATTCCCAAGCTCAAATAACACATCGTCTTTTAATGTAGATTTCGGGTATTTTGTTACGAAAGCATTCAGCTCTTCTATTTTAGTACCCACTCTATCCACAAAACCATAACTCAATGCTTTTTGAAAAGCCGCATAGTCTTTTTCACTTCCAGCGCCTTCAAGTGCTTTGTTATAGGCTTCAATCGCAGGCCAGTATTTACTCGAAACAAAATAACTATCTCCTAAACGTAAATAAGCATCATGTTTTTTATCAGCCTCAGAATTAGAATTCGTAAAATTTGTAAAGTATGTTGTAGCATTAGCATAGTCTTTAAGTTTAAAATACGTGTATGCTAAATTGTAATTTAAATCATCATACTCAGGTACTGACTTTGCATGCGGGTTTTGTTGAAACTGAATAAATGAACCTAGCGCTTCTTTAAACATATTGCTATTGTATTCAGATTCTGCTTTCCAAAAACTTGCTCTTGCCTTAAATTTAGGATCTTCAGCATTATCTAATGATTTTTCAAATACAGTTATTGCTCCCGAATAATCCGTGTTTAAGAACAACTCGACCCCGCGATAAAATGCCACTTTTTGATAGGTTGCCTTGCTCGCATAAGATTTATTCTTCTCTAAAAGCTCCATCGCACCTGCAAAGTTTTTTGAGGTGATATAAGAATCTACCAATAACTCCTGAATCTCATTTGCATATTGATCTTTTGGATATTTTTCTAAATAGTTAGTCAATACACTAGGTACATTCTCATAGGCATTTCCAATTTCATAACTTAATCGGGCATAATTTAAGAAAGCATCTTTTTGAATTTCTGGAGAATAATCCATTTGCGATGCATTTCTAAAGGCATTAAGAGCTTCAGGCTTCTTATCCAATTTAAGGTAACACTCCGCTAAATGGTAATACGCATTTTGAGAAACACTATTGGTACCTCCAATAATTTTATTGAACTGCTGAATCGCATTTGTAAAATCGCCCTGCTTGTAATAGCTATACCCTAGTAAGTAATAATCGGTATTGCTCCATTTACCACTTCTACCATTATAGTCTAAAAGATATGGCACAGCATTTTCAAACTGATTTAAATTGAAATAGCTTTCCCCTATAATTTTATTCAATTCAGATTTCTCTTGGCGATCCGCTTTTTGCATTTGCTTTTTGGCTAAAGCGATAGCCTCCTCAAATTTGCCTAATTTAAAATTAAGGTCTGCCTGATAATAGGATAGTTTTTCTTCTAAGACTTTCTGATCTGTAATTTCATCAAAACGCTGACTTGCCCCTTCATAATCATCCTGCTGATAAGCGATATAACCTAAATAATATTTTGCTTGCGAACCATATACAGGTGATGTAGTGACTTTATTTAAATACTTCTCTGCTTCTTTTGAGTTTTTGGAAGAAAATAAAGCATACCCATAATTAAAATTAAATTTATTCATTTCACTTCGTGATAATGAATTCTGGTCTACTTTTTTATACCATTTTAAGGCATACGAATATTTACCAGTTTCAAAATAATAATCTGCAACATCAGCATATGCAGAATTACGTTTTGTTGATGTTGGATATTGCTTGACAAAGCTTTCCATAAGTTTATCTGCCCCAAGCTGATTTAACCGAACAGCTGCATTAGCAACATAATATGCGCTATTGGCTTCCGTTTCTGGATCTTTGGTAGCATACTGAACTTTTTCAAAAATAGCTTGTGCAGCTTGAAATTGTTCATTGTTATAGAGCGTCAACGCTTGTTGATACTCCTTTTGATCGTGGGTATAGATTTTTGATTCTTGAGCACTTAAAAAGTGCATAGTAGCGATTAAACTCAGCAGTAACGCGGTTTTTTTCTTTAGCATAGTGTTCTCCAACAGTTAAGAAATACCTTTATATTAATTATTATAACGTCAAATATTGTACCTAAGTATATGAATTTGCTTTTTATTTTATTCTGAGCAAATGCTCATCAAATACCAAACCTTAATCCTATGAATATCAAAACTACACTAATAAATGTAAGAGAGAAAAAGTGTTATGAAAGTTTTAAGTAGTACTTATAATCCGCTAGCACAGAATATTCATCTTTCAATAAATTCTCTTTTGAGTTAATTCGTCATTTTTTAAATTATGGGTAACCATGAGTTAGAATAGACAGCTAAATCCTTAATACCTATCGAAAATAAAGATTTTTAGATAAGGTCATTTAATTTCGCTATTTACTTATTACTTTTATGACAACATTACAATCCATGGCAGAAAGCATATTAAAATTAAAAGATGTTGCAGTTTTCCAAAAAGAAAACTTAGTACTTAATGATATTACTTTAGAAATAAAAAAAGGCGAATTCATTTATTTGATAGGAAAAACAGGAAGCGGAAAAAGTAGTTTCATGAAAACACTATATGGTGATCTCCCACTACACCATGGTAGCGGAAATGTTGTTGATTTTGATTTAAGAACTCTTAAAGAAAAGGATATTCCGTTTTTAAGACGAAAACTAGGCATTGTTTTTCAAGATTTCAAACTCCTACCCGACCGTACTATTAATAATAACTTACTTTTTGTTTTAAAGGCAACGGGTTGGAAAGACAAATCTAAAATGGAAGCTCAAATTGAAGCTGTTTTAGATAAGGTGGGTATGAAAACCAAGGGATTTAAATTTCCTCATGAACTTTCTGGAGGCGAACAGCAACGAATTGCCATAGCAAGAGCCTTACTAAATGACCCTGAACTGATACTTGCCGATGAACCTACAGGTAATCTCGATCCTCAAACGAGTGTAGAAGTCATGAAGGTTTTACAAGAAATTAATAAAACTGGGCGCACCATTTTAATGGCTACTCATGATTATGCCTTAATACTAAAATACCCTTCCAAAACGTTAAAGTGTGATGGTAACAAGGTTTTTGAAGTAGTTCAAAAAGCTATGTAAAATCTAAGCCTACTGGATGGCACCTAATAGCAACCCATGATTTTAAAGAAACAGACGTACCAACCTGATAAAAAAGCCAATCCGTTTATTGGAGTATTGCTGTTCTTTGTTTCCATAATTTTATTAGTAATTACTGCACCCTTAGGATTTATTTATGGCCTTTTCCACAGCTTTTTTACTAAAAAAATAACAGGAATTGGGGAGTATTTTTTAAAAGTAGCCATTTCCATTGATCAATTAGGTAATGTTCTGATGCAGCATCTTCTCAATGTTTTATGGATTAAAACAGGTGGTTATAAATTTGGTAACAGAGATGAAACTATTTCTAGTGCATTGGGAAGAAATAAACAATTAAAAACCCTGACAGGTTTTGGACTGTTTATAGATACTATTTTAGATAAAATAGATCCAAATCATTCTTTAAATTCTATTGATTATTATGTAGAACCTACGGAGCAAATTATTGATAAATTAGCGTGGATTCAAATTGAAAACTACCAAATCTTAAGCACAAGAAGCAAGGGAATAGATAAGTATTATATTCCAGGTGGCAAGCGAGAAGAAGGAGAGTCTGATTATGAAGCTTTGCTTAGAGAAATAAAAGAAGAACTGCAAGTAGATCTCGATATTGCTTCTTTAGCATTTATAGGAGTTTTTGAAGCACAAGCTGATAACCACGAACCAGGGATTTTAGTACGAATGACTTGTTATTCTGGAGATTATGCAGGCAAACTAATTCCCGACTCCGAAATTGAAGAATTAGTCTGGTTAAATTATGAAGACAAAAACATGATTTCTGAAGTAGACCAGTTGATTTTTGATTATTTGTATCATAAAGGCTTGCTTCGCTGATTTAAAAGTTAACAAAAGCATAATTTTTTTTCATTACTTTTGCTCAACTTTAGAATAAAATAATTCATGACAATACTAGGAATTGATATTGGAGGGTCTGGAATAAAAGGCGCTTTAGTAAATACCACAACAGGAGAATTACTTACCGAGCGTTTCAGAATTCCGACACCAAAATCAAGAAAGCCTAAAGAAATGGCTAAGGTGGTTGCACAAATAGTCAAACATTTTGATTATCAAGGGCCAATCGGATGTGGTTTCCCTACAATTATTAAAAATGGCACCTGTAGAGCGTATGGTAATCTTAGTGAAAAATGGTTAGGCGTAAATGTTGAAGAGCTTTTTAGCGATTACACAGGCTTACCAGTAACGGTAATTAATGATGCCGATGCTGCAGGTTATGCTACTATGAATTATGGCATCGGAAAAGGAAAAGAAGGTCTTGTGGTAATGATTACCATTGGAACTGGCTTAGGCAGTGGCGCCTTTTTAAATGGAGAATTGATTCCTAATTTTGAATTAGGGCAGATTCCCTATAAAGAACATAAAAAATTCGAGCTCTATGCGGCGGCATCGATTAAAGAAAAAGAAAAATTGAGCTATAAAAAATGGGGAAAGCGTTTTAATAAGTTTTTGGAGTACATTGAATTAATTGTTTCTCCTGATCTTATAATTCTTGGTGGTGGTACTTCCAAAGATTTTGATGAGTTTAAAGCGTATATAACAATTGAAACTCCTGTTATAGCTGCAGAATTGCAAAACTATGCTGGAATTATTGGCGCTGCTACAGCAGCATTCAAGAAAAGTCCAACCAAATAAAGAAGATTTTTAACACATAAAAAAAGCCTCAAATTTTTCAATTTGAGGCTTTTTCATGCAACTTAATTTTATTTAGCAGCTACTAATTTTCCGCCTTCTGGTTTAGAAAAATAGCCGTCGGGAACCACTGACTTAAAATCCACATCACTAATATCAATTTTGGTGATATACGCTCCTATCTCCTCATTTTCATTAAGCCAATGTGTTTTTAGACCTGTTGGGAGTAAAATTCCATCTGTATTTTTCTGCCCAATAATTTCCATAATTTTTTCTGGCGCATGACCACCATTTGGAAAGTATTCTGGATAAGAAACAATATATCGTATTGCACTTATAATATGTGTTTTTGTATCAAAGTATAAGATATAATAATCATCTGGTGCATCGCCTACACTCAATTCAAAAGTAACCTTAACCACATCCTGTAATTCGCCATTATATTCTTTTTGATCTAAAAGTTCTAAATGAACACCTTTACCGTCCAAAATAAATGGATGTGCTGCCAAATACAATGGCGTTAGTGCCCAAAATCGAGTATCGTATTTAAACGAAGTACTATCCTTTGCTTTTACCCATGCTTCTTTCCCATCCCAACCAAATATGGCCGTGCTATCTTCATAACTTACATGCCTAGCCTTGTTATTCCAGGTATCAATGGTCTGATATGAATTTCGACGTGTAGATCCATCTACAGGCTGATAATCAAATCTAAAAGATAAATATCCATTGCGGTACCACGTATCTAATCCTCCTTGAGCTTCCATGGCATTCCAAATTACTTTACCAGCTTCGGACGCATGTAATCTTACTTTTGCTTTTTCAACTCTGTTTAGAATCCATTTTTCAGGAATAGGATATGCGGCAATTATCTTTTCATCAGTTGCAATCGTCTTAGTACGTTTTGTTTCATCTTTACAGGCTACTACAACAAGGAATAGTGCAATGGCGATTAATTTCATATCAACTCTCATTCAATCAGTTTTCAAATTAATACAGGTAGTCGTTAAACGACTAAATCCATTACATAAAAAAACCCAAGATTTTCATCTTGGGTTTTCAATTAAAACAATATTTTAAATACTAAGCTATTTTATTACGCTTACGTTCGTTTTCCGTTAAATATATTTTTCTTAAACGAATGAACTTAGGAGTCACCTCAACGTATTCGTCTTTCTGAATATATTCTAAAGCCTCCTCTAAAGAAAACTTAATTGCAGGTACAATTTTTGCCTTATCATCTGCTCCGGAAGAACGTACGTTAGACATTTTTTTTGTTTTTGTAATATTCACTGTCATATCATCACCCCTCGAGTTTTCACCGATAACTTGACCTTCATAGATATCTTCTCCCGGCTCAACAAAAAACTTACCTCTATCTTGTAATTTATCAATTGAATAAGGAATAGCTTTTCCCATTTCCATTGAAACTAAAGAACCATTTTGACGCTGAGGAATATCACCTTTCATAGGTTGGTATTCTAAAAACCGGTGTGACATGATTGCCTCACCAGCTGTAGCCGTTAATAATTGATTTCTTAAACCAATAATACCTCTTGACGGAATCAAGAATTCACAAATCATACGATTTCCTTTTGCTTCCATACTCGTCATTTCTCCTTTACGAATAGAAACCATTTCAACAGCTCTACCAGAAACTTCTTCCGGTAAATCAATTGTTAAATGCTCAATTGGCTCACATTTTTGACCATCAATTTCCTTTATGATAACTTGTGGCTGGCCAATTTGCAGTTCGTAACCTTCACGACGCATTGTTTCTATCAATACAGATAAATGCAATACACCTCTACCAAATACTAAAAATTTATCAGCACTATCGGTATCATTAACACGTAATGCTAAGTTTTTTTCTAGCTCTCTCGCTAAACGGTCTTTTATATGGCGAGAAGTAACGAATTTACCATCTTTACCAAAAAACGGACTATCGTTAATGGTAAATAACATACTCATTGTTGGCTCATCAATAGCGATTGTTTTTAAGCCTTCAGGGTTTTCTATATCAGCAACAGTATCTCCAATTTCGAATCCTTCTAAACCAACAATAGCACAAATATCACCTGTTTTAACTTCTTGCACTTTAAGTCTTCCAAGACCTTCAAATGTATAAAGTTCCTTAATTTTTGTTTTTACAATTTTACCATCTCTTTTAACCAAAGATACTTGTTGCCCTTCTTTTAAAGAACCTCTTAACAATCTACCAATCGCAATACGACCTGTAAAAGAAGAGAAATCTAACGAAGTAATTAACATTTGAGTGTTCCCTTCTTTAGCTTCAAAAAGTGGAATATGTTCAATAACCATATCTAATAATGGCTCAATATTATCCGTTTCATTTTTCCAATCATCACTCATCCAATTGTTTTTGGCAGAACCATAAACGGTTGGAAAATCTAATTGCCACTCCTCAGCGCCAAGCTCGAACATTAAATCAAAAACTTTTTCATGAACTTCTTCAGGAGTACAGTTTTCTTTATCAACTTTATTAATAACTACGCATGGCTTTAATCCTAAATCAATAGCCTTTTGCAATACAAAACGTGTTTGTGGCATTGGCCCTTCAAAAGCATCAACTAACAATAATACACCATCCGCCATGTTTAATACCCGTTCTACTTCTCCACCAAAATCGGCGTGACCAGGGGTATCAATTATATTAATCTTGGTGTCTTTGTAGACTACAGAAACGTTCTTAGACGTAATAGTAATACCTCTTTCACGCTCTAAATCGTTGTTGTCTAATATTAAATCACCTGTGTTTTGGTTCTCTCTGAACAACTGACAGTGATACATAATTTTATCTACCAAGGTAGTCTTACCGTGATCTACGTGTGCAATAATGGCAATATTCTTTGTTGCTGACATAATACTTAATTAAAGGATTTCTCCTTGCTGAAATTTGGCGCAAAGGTACTGCTATTTTTTGGAGTTCAATAGAAAGTTGTGAAATTTTTATCGTACTGATTCTGAGGGCTTTCTACGAATACCAAATAGATATAAATTCTATTATCTTTGTTAGAATATTTATACGAATAAAATGAATCTAGAAAAGATACCGCAAATAAAACATACCCACAGCAATAACTTCTTTTTATTATGTGGTCCATGCGCAATAGAAGGTGAAGAAATGGCACTACGAATAGCAGAACGAATTGTTATGATTACGGATAAACTAGAAATTCCGTTTATATTCAAAGGAAGCTTTAAAAAAGCAAATCGCAGTAGAGTAGATTCATTCTCAGGTATTGGCGACGAAAAAGCGCTAAAAATTTTAAGAAAAGTATCCGAAACATTTAAGGTGCCTACCGTAACTGATATCCATGAAGTATCAGATGCCGACATGGCTGCAGCATATGTAGATGTATTACAAATACCTGCTTTCTTGGTGCGTCAGACAGATTTAGTTGTGGCCGCTGCAAAAACAGGAAAAGTAGTTAATCTAAAAAAGGGACAATTTATGAGCCCGGAGAGTATGCAACATGCGGTTACTAAAGTTACCGATTCTGGCAATGAACAAGTAGTCATCACCGATCGTGGTACTATGTTTGGTTATAAAGATATGATTGTGGACTTCAGAGGGATACCAACAATGAAAGCTTATGCTCCTGTGGTTTTAGATGTCACACATTCTTTACAACAACCAAACCAAGCTAGTGGCGTTACTGGCGGTCGCCCTGATATGATAGAAACGATTGCAAGAGCAGGTATTGTTACTGGGGCAGATGGTATTTTTATGGAAACCCATTACGACCCCGCTATTGCAAAAAGTGATGGCGCCAATATGTTACACTTAGATCATTTAGAGAAATTATTAACCAATTTAGTAGCAATACGGAAAACTGTTAATGCATTAAAATAATTTTAATTTTAGAGACAATTTTTGGATTAGTATTAAGTCCCTATTTTAAAGACCAAACCTTTTTACACAACCAACCGAATGCGCATTATATCACCTTTCTTTTTTGCTGCCTTGTTATGTATTTTAAAAACGAATGCTCAAGAAGAAAATTCTTTCGGTATTTTAACTCCTGAGGAAAAAAGTTTTATAACTTACGAAAAGGATAGTACTGCCAATGCTGTCGTATTATATGAAAAAGGTGATAACTATTTTGATATTATAAATAATAGAATTCAAATAGTAAAGAAATATCACATAAAAATCAAAATATTAAATGAGAAAGGATTTGATGAAGGTAATATAGCTATACCGTATTACCATAACGAGAATTCTTCTGAAAAAATAGAAGAAATTAGAGGTGTAACACATAATGGAACTGTAAAGACAAGCGTAATACAAAGTCAAATATATAGTAGTGATGTTCATGAAAGGGTTACAGAAAAAAGATTCGCTTTCCCCAGTATTAAAGAAGGAAGTATTTTAGAATACTCTTACAAATTGATTACACCCTATATCTATAATTTTAAAGGATGGGATTTTCAGTCTAATATACCCAAAATATATAGTGAATTCCAGGCAAAAATTCCAGGCAACTATCAGTACAATAGAAGCTTAGTTGGGAGTTTAAAATTAGCAATTAACGATGCCTCTGTAAAAACAGGGTGTTTTATTGTACCTGGCTACGATGAAAGTGCTAGCTGTGAAGTTTTAAAATATGCCATGAAAGATATTCCTGCTTTTAGAGAAGAAGAAGATTATATGCTTGCAGCATCTAACTATATTTCACGAATTGACTTTGAATTAGCTACACATTATGCTTTAAATGGCACAGTAAACAAATACACGAAAAGCTGGAAAGATGTAGATAATGAATTCAAAACCGATAAAGATATTGGCAAACAACTCAGAAAAAATGATTTTTTTGAAAAAAATGTTCCAGAGGAATTATTAACAAAGGGAGATGAGTTAACCAAAGCTAAAAACATATATGCTTTCATTCAAAATCACTTTACTTGGAATGAAAAGTACGGAATTTATAGAGATATAAGGGTAAAAGAAGCCTTTGAGGAAAGGAAAGGCAATATTGGTGAGATTAATATTTCTCTTATTAATCTCCTCAATGCCGCTGGGATTAAAACCAATTTAATGCTTATTTCCACAAGAAATAATGGCCTTCCCAAAAAGACTCATCCCGTTATTTCTGACTTTAATTATGTAATTGCTAAAGCAGAAATTGATGGCACAACTTATCTATTGGATGCTACCGATAAATTTAATCCGTTTGGGATGCTCCCTTTTAAATGTTTAAACTATTACGGAAGGGTAATGGATTTTAAAAATGATAGTTATTGGTATGATATAACTATTGATGAAAAAAGCAGACAGTATATAAAAACTCAAATAAGTTTTGATTTAAATAGTAATAATGCCATTGGGATTTTAGACGAAATAAATACTGGGTATAATGCTATAAATAAAAAAAGATTTCTGAATCAACAGACAGAAGAGGAATATATAGATTCTTATGAAAATACAAGTTCTGGAAACTTTACTATTTCATCTTATGAATACATTGAAGAAGCAAGTGATGATACGAAAACATCTGAACGGTTCAATTATGAAATCAAGAACATTATTAATAATGATATTGTTTTTTTGAATCCTTTCTTCGTAAAGTTTTTTTCAAAAAATCCATTTACCCTTGAAGAAAGAAACTATCCTATTGATTTTGGCTATAAAAGAAATTACACGTATCTCGCTTCTATTATCATTCCTGAAGGATATGAAGTTCAAGAACTTCCAAAAAACAAAGTGGTTGCCTTAGAAGAAAATAATATTGCATTGAGATTTACATGTGCAAATTCCAAAGATCATATTAACCTTAGCTTTAATTTATCGCTAAAAGATTCGCATTATTTACCTGATGATTATCCAGCACTTAAAGAACTTTTTAGACATGTAATTAATATTCAAGATAACTCGGTAATCGTTTTAAAAAAGAAGTAATTGCTAAATATCAACGCTATAACTTTAAACACTACAACAAGAAGAAGATTTATTCATTCTTATTTTATCGCTAAGTCTAAGAAATTTTGAAAAAAATCTTAAGTGAAATACTTGCCCCTAAAACATACACATTCCTACTATACTTAACCATTTTAGGAACGGTTTTACTTGCTATTAGAGTTGTAACCACCCAAACTATATTTTTCACATTTTTATTATGGAATTTGTTTTTAGCCCTTATGCCATTACTTATTTCAAAAAGTTTACGCTATAATTCTACCATAAACAACTCTAAGATATTCAGTCTTCTATTCATTGTTCTTTGGCTGCTTTTTATCCCTAATAGCCCCTATATTTTTACCGACTTAATGCATGTGAATAATGACTATGGCATGAGGTGGTTTGATTTTATCTTAATTTTAATTTTTACAGTAAACGGACTTTTATTAGGAATTCTTTCGCTCCTAGATATTTTTCATCTTTTAACTGATAAATACACCACCAGAATTACACATACAGTGATTTTTGGCATTTGTTTTTTAGGCGGATTCGGAATGTTCCTTGGGCGCTTTTTACGTTTTAATTCTTGGGATATAATTACAAGACCTAACACTCTTTTTTATAGTGTTTTCTACAAGCTGTTTATAAAAGAGACATGGATATGGACACTCTTATTTGGAAGCTTTATGTGGCTATCCTTTTTAGTTTTAAAACCGATATTGAAAGATAAAACTATGTTGAATTAATTTTTAAAATCATTTTTCAATACCATCCACATACTCCTGTAAATAGGCATACCGCTCTGTGAGCTTTCTATTTTGGGTCATTCTTGCTCTTTCCAAAACACCATTTTTATCCTTATTAAAAAAAGCAGGAATTACATTTTTCAAAAAAGCCTCTCCAAAACCTATACTTGCATCTCTTGGAAGTTCACAAGGTAAATTATCAACCGCCATTACGGCAATCGCCTTAACATCCTTAAAATCTATCTCCATTTCTGTTTCTGGATTATAGCCAAAGATAGGATCTGCAATTGTAGAGGATCTAATTGTCGTTGCAACAGGGCCATCTATATCACAACTCACATCAGCAACTACCTTTATTTTAAAATCGGGATGTTTAGCATCATCTCTGGTATATAAATATGGAGCTCCAGTACCATAAAAATGGCCAGCAATATAAAAATCAGTCACTTTAGCAAATCTCAAAAAATTTGATTTATACTCCTCAGGATGTGCAAAAAAATCAGCTTTATTACCGCGTACACCATCTTTACGTTTGTTGTATTCAGACGCATCTATTTGACAATATACAGGTTCCTTAAAACCTTCTTCCAAATATTCAGCAACTGTAACTTTCTTTAGGTTCATAGCATCCAACATTTCTTTAGCGCCATTACCTACTCTACCTTTTCCTGTCAATAGAATTTTAATATTTGGTAATGAAATTTTCCTCAATTCAGAAATTAAGGCTTCTTGGTCCCAAAGTGTTTCAGCCTTTGGCAGTTCAAAAAGATCAAATTTGAGTCCGTATGCCCGAAAACCATTATAAGCACCAACTATTCCAGCATACCGACCAAAGGCTACTAAACGTTGTTCTTTTTCATTGGTAATCACCTCATGATCATACAATTCTATATTTTTGGCTAAAACTGCTTTTAACAATTCTCGATTATAAGGCTGCTTTTTAATGGTATGTGAGAAGAAAAAATATTTTTTATTAGGAATTAATTCTGCCATCGGCACTTCTTTTACACCAAGTAAAACATCACATTCCTCCATTTTTGAAGCAACTTGAATTCCAGCATTTTTATAATCAGTATCTGCAAAAGTTCGGATTGGCGAAGGCTCTACTACAACCTCTGCCTCTGTATGATTTGCTAATAATATTTGGCAAGCTTTTGGAGATAAAACAACCCGTTTATCCGGTGGATTTTTTCGTTCCCTAATAATTCCGAATTTCATAAAATATGATTTTTACAACTTATGCATAATGTATAGTTGTAAATGTAACATATGACAAGATGACCTGCAAAACTTTTTTTGGAATACTTTTTGAAGTACCTTTGGCGACCACTTCAAGAAAGTAATTAATTTTAGAGAAGTGTTTCAGTTCATTGAAAAAAATAATTTTTAGGATTTAAAAATTCCCAAGTATCAGGAATAAAGTTCTTTAATTAATGGGGCCGCCTGGTTTTGACAGCGAGACCAATTGGAATGTAAGCATGCCGAGCGCTGGGATACAGCTCGTAAATCTCATTTTCCACACTTTTAATTGGCGAAAATAATTACGCTCTTGCCGCTTAATCCGAATTACAGTAGGATTTAGCCTCGTCTCTACTAGGTAGAGAAGCGAGATGTTCCTGAATAGCCCTTGTTGATGGCGATTCTTTATGGAGCACCAGAAATATCAACACAAGGATAGTGTTGCTTTGGCATTATCACTAAAACTTAAAGAAGCTAAGTGTACAATAGGCGGTTTTCAGTCGGTTGTGCATCGAAAACCAAATGAAAACTAAGCATGAAGAAAGCATTGTAATTGCTTGTTTGGACGGGAGTTCGATTCTCCCCGGCTCCACAATTAAGCGCAACTGGTTTGCGATTTGAAATAGCAGAAGTCCGACAAGTTCACTTGATCGGGCTTTCTTATTTAAAAGCGTCTGGACTGTAAGGACAGCTAGGTGCATTTACAGGACGGGAACTTTTGAGAAAACCGTAAGGTAATCTCCCCGGCTTCACAAACGCCCTCGATTCATTTATGAGTGCAAGAGTTTATTTTTAACACACAATGCCTTCTACTTAATTTTTCAAAAACGACAGACTTGTATTGCATAAATTCTAGCAAAAAAACGTTACACCATCAAATTGGAATTAATGGAAAGAATAACCTTTAATATACAATGAAAAATAATCCCCTTCTGTATTAAAAAATAAACGTAAACAAACCTGATTTTTCATATCATCAAAAATGAAAATGAAAAAAATTGCATTCTCAGTTGACTAGTCGGTTTTTTCACAACTCAATAATTTAATGAAATACATTATGCTTATTTTTTGGAGTCCAAATTAAATTACCTAAGTTTAATAACTTACAAGTAAAAAAATAGCTTGTCTGTTTGACCTATACAACCATTTTACTTTTTATAAACAACCAGCCATGAAAAACGCAACACCAATCACCTTTGCACTACTACTTGTAACCTTTTTATTTTCTTGTAAACAAGATCAAAAAAACCCAGAAGAAAGTATGCTGGATAAGGCACACCGTATTCATGAAAAAGTAATCACTATTGACACCCACAATGATATTAATGTAAAGAATTTTACAGATCGTATTAATTACACGCAATTATTAGATACCCAAGTGAATCTTCCAAAAATGAAAGAAGGAGGATTAGATGTTTCTTGGCTAATTGTTTATACGGGCCAAGATACATTAACTGCTGAGGGGTATTCAAAAGCATCTAAAAATGCTATGGCCAAATTTGAAGCTATTCATCGCCTTTGCGAAGAAATTGCTCCTGACCAAATTGGATTGGCTTTAACTTCCGATGATGTACGCTCTATAATTGCTAGTGGTAAAAAAGTGGCTATGATTGGTGTAGAAAATGCGTACCCAATAGGAGAAGACATCTCTAATTTTGAGAAATTCTACAATCTAGGAGCTCGCTATATTTCATTATCACACAATGGGCATAGTCAATTTTCTGATTCTAATACAGGCGAAAAAGATAGTATTTGGCTTCACAATGGATTAAGTGAATTAGGGAAAAAAGCGGTTACCGAAATGAACCGATTGGGGATTATGATTGATATATCTCACCCGTCAAAAGAGGCTATGAAACAGATGATTGCTTTATCAAAAGCGCCAATCATTGCTTCACATTCTTCTGCCAGAGCTTTATGTGATCACAGCAGAAACTTAGATGATGAGCAGTTACTCCTATTAAAGGAAAATGGAGGCGTTGTACAAACAGTTGCCTTTAGTTCATATTTGAATACTGACAAACATGAAGCACATACTAAATTTATGAAAGACATAAATAAACAAGTGGCCGATTCTTTAGATATCGCTTGGTATGAATTTTCCCAGTTTGCTTCATTAAACGATGATCAAAAAGAGCAACTGATGGAAGACTACCCAAAAGTAAAAGCCATCGCGGAAGCGAAAGCAAAAAAGATAAAAAATGCTCCTGAAGCTGTTAATGTATCAGATTTTGTAGATCATATAGATTATATCGTCAAAGAAATTGGAATTGACCATGTTGGTATAAGCTCTGATTTTGACGGTGGTGGTGGAATTGAAGGATGGTCAGATGCTTCTGAAACCTTTAATGTTTCACTAGAATTAGTAAAACGAGGATATACCGAAGAAGAAATCACTAAACTTTGGGGTGGAAATCTTTTACGTGTTTTAGATGACGTACAAGCCATTGCCAAAACATTTTAAATTTCTAATCCTCTATAATAATTAAACTACTATGCGCTGTTTAGTATTGAAATTTACGATTAACGAAGGTTATGTTCTTCATTCTCAATCTCTTTCAACAAGCTACTAAACTTAGCATCCGTGAGCGGTTTTTCAATAAAATCTTTTACGATAGTATAACTTCTAGCCTTTTCAACATCTACTGAAAACACCGAAGAACTTAAGATATAGACTCTCGTTTTGTCTTCAATATTTGGTATTTTACAAAAATCATCTAGAAATTGCCATCCATCTAACACCGGCATATTCAAATCTAAAAAGATAACCTCAGGCAATTTCTCTCCTGTATTAATTATTGTTGTTAAATCATCTAAAGCCTCTTGTCCATTTTCATAAACCATAATATTAGCGCAGAAACTGCTATTGCAGTTCAATATCACTTTGGTTCCATAGACAAAAATAGGATCATCGTCGATAATACAGACTGTATCAATTTTCATACTTTAAAATACAATTTTTTTTCAAAAGTAAGTAATATCCTATTAACAAAAACAAAATATAAAGCTAAAATACTTATTTCCCGCAATTTATAGCTGTTTCAAACAGGAATAACCATTCTTTATTACCCTTATTCTTACTTTCTTTTAGTAATTTAAATCCATTTTTTATATAAAAATTCTTCAATTTTTCCTCTTCAATAGTTAACCAATAATTAGCTTTTGGATCGTATTCTTTGACAGATTTTAACCATAAGGAACCTAGATCTTCACCTCTTCTTGATTCAATGACCCATAAATAACCGATGTAATAACACTCGGAATTTATAAATGACAGAGCTGCTGTTTTAAAACTATTCATTTCATCAGTAAACCCTCTAAAAACAATGCCTCCTGCTATAATTTGCTCAGCTTCGCACAGCACGAAGACATCAGCATCTTTACCATTCTTTGTCCAAATAGGAAGCAGCGTTTCTTGCCAATCATGAGGTAGAATTCTAAAAAAATCGTTTGGATCGCGGTTATATTTTTTGAATTCTATTTGCATATCATGACTATTTGCTTCCTATCTATAATAATCCCCACGACCATAATTTATCAGAATCTTCGAACCAACGATCGCCAATGTCGGTACGATAATAACAGTTGTTTATAATCACTGTATTAATACGATTGTACATCATTTTTTGAGCATCTTTCATCGTTAAACCTGTACCTGTAACCAATAATGCTATACCTGTGTTACCGGTAATCAACCATTGATCATTTACATTTTTTAAATGCATTGGATGAATACCCTCAATGTTATCTTTTTTAAGGATGACAACAGCATCTTTAGAAAAGAGTTCAAAAGTTTTTTTATCTTCATAAGGAAATGGTGGTACCACGACAAAGGCTCCAACTTGAAATCCCTTTTTTACTTGAATTTGAAATTTTTTGCCTGCCGCTACTTTATACAACATTTCACCAAAAGGCTCAGTTACTCCTGCCCTTTGGATGAAAATTTGAGGAAATCCAAAACGAGAAGTAAATTCTAATGGATATATTCCATTGCCATTTACAATACAGTTAATATCTATATGCCCATAGAATTTATGTTTCGCTAAAATGGGCTCAAACTTTTTTAAGGTCTTGTCAAATATGGGGGAATCTTTCACCCAAAACATACTACTCCCCATTTCTCCTGTAGAAACTCCAAGCTCTTTTGGGAAGAGTTTTTTATGCTCGAAAGTGATGTTTATTGGAGTTAAAAAATGCTCCCCATTAAAATATGCAGAAACCGAAATTTCCACACCTTTTACCTTTCGTTGTAACTGGAAAGTCCCAAAATCATCTCCCCATGATTTTTCATATGCCTTTAACACACGTATTACATCTTGACCTGAATCATCGTTGCCTACAAAAAGTAATTGTTTTAATTCTTGGGTTTCTCCAGAAGGTTTAACAACATAGGCATTAGGATTTGCCTCTACGTATTTTATAGCTTCTTTGAACGTAGCGAACTCCTTAAAAGGTAAGATATTAATTTTATGTCTTTTAAGCTCTTCTTGACCAAAATTACGATCCAACTCTAATAAATCGGTATATTCTGTTCCCCCAAAAACCACCTTCCCTTTGGCTCTTAATTCTTGGCAAACTTTACCATTACCTGTATAATCAAAAATTAGAACATCAGCCCAATCGATATGCTTTTTCCAGTCTAGAACTTTTTTAACAAACCCATACCCTATTTCCTTTGAAGGCTTGTCTTCTATATACATTTTAACCTCATTACCCTCTTGTAATGTTGCTAAAGCTATATCTAATGATTCTCCCCAACGGGATATAAAAAGGAACTTTTTACTATTATTTATTTCTTTACTCAATTTTATAAATTCTTATTATTTTTATAATCATCCGATAGTCTCTCTATAATTAAACTCACGGATGATCACTGTACTATTTATTTATACAAAAACCACACTCTGTAAATTTCATCTCTTCATTAATTGAGCTGAAATACAAGAATAAACGTTTTATTTCTTCTCGATTTTCGAAATATCTTTTATGGTTAATTCCTCATATGGCTCGTTTTCTTCATCCATAAGTTGCGCTGTTTCATAAGTAACCTTAAAGCTACTACCTATTAACTTCTTGTTGGACAAATCATACTTTTTACTTGCTTCTTCATCTATAAATTTAAAAGCATAGGTATTGAAATCTTGATCCTCTGAAAAATAATATACACCATCATCTAATCCTTCATATACCAATGTAATAGTAATTTGATCTTGAGAAGTTTTTAAAAAAGAGGTTACTAAAAAGAAAACTGAAATTGCTACTGTTTTTATCATTGTATTTTGTTTTAAATTAATTATTTATCTAGTTTATGGTACCATTCACACCTTGTATGAAATTAGGTAATAGAAAATACACCTATGGCATAGTAATAAATAGAAAAATTATTGCGTTGAAAAATAACATGGCTAGCCTTTTATCTACATAGAAAAAAGGTACAATGGACTTAACTTTTTGAGCAGAAATCTCATCTTTTATTCGGTATTCCATTCCGTGGAATATTCTTGAAAAGGATTTCAAAATTTTCAAAAATCCGAATTTCACTAGTGCTTTCAAAGTGCTCCCCTTTAGGGATTAACACAAAATATTCAAGGAACAAATGACGTAAAAAAAACAATATCATTACTACATTTTTTAAACAAAATATCAGATTCTAAAACTGTCTAAAAAATGCCTTAACTTTATAAAAAAAAAGAACATTTTTGTATACTATAATTGACATAGAAACCACTGGAAATGGCGTAAAAGGGAATAAGATTACTGAAATTTCTATCTTTAAGTTTGATGGTTATGATATCGTTGATGAATTCACATCATTAGTAGACCCCGAATGTGAAATTCCATATTTTATAACTGGTTTAACGGGCATTGATAATGCAATGGTGCGCAATGCTCCAAAATTTCATGAATTAACAGAAGAAATACTCCGAATTACTAGTGACACTATTTTTGTAGCTCATAATGTGAATTTTGACTACAACATTATTCAAAACGAATTTAAAAATATTGGGGTTGAATTTTCGAGAAAAAAATTATGCACTGTACGGCTATCCCGCAAGTTAATCCCAGGATATAATTCGTATAGTCTTGGCAAACTATGTTCCGCATTAAAAATTCCTTTAACCGATAGGCATAGAGCTCGTGGTGATGCACATGCGACAGCTTTGTTATTTAAAAAACTATTACGTACTGATGGGGCTGATGAAGTATTTAAGTCTTTTTTAAATGCAAGATCTCAAGAAGCTACCCTTCCACCCAGCTTGCCGAAAGAAGATTTTGAAAAACTACCTGCGAAACCGGGTATCTATTATTTTAAAAATTCCAAAGGAAAAATCATCTATGTGGGTAAAGCTATCAACATAAAAAAAAGGGTGCTTAGTCATTTTTACGACAAATCTACCAAAGAAATTAGCATGTGCCAAGAAACTTCTTCGCTAGATTATGAACTTTCAGGCAGTGAATTCCTAGCACTTTTAATGGAGTCAGAAGCTATAAAACATCATTTTCCTGAATATAATAGGGCTCAAAAAAGAAAAGTACAAGCTTATGGTATTTTCAGTTATGAAGATAGAAATGGAATACTTCACTTAGCCTCTAACACCTTAAAATTAGCTCCTAACTCTTTTTACACCTTATTCAATAAAACAGACTGCCGATTGTTTTTACAAGAAATGTGCAAAACCTTTAAGCTTTGCCCTAAATTCTGTCATTTACAAGAAAATGTTGAACATTGTTCTCATTATGATATTTTGGAATGTGAGGGTATTTGTAACGGAACTGAAACCGTTGAAACTTATAATACAAAAGTGAAGCAGCTAATCAGTACTATTAGTTCAAATACTGAGAACTTTTTTATTAAAGAAAAAGGCAGAAGCGCAGAAGAATCAGCATTAATTTTGGTACAAAACAACACCTATATTGGGTATGGATTTATTTCTAATCAAGATTCTATTGTACATATTGATGAGCTTATGTCATTTATAAAACTACAGAATAACACTTTTGAAACCCAGCAAATAATCACTAATTACATTACTAAAAACTCCAAAAAAGTAGTTCAACTTAAAAATCCCCCTACGATAGCTGATTAATTTAATAAATAATGATTATTTCTTTTTCTCGCTATTTATAAAAGCTATAATCATAAGGACTAGGGCAATAACTACAACAACAAAAATACTTATCATTATAATTCCATTGTTCCAGTTTACTAAAGAAATGGCCAGTTGTTTCATAATTTTATCCAGTTTATTTTAACACAAAAATATATTGGTACAACTAGTTAAAACATGATAAAAATCATGTAGATGGCATAAAAAAAGACCTCCAATTACTAGTATTGAAGGTCTTCTACATTTAATCGATTATATTAAAAACTTATTTTTTATCTTTAATTTTACAGGTATTCCAACCAAAAATAGTGTAAAGGGGACAAAAATTAGCTAGACTCGTTAAAATAAATACCGCAGCAACAGCTATCAAAATATAAGCAAGAACACCTTGCACTACTTCGTAATATACTAGAAGTGCAACAGCGATTGCCAATACAATTCTTATTGTTCTATCTACTGATCCCATATTTTTTTTCATCGTGGCTATTTTAAAATTTAGTTACTTAACAATTCAAAGATAAATTTTAGGTACGCTCTATTTTATGATAATTGTCAGTTATAGTGTTGTTGGACAAACATAATCCGAAACCTTAACTCCAGTTTCTTTTAATGCCCCAAAACCTCCAGCAATATCAATAAAATTATGAATTCCCCTACTCTTCAAAATTGATTCCGCAATTACAGATCTATATCCACCAGCACAATGCACTAAGAAAGTACCTTTCTCTGGAAATTCTGCCAAATAATCATTCAATGAACTTAAGGGTGTGTTTTCTGCATCTAAAAGATGCTCAGATAAATATTCACTTTCTTTTCGAACATCAAAAACCGGTGTTTCTTCTGAATTTATTAGCTCGGTAACCTCTTCCGCGCTTAATGAGGTTATCGTATCGTATTCTTTAGCTGCCTTTTTCCAAGCTTCAAAACCACCTTTTAAGAACCCAATAGTACCGTCAAAGCCTACACGTGATAAACGTGTTATTGCCTCTTCTTCTTTACCTTCAGGAGTTACTAAAAGCAATGGTTGCTCAACATCAGCAATCAATGCTCCAACCCAAGGTGCAAAATCACCATTTAATCCTATAAAAATAGAACGTGGAATATGTCCCTTAACAAAATCATCCTGATGCCGTACATCTAAAACAACAGCTGCAGTTTCATTTGCAGCTGTTTCAAATGCATCTGGCGATAGTGCCGTTGCTCCTCTTTCTAAAACATCATCAAAATCTTCATAGCCTTCTTTATTCATCTTGACATTCAATGGAAAATACTTCGGAGGAGGCAAAAGTCCGTCTGTGACTTCTTTTATAAATTCATCTCTTGTCATATTAGCCCGTAGCGCATAATTCATCTTCTTTTGATTCCCTAGAGTATCAACAGTTTCTTTCATCATGTTTTTTCCACAAGCCGAACCAGCACCATGGGCTGGATAAACAATTATATCATCTGCCAAAGGCATAATTTTTGTTCTTAAACTATCAAAAAGAATTCCAGCCAAATCTTCTTGTGTCATGTCGGCAGCTTTCTGTGCCAAATCTGGTCTACCTACATCACCTAAAAACAAAGTGTCGCCAGAAAATATAGCATGGTCTTTACCTTTTTCATCTTTCAGCAAGTATGTTGAACTTTCCATCGTATGTCCAGGCGTATGCAACACTTTAATTGTAATTGCGCCTAGCTTAAATTCTTGTCCGTCTGTTGCAATAATAGCATCAAAAGAAGGATTCGCATTAGGGCCGAAAACTATAGGTGCACCTGTTTCTTTAGATAAGGTAACATGTCCACTTACAAAATCTGCATGAAAATGTGTTTCAAAAATGTATTTGATCTTCGCATGATCATTACTAGCTCGTTTAAGATAAGGCGTTATTTCTCGTAAAGGATCAATAATAGCGACCTCTCCTTCACTTTCTATATAATAAGCACCTTGTGCTAAACATCCGGTATATATTTGTTCTATTTTCATATTCTTTCTCTTATTCGATTAAATATTCTTTGCAAAAGTAAACGATTTATAACGCATAATCAGTAACAATAGTTACACTTTACATTGATTTTGATAGGCTATTTTCCCATGTAAACTTGATAATGTTGTTGGGTCATCAAAATAAGCTACCGCCTCTTTAATTTTTACAAATAAAAACTCTTTATGTAATTCATCTATAATTCCACTATTAAAAATTATATCCCTTGTGGGACCTATTGCCCCCGCTATATAAAATTGAATATTTTTTTCATGGGTTTCTCTAATCAATTTTTTTAACATCTGCGCTGCAGAAGAATCGATATAATTAATAGCTTCTGCATTTAAAATTATGCCCTTAAGCTTGTCTCCTTTTTTAACGATTTCTTCATATAACTTATTTTTAAAAAAAGTTGAATTTCCAAAATATAATTGCGCATCAAAGCGAACAATCAACAAATCGTCACGAATGACAATCTCATCAGCAAAACGAGTAATATTTTTATAATAATCCGAATTTTTTATATTTCCTAAAACCGCAAAATGAGGATTAGAAGTACGGTAAACCATTAACAATAACGAGCTTAAAACACCGACTAATATCCCTTGGGGAATCCCAACAAAAAGTGTCACGAAAAATGTTATTAAAAGCACTACAAACTCATCTTTACGCTTCACCCATAAACGTTTGGCGTAGGTAATATCTATTAATCCAAAAACAGATACCATGATAATACTCGCTAAAACTGCATTTGGAAGGTAATAAAATACTGGTGTTAAAAACATCAATGTACCTATAACCATGAGAACACTAAAAAGTGCTGATAAATTTGTTTTCGCCCCTGCTTCACCATTTATTGCAGACCTTGAAAAACTGGCAGTCGATGAATACGATTGAAAAAAGGATCCTACAATATTTGATACCCCTAATGCTACTAATTCTTGATTAGCTTCAATAGTCTCCTCTCCTGCTTTTTCTTCTAATGCTTTACCAATTGATATGGTCTCTAAATACCCAACCAATGCCAAAGTCAAAGCAATAGGCCATAGTTCTAATGCTTTTTCTATACTAAATTCTGGTACGACAAAGCTTGGCAACCCTGTTGGAATAACACCAACAATATGAACGCCATACTGTTCTAAATTTAGAAAAAATACAGCTAGAATACCCAAAATTACTACGATTAATATAGCGGGTATCCGTTTATTCCATTTTTTAAAAAGAAGTATTAATAAAATTCCGGAAGCCCCAATTGCAAAATCATAGAGATTGGTTTCGGAAATTTTTTGAAAGGCATTTATGACTAATTGATGAAATTTATTACTTCCATCGATTGGAGCTCCCAAAAAATGTTTTAATTGGCTAAAAATTATAACTAAGGCTGCTGCAGAAGTAAAACCACTTATTACAGGTTTTGATAAATAATTAACCAAAAATCCCATTTTAAAAAGTCCGAGTACCAATTGAATGGTTCCCACCATAAAAGCCAAAAAAATAGCCATGGCGATATAATTTTCAACCCCTAGTATTGACAATGCTCCTAATCCAGCTGCCACTAAGAGTGAATCCATTGCAACGGGACCTACAGATACTTGGCGGGAGGTTCCTAAAAATAAATATCCTAAAACTGGAATTAGAGATGCATAAAGACCATAAACTGGAGGCAAACCAGCAATCATAGCATAGGCCATGCCTTGTGGCACTAGAATAATACCTACTGTTAAACCAGCTATTAAATCTTTAGAAAAGTTACCCTTTTTATAACTCAGCAACCATTGTAATGAAGGAAGGTATTTTTGCATTTGTCAAATTTAGGGTTAAATCTATACATGATAAGTAACCTTTGTTACCAAATGATTGTACTTTGAGGATTAAACTATATTCATTTAGCGATTGAAATCTGCATTTTGAACACCGCTAGTTTATCCCCCAAATGGCTAAACCCTTCGGATAAATTTTCTTGCGCTACGGCATAAGGGTAAAAGGTAATAGGTTCAATACAAATCATATTATCGACTTCTGTCCACAACATAAAATTTCCAAATCCCTCCGTACTAATTTTAAGTGAATTTTTATCTTTTAATATAATTTCATTACAATTCCCTACCTGTAATGCTCGACTGCCAACTTTAAGCACCTCCGCTAAAGAAATTTCTTTTTCATTTGCTATTACACTAGGATTTTTAGTTGCCAAATTAAAAGCTGGGTGATACCCTAACATAAATGGCATTCCGTTTTCACCAACTATTATAAAACTCACTTCGAGTCCTTTTTCGGTAAGTTCATATACTTTTTTAAAATCAAAATCATAAGGCCATTGCAAAAATTCTTCATTTGACTTAGCTGGATATTTTGAATTTTTAACTTTGGTATTCGCGCTGTATTTTTTTTGAAAAACTGCTATCTTATCAGTAGCTTCAATAAGCTCGTATACTAATTCACGGAGTAACCCATGCTGATCTTGAATTGCCTCCCCTTTTGGAGTACTCACTTTAAAATCAGCTTCAGCTGTGGGCCCAATTATTGGGAACATTTCCGTATCTGAATTTCGCCAACCAAGACTCCCTTTTTGATGAATGTATTCATGCCCATCTACTTGGTAACTCACCAATTCTCCTGAGTCAATTTTTACCGTTTGATTTCCTGAAAATAAATTAACTAACGCCATATTTATTGATTAATAAGTCTATAAATTAAAATAGCTGTACGTTTTGTTAGTGCTTCAATCGTATTTAAATTTACCGTTTCATTAGGAGTATGAGCGCCTGAACCCATAGTACCCAAACCATCAAGACAATCTACATATTCAGCCACAAAAGAAGTATCTGCCGCACCTCTTTTTCCTGGATCATAGGCAATTACTTCTCCTTGATTTAAGTCCAAACTTACGGTATTCAACTGTTTTAATAATGCTAAGTTACCTTCAGTAGGTCCCATAGCCGGATAACTATCTTCAAAGCGTATTTCTGCAGTAGTATTTGGTAAATTATTAGCCACGATTTCTCTCATTTTAGCTCTAGCATTCTCTTTTTGCGCTTCAGAAATAAAACGAAGTCCACCTTTAACTAAAGCCGTTTGAGCAACCACATTTGTTTTACCAAATGCAGATCCTTTACCCGTTTTAGTCTCATAATCTATAAATGTTCCTCCTAACAACACTCCTGGATTAAAGGTTAAGTATTGCTCCCCTTTTACCTCTTCATAAAAACTATTCAGAATACGAGACATTTCAAAAATAGCCCCAGCACCTGTTTGATCACTAAATATACCTGAAGAATGTGCTCTTTTGCCAGATACTTCTACTTCCCAACCAGAAGAGCCTCTCCTTGCAACAGTAGCAAAATTAAACCCTGTTGAAGTCTCAAATCCTAGTGCAATATCGCTCCGTTTCGCAGCCTCTATCAAGTCTTTTCTGCTTATATCTAATGGTTTGCCGGTACTTTCTTCATCACCGGTAAAAGCAACTATAATTTGAGCATCCTTTAATAAACCATTTTCTTCCAATGCCTTTAGTGCATATAAAACAATAACATCTCCACCTTTCATATCATTTCCACCTGGCGCATGTGCAATACTATCATTGACCATTTCAAATTTTTGAAATGGACTATCTTCTTCAAAAACGGTATCTAAATGACCTATTAGTAGTAGTTTTTTTCCTTTTTTTCCATTGGTTTCAGCGAACAAATGACCTGCACGATTCAAATCTTCGGGCATTTCTATCCAATTCGATTTAAAATTTATAGCATCAAAAGCATCTTTAAAAACCATCCCCACCTCCTTAACTCCACCGAGGTTCAAGGTGCCACTATTTATATTCACCACTTTCTCTAAAAACACTCTTGCATCGGTATTGTTCTTTTCTATAGACTTAATAATTTTTTTCTCTGTTTTAGATAGTTTTTGTGAGTATCCATTGAACGAAATTGTCAATAAACCGATTAAGAGGAATAGTGTAGTTTTCATAAGTGCTCTTTTAAAATTTTTAGCTTGATCCTTAAATTTAATAAAACTTTATAGCTTTCAAAGGTGTGGTTTTTTTGGATTGAATCAAAGATTATTCATGGCCTGATCTAACCAAGTAACTCTAGCTTTTATCCAACTTTTCAGATATTCTATTTCTGCATCATACGAATTACCTACATAATTATTTGGCCATACATACATTCCCAAAATATCCCAAGTCGCAAAATTTGCACGTACAGCTGCTGAAGTATTCAACAACGTAGTATAGGTCTCAATTTTCAAATCTATTGCAGCATCTGAAAACTCATTACTCCTCAAAGCATTCCATCTTATTTTTAATCGAGATACATAAGCTGAATCTTCTAATAACCTCTCCCACCAGAATGGAACTTCCCAATAATCTTCTGAACATCTTTCATTAAACTTATAAGCCCATACATTTGTTTCTCCTCCTCCACAATAATCTGCGTTACCAAAGGCCAGATTAAAATCCCAAATAGGACCCATTTCAAGTTTCTCATTCTTATCTTTATGCATATAAGTACTCAATCGATACCCATCAACATTATTTGAGATTTCATTCATCAAAAAGAAATCTATAAAACTATCAACATCTATATAAGCTTCATAACCAGTTTCTAAATTCGCATATTCATTAGACGCTAATGCATCTTCAAATTGTTTTACATAAGTAGAAATATAATTCTTTTGCTCTTCAGTTATATCCTCTGCATCGGGATATTCATATAAAAAATGAATTTCTTGAGACATCGTTGCACTAGTTGGAGCATGTGAAGATGTAAAAGAATTAAGATCATTATAGCCATCTCCCAAGTTAGAACCAGCTGTCTTATCAATTTTTAAAATATACCCTCCAGTAACATCCTCGCCCGTATTTTCATCATTATTTAGTTTGTTGATAGCTATTCGGTCTCCATCTCGTTTTAGTTTTTCCATAAAAACATATACACCTTTATAAATACCATCTATATAAAGTTCTGCAAATTTAGTTCTGCTAGCATACCGATCTATATCACGTGAAAGATCATAAATTAACATATTTCGCATTAGAGATTTATCGCTATAGGGTCCGTATAAAATCCAATCTTCTTCTTCTGGAAAACCTAGCAAAGAAACATTTACATCTTCATTATTTGCATCTCGTGTTTCAAAACCATATGATTTTTTAGGAAATGATTGCGATGTAGCCCCTCTTATTTCAATTCCGACTTTGCCCTCATAGGAAATTTTATCAGTTTCATATATTTTTATTGAAGCATTTATTTTAGGCTCATCTACAATAACATTACCATTAGTACCTATTTCAAAACGAGGTAATTTACCTTCCACCACGATCTCTTCCTCTTCCGTTACTTCTGGAACAAGGTTTGTTTCATTTTTGCTGCAAGAAATAACAACTAGCATCAAAGAAAAAATTGACACTTTCAAAAAAGACATGTTACTGAAATTATACTTCATATTGGAGTTTATAAAACAGTTAATCAAATTTTATAGCTTTTACTGGAGTTATTCTAGTTATAATATATGAGGGTACTAAAAGCATTAACAAGCACAAAAGCATCACACCAATATTCAATAATAAAACAGACGTTACATCTATATGTACGGGTATATATTCAATGTAATATTCTTTTGGGTTTGGGAATTTAAATATTCGATATTTATCTTGTACCCATACTAATCCGAGTCCTATCACATTGCCTAAAAATAAGCCGATTCCTATTAAATAAGCTGCATTGTATAAAAATATTTTTCGTACACTCCAGTTGGTTGACCCCAAAGCTTTTAAAACTCCTATCATTGGCGTACGCTCAAGAATCAACACTAATAATGCTGTAATCATATTGATACCTCCAACAATAATCATGATGCCAATAATCAAAGCGATATTAAAATCAAACAAATCAATCCATTGAAAAATATGTCCGTATTTATCTTTAATTGTTTTGGTGTCTAAAGTAGACAAGGTTTGCCCATATATTTCTTTACTTTTCTCATCAATATCATCAAACTCATTTAAAAAAACCTCAAAATCACCCACTTGACTAGCTTCCCACTTATTCATACGCTGAATATGTCGAATGTCCATAAAAACATAGGTAGCATCAAACTCTTCGAAGCCGCTATCGTAAATACCAACAATTTTGGACTTTTGTTGATTTGGTAATTTCGACGGGTCATTATCTCTAAGAAAAACGGAGAAAAAAGAATCTCCCAATTTTAATTTAAGTCGGTTTGCAAGCAGTCTTGAAATTAAAACCTCATCATTACGCTCCCCACTATAGTCAGGTAAACGCCCTTCTACCAAATATTCTTTAAAAACTTTCCAGTTATAATCTTTACCCACTCCTTTAGCGAGTATCCCTTCTACCGTATCATCCGTTCGAACAATTCCACCTTTACTTGCTACTGCTTGAACATGATTAATTCCTTCAATATTTTTAAACTCGGGATAAAAATCCTGCGCTAATGAAACAGGAACCACAGAGACATCAGAATTATTATTATCGTAGTTACTAATTTGAATATGACCATTAAAAGCAGCCACCTTTTCTCTGATTTTCTTTTTTAATCCGACACCTGTTGCTATAGCAATAAGCATCATTACAATACTTATGGCAATTGCTGCTATTGCTATTTTTATAATTGGCGCCGATACACTATTTTTATGCGCTTTCCCGACAGAGAGGCGCTTTGCAATAAAATATTCTAAATTCAATTTATGATGATTTTACCTTGTCTCAAAAATACATTTTTATTATTGGTTTTAATACTTTCTTCCTGTGGAAAGACAAAGAAGACCATAAGCCAACCAAAAGACATTGTGCATTTAAATACAGTCACCACTATTGATTCTCCTTTGGTTGGAGCAGCGAATAAAATCAATGCCTACCTACCGCTTCTAAAAGGAAAAAAAATAGCGGTAGTCGCTAACCAAACTAGTGTGATTTTTAACACGAACTCCAATACACATGTAATAGATTCACTTATAACCCTGCAGGTAAACATAAAGAAAGTATTTGCTCCAGAGCACGGATTCAGAGGTGAAGCTGATGCTGGCGAACATTTAAAAGACGGATTAGATAAAAAAACAGGTCTCCCATTAATTTCTTTATATGGGAAAAACAGGAAACCCTCAAAAGAGCAATTAATAGGAGTAGATCATGTTCTTTTTGATATTCAAGATGTAGGCGTTCGTTTTTACACCTATATAGCTACTTTACAATTAGTTATGGAGGCATGTGCAGAAAATAATATCCCCGTTTTAGTTTTAGACCGCCCAAACCCTAATGCGCATTATGTAGATGGCCCTATGATGGAAGCCGAACATACCGGCTTTCTAGGGATGACAAAAATACCTCTTGTTTACGGGATGACCATCGGCGAGTATGCTAAAATGATTAATGAAGAAGGTTGGCTTGAAAATGGCAAAAAAGCAGATTTAACGGTCATTCCAATGGATAATTACACCCATGAAACATTTTATAGTTTACCGGTACGACCATCTCCTAATTTACCCAATGATCTTGCAATTAAGCTATACCCTAGCTTAGGACTTTTTGAAGGCACCAATGTAAATGCAGGTAGAGGAACTGAATTCCAATTTCAACGGTACGGCGCTTCTTTTTTAGATAGCACACAATATAATTTCAAGTATACACCACAACCTAATTTTGGTTCCAAGTCACCTAAAGAGAATGGTAAAATATGCTATGGCGTAGATTTGACTATGGTAGATACTAGCGTTCTTAATTCGGTAGATTTAAAATGGATTATTGATGCGTTTACAAACACAAAAGATAAACGTAAATTTTTCCTCACTAGTGGATTCACAAAACATGCAGGAACGGAAAAACTTCAAAAGCAAATTGAAGCTGGAATGTCAGCAGAAGAAATACGAGAAACTTGGCAGCCCGATTTAAAGAAGTTTAAGGAAATTAGGCGCAACTATTTGCTATATAAATAAACTACTTTTTCTTTGTAAAGCTATTCAAATAAAATCTTTTTAATGATCATTATTAAAGCAGCAATTGAACATGCCGAGCTTCTCTCTAAAATTGGCAAAGCTTCTTTTTCACAGGCTCATGGAAAAAGTGCTAGTAAAGTAGATATAGATGCATATATCAACAAAACGTATACAGAAACTGTTTTTGCCAGAGAATTGAGTAATCCCGACAATCTATATTATTTAATTTATTGTAATGATAAAGTTGCAGGGTATTCGAAAATAATACTAAACCAACCGAATACAAATATTAAACAACATAGTATAACTAAATTGGAACGATTATACCTATTGGAAGAATTTTATGGTCAAAATTTAGGAACCGAATTATTTGATTTTAATGTTGAATTATCTAAAAGTCAGGAGCAACAAGGAATTTGGCTTTACGTTTGGGTAGAAAACCATAAAGCAATCCGTTTTTACACAAAATGTGGGTTTAAAACTGTTGGTTCCTACAACTTTAAAATATCTGAAACGCATACCAACCCCAACCATGTACTGTTTTTAAAATACTAATAATGGATTACTCTTCGACCATAGTTGGTCTTCGGTATTTATGAAAAGGCTGCTTTAGCAATGAAGTGATTGAACAATTTTCAACCTCATCAGGAAAGGTATCTACGCCATATATTATTGCCTCACGGTCAAATTTCATAAAGGTCCCAAATAATCGATCCCAAATAGAAAATATATTTCCATAATTAGAATCCGTATACGGCAATACATAATGATGATGTACTTTATGCATATCTGGCGATACAATCACCCAACTCAAAACTTCATCTACCTTTCTAGGTAATTTAATATTGGCATGATTAAATTGTGTTGCTATTAATGATAAAGATTGGTATAACATCACAATCCCAATTGGGGCTCCAACAATAACAACGGCTACTAAGGTAAATGTAAATCTTATGATACTTTCCAAAGGGTGATGCCTGTTTGCTGTTGTTGTATCTACATTATGATCGGTATGATGCACTAAATGAATCATCCATAAAGGTTTTACCTTATGCTCCGTATAATGCGCGAGATATGCACCAATAAAATCTAGTAATAAAAGACCTAAAAGAATATAGGCCCAAAATGGTAAGGATAGCCAATTAATAATTCCAAAATCATTAGCTGCTGTCCAATCACTTGTGTTTAATAATAAAAATGCCAAAGCAAAATTAATTATCACGGTAGTTAATGTGAAGAACAAATTAGGCAAGGCATGTTTCCATTTTTCATACCTAAACTTAACCAAGGGCAACACCCCTTCTAGCAACCAGAAAAAGGTGATTCCACCTACTAAAATTAAAGAACGATGTAGCGATGGTATATTTTCGAAATAGTTAATTAATGCTTCCATACCTATAAAAATAGCAAAAAACTTAAACCAATTTTTGTAATATCAAAAACTAATTCGCTTTTTCATCTCTTCAACAATATTAAAAGCCGCAGGGCAAATGGCGACATTTTTTAAAGTTAAATTACTTATTTGCTGGAATTTCTTGCGGTCGGTATGTGGAAATTCGCGACATGCTTTTGGTCTTACATCATAGATAGAACAGTAATTATCCGCTCCTAAAAAAGTACAAGGCACTTGTTGTAACACATAATCATTCTCCTCATCAACTCTTAGGTATTGTTCTATAAATTGCTGAGGCTTTTGCTTAAAATATTTTGCTATTCGCTCTACATCCGCATTTGTAAAAAGAGGCCCCGTCGTTTTACAACAATTGGCACATTTTAGACAATCGGTTTGCTCAAATTCAGCATCGTGCAATTCTTGCATGACATAATCTAAATTTTTAGGCGGCTTCTTTTTAAGTTTGGTAAAGAATTTTTTATTCTCACTCTGCTTTTCTTTTGCAAGCTTAGGTAAACGCGCAATAAATTCCTCCATTATTTCAACATGCTTAATGCCGTTTCATATAAATCACGACTCCAACCTTCAGAAACTTTACTTATTTCACTAGCGAGTATAGGCTGCTTTTCCATTATTTTTTTACCCACTGTTGTAGCATAAAAATCATTTACTTCCTTTTTCTGATTCTCGGTCATTTGCGCACTACCAGTTACTAATTGTTTACCCGCTTCAGAGTTGTAAAAGACATTCATTTTTTTTATCTCTTCATGTGTAAAATTTTTCTCGTAAACAGGTGCTAATAGTGTTAGTATTTCAGTTACATATTTTTCTTTACTTGAATTCATGTAATCCCAACCTTTAGAATTTTCTTCTGTTTTAGGATATTGATTCTCCAACATGCTCAGCAATTCATCATAAGCATACTCATATTGTTTTGAAGTGCCATTATTTTTAATATAACTCATAACATCTTCAGAAAAAGTGGTTTCTTGAGCGCAACTGGCCAATGAAACAATAAAAACAAGCACAGATATTCTATATAGTATTTTCATCAATCTAGATTTTATTTTCTTAAGTTATATAAATAACTGATTTTTGCTGCAAATTACGAATTAAATGACAACTGATATTATTGGAAATGCGGTTTTAGATTTTCAAAACGGAAATTATTCCTCGGATATAAAAACGTATTCTTCTTTAGATGAAGAGGATTGTATTCCAATACCTTATTTATTTCGTGATTACAAAGAAATGCCGAAATTGGAACAAAAAGCATTAACGCTTTGTAAAGGAAATGTGCTCGATATTGGATGTGGCGCAGGTAGCCATAGCTTGTATTTGCAACAAAAAGGATTAAAAATAACGGCTTTGGATAATTCCGAAGGGGCAATCGAAGTTTGTGAAAAACGTGGCATTCTTCATGCGGTTTGTACTGATATTTATGATTTTAAGGAGGAGAAATTTGATACGTTATTATTATTAATGAATGGTATTGGTCTTGCCGGCAAACTAGAATATCTGACTAAATTTTTCACTCATTTAAAATCCCTATTAAAACCAAACGGACAGATCATCTTAGATTCAAGTGATATCATATATATGTATGAAGAAGATGAAGATGGCGGATACTGGATTGCTGATGGTATTGACTATTATGGAGAAGTAAAGTATACCATGGAATACAAAGGACAAAAAGGCAAAGAATTTGATTGGTTATATATTGATTATAACACTTTACAACGCGCTGCCATCGCAAATAATTTAAAATGCGAGTTAATAGGAGAAGGCGAACATTACGATTATTTAGCTAAACTTAGTTTAAATTTATAATAGAACATGCTTAGAACCGTTATCGTAAGTAATGTAGGTATTAAAGTTTTCAAATTCTGATTGCATGAAAAAGAGTTATTTTTTAGTTTTAGTTTTCTCATTATTGTTCTTTATAAATTGCTCCAAAGATTCTAATGGAGATGGCACATCTGACACGCCAGTTAAAATTGACAAATCTGCCAATTTAGAGGCACCTGGAGATTCTGCTATGGATCTCCTTTCTAATGACAATTATGATAAAATTCTTTTAGAAATAGGTTATGTTGCAGGTTTCAAACCTGATGCATCGGCTATAAACGATTTAATTGAAAACCTAAAAGAACGAACTTTCAAACAAATTGTTGAAGTAAAATATTTAGTAATTCCATCACCAGCTAAAGATAGTTTAAGTTTACAGGAAGTAGCTGATTTAGAATCTGAAAATAGAACTGCTTATTCTAGTGGTTCAACTATAGCCATTTATATTTACTTTTCCGATGCTCCTTCTGATGAAGATAAACCTGAAGAAGACTTGGTGACTTTAGGCGCTGTATTTAGAAACACATCTATGGTTATATACGAATCAACGGTACAAAACTTAGCCAATAAAAGCTTACTGCTTTCTACTGCAACTGTTGAAACCGCTACATTACTCCATGAATTTGGTCACTTATTTGGATTAGTTCATTTAAATAATGAAATGGTCAACCCTCATGAAGGAACAACAACTAATGATAAAGGAGAAGAGGTACCTAGTCAACATTGTAATCAAGAAGGTTGCTTAATGAGAGCCGAATTAGAATTTGGTAGCGCAATGGGCAAAATGTTAGAAGCAAAAAATGGTCAAGTTCCTGATTTAGATGCTGAATGTTTGCTCGATCTAAAATCGTATGGTGGTAGATAATACTAAAATTATAAAAAACAAAAAGCCTGTTAGAATGACTAACAGGCTTTTTGTTTTTAAAATCTAATGAACAAACCCACAACAATTTGCTAAGGGATATTTAAATATTTATGGGTTTGTAATGAAACTTTCCATTTCGGATTTTTCATAACATAATCTACAATTAAAGGCACCATTTTATCGCGCACACTCCATTCTGGTTGCAAATATAAAATACATTCTTTGTTTGTTTTAGCTGCCTGTTCTTCCGCAAAAATAAAATCATGCTTGTTAAAAATAATAATTTTCAACTCGTGTGCTTTGTCATAAATCTCCCCTTCAGGTAACTTGTTCTTTTTTGGTGACAAGCAAATCCAATCCCAAACTCCAGAAAGTGTATAAGCACCAGAAGTTTCAATATGTGTTTGAAGATTTTTAGCTTTCAATCCTTTTGTTAACGGCCCCATATCCCATGTAAGTGGTTCTCCACCGGTAATTACAATTGTATCAGAATAAGTTGCTGCATTATTAATTATAGCTTCTATGGCTGTCGGTGGATGTGTTTCTGCATTCCAACTTTCTTTAACATCACACCAATGGCATCCAACATCGCAGCCCCCTACTCTAATAAAGTAAGCAGCTGTTCCTTTATGAAACCCTTCTCCTTGAATTGTATAAAATTCTTCCATCAAGGGTAACATTTCCCCTTTATTGACCAATGTCAAAACTTCATTTTCTACCATTCCGCAAAGATACATTATAGTTACGATTCCATCCAACTTATGGCAAATTTGTACGCTTGCAAAATGAATGCTTATTAACATTTCCAAAATTGATTAAAAAACCCTTATTTTTATGCAAAATTAAGTTCATGAGTACCAAAGACAAATTCATTAAACATATAGAAGAAGGATACAAAACTAAAGGTGATTTTATCACTATGGGGTCTGCAATATTAGATGGTGAAACTATTACAAATGCATTTGTTAAAATCCCTTTAAAAACGTTGAATAGGCACGGACTTATTGCTGGAGCCACAGGTACTGGAAAAACTAAAACACTGCAGGTTATTGCCGAAAATTTATCGGAAAAAGGAATCCCTGTATTACTTATGGACCTTAAAGGAGATTTGAGTGGTTTGGCGCAACCAAGTCCCGGACATGCGAAAATTGATGAAAGGCATGCTAAAATAGGACTTCCATTTGAAGCCAAAGGGTTTCCCGTTGAAATTTTATCCCTTTCAGAACAAGATGGGGTAAAATTAAGAGCTACTGTTTCAGAGTTTGGTCCTGTATTATTATCAAGAATATTAGACCTTTCAGAAACTCAAGAAGGTATTGTCGCCGTAGTTTTCAAGTACTGCGACGATAATAAATTACCTCTTTTAGATTTAAAAGATTTTAAAAAAGTTTTACAATTCGCTACCGAAGGGGGCAAAAAAGAATTTTCTAAAAACTACGGAAGAATAAGTACCAGTTCTACAGGAACGATCCTTAGAAAAGTAATAGAACTGGAACAGCAAGGAGCCGAGTTATTTTTTGGAGAAAAGTCTTTTGATGTAAATGATCTTACTAGAATCGACGAAAATGGCAAAGGCTATATTAATATCTTAAGATTAACAGACATCCAAGATCGCCCGAAGTTATTTTCGACTTTTATGTTGAGTTTACTTGCCGAAATTTATGATACTTTTCCAGAACAAGGGGATAGCGACAGACCTGAACTTATCTTATTTATTGATGAAGCTCATTTAATTTTCAATGAGGCATCAAAGGCTTTATTAAACCAAATTGAAAGCATCGTTAAACTAATACGTTCCAAAGGCATCGGACTCTATTTTGTAACACAAAACCCAACCGATGTTCCAAATGATGTTCTTGGACAATTGGGATTAAAAGTACAGCATGCTTTACGCGCATTTACAGCTAGAGATAGGAAAGCGATTAAATTAACGGCTGAAAATTACCCAGAATCGGAATATTACGACACCAAAGAGGTACTAACATCGCTCGGTATCGGGGAAGCATTAATTTCGGCTCTTGATGAAAAAGGGAGACCAACACCATTGGCAGCTACCATGCTCCGTGCACCTATGAGTCGAATGGATGTGTTAACGGATAACGAATTAGAAGCGCTGATTGACAAATCAAGATTGGTTAAAAAATATAATGAGATTATCGATCGAGAAAGCGCTTATGAAATTCTAAATGAGAAAATAGAAAAAGCAGAAGCCTTAGCCGAAAAAGAACGCAATGCGCCTAAACCTTCAAGATCTACTAGTACCAGAAGAAGGAGTACTGCTCAAAACCCAATTATTAAAGTGCTAACCAGCGCTACTTTTATTAGAGGCGTTTTAGGGGTACTTAAAAAAGTAATGCGTTAAACAAAACAATTCAAAATCTGATATATCAAATGAAAAAAATGCTTTCAGTTGTAATTTTAGCAACTTCTATATTATTCATCAACTGTGGAAAAGATACTACGAAATTCAAAATAACTAAAAATGCTATTGGCCAATTAACTAAAGATTCAAAAGTATCTGATATAGAATCTATTTATGCTGAAGACTCTATTGTCGCGACTAATGGTGTTCCTAAAATGAACTTGGGATTTGATTTAAAAAATGAAAGCTCCAAAGATTCTATTAACGAAAGTGTTATTAAAGATGATTTCATCTATCAAAAAATCGAAATCTTTGAAAAAGGAGGCTTGCATTTGCTGAGCTTAACACCAAGTAGAGATACCATTGCAAAAATTGAAAATATTCGCATTCATGACCCACGCTATACAACAGAAAAAGGAATTACTATAAATAGCACATTCAAAGACATAAAAGATAACTACTCCATAAAAAAAATAATCACTTCGATGAATAATGTAGTCATTATTTTAAAAGAAACTGGTGTCTATTTCACTATTGATAAGAAGGAATTACCAGAAAGTTTACGTTACAATTCAAGTATAAATATTGAAGCCGTACAAATACCTGATGCAGCAAAAATTAAATACATGATGTTAGCTTGGGAGTAAATGACAGATTATAGTGGATGGTTGATGGTTGATGGTTGATGGTTGATGGTTGATGGTTGAT
>TARA_R110002050_G_scaffold188530_2_pt1 | contig 82265 bp, 72 predicted proteins | sample TARA_R110002050 | Tara Oceans TARA_R110002050 (sample SAMEA4396988) | marine metagenome | biome: Polar Biome; feature: [DCM] deep chlorophyll maximum layer (ENVO:01000326); material: water (ENVO:00002006), including particulate matter (ENVO:01000060) such as... | depth 25 m
ATTTAATATTAAAATGGGTGCAAAAATAATCTATTTATTCCTATATTGCAAGTATAAATGATCTATATTATTTACTCTTTTTAATATGTTAATATTATGTTAAAATTGGCAGTTTGACGATGAAATTTGGTTTTTACCCGAATTTTTTGTAATATTGTCGATATCTTAACCGAAATAATAAAATGTTATGACTTTAAACTGTGTAGTAGTAGACGACTCGGCAATACAGCGTCTCTCAATAGTTAAGTTAGTGGAGAATCACCCTTCCCTTAACTTAATTGCGGAGTACAGTAGTGCCTTAGAAACCAAAAATGGTTTAAATACGAACCAAGTTGACCTCATCTTTTTAGATATAGAAATGCCTGTACTAAATGGATTTGAACTCTTGGACGTATTAAACAACAAACCCCAAATTATTTTTGTAACCGGTAAAACCGAATATGCCTTTAAAGCATTTAATTACGATGCCACCGATTACTTACACAAGCCCATTACAAGAGAACGATTTAATATTGCTGTTGATAAAGCCCTAGAACAGCATAAATTAACTTTAGATCTTAATGAAGAGGAAGGTGAACATATCTTTGTGAAAAGCAATCTTAAAAAACGTAAAGTTTATATAAAAGATATTAAATGGATTGAGGCTTTAGGTGATTATGTGAAATTAGTTACTGAAGAAAACAGCTTAGTGGTTTTATCAACAATGAAATCATTTGAAAAAGAACTACCTGAAAACAAATTTTTAAGAATTCACAAATCATATATTGTAAATCTTGATAAAATTGACAGGTTTAATAGTAAAAATGTTGAAGTTGGTGCTTATGAAATTCCTTTAAGCAGAAATAAAAAGACCCAACTGGTAGATGCTTTAAATAGTATTTAACAATTAAATTAGAAGTTATCGACATTTAAAATTACCCTAACCGACCTAAATTCTTTAATACTCAAGAAGCTGTTATTTATTTTAATAATAGCTTCTTTTGTTCTTGAAAGTGATTGTTTTTTAGGAATTTTGATTAAAATGTTTTTGTGAAACTGATTTCTAATTCTTGCTATTGGTGGAGACTCTGGCCCTAGAATACCCTCTTTAAAAACTTGTCGCAATGATTTTGCCAACCATAAAGAACCTGCATCTACTTTTAAATAATCCTTATGCTTTAAGGTTATTTTAATTTGCTTGTAAACAGGTGGATATTTATAATTATGGCGCTCATTCATCTGTTCGTTATACATGCCATCAAAATCATGCGTTGATACCTGTTGTAAAATATTGTGATTTGGATTGTAGGTTTGAATCAACACTTTACCTCGAGTATCCGTACGCCCTGCCCTACCCGATACCTGAAGCATTAATTGAAAACTACGTTCATGCGCTCTAAAATCAGGGAAGTTTAACATATTATCTGCATTCATAATGCCAACTAGCTTTACATTTCTAAAATCCAAACCTTTGGTAAGCATTTGTGTTCCTACTAAAATATCAACTTCCTGCTGTTCAAACGCCGTTATGATTTTTTCATAACCGTATTTGCCCCTTGTTGTATCCAAATCCATTCTAGCCACCTTATTATTTGGAAATAATACTTTGACTTCTGCTTCTATTTGTTCCGTTCCAAAACCTTTACTATCTAATTCAACACTTCCACAAGCCAAACAATTTTTTATCATGGCCACATGGTAGCCACAATAATGACAGCGTAATTGGTCTTTATATTGATGATAGGTCAAACTCACATCACAATTAGGACATTGAGGCGAATTTCCGCAGGTATTACATTCTACAATTGGTGAAAATCCTCTTCTATTTTGAAACAAAATGATTTGATTTCCATCTTTTAAAGCATCTGTCATTTCTTCAATAAGTCTATCGCTAAAATGACCTTTCATTAGCTTTCGCTTATGTTTATCTTTAATATCAACTAATTCAATATCGGGCATTAAAACACTGTTATAACGTGTGTTAATTTCAACTAAGCCATATTTTTTCTGTTTTGCATTGAAATAGCTTTCTAAACTTGGAGTAGCAGAGCCTAAAAGTGTTTTTGCTTTGTGAAAATTTGCTAAAACAATAGCCGTATCACGGGCATGATAGCGTGGTGCCGGATCAAATTGTTTAAAAGACTGTTCATGTTCTTCATCAACTATAATTAATCCTAAATGATCAAAGGGTAAAAAAATAGACGAACGAGCACCTAAAACTATTTTAGCTTTTACTGATTTATTTAAAACCTGATTCCATACCTCAACGCGCTCTTGGGATGAATACTTTGAATGAAAAACAGCTACTTGTTCCCCAAAGTAATTCTGCAATCGTGAAACCAGTTGAGTTGTCAAAGCAATTTCTGGTAATAAATACAATACTTGCTGACCTCTTTCTAGAGCATCTTCAATAAGTTTTACATAAATTTCTGTTTTTCCAGATGATGTAACTCCATGTAAAAGTGTCACGCTATGTGTTTTAAAAGATGTATTGATCCCATTTAAAGCTTTTTCTTGAAACTCATTTAGAACTTTTAATGATTCATTACTTTCACCTGAATACTGAACCCTATCCATTTGGATATAATATTCTTCAAGAATATCTTTATCAATTAAAGATTTTATAATTGATGAAGAAGCCTCACTTTCATGACTTAAATCTGAAACTTTTACAGGCTTTTTAGTTTTTGCAGAAACAGAAAACAGTGTAAGTATGACTTGACTTTGTTTGGGCGCTCTTTTTAACTCTTCTAATAATCTTTGAAGTGCTTTTTCTGAGGAATAACGAGCATGCAGCTTTACATATCTTACTAATTTCGGCTTGTACTTTTCATATACTTCTTCTTCAATCACAATAGCCTCTTTCTCTATTAATCGCTTAATGATCGGAAGCACATTTTTTTTATCCAAAATATTGGTAATATCATGGATTTTTAATGATGATTGATACTGTAACGCTTCATAAACTAAAAACTCATCATCTTTTAAATCTGAATCATTTAATTGGATTTTAGTGTTTAAAATGATAATGGTTTCACTTTCTAAAATAAAAGCATTAGGTAAGGCCGCTTTCATCACATCTCCCAAAGTACACATGTAATAACTCGCTATCCATTCCCAAAGCAGTAGTTGTTTTGAGTTAACTATCGGGGTTTCATCTAAAATTTGATGAATTTCTTTAGCTTCATAAACTTGAGGAGCATCACTATGAATATTATAAACAATCCCTGTATATATTTTTGATTTTCCAAAAGGAACGGCAACTCGCATGCCAGGGGTTAAAAATCCAGATTCTGCATCCGTTATGCTGTAAGTAAAAAGCTTTTGAAGCGGTATAGGAAGTATGACGTCAATAAAATAGGCCATAATTTAAACTCTTTTTTTCAATTTATTCAAAGAGGCATTTAACTCATATCCTAGCAAAAGAACATTTGAATTTAACCATAAATAAAATAGTAAAATCAATAGTGCTCCAATTGAACCATATAATTTATTGTATTGAGCGAAATTCTCGATATAAACCCCAAATAAATACGATGTTAATATGATAAGAATAGTTGTAAAAAGAGCACCTATTGAAAAGAAATTGGATAGTTTTCCTTCTTTCGTGCCAAAATAATACAACGTTGCTGTTGCCAGATATACCATAATAACAAAAAATACATATTTTGCTATATTAAACCAAAAGACACTTTCAGATGCTATTTGGTACCCTTGATTTCCAAGGACGTCCAACAATTTTTGAACTACAAAAATTTGAAAATACCCCAATACAACTATCGTGAAAATTAAAAGAAAGGCTAAAATTAAAGCGACCCCCAAAGAATATAAATATTGCCTGAAAATATTGCGCGCAAGTTGTTCATGATAGGAGCCTTCAAAACCCACAAACAGCGCATTCACCCCGTTTGCCATTAAAAATATGGACAATAAAAAAACGGAAGACAACAAGCCACCACGTTGTGTCTGATCTATATTTTCAAAAATATTCTGAGAAAAAAATTCAGAAGTGTTTGGGGGCAGGAACGAATTTAAAAAATTTAAAAATTCAATTTTAAAATCATCAATAGGTATATATGGGATCACTATTAACACAAATAACAAAAATGGAAACAACGCCATAAAAAAATTAAAAGCAATAGCACTGGCTCTAGTAGTTAAGGCACCTTTAACAATCCCGATAACATAGAGCTCTAATAAATCATAAAAAGAAAGTCCTTCAAGACCAGGAAGTTTTAATTTTTTTAAAAGCCTAACCAAAAGATTAATTAATGGAATCTTATCTAGTTTTTCCTCAATAGGTTTTGTCATTAATTCTTGTATCTGTTATTTTTTGTAAAGTTATCAAATTATATATGTTTTTACTTTCAATTTTAACAAATTCAAAAACCAATTTAACCTTTCTATTTCATTGCTTTTAAACTTAAATCCATATTATGGACAGAATGTGTTAATGCACCACATGAAATATAATTCACACCAGACTCTGCATAATGCCTGATAGTTTCTTCATTAATATTACCAGAAGATTCTGTAAGGCACTTATTTCCAATTAATTTTACCGCCTTCCTAGTGTCTTCATAATCAAAATTATCCAATAAAATCCTGTAAATCCCATCGCTTTGAAGTATTTCATTCACCTCAGTTAAATCTCTGGCCTCCACCATAATATTCAAATCTCTATCTGTATCTTTTAAGTACTGTTTAGCCATTTCAATAGCCTTGGTAATTCCACCGGCAAAATCAATATGATTGTCTTTTAGCATGATCATATCATACAACGCAAATCTATGGTTTTCACCACCACCAATTTTTACAGCCCATTTTTCCAAAGCACGAATTCCTGGTGTTGTTTTCCGGGTATCCAATACCCTGGTTCTGGTGCCTTTTAATAAATCTACAAACATTTTAGTTTTTGTGGCAATGGCACTCATGCGTTGCATAGCGTTTAAAACAGTACGTTCGGCACTCAGTATAGACTTCGGCGACCCTTCAACATACAAAACAATATCTCCATAAGAAACTTCTGAACCATCTTCAATTAAAACATCCACTTTTAAACTTTTATCTACATATGCAAACACTTTTTTTGCAAATGCAACACCGGCAATAACACCTTTATCCTTCACTAAAAGTTTTGCTTTACCCCTGACTCCGTCAGGAATACAGGCCAATGAACTATGATCACCGTCACCAACATCTTCACGAATGGCATTGGTAATTATAATTTCTATTTCTCTGTCAAATTGTTCTTTAGTAATCATTTGTGAATTATTTAATGCTAAATTAATAAATTGATTGGCTTTTAAAGATATTAGATTTAAGAATTTTGTAAAATTTCTTTGTTTAAATCTATTATTGATAATTTTCAAATAGTAATTTTGCAGTATGACTATAAAACTCCTCGCCATAGGAAAAACTGACAATCAATCACTTCAAACCTTAATTGAAGATTATCAAAAGCGTTTAAACTTTTATATCAAGTTTAACCTTGAAATTATTCCTGATTTAAAAAAAGTTAAAAATTTAAGTGAAGCGCAGCAAAAACTAAAAGAAGGCGAACTCATTTTAAACGCATTACTTCCTACCGATATTTTAATTTTATTGGATGAAAATGGCAAGCAATTTGATTCTATTGGGTTTTCTGAATATTTACAAAAACACATGAATTCCGGCATCAAGCAACTAGTTTTTGTTATTGGTGGCCCGTATGGTTTTTCAGAAGATGTTTACAAAAAAGCACATGGTAAATTATCACTTTCAAAAATGACATTTTCCCATCAAATGGTGCGTTTATTTGTAATTGAACAACTTTACAGAGGGTTCACTATTTTGAAAAATGAACCGTATCATCATCGTTAGTTATTTAGTTTTTTTAGGATGCCTAACGCATTTTCATTCATCACAATTTGACCTGCCTCATTTGGATGGATTCCATCGTCTAAAAAATGATAATCCTTCATGTTTGCTCCAAAATCAATATAATTTAGGTCCTTATAAACACAAAAGTTGATAAGACTCTTTCTGAAGTTGTTTATTGTATCTGAATAATTTTTATTTTTAAAATTCAATTCTTCAAGATTATAGGATGGCGTTGGAATACCAATAATAACCTCAACATTATTGTGTTTAGCCTGCTTTATTATAGCGTAAATATTTGAAATTATAAATCCATCTGTTAATCCAAACCACAAATCATTGGTGCCTCCTAAAATTATTAGATGTGTAGGTTGATGCTCTAATAATAACCGCTCGCATCTTGCCAACATGCCCGAAGTAGTATCTCCATTTATACCAAAATTTAACACATTACAGTTTAAATTTTCTTGTAATAAATTTGTCCATCTTTGTGAGACTTCTATTTCATAGCCAAAAGTGATACTATCGCCCAGACAAAGTATTTTAGAATTTATCATTTATTCCAATCCCAAACTTTTTATATAGGCTTCGTTATTTGAAGGTCTGCCCAAAAATTCATTTACAGCATCAACTATATCTCGTTGACTTCCATTGGCAAGTATCAATTTTCTATAACGAATACCGGTAGCTTGGTCTTTAAGTCCGTTTTTCTCAAATACGGTGAACATATCTTGTGCATATACTTCGCTCCATAAATAACCATACATGTATACGGGATGTGTATTTATATGAATCCAACTTGCTTGCGGATGTGTGCCGTCAACATACAAAGGTAAAACGCCTAATTCATTATCGATGGTTTTCCATAATTCATCCGTATTAAACGGAGTTTTTGGGTTGTATTTATCATATAAATCCATGTCATAAATACAACGTCTTAAAGAACTTTGCGCACTTAAGCCTGAAGATAAATTTTTAGCATTCTTTAATTTTTCAAAAATCTCTTTCGGAAAAACTTCGCCTGTTTTATAATGTTTTCCAAAGGAGCTTAAAACATCATAATTCCAAAGCCAATTTTCAAACATTTGAGACATGGCTTCAGCAAAATCTGCTTTTGAGTTTTGCTGTAAGCCAAATTCTCCTTCATATGAAACGCCTTCCATAATATGACCAAACTCATGAAAGAGCGTATTTAATTCGTTAAAACTTAACAATGATGGTAATGTTTCGGTTGGTTTGGTGAAATTACCAAGCAACATTTTTACAGGTACTTGATAGCCCTGTGATGTACTTTTTCCGTTAGCCAATTCCATGCCATAAAACCAAGTTTCTTTATTAGGTCTTGGATATAGGTCTAAGTAAAAACGCCCTTTTAGTTTATCGCCTTCAAAAACATTATAAAGTTCAACATCAGGACTCCAAACAGACGCATTTTCAACTTTTTTAAATTGTAATCCCAACAACTGCTCATAAATAGCCATCATTCCTTTTAGACTTTCATTCATTGGGAAATATTCACGCAATTTTTCGCTATCGACCTGATACTTTGATTTTAATATTTGGTTGTTATAATACCCAATATCCCATGGATTTATTGGTTTATCACTATTTATATGTTGATCTTCATTTCTAGCATTATCAAGCACAACAACATCTTTTAAGGCTTTTTGTTTCGATTTTGAAACCAGATCATTTAGAAAATTCCAAACATTTTCAGGGTTCTTTGCCATTTTTGGAACTAAATTATAGGATGCATAAGAATTATATCCCATAATCTTCGCCATTTGATCGCGTTTACTTATTAAGGAATCTAATATGGTTAAATTTTTATCTGCGCCTCTATTATTAAATTTTACATAAAAGTCTTTCCGAGTTTGTTCACTTTTAGCATTGCTCATAACGGGCCCCGATGTTGCATTAATAACAGGGATTTCGTAATTATTTTCAGAAACTTTATAAGTGTTTTTAATGGCTTCCGGAAGTCCTTCCGCCCCTTTTTCATCAATTGACAACACCAAATTGGCCGTATTCATGTTAATGGAAAATTGTGAGGTCAAATCAGAAATTTCAGCTTTTAATTTTTTAAACTTATCAAGTTTTTCGTTTTCTAAATTCACCCCAGACAGCTTGAAATTTTCAATAATATCATCAACAAACAATTTTCTATGACCTTCCAGCTTTTTATAATCAGAAGAATTTGAGAATTTTTCAAATTGTGTAAATAATGCTTTATCTGAATTTAAAACGGTATTTACAGAATCTAATTTTTTTGAATACTCTAATCCTTTTGCTCTTGTAATAGAATCGGTTGAAGACCAATACAACATAAACGCATTAAAGTTGGCTTTACCAAGATTATTTTGAACATCATCATAAGCCATAAACGTATTCTCAAGTGTTGGCGAACTCACCTTTTTAATTTCGTCAATATTTATGTTTGCATTTTGAATGGTAACATTAACATAGTCAACAATATCATCTCCAGTTACTTTGGCATACTCAATAAGTTGATTTAATTGGGTGTTAAAAGGGTTTTCTGCTTTCATTTCCGCTTTTGCAATGGCTTCTTTTTTTGAACAATTCATTAATAATAAACTTAGGACTAACGTATATATGGAAGTTTTCATTCAATAATATTTAAGGATTATGTAAAGATAGTATTTATAAGAATTTAATGTGTTATGATTTATACTTTAACAAATGTTCAATGAGTTCAGTTTTAACATCTTCATATCTTGACTGAATAAGCCAGTGTCCAGCATCCATTTTAACAAACTTGTAATAGCCTTTCATAAATTTATGCCCGTTCTCAACTCCATAAGCTCCAATGAATTTATCATGTTCTCCCCAAATAAACAAGGTTGGCACAAGAATGTTACTAACAACTAAGCCATTAGGTTTATTGTTGGCCCGATAATAATTGAGAGTTGCTGTTAAAGATTTTCGATTGCTGAAAATGGACAAATAATCTTCAACTTCTGCTTTGCTGCTATGTTTCCATATTTTCCTGAAAATTTCGAAATCGTTTTTTCTGATTTTTATTTCAGGCAAAAAAGGAACCTGGAAATTCTTTATGTAACGGCTTTTCCTTTTTTGGTCTTCATCCAAGAATCTGGCTTCACCAAAAGCCTGAATATGTGGCACCGATAAAGCAGTCCAACTCAATATAGTTTTAGGATGATCATAAACGGTTTTCCAACCTATGGCAGCACCCCAATCATGACCAATTAAATGGAATTTATCTTTGCCTACAGCTTGTGCTAAATCCAGTACATCTTGGCTTAATTGTTCAATAGTATAGTGTTTCTTACCTTTTGGTTGCGCACCTTTACTATAACCTCTCATATTTGGTGCCATACAGTAAAAACCCAATGCCGAAATATCTTTCATTAAATCAATCCACATGAAAGAACTTTCGGGAAATCCATGAAGTAATACAACCAACTCATGATCTGGGTTTCCTGCAATTCTGCAATCAAAATTTAATTTTCCTATTTGTAAACTTTCGCATTTTATTGAATTCATACTATTCGAAAATTACTATTTCTGGATTTTCAAACCACTCTTTATAATACGGTTGATGGATTTTCTCAATACTGTTGCGTTTCACTTTTAAGGTTGGTGTGGTTAATCCATTATCAACATTCCAATCTTCTTGCATAATGACCACTTTTTCGATTTTTTCGTGCTTTTCTAATTGTGGGTTGACCTTATCAACAGTTGCTATTAAACTTTTACACAATGCCTCTTTTGGCTTTTCATTCCCTAATTCAGACAACGTAATTAAAGCAATAGGTTGTGGAATGCCTGTGCCGACAATACAAATCTGTTCAATATCTGTGTTTTTAGACATCGCCAGTTCTATAGGTGCTGGCGAAATATACTTACCTTTATCGGTTTTAAATTGATCTTTTACTCGACCTGTAATGGTTAAAAAGCCGTCGTGATCATATTCACCAATATCACCTGTTTTAAAATAACCGTCGTTAGTAAAAACCGATGCCGTAATTTCTGCGGATTTGTAATAGCCGAGCATCAAACAATTATTTTTTATCAAGATTTCGCCTTCTACAGATAATTTGATTTTTACACCATTTAACGCCTTTCCAACAGTTCCTATTTTATTGGCATGCGGCAAATTTGCATGTGAAATAATGCAATCTTCAGTCATACCATATCCTTGTAAAATAGTAATACCTATTTTTTCATACCATTTAATTAAACTTGCTGATATTGGTGCAGCAGCAGAAACAATAATTTTAGCGTTACTTAAGCCTAATTTATGCTTTAGCTTCTTTTTTACAACGCTATTTAAGATAGGTATTTTCAATAAGGCATTCAGTTTTTTCTGTGGAATACTAATCAATATTTTCTCTTGAAATTTGGCCCAAATTCTAGGTACTGCAAAAAATAAAAATGGCTGACAGTTTTCTAAATCTGATGCAAAGGTTTCCAATGATTCAGAAAAGTAAAATTCTGCACCAGAGACAATTCCTAAATTACCTGTTAATAAACGTTCTGCAACATGGGCCAATGGTAAATACGAAAATAATTTACTATGAACTGGAATTGAAAATATATTCATTCCGGTATAGGTAGTGACCATAAAATTATTAACCGAGTGCATCACCCCTTTTGGGTTTCCTGTAGTTCCTGATGTATAAATAATGGTATGTAAATCATCAGGTTTTTGAGTATAAACTTGTTCTGATTTTTTCTCATTTAAAATGATGTCTTCCCATAAATCGCCTTCATTATTTCCATAAAGTCCAACACTAATTTTTTGAATATCTGGTATTCCGGCCTTTTGCTTTTCAAAATCATCAAGTTTCCCAATAATAATGGCTTTTGAATCACTATGTACTAATATTTGGTTAATCGATTCGGCATTTAATGTTGGATATAAAGGAACAGACACATAACCAGCCATCATAATGGCAAGATCGCTCATAATCCAATGGGCACAATTTTTGGAGAGCAAGGCAACTTGGCTTCGCTCTGGTAGATTGTAACTCTTTAATTTAGAAGCAATTTTTCTTGTTTCGTCGCCTGCTTGAGCAAACGTATAGGTTTTGATCTTACCATTAACTGGTTGATTTAAAAAAATATTATCTGGCGTCTCTTTTTCCCAATACAGAAAAGCTTCTAATGGTGATTTAAATTTATTCATCTTTGGTTGGTTGGTTTTAAAACGAATAATATAAACAATTAATATTTAATTTTTATTCTTAAACTTATCAAAATCAGATATTTCCTCTTTCTTTGGGAATGTATTATTATTCATATCAGTATCTGCAAATTCAAAATTAGGATCTAAAACAACCTGAGATACTTCCTTATCTTTAATAAAAGTTTGTTTTATTTCATATTCATTTCTACGCCAAACTTCAGCCGGTAATTTGTCCATTTCAGAGCTACCATCTTTATAAATCCATTCAATGGTAACCGGCATAACCAAACCGCCAATATTCTTAATGGTAACTTCATAAATATTTTTTCCTGAAAGTTGCTTCCTAATTGCTGGTTCGTCAAGTCTGGACAAAAATCCACCGTAACTTTGATCGGGTGTTGAAGTCATGGTGATCACTTCCGGTCCACTTGAAAAATCTTTAGCTTTACCTCCTGAATTTTCTCCTTCTATTTTTACTTTAACATTCTTTTTTTGATCTTCAATATTGACTTCATGCTCAAATACTTTAAACCATTTTACGTCTGATAATTCCATATCAACTTCTTCCGTAGTAAAAAACCACCCTCTAAAAAACCAATCTAAATCAACCGCAGTAGCATCTTCAAGCGTTCTAAATAAATCGGCCGGATTTGGATGTTTATATTTCCACCGGTTACAGTATTCTTTAAATGCCTGATCAAAAAGTTCTTTTCCAACTATGGAGTTTCTTAACATTTGAAGTCCAACCGTAGGTTTCATATAAAAATTATTTCCGAATTGACTCAACAATTCAGCATCAGAAGTTGTCATGATGGGCCGCATAATACTTTTATCACCACTCATAAAAGGCACAATAGTTTTTGGTGTGACACTTTTAAATTCCGGATACCGTTCAGCCAAAGTTCTTTGATGTAAAAACGTGTTTAAGCCTTCATCCATCCACATCCATTTGCGTTCATCTGAACTTACAATCATAGGAAACCAATTATGCCCAACTTCATGAACAATAGTTCCTATCATCCCTGCCTTGGCGGCATCACTCATGATACCATTTACAGGACGCCCGCCATTAAAACTAATCATTGGGAACTCCATGCCTACATTAGATGTGTTTACAGAAATAGCAACGGGATAAGGATATTCAAACGTAGCATCTGAGTAAACCTGTAATGCATTTACAATGGCTTCTGTAGATTCTTCCTGCCAAACGGGCAAGCCTTCTTTTGGATAAAATGACATGGCCATGGTAATGTGATCTGAAAATTTAACAGCTTGAGCATCCCAAATAAATTTTCTGGAAGACGCAAACGAGAAATCCCTCACATTAATTGCTTTAAACTTCCAGGTTTTTTGCTTGGTTGATTTTGTTTTTTCACTGGTTTCTGCCTCCGCTTTGGTTATAATCATCACCGGTTTATCAAAAGATTTTCCAGCTTCATCCATTCTGGTAATCTGGGTTTTAGAAAGTACCTCTGAAGCGTTCTGCAAGTCACCTGTTGCTGCAATGATATGATCTGCTGGAACCGTAATATCCACATCATAGTTTCCGAATTCCAAAGCAAATTCCCCCAATCTTTGAAATTGCTGATTTTGCCAACCTTCTGTATCATTATAAACGGCCATTCTGGGAAACCAATGCGCAATTAAATAAACCGTATTATCATCATCCGGAAAATATTCATAACCTTCTCTTGAAAGCAGAAACATGCTCCTATCTGTAATTGGATAGGACCAGCCCATTGAAAAACTCAACGAAGCACCAGATTTAAGTGGCTCATTTAAAAGTACCTTCATCATGGTGTTATTTACCAATGATTTTATATCATTGCCAGTAGCATCTTTAATATATTTAATGGTGTAACCTGCGGGAAAATCAATAGCTCTGGTAAGAAACTGCATTTGGCGCGTATTCATTCCTTCGTGCATATTATTATTTATAGTCCCAAAATCTTCATTTCCTTTTTTATTAATATTTTGTTCAAGCTGAATCCATAAATAACTTAAATCATCAGGGGAATTGTTATAATATGTGATGGTTTCTTCTCCAGAAATGGTGTTATTTATTTCATTTAAAAGCACTTTAATTTTATAATCTGCACGTTGTTGCCAATACGCTTTACCTGGCGCACCGCTGGCCGCTCTGTAAGAATTGGGTTGATCAATCATGTTATCTATGGGTTCAAATTTCCCCTGCCATGGCTGATTTTGGGCAATAAAATTTAGTGATAAAAGAAGCGTTAAAACAATGGGGAAAGATGATTTCATAGCGATTTTGTTATTTTATAATTTTTATCCATGCACAAGGTATAAATTTTATGTAGAATTTTTTAATATTATAAATTTGGTTGTCATTATTAATTTTAGCTTTGTTGTAATTAATCTTACAATGACAATTTAACTTTCCTATGCAACTTGTCTTCGCTACCAATAACCTCAATAAAATCAAGGAAGTGCAATCACTAATCCCTAAAGGGATTAAACTTTTAAGTCTTGCTGATATTGGTTGTTTTGAAGATGTTCCTGAAACCCAAAACACCATGGAAGGCAATGCCATTCAAAAAGCCACATACATAAAAGACCTGTATGGTTATGATTGCTTTGCTGATGATACCGGTTTGGAAGTTGAAGCATTATATGGTGAACCCGGGGTGTTTTCCGCTCGATACGCTGGTGAACTGCGAAACGCCAATGATAATATGGATAAATTACTTGATGCTTTAAAAAAACAGACAAACAGAAACGCCCAGTTTAAAACCGTAATAGCATTACATTTCAACAACAAACTGCAAACTTTTACAGGCATTTGTACAGGTGAAATAATAAAAGTTAAACAAGGTGAAAATGGTTTTGGCTACGATCCCATTTTCAAACCAAACGGATTCGAACTCACATTTGCTGAAATGGATTTATCTGTAAAAAACAAAATTGGTCACCGTGGAAAAGCCATTCAATTATTAATTGAATTTTTAAATACATAACCAATGAATCATAAAGTTTTAAAAAACAATTCAGCTATTGCCTGTTAATTTTCTTTATAGTATTTTTAGTTCATGACAGATGTAGAAACAGAACAAGAAAATGGGGCTATTGCCAAAGCTTATAAAGAGCTTTTAAAGGTAAGTTACAGAACACTTTCTGACGATGACAAAAAACTTATACGCCATGCTTTTGACGTATCATTAAGTGCACATAAAAACCAACGCAGAAAATCTGGTGAAGCTTATATATTTCATCCTCTTGCAGTTGCAAGAATAGTTGCTAAAGAAATAGGATTGGACGCAACTTCAATTGCCGCTGCATTACTTCATGATGTTGTTGAAGATTGTGATGAATATGATATTAAAGACATTGAAAGACTTTTTGGAGATACGGTCGCTAAAATTGTGGATGGGCTAACTAAAATCTCATCATTAAGCAAAGACCAGGACATGGATGTGTCCATGCAGGCCGAAAATTTCCGTAAAATGCTCTTAACACTTAATGATGACGTTCGGGTAATCATCATTAAAATTGCTGACAGACTTCATAACATGCAAACCATGGATGCCATGCGTCCTGATAAACAAATAAAAATTGCTTCAGAAACTATTTATATCTACGCACCCTTAGCTCACAGAATTGGTTTGTATAATATTAAAACCGAGCTAGAAGACCTGGGTATGAAATATCTTGAACCGGATGTTTATAATGACATTTTGAATAAGATTAAAGAAAGCAAGGAAGAGCAGGATTTATATATAAAAGAATTCAGTGATGTTATAAAAATATCTTTAGATAAAGAACACCTTGATTACACCATAAAAGGCAGGCCAAAATCCATTTATTCCATTCGACGGAAAATGCTTAAGCAAGGAGTGTCGTTTGATGAGGTATATGATAAATTTGCAATTAGAATCATTTATAAGAGTGATTTGGAGAATGAAAAGTTTTTGGCATGGAAAATTTATTCTATTGTAACAGACCATTTTAGACCCAATCCAATACGATTACGAGATTGGATTTCTTCACCTAAATCAACAGGATACGAAGCCCTTCATATTACAGTTATGGGGCCCAAAGGCAGATGGGTTGAAGTTCAAATACGTAGTGATCGTATGAATGAAATTGCTGAAAAAGGCTATGCAGCCCATTATAAATACAAAGAAGATTCAGAAAAAGAAGATAACCTGGAAAGTTGGATTAACAAATTACAAGAAGCCCTTGAGAACCCTGAAGGTAATGCCGTAGATTTTGTTGAACAATTTAAACTTAACTTATACTCTCAAGAAATTTTTGTATTTACTCCAAAAGGCGAATTAAAATCCTTACCAAAAGGCGCCACAGCATTAGATTTTGCTTTTAATATTCATTCTGAAGTTGGTATGAAAACAAGAGGCGCCAAAGTTAACGGTAAATTAGTGCCTTTAAGCCATGTGCTTCAAAGTGGAGATCAGCTTGATATCATAACTTCTGAAAGTGCTAAACCAAATCCCAACTGGTTAGACTATGCTACTACGGCAAGAGCCAGAAGTAAAATAAAATCGGCATTAAAAGAAGACAGGAAGGGTATTGCAGAAGATGGAAAAGAAGTTTTAAGAAGGAAGTTAAAGCAACTGAAAATCACCCTAAATGAGGCTAGCACCAATGAACTTGTTAGTTTTTTCAAACTTAAAACAAGTTTAGATTTGTTTTACAGGGTTGGCATTGGTACTATTGACAATGTAATGCTTAAAAACTATGCGTCTTCCAGAAGTAATGCCTTAATGAGTTTTTTTAAAAATAAGATAACCAGAAAGGCAAATATTAAAAAGGAAGATATCGAGAAAGATGAAATTACTTCTAATTATGATTCTTTAGTATTTGGTAAAGAAGAGGAAAAATTAGAATATAAGTTTGCTAATTGTTGCAATCCTATTCCGGGTGATGACGTTTTTGCATTTTTAACAGTTGCTGAAGGTTTAAAAGTTCATAAAAAAAACTGCCCTAATGCTATAAGTTTACAATCAAATTATGCCTACAGAATCATGATTGCCAAATGGATTGATTCATCACAGCAGGAATTTTTAGTGCAAATTAGACTAACAGGAATAGATCACATTGGTTTAGTAAATGAGATTACCAAAGAAATTTCTTCAAATATGCACGTAAATATGAAAAGTTTAAATTTTGAAAGTGATGATGGCCTATTTATTGGGAAAGTCAGTCTGGTTGTAAAGAACAATACCCTTGTTAAAAAACTTATTGAAAAACTTAAAAAAATTAATGGCATTGATAAAGTAAGTAGAATTTAAAAAGTGTAAATTTGTAATGAGATTATGAACGCAAAAACGGATACTAAAAATCAGGATATTGTTAAGAGTGTCTTCACCAATTTCCTTGAAGGAAATGGGCATCGAAAAACACCTGAACGATACGCTATACTCCAAGAAATCTATAACAAAACAGAACATTTTGATATAGAGTCGTTATATCTCAGCATGAAAAACAAAAAGTACCGCGTATCTCGCGCAACCTTATATAACACCATCGAATTACTTTTAGAATGTGGATTAGTTAGGAAACATCAGTTTGGCCAAAATCAAGCGCATTATGAAAAGTCGTATTTTGATAGGCAACACGACCATGTTATACTTACTGATACAGGAGAAGTTATAGAATTTTGTGATCCAAGAATTCAAACCATAAAAAAAACAATTGAAGAGGTTTTTGATATTAAAATTAACAATCATTCATTGTACTTTTATGGAACAAGAAAATCAAATAATTAATTAATTTTTTACAATGGCAGTAGATTTACTACTAGGTTTACAATGGGGAGACGAAGGCAAAGGAAAAATTGTTGACGTTTTAACCTCAAAATACAATATTATAGCTCGTTTTCAAGGTGGCCCAAATGCAGGTCATACTTTGGTTTTTAACGGGAGAAAACATGTTCTACACACGATTCCTTCAGGCATCTTTCATGAAAATGCCACAAATTTAGTGGGCAATGGTGTCGTGATAGATCCGGTTATCTTTAAAAAAGAGTTAGATAAACTTGAAGAACAAGATGTAGATTACAGAAAATCTCTATTGATTTCACGAAAAGCACATATTATATTACCAACACATCGATTATTGGATGCTGCCAGTGAAGCCTCTAAAGGAAAAGCTAAAATTGGTTCAACACTTAAAGGTATTGGCCCAACCTATATGGATAAAACCGGTAGAAATGGCATTCGGGTTGGAGATTTAGAATTAAGTGATTGGAAGGAGCGCTATAGAGCACTGGCCAATAAACATGAATCCATGATTTCATTCTACAATGTAGATGTTCAATACAATTTAGCAGAACTTGAAAAAGAATTTTTTGAAGCTATTAAAGTATTAAAATCTCTTAAATTCATAGATTCTGAAGAATATTTGTATCAAGCTCAAAAAGCAGGCAAAACCATTCTCGCTGAAGGCGCCCAAGGATCTTTATTGGATATTGATTTTGGCACCTATCCTTATGTCACATCAAGTAATACAACAGCCGCTGGTGCATGTACCGGATTAGGGGTTTCACCGAGCCAGATTGGAGAAGTTTTTGGTATTTTCAAAGCATATACAACTCGAGTAGGTTCAGGACCATTCCCAACAGAATTGTTCGATGAAAATGGTGCCACTATGAGCAAAGTTGGTCAGGAATTTGGTGCCACAACAGGTAGGCCAAGGCGTTGTGGATGGCTGGATTTAATTGCCTTAAAATATGCATGCCAGGTAAATGGTGTGACTCAGTTAATGATGATGAAAGGTGATGTGCTTTCTGGTTTTAAAACACTAAAAGTGTGTACTGCCTATAAATATAAAGGTGAAATCATTCATCATTTCCCTTATAATATTGACCCTGAAAACGTGGAGCCTGTTTATACAGATTTTAAAGGTTGGAATGAAGATTTAACTGCTATGTCTAAAACAAATCAGCTTCCAAAAGCTTTAAATGATTATATAGTATTTTTAGAAAAAGAACTTGAAATTCCTATTACTATTGTGTCCGTTGGACCTGATAGAATACAAACTATTTTCAGAAATAAACAATAATATACATATTACTATTTTGTTAGTAACAAAACGCTTCATCCAATTATTGAAGCGTTTTTTGTTTTTAATAATCTAACATATAATTAAAGATTATAATTATCGTTATTTTTGCCACAAACAATTATATTTTGAGCAGCTTAAAATCTATATATATTCTATTTTTTATTGTTTTAGTATCTGCATTCCACATGCAAGCTCAAAACCAAAAGAAAATTGAAATTGAATATTCTGGTTTCTTAACTTTTAATGAGGCTGAATTCCCTGGCGCTAAAATATTAACCCGTGATGATTCACAACAGATCCATATTGTTCATGAAAGCATCCATATGTGGTGTGACAAGGCGTATTTCTATTCAAAAGAAAATTTTATTGAAGCCTTCGGAAATGTAAAAATGATTCAAGGCGACACCATTAATATGAGTTCAAAATATGCAGAATATAGTGGCATTACAAAATTAGCCTTAGCCAGCGGAAATGTAGTTTTAAAAGATCCCAATTCAACAATAACAACAGATACCTTATATTTTAACCGTGATAAACAAGAGGCTTTTTATAGAGATGGCGGTACTGTCGTAAAAGATACATCTGGCACCATAACCAGTAAAATTGGGCGCTATTACATGAATCTTAAAAAGTACCAATTTGTTACGGATGTTGTTTTAGTAAACCCCGATGCAACCATTAAATCAAATTATTTCGACTTTTATTCAGATACAGGTAAGGCTTATTTGTTTGGACCTTCCACCATCACCACTACTGAAAGTACGACGTACTGTGAAAAAGGATATTATGATACCAAAACAAAAATTGGGTATGCCCTAAAAAAGGCCAAAATATATTATGACAACAGAATTATTGAAGGTGATAGCTTGTATTTTGATAATAACACAAATTTTGCATCTGCAACAAATAATATAAAAGTTACAGATACTTTAAATCACAGTATTGTTAAAGGTCATTATGCCGAAATGTTTAAAGCAAAGGATTCTGTGTTTATAACCAAAAGGGCTTTGGCAATTACTGTACAAGAAAAAGATTCTATCTATATGCATGCTGATACATTAATGGTTACCGGTGTTCCTGAAAAAAGAATAACCAGAGCCTTTAGAAACGTAAGGATGTACAAATCTGATATGAGTGCAAAAGCAGATTCGGTTCATGTCAATCATGCTATAGGATTAACACAACTTATAAATATTTCAAAATTATCAAGTACTGATGCTTTTGCCACAAAACGAAGACCCATTCTTTGGAATATTGAAAACCAAATGACGGGTGATACCATTCATCTTATTTCCAACCCAAAGACCGAGAAGTTAGATTCACTCATCGTATTCAAGAATGCCTTTTTAATAAGCAAGGATACACTGGATGCTGGTTTTAATCAAATTTCGGGGCAACGTTTGGTTGGTTTGTTTAATGAAGACAATGAGTTAAAAACGGTTGATATCATTAAAAATGCTCAATCTATTTATTATTTCAGAAATGATAAAAATGAACTGGTTGGTATCGATAAAGCAAAATCTGGATCTATAAAAATTTTATTAAATAAAAAAGATATTGAAGAGGTTATAAAATTAAATCAAATAGACGGGAAAATTTATCCGGAATCAGATTTCCCAAAAGATGAACAAATATTAAAAGGTTTTGATTGGCGAGACGATGAAAGGCCTAACAGTGTTGAAGATTTATTTAAAGATGATCCACCATTAATTTTACCCAAAATAAGAGGTTTGGATGATTATATCCCTCAAGAAGATTTTTTTAATGATTCTATTTCAAAACCTGAAGAGGATGTGACCAATATTAATGTTAAAAGACCAGAGAAGTTTCGAAAAATCAATTTATTAAAGTGGGATAATAATTTTGAAAAAAGTGACTGGCAAAGAGGCTCTACGATTGTTATGACTGATACAGAAGCTGATCCCATAGGGAAAATGACTGCTGATAAAATAGTTGGAACAACCTCTGGCGATGGGTATATTCGTCAAGAAATTAAAAAAAACAAAGGAACCTTTTCATTTTCAGTTTGGCTAAAAGGAACTGGAACCATCCGCATTATGCTTCAGGAAAACGGAGGGAATTTTACAATTTATAAATCCTTAGATGTCATTTTAAATTCAAAATGGACAATTTATTCAATTACTGGAATAAAAGAAAATGATGGAAATGGGCTCCTGTGTGTTATTGGCAATATTCAAAACAAAGATACTGTTAGTGCATGGAGAGCAGAATTAAATGAACTATCAAAAGACTAAAAATGAAGTCTGATTTCTTTAAATATCAAGCTCAAACAACCCCACATCCTTTGGCCATGGAAGTATCTCATGCCAATGGCTCTTATATTTATGACACCAACAATAACGCCTATTTGGATTTTGTTGCAGGCGTTTCCGCTAGTCCGTTAGGGCATAATCATCCTAGAGTAATCAATGCCATAAAAGAACAATTAGACAAGTATTTACATGTCATGGTTTATGGGGAATACATTCAAAAACCAGCCGTTGAACTCACCAAATTACTTGCCAATAACTTGCCATTCCCTTTAGAAAAAACCTATTTAACCAATTCAGGAACAGAAGCCATTGAAGGCGCTTTAAAACTTGCCAAACGTGCCACTGGAAGAAGTGAAATTATTGCTGCAAAAAACGCATATCATGGTTGCACAATGGGATCAATGAGTGTTATGGGTTTTGAAGAACGCAAACAAGCATACAGACCTTTATTACCAGATGTAAGGTTCATAACCTTTAATGACGAGAGTGGATTACATCATATTACAAGAAAAACAGCTTGTGTTATTTTAGAGACTATACAAGGAGGTGCCGGTTTTATTGAGCCTACAAATAATTATTTAGAAAAGGTAAGAGCGCAATGTGACACGGTAGGCGCCTTATTGATTTTAGATGAAATTCAACCTGGCATTGGAAGAACCGGTAAACTTTTTGGGTTTGAACATTACAACTGTATCCCTGATATACTGGTTACCGGAAAAGGCCTTGGCGGCGGTATGCCCATTGGTGCATTTACCGCATCAACTGAGTTAATGGACTTGCTTCAAGATCATCCAAAACTTGGGCATATCACAACATTTGGTGGTCATCCACTTATTGCGGCGTCGGCACTTGCCACTTTAAGTGAGATTTTAGAAAGTGATTTAATGCAACAAGCGGTAGAAAAAGAACAGCTTATTCGTGAACTTTTAGTGCATCCATTAATATCTGAAATTAGAGGAAAAGGATTGATGCTGGCTCTTATTATGGAGTCAGAAGAGATAACAAATATGGTCATTCTTACAGGCCAAGAGCACGGATTAATTCTTTTTTGGCTATTATTTGAACCTAATGCCATAAGAATTACCCCACCTTTAACTATTTCAAACGAAGAAATCATCAAAGGATGTTCAATAATTCTTAATATTCTCAATTCAATTCAGTAAAACAAAATAAAAGTAACCTTTTGAATATCAACAATAAATACATTCTTTTCTCTATAAAAGGTTTACATGTTGATTACTTTGTTAAAAACATTTAGCACATATTCCGTTAAAAGAAGATTAGAACATTACATTTATTGACATAGAATCTTACAAATGTGCCTATGGAGTTTAGCTCTAACGAAAACAGTAGTTTGCCTCTTACAAAATTTGAATCCATGTTAAAAACAAATAATGTTTTGTTTTTTGATTCAGAAGAGTTTGAAAACATTATTCATCATTACCTTAATCAAGGAAAGATGTCTTTAGCAAAAAAGGCCATTAAATTGGGGTTAGACCAACATCCAACATCCACAAATTTAAAACTTTTCAAAGTTGAAGTCTATGTGTTTGAAAACAAATTAGTTCAAGCTGATACTTTATTAAATGAATTGTACCTTTTAGAGCCTCAGAATGATGAAATATACATTCAAAAAGCCAATATTTTATCAAAAAAAGACGAACACTTTCAAGCCATTGATGTTCTTAAACAAGCGCTGGAATTAACGGATGATGTAGTAGATTTATATTCTTTAATTGGAATGGAATATTTGTTCTTAGACCAGTTTGAAGATGCTAAAATCTACTTTATGAAATGTTTGGAAGAAGACATTGAAGATTATTCGGCCCTTTACAATATCATATATTGTTTTGATTTTTTAGACCAGAACAAAGAAGCTATAGAATATCTAAATTTATTTTTAGACAATAATCCATATTGCGAAGTAGCATGGCATCAATTAGGAAAGCAGTATTATACTTTAAAAGATTATAAAAAATCATTAGCGGCTTATGATTTTGCAATTATTTCAGATGACACTTTTGTTGGTGCTTATCTTGAAAAAGGAAAAGTACTTGAAAAATTGAAACGCTTTGAAGAAGCTATTGAATATTATAGCATCACCTTAAAACTTGATGATCCAACCTCATTCGCCTTATTGCGTATTGGTAATTGCTATGAAAAACTAAGAAAGGATGATTTAGCGGTACAATACTACTATAAAACAGTTCATGAAGACCCTTTGTTAGATAAAGGATGGATAGCTATTACACGATTTTATAACCGGAAAAAAAATTATCAAAAAGCTTTATACTATATAAATAAAGCCATAAATATTGACCCTGATAATGTTGTGTATTGGAAATTATATTCACAAATAAATTTAAGGATGAATTTATATGAAGAAGCTGAACGTGGATTCAAAAAAACCTTAGAATTAGGAAATTATGAAATAAATACCTGGATTAGCCGTGGTGACTTACTAATAAAATTAGGCGAGCCAGAAGCTGCTATTTTTAACTTTGAGCAAGCTTCGGAATTTTACCCTGAAAACGCAGAGCTGGAGTACAGATTAGCAGGTTTATATTTTTCATTGAACGAAAATGATAAAGGCACTTTTCACTTAAAAAACGGATTGAATTATAATGCCGAGTACATCTTTATTATTGACGAACTTTTTCCAGAAGTCTCAAATAAAACACAAGTTAAAAACGTACTAAAAACAAGACCATAGCCAAACGTCTAGCTAAAAAATGCATACCTTTGATTTCATTAATTTAAATCAATATATGCAAAGACGTTTTATTGACTATCTGGTTATTACTTTAAAAGGATTAGCCATGGGTGCCGCAGATGCTGTGCCAGGTGTTTCAGGTGGTACCATTGCTTTTATTTCCGGTATTTATGAAGAATTAATATCTACAATAAGTAATATTAATATCTCTCTTTTCAAGACTTTATTTAAAAAAGGATTCAAGGCATTTTGGATAGCATCTAATGGCAGTTTTATTACTGCTCTTTTAAGTGGTATTATCATTAGTTATGTGTCATTCATGAGGCTTGCTAAATATTTACTTGAAAATGAACCCATTTTAATTTGGTCCTTCTTTTTTGGCTTAATCTTGGCCAGCATTTATTTTGTTGGAAAACAAATTACAAAATGGAATTTAGCCGCTATTATTGGGCTGGTTTTTGGTGCCATTATAGCCTATTACTTAACTACAATTCCTTCATTATCAAATAATAGTCATTCATATTTCTTGTTTTTTGCAGGCGCTTTGGCTATATGTGCCATGATTTTACCAGGCATTTCGGGTTCTTATATTTTAGTGATTTTAGGAGCTTACAAAACATTAAGCGACGCGCTTCATGACTTTGATTTTAAAAAAATTATCATTTTCGCCAGTGGAGCTATTATAGGGTTATTAAGTTTTAGCCATTTATTAAAATGGTTATTTAAGCATTATCATAACCTTACTTTAGCTATTCTTACAGGTTTTATTTTTGGATCATTAGGCAAAGTTTGGCCTTGGAAAAAAACACTTACTTGGCAACTTGATTCAAAAGGCGTTAAAACACCATTTCTGGAAAAAAGCATCTCGCCATTTTCGTTTGAAGGTGACAATCTTTTAGTATTTGCAATAACAATGATGATTATTGGATTTTTAACTATTTTTATTCTTGAAAAAATAGGTTCAAAAAAAGCTTAATGGAAAGTACCAGAACATTTAGGGATAAAGTTTTTCTGATTCTGAAAGGATTAGGCATGGGCGCTGCCAATAAAGTTCCGGGTATTTCTGGTGGTGTTGTGGCATTTGTTGCTGGTTTTTATGAGGAATTTATTTATTCACTGAGGAAAATAAATTTAAAAGCTTTTAAATTGCTAATAAATGGACGCTTTAAAAGTTTTTACACCTATATAAATGGACGCTTTTTAGCGTTACTCTTCCTTGGAATGATAGTCAGTTATTTTAGTGTTTCAAAAGTTCTGGATTACTTAATTAAGTACTACGAACTGTATGTTTGGAGTGTGTTCTTCGGAATGATTATTGGGTCCATTTACTACATTAATAAAGATTTTAAGGATTGGAATTACAAAACGTATCTATCCCTTATGATAGGCATTGTGTTTGGAATTGCTATCAGTTTTTTAAATCCAGCGAAGGAAAACGATAATTTATGGTTTGTGTTTTTTTGTGGTATCATAAGTGTTTCCGGAATGACATTACCTGGTTTTTCCGGTTCATTTATCCTTATTTTATTAGGTAATTATGTGCTGCTTCTAGTTGAATCAGTAAATGCCTTATTTGATACATTTTTTAATGTTTTTGAAGGTGATTTCAGTTTCGTTCATGACATGGCACGCATCCGAATGCTTAAAGTGCTGGTTGTTTTTACACTGGGTTCCGTAACAGGGCTTATTACATTTTCACATGTGTTGAGCTATATTTTAAAACATTATAAAAGCATCACTATTTCAACCATTATTGGATTTATTATTGGGTCATTAGGCGTCGTTTGGCCATGGAAAAAAACCATTTATAAATTAACTGAAAGCGGGAATTTTATTTTAGATTCCAGAGGAGAAAAAGTAGTTGAAAACTTTAAACGCTATATGCCAGAATTAAATATTGAAACATACTATGCCATTGCTTTTATATTTTTAGGGATTGCCATAGTTTTAGCCCTTGAAATCTATGGTCAAAAAACACGAAAAGCACATGTATAAATTAGGCCTCATTGGAAAAAACATATCCTATTCATTTTCAAGAGCTTATTTTAAAAAGAAATTTGAAACGGACCATGTTACTCATGTTTCCTATGAAAATTTTGATATTGAAAATATCTCATTATTTCCAGAAGTTATAAAAAACACTAAGGGTTTAAAAGGACTAAATGTCACCATTCCATATAAAGAAGCCGTGATACCATATCTTGATAAACTCAATAAAAAAGCAAAACAAATTGGTGCCGTAAACACTGTAAAAATCACTAAAAAAAATAAACTTATAGGCTATAATACAGATTATTATGGGTTTAAAAAAGCGCTAACGCCATTTTTAAAACCACATCATAAAAATGCGTTAATATTAGGAACTGGTGGCGCCAGTAAAGCCATTGCATTTAGTTTGAAAAAACTAAATATTAATTATGATTATGTGTCTAGAAATGCTTCCAAAGGAATTAAATTCACATATGACACATTGACTGAAGATATTATAAAGACGCACCAAATAATAATAAATTCCACTCCTTTAGGCACGTTTCCTGATGTTGAACTCTGTCCAAATATTCCATACAACGGCATTACCAATAAGCATATTTTATTTGATTTAATCTATAATCCCGAAGAAACCACTTTTCTTAAAAAAGGCAAGGAAAAAGGAGCTACTATTATAAATGGCTTAAACATGCTTAGACTTCAAGCTGAAAAAGCATGGTCTATCTGGAAAATATATTAAAAATATACTTTTAAGCATTAAATACCGCTCTGCTTTTTTGTAAATCCTAGAGTTGTTAGTATCTTTAAACAATTAAGTGAATTACTGAACCTAAACATTTATAAAAATGTCTGAGCTAGATAACCTGCAAAAAGCAGAAGGAAAAGAAGAAATTAAAACTAAAATTAGTAAGGCCAAAAAAAAGGTGAAATCTGATAATACTTCATTAAAAGAAGATATCAAAGAGGTTACACATGAACATGCTATTATTGATATGGCGCCTACTGTTGAAACACCTAAAGAAGAAATACAATCCACTGAAATAGTTAATGAAACTTCTGATTCCAAAAAAGGAAAGGAATCAAAAGACAAGGAATCAAATAATGATAATGATGAAGTCATTAACGAAATTGAAGACTCAAACGCTGAAGATGCTGAAGATGAAGGCCATAAGGACAGACATACTATAGAAGTAAAAGATTACGAATCCATGTCTCTGGATGCACTTTCTATTGAATTGGAAAAACTGGTGAAAAATGAAAAAATTCAAGCCATTAAATCGCATGTTGAACAAATAAATAACGAATTCAAATCTAAGTTTCACATTTTATTAGAAGAGAAAAAAGAAGAATTTGTATCAAACGGTGGCCATGAAATGGATTTTTATTACTCTAGCCCTGTTCAAAAACATTTTAAAGATGTTTATAAAACCTATAAAAATAAACTTCATGAACATTATAAAGGTTTAGAACAAAATTTAAAACAAAATTTAGCTGATAAACTTGAAATCATTGAAGAGTTAAAAGGGTTAATCAATGTTGAAGAGAATATCAATACTACCTACAAACATTTCAAAGAATTGCAAGAACGGTGGAGAATTACGGGCCCTATTCCAAGAGATAAATATAACACGGCTTGGAACACCTATCATCATCATGTTGAAATGTTTTATGATTTTTTACATCTAAACCGTGATTTAAGGGATTTAGATTTTAAACATAATTTAGAAAAGAAATTAAAAATTATTGAACGCGCTGAAGAATTAGCACAGGATGATAATGTTATGCGTGCATTTAGGGAACTTCAAGAGCTTCATAAAATGTGGAAAGAAGAACTTGGGCCTGTAGATAGAGAACACAGGGAAGAAATTTGGAATAGATTTAAAGCATCTACAAGGATCATAAATGATAAGCGCCAGAAATATTATCAGGAAATAGATAAAGTCTATGAGAAAAATTTAGAAAAAAAACTTGAAATTATTTCTAAATTGGAATCTTTAAATATTGACGAGGTTAATTCCCATAGCAACTGGCAGAAAAAAATTAAAGAAGTAGAAATTTTAAGAGAGGCTTTCTTTAATGCTGGGAAAGTTCCATGGAAAGTGAATGAAGACACCTGGGCAAAATTTAAAGACGCTATCAGGACCTTTAACAAAAATAAAAACGCATTCTATAAAGGCCTTAAGAAGGAGCAATATAAAAACCTTCAAAAGAAATTAGAACTCATCCAAATTGCCGAAGACAATAAAGACAATGAAGACATTGAAACCACCACGGCATTAATGAAGAAAATCCAGAGTGACTGGAAAAAAATTGGCCATGTCCCCAGAAAGGATAGTGATAAAATTTGGAAACAATTTAAAGCGGCATGCAATCACTTTTTTGACAAACTACATGCTACTAAAAATGCTGCCAACAAAGTTGAAATAGACGCATATAATGAAAAAAATGCCCTTTTAGAATCTTTTAAGAATTTGAAATTTTCAGGAGATAAAGAAGCAGATGTTTTAGCCATAAAAGAAGTCATTTCTCAATGGAAAAGCTTAGGAAGAGTACCTTATGATAAACGCTATATAGAAGGGAAATTCAATAAATTACTGGATGAATTGTTTTCTAAACTTAAAGTTGAAAAAAATGAAGTTGAACTTATAAAGTTTGAAAATAAGCTGGAAGTTCTTAGTAATGAAGATGACAATAGAAATCTTGATAATGAACGATCATTTATTCGTAAAAAAATCGATGAAATTAAAAGCCAAATCAATCAGTTGGAAAATAATCTTCAGTTTTTCACAAATGTTAAGGATGACAACCCGTTAGTAAAAGAAGTACATAATAATATTAAAGGCCACAAAGACTCCTTAAAGCTTTGGAAAACAAAACTCAGTAAAATTAAAGAACTTTACTAGTTGAAATTTTAGCCATAAAAACATTATTATATTTTCTTTTATGAAGTATAAACTGATTTGTAGTGACATAGACGGGACCTTGCTGAATAAAGAAAGAGAACTGTCCAAATTTACTATAAGTGAAGTACAGCGGATATCCCCTATGCCTTTTATATTAATATCTTCCAGAATGCCAAAAGCTATGAGGCATTTACAACAACATTTAGGAAACTCCCATGCCCCTATCATTGCTTACAATGGTGGTTTAATTCTTCATAATAATACCACATTGCATTCCACAGTTATCAATAATAGTGTGCTTGAATTTATTTTAGAATCTTGTATTGACACCTCTATACATATTAGTCTATATCATAATGATGACTGGTTTGTCCCTTCTCTAGACTCATGGGCTACAAGAGAAATTAATAATACAAAGGTTAACCCTGAAATAAAATCCAATCATGACGTTTTAAAGGCTTGGAAACTAAAAGGAATTGGCGCTCATAAAATAATGTGTATGGGTGATGAAAACGACATTGATTTATTATATAAAACATTAGAGAAAGAGCATGCTGATGATATTATTTTATACCGCTCAAAATCAACATATATAGAAATATCCCATAAGGCAATTTCTAAAAAAACGGCTATTGAATTACTTTTAAAACAATGTTATCCTCATATTTCAATGGATGAAGTCCTTGCCTTTGGTGACAATTATAACGATATTGAAATGCTGAAATCTGTAGGATTAGGTATTGCTGTTGGCAATGCCAATGAAACAGTATTAAAAATTGCCAATAAGATAACAGACACAAATATTAATGACGGAGTAGCAACAGTTATTTCAGAATTGTTTTAATTATCTAACCAGGCTGAAATGACCTCTCAATGTTCTAACTTTTCCAGTAATGTGAATAAGGTTGGCAATAAACCAATAATCAGAATCTGGTAAGTATTGTCCATTAAATGTACCATCCCAAGCACCATTTTTAGCATTTAGTTCCTTAATAAATTTTCCATAACGGTCAAATACTCGCACAACCGAGGCATCAGAAAAATCAGTTCCCAATCCTTGAATCTGCCATGTGTCATTATTCCCATCATTATTAGGAGTAAAAAATTTAGGAAAACCAAGAATAAATATTTCTAATTCTGCAATACCACACTTGTTTTTGTCTTTTACATAAAGCATATGTACACCAGCACTTACCCTATCAAAAAAGGGTTGGTCTTGATACGGACCAAAAGAATCATCAAGGGCAAATTCATAATCCCCAATACCAAGGTTATTACTGTTAATTTTAATACTATTATTGTCCGTTAACTCAACAATGGTTAAATCATCTAAACCTATAGTTGCAACAGCAGATTCAATCACCTTCACTGATACCGGATATGATTCACAACCAAAATTTGATGTTGCAACAACCGTAAATGTACCTCCTGAAACTGTAGCTATTGGTAAATTACTAACAACTTGACCCTTTTCATCTTTCCATTCATAATTAAAATCACCATTTGAATTGACAGATCTTAATGTAACCGGTATATTATTTGAGCAATATACCTCCGTTTGTTCAACTTCAAACTCCGGTCTTGGATGCACTGTTAATAATAAATTTGGTCCTACCCCAAAACAATCCCCGTTATCGTCACTTTCAACTCTAACATATAAAACTTCAGAAAATGGAGTCTCATTTATATAATTTGACTGAGATAAAATTTCATTTTGCTCTAATTGGGCATCAACTAAATTTTTATAATAATGGGCGCTTAAATTTTGTCCAGATGGGAATTGAGATATGAACATGCTAGACGCCTGCGTTAAATCAAAAACATGAATTCCGTCAATTATATTGTCATCATCACAAGTGATTAGTTCTTGCAAATATCCCATAGGAAACGCAGTAGTTGAAACTTGTAAATTAACTGTTGATACTTCATAACAACCATCGGTATTTTCAATTCGGGCATATACTGTATTTCCGTTTGAATTATTGTATATTGAATTAATCGGATTAATTCCCATATCTGCTTCATTATATAACATGTAAAAGGTTATTGTTAATCCTGATGACACATTATTTGTTATCACATCATTGGCTTCGTTTAGATTAAAATCTGTAAACCCGTCAGGAACGCCGTCTTCATCACAATTTTTGAATACAATTGATGGTTGAATTACAGGCAACTTATAAACCGTAGCAATTACAGGAGTTCTTTCACCCTCTATACATCCATTTGCTGAGGCCAATACATAATAAGTCGTTGTGGAATTTAATACCGGTATTGAAAATGTGTTTCCACTACTTATAGGTGTGCCTCCAGTGGCATCATTAAACCAAAGCACCGTACCTTTGAATGGTATAGCCTCTAATGTAACCATACCGTCTCCACATCTAAATGCTGGTGATGTACCAATTATTGAATTAGTGTAAACTGATGTACTCGCTGAAATATTTAAAACTGGATCCCCGGGTAAACCACCATATTCTACAATATAACCCTTTGGTTGATAATCCCCACTTGTTTCTCCTGTATTACTCAAATCATTCCAAGAACCTGGTATGCCAACTCCAGGCGCTGTAACATGAGCATAATCTTCATTTCCGGCCTGATTGGGTTCATTTGTATTCCAAAAAGAAAAATTTGGGGTATATCCATTGCTTAAACCATACCAAAAAATGGTTCCTGTTTCTGGTCCCGTTACCCATTTCCATGTGCCTTCAGTTTCTGCATCGCTTCCTCCAATCCATCCTGCACCAGCAGCTTGTTCTCCAGATAATTGTGCCTCTTCTGAAGAAGTAATGGTAGCTAAATAACCCTGTAAACCAAAATATGTTCTGGCTTCAGCAGCAACTTTTGCATCGGTCCAAGTGATACCAGTAAACGGTACAAATTCATAATAATGACCCGTTGAAGGCAGAAAATTAGCATCGCCAATAGTTATAGAAAAAACTTTATCAGATGGATTATTACTTGTGCTTTGGAAAACAACATTTTTAATTGCTGCAATTAAATCAATATAACTTACTGGAACAGATGCCATCCCACTTAATGTTAATTTTCCCTCAGAGGCATTCCAAGAAGTAATAATGTTTGGGTGTATCCCTAAAAGTGTTAAAGAATCTTCACCAAATGTATATCCAGTTGAAATTTGTACAAAAAGTGCATCTATTTCTGTATCGTCCGGATCAACAACATTGAAATCTGTTACTATATTAATCTGACTTAACGGGCAATATGCTTGATTTCCTGTCGCAGTTAATACAGGTGCTATATTTTGAGTCCAACAAAAATGAGTTACAAACAAAAAAATCACAATATAAAATATTGCGGAACCTGTTTTATTACACATATAAAAAATAATTGTTTATTTATAAAAATAGAATAAATATTAACTATTCAAGAAACATCCATAACGAAAAACAATTTAATAAGGATTAAAGCCCTTTTGCTTCCTCCCAAAATATATCCATTTCAGCCAAGGTCATATCTTTTAAGGGTTTATTAATTGCCTTTGCTTTTGACTCTAAGTATTGAAACCGTTTTGAGAATTTTTTGTTAGTCCGTTCTAACGCATTTTCCGGATTAATGTTTAAAAACCGTGCATAGTTTACCATAGAAAACAATACATCTCCATATTCACTTTCCATCGCGTCCATATCACCTTTATTTACTTCCGCTTTAAATTCTTTAAGTTCTTCTTCTACTTTTTCCCATACCTGATGCGATTCTTCCCAATCAAAACCAACGCCTGCCACTTTTTCCTGAATTCTATTTGCTTTAACCAATGCTGGTAAACTTTTGGGTACGCCTTCTAAAACACTCAACTTTCCCTCTTTTAGTTTTAAATTTTCCCAATTTCGCTTTACATCTTCCTCATTTTCAACCTTAACATCTCCGTAAATATGTGGATGTCTATTTATTAGTTTTTCGCAAATTTCATTACACACGTCAGCAATATCAAAATCATTAGTTTCACTTCCTATTTTTGAATAGAAGACAATATGCAATAAGACGTCCCCCAATTCTTTTTTAACTTCTTCTAAATCGTTATCCAAAATAGCATCACCTAACTCGTAAGTTTCTTCGATAGTTAAATGTCTCAATGTCTCAATAGTTTGCTTTTTATCCCACGGACATTGATCGCGCAACTCATCCATAATGGTTAACAATCTATCAAATGCTTTTAGTTGATTTGCTCTAGAATTCATATAAATAGTTTTAGTAAAAATACAATTATATATTGTTTTTGTTAATGACAGAAAACAAAAAACCCAGCATAAAAGCTGGATTTTTCAATGTATCAAATATGTTTATTTATGAGACGTTTTCCTTTTTAATTAAATTTAAAGCAGACCCTTCATTATACCATGCAATTTGTGCATCATTATACGTATGATTTAATTTTATCAAATCTTTACTTCCATCAGCATGAACGGCTTCTAAAGTTAATTGTTTATCAGGAGCAAATGCATTTAAGTCAATAAAGTTAAAAGTATCATCCTCTTGTATCAAATCGTAATCAGCTTCATTTGCAAAAGTCAATCCTAACATCCCTTGTTTTTTAAGGTTGGTTTCATGGATACGTGCAAACGATTTTACAATAACAGCAGCAACCCCTAAGAATCTTGGTTCCATGGCAGCATGCTCTCTTGAAGATCCTTCGCCATAATTATGGTCACCCACAACAATGGTTTTAATGCCTTTAGCTTTATACTGACGTTGTACATCTGGAACACCACCATATTCACCAGTCAATTGGTTTTTAACAAAGTTTGTTTGTTTGTTGAAGGCATTTACGGCACCTATTAAACAATTATTGGAAATATTATCTAAATGACCACGGAAACGTAACCAAGGCCCCGCCATGGAAATATGGTCGGTAGTACATTTTCCGAAGGCTTTAATTAATAGTTTAGCACCTTGGATTTTTGATCCAATTGGTTCAAAAGGTTCAAGCAATTGTAAACGCTCTGACGAAGGACTAACGGATATGGTTATACCACTACCATCTTCCATTGGTTCTTGATAACCGGCATCTTCAACAGCAAATCCAGTTGGTGGTAATTCTATTCCTTTTGGTTCGTCTAATTTAACTTCAACACCATCTTCATTTATCAGTGTGTCGTTCATTGGGTCAAAATCCAACCGTCCTGAAATTGCAATGGCAGCAACCATTTCCGGTGACCCTACAAAGGCATGTGTATTTGGATTTCCATCGGCACGTTTTGAAAAGTTTCTATTGAATGAATGCACTATCGTGTTCTTTTCATCACCTTTAACATCACTTCTGTCCCATTGACCGATACAAGGGCCACAGGCATTTGTGAAAATAGTAGCATCTAAATCTTCAAATATCTTAAGAATTCCATCACGTTCTGCTGTGTATCGAATTTGTTCAGAACCAGGATTAATCCCGAAATCCGCTTTTGCCTTGATATGTTTATCAACCGCTTGTTTCGCTATGGAAGACGCACGTGTTAAATCTTCATAAGACGAATTGGTACAAGATCCTATAAGTCCCCAATCAACCTTAATTGGCCAGCCATTAGCTTTTGCTTTTGCTCCAAGCTCACCAACAGGAGTTGCTAAATCTGGGGTAAAGGGTCCGTTTAAATGTGGTTTTAAGGTATCTAAATCCAATTCAATTACTTGGTCAAAATACGTTTCAGGATTTGCGTAAACTTCTGGATCTCCTGTAAGATACTCTTTTACTTTGTTTGCCGCATCGGCAACATCCGCTCTATCTGTAGCACGTAAATAACGTTCCATAGACGCATCATAACCAAAAGTAGAGGTTGTAGCGCCTATTTCGGCCCCCATATTACAGATGGTCCCTTTTCCTGTGCAAGACATGGATTTAGCGCCAGGCCCAAAATACTCAACAATAGCACCGGTTCCTCCTTTTACAGTAAGAATACCAGCTACTTTAAGGATTACATCTTTGGCAGATGTCCAACCACTAAGCTTTCCGGTTAATTTTACACCTATTAGCTTAGGGAATTTCAATTCCCAAGCCATACCTGCCATCACATCAACAGCATCAGCACCCCCAACACCTATAGCAACCATGCCTAAACCCCCTGCATTAACCGTATGGGAATCGGTTCCAATCATCATGCCTCCAGGAAAAGCATAGTTTTCCAATACCACTTGATGAATAATTCCTGCTCCTGGTTTCCAAAACCCAATGCCATATTTATTTGACACAGAAGCAAGAAAATCAAAGACTTCATTACTGGTTTCATTAGCGCGTTTTAAATCTAATGCAGCGCCTTGTTTAGCCTGAATCAAATGGTCACAATGCACCGTAGTTGGCACAGCAACTTTATCTTTTCCTGCTTGCATAAATTGCAATAAGGCCATTTGAGCAGTGGCGTCTTGACAAGCAATTCTATCTGGAGCAAAATCCACATAATCCTTACCCCTAACAAACGCTTTTGTAGGATTACCATCCCAAAGATGTGAGTATAAAATCTTTTCAGACAGTGTTAATGGTTTCCCTACTATCTCACGTGCTTTATCAACACGTTCAGCCATTTTGGTGTAAACACCTTTAATCATATTGATGTCAAATGCCATTTGTTTTATTTTAATGTTTGATTTTTAAAAAGTAATGCAAATTACAAAATTTATATATAATTCTAATAATAAACCCTGCAATAGAATGATTCAAATTACCGATTTATAATAGTCACATTTAAATGTAATATGATTATTGTTTTTTCATTATTTTCAGATTAATAATGACGATTTAATAACACTGAACAGAAGATGTTTTAAAATAAACTCTTAATTATTTGCGCTTCAGAAATTCCCTCAGCCTCAGCTTTGTAGTTTTTAATAAGCCGATGTCTTAAAATACTATGTGCCACGGCTTGCACATTTTCAATATCTGGAGAAAATTTACCATGTATTGCTGCATGGGTTTTAGCGGCTAATATTAAATTTTGAGAAGCTCTTGGTCCTGCTCCCCAGTCAATATAATTTTTTACTAAATCATTAGCAGAATCACTATTTGGTCTTGTTCTTCCAACCATAGTTACTGCATATTCAATAACATTGTCGGCTACCGGAATGCGTCTTATTAAATGTTGAAAATCGATAATTTCCTGAGCCGTAAATAAGGCATTCACTTTTACTTGATTATCCGTAGTGGTTAATTTTACCACCTGAACTTCTTCATTAAAGGAAGGGTAATCTAAATTAACGGCAAACATAAAACGGTCCAATTGCGCTTCAGGTAAAGGGTATGTGCCTTCTTGCTCAATTGGGTTTTGTGTAGCTAGCACAAAGTAAGGTAAACTCAATTTGTAATGATGCCCTGCAACAGTCACAGCACGTTCTTGCATAGCTTCTAGCAAGGCTGCTTGAGTTTTGGGCGGTGTTCTGTTAATTTCATCCGCTAGAATGATGTTCGCAAAAATAGGGCCTTTAATAAATTTAAAGTGTCTGTCTTCATCTAATATCTCACTACCCAAAATATCACTAGGCATTAGATCTGGTGTAAACTGAATACGTTTAAAATCGAGCCCAAGTGCTTGTGCAATGGTATTTACCATTAAGGTTTTTGCTAACCCAGGAACGCCTATCAGTAAGGAATGTCCTCCAGAAAAAATAGAAATAAGTATTTGATTTACAACTTCTTCTTGCCCAACAATTACTTTGGCAATTTCAGCTTTTAATTCTTTATACTTCTTAACAAATTGATTTATGGCAGCAACGTCTGACATGCATTTATTTTTTTAACCAATTACTGGCAAATTCACAATTTCTATAAGAACCATTTATTTTAATATAAGTATCCTTAATTTTATCAGCCTGCCATTTTTCAATAGCTTTTAATTTCTTTTCGTTTAGTGCCTGACCTTTTATCTTTAAATAATCACGTGCATAATCTGCTTCATGCTCATTAATTCTGTCTGTAACGGTTAAAATTTTAAATTTAATTTTATCGGTTCTGTCTTTTTCAGTTTGCACCAAACTCACTTCATTATCTTTTAAATTTTGAATTTGAGAATACAATTCAGGATCCATTCTGGTTAATTCAAAATTATAATCTTGAGTTTCTGGATTTATAAGCTGACCACCATCATTTCTAGTTTCTTTTTCATCACTCGATTCTCTTGCTGCATCCGCAAAAGAAATATCACCATCAACAATGCGTTGTCTAATTTTTTCAATACGTTCTTTAGCTTCTATTATGGCATCATTTGAAACTTTTGGTATTAAAAGGATATGGCTTACATCATATTCCTGACCTCTAATTTTCTCAAGATAAACAATATGAAAACCAAATTCTGATTCAAAAGGATCTGAAATTTCCCCTTCTTGAAGTGAAAAGGCTGCTTGCCTAAATTCCTTTACCATTCTAGGTTTTTTTCTGTTCAAAGTATATTTTCCTCCCGTGCTTATGGAGGCCTTATCATCAGAATATAACACCACTTTTGAACGGAAACTTGCTCCGTTTTCAATAACATCAGCTTTAAATTGTTTCAACTGGTCAATAACACGTTGTTTTTCTTCTTCTGTCACTTTAGGCTCAACCACAATTTGGGCTACTTTGAGTTCAGTGCCTATTGTTGGTCTTTCATCTTTAGGGATTTTATTAAAAAACTCCCTGACTTCCTCCGGTGTAACCTCAACGTCTTCAACAATTTTAGCCTGCATTTTTCTGGCAAGTTCATTTGACTTATTTATTTCAAACATTTCATCTCTCAAACTCTTTTCATCATCTTTCTTATAGATCTCTAAAAGTTTATCCATAGAACCATTTGTAGATTGCAAGAATTGTTCGATTTGATAGTCAATATTTTGACGGATTTCAGCATCAGAGACAGGTAAACTATCAATGATAGCATGATGTGCATACAATTTGTCTTCCAGTAATTTTCCGAATAATTGACAACGCGGTATTTCACTGGTATTAACACCTTGTGCTTGTAATTGCAGGTACGATTTATCAATATCAGAATCTAAAATAATATAATCCCCCACTACAGCGGCAACACCATCTACTTTTTGGGCCTTAAATGTGTTTATTGTATCATTGGTTTGTCCAAAGTTGACCAGTTTTTCTGAATCAAATGCTTTAACAGTATCTTGAACCTTTTCTTCAATAATCTCTTGAGCCAAAATAACATTTACAGCAAGTAATGTTATTGATGATAGTAATATAGGTTTCAAATTAATTGTAAATTTCAAATTGTTTGTTTTTAATAGCATCTTTTGTGATATCTTTTTCTAATTCTTTAATAAGTTCAAGTTTTCGTTTGTTGATAACGATTTGGTCTATGGTTGGTTTTACATACTCTAATGGGGCTGTATCATTTCGCAATAAGACATTATTAATCTGCATCAAATATACTCCTAATGAATCTTTGAGTTGTACAAAATTAGATTTTTTTAACAGTTCATTTTTGTTTTCTGGAGTCATGATAGAAATTTTATTAATGACTTGGCTTACCTTAATCCAAATAGAATCATTTAATGAATAGGATTTAAACTGAATAGCCATAGAATCCAGATCCTTTTTATCTTGGTTATTAAATCGTTTAAACTTTTGTTCTATATTTTTAAAGTCAATAATATTTTCATCAACATGAATATACCGGAATTTAATTAGCTCTTCATTCAACTTAAAAACTTCTTGATTTGAATCATAATAAGTTTTAGCCTCTTCATTTGAGACCAATGTATCGATACTCCTTTTAACAAGTGCTTCAACATATGCTTTAGAATATAGATCGTTTTTATACTGTGTTACCAATTTATTAAAAGCTTCTTGCTTGCTCTCATTTAAATTGACTTTGGCCCCTGCTACAAACAATTGTTGAGTGGCCCAACTATTTATAAAATTTTGTACCAATAAAATACTGTCTTCTTTTGAGGTCCCTTCAGCAACCAGATCTTTAATATCATCATAATATAAATAGGTGTCATTCACTCTCGCTACCGGAATGCCATCATTGGTTTCCTTAAAAAAAAATGTACATGATGAAAGGAGTAATAATAAAATGTATATATATGATTTATTTTGCATTTATTGTTTTTTTAATAGCGATTTCGCATGATTTAATGCATCTTGGTTAATCGATATTTTGTATTTATTCCTTAAATCTCCCACCCAGACTTTTTCTTTATAGGTTTGATAGTCTCCAATGACATTTCCTTTTGCTTCATCCAGTGATTTGAATGCTGGAGGATAAATTTCTTTAACCAGAACTACCACAAAACTGTTATTATGTTTATAAATTTTTGATATGCCCATTTTGATTTCAAAATTTGAAGGTAAAGCCTGATCTTGTGCTTCCATAACACCAGAAGTGAAAATAACATTCACTTCATTATTGATATTAATTGTTTTTTTTATGTCTTCAACATCCATCCCTTTTTCCAAAAATTCAGCAACTTGTTTTAAAACACTTTCTTTTGAAGACGAAGCTACAACCGCATGCATTCTTTCAGGCCACACATAATTATCTTTATGTTCATTATAATAGTTTTGAATAGCAATTGTGTCTGTTTGCGATGCATTCCAAATGGTGGATTCCATCAAATCAAACAATAATAAACCATCTCTATATTCAGATACTATATTGGCATAATCTTTATTCTCTTCTTCCAAATGATCCTCTTGATATTGCATTAAACGGTTGTTTAAAAAGGTGTTGTACTGTTTTTTAACAATTTGATCAAAGGAAGCTTTTTCTTTTGTATTTCGTTGACTTTTTAATAAGAAGTCGCCAAAATCTTGATACGTGAGTTGAGTTTTGGCAATTTTAACTAGAGGAATATCACCTTTAAAGTCAATAGGGATCTTCCAGCTATGTTTAAAATAATCATCGTTTAAAATAGATGTAAAATAGCCTAAATCAGGCTGTTCATTACTTATTTTGTATTGTGTTTTTAACTTATTAACCAATGCATCATCAATTAATTGTGAACGCACATCCCCTTTCACTTTCATTTCCATTTCCGGTTTTAAATCTGAAAAGGGTTGTACTGGTTTTATATCATATAATTTTAAGATATGCCAGCCATATTGTGTTTTAATGGGTTTTGAAACATCCCCAACATTTTTAAGAGCAAACGCTGTATCCTCAAACTCTTGGGAACTTAATGAACCTGCTGAAAATGGAGCTAGCAAGCCGCCTTTATTCGCTGTACTTTTATCTTCAGAAAACTGACGAGCCAAGGACTCAAAATCTTCGCCCTGATTCAATTTCTTATAAATCTCATTAATTCTTGTTTTAGCCTTTTCTGTTATAGAATCATTGGGATTATCTACAACCATAATATGTGCCACTGTTCGTTCACCTCTTGATTTACGCTTGTCATAAATTTTTACAATGTGATACCCAAAACGGGTTCTAAAAGGTTGTGAAATCTCACCAACATTTGTTTTATATGCTGCATTTTCAAATGGATAAACCATTTTAAATCCAGAAAAATAACCCAATTTTTCACCAAAAATTGTTTGTCCGTTATGAACTTCTTTCATGACTTTTTCAAATCCTTCACTAATAGCTCTGTTTCGCAATTTCGTAATATTATTGTAGGCCACTAAGGTGTCTTCAGGACTTGCATTTTCCGCAACCCGCACCAGTATATGGCTTGCTTTTACTTCATTAGCAACCCGTTCATAGGCTTCTTCAACTAAAGCATCCGTAACCTTTGTATCTGTGACAAAATTTTTGGCAAGTTGTTTTTTGTAGTTCTCAAACTCTTTTTTGTAAGATGCTTTATCTTGAAGCCCTAAAGCCATAGCTTCCCTTAATTTTAACTTATAATTAATAAAAAGGTTTAAATACGCATCTACATCTTTCTGGGATTCATCCTGGACAAGATCCAGGTTTTTATTATAGACCCTTATAAATTCTGATGTATAAACAGGCTCATTATCAATGGTAAACAATATTTCATCAGAAGTTGTTTGTGCCTTTGCAATTGATACAAATAAAATCAAAATTACAGTGAGGGATTTTCTTAATGTCATTTAAAAATAATTTTAACTAAGGCTACAAAAATAGCAATATAAAGCCATAATGCAAGTTGCTTTAACAAACGTATTAAAGATATCTTTAGTATCTTTAATTTTGTAATTATTAAATACAAATACGTGCGAAAATTAAAACTAATTTGGGATTTTCATGGTGAAGATGCTTATAAAATTGCCGAACATCATGAGATTCATTTAAAAGAATATATTCAATTGGAAAAACTTAGGATTACCATAACAGGTTTTGAGGCGTTAAGTGATATGCATTCCATAGCTTTTTTGGTGGTTGATGAAAATGACATGAAACCAATCAGGGATGCTTTGAAGCCGCATCGTGGTGTTGTTTATACCGAATAAATTTAGTGTTTATATCATTTTTTTCGACTTGACATTGTGCGAAAAATTAGCTTACTTCGTTTAACATTTGATATAATCAATTAAAACAGATTATATCAAAGCATTAGCTGCAAGCTGAAAATCGAACTCAAATTAAATCCTAGGCAACCATTTAAAAAGATTTTACGTCTTTATAAATAAAGTCTCAGAATTGAACTATTTAGACCATATGATTATGTTAGAAAACTCAAAAGTAAACATCAAAATCAAACTCGCTGCATTATGGGCTTCTGCTACATTCTGCTATTTATATGGCGATTATTTTGAGCTATACACACCTGATAAAGTAAACAGTTTAATTTCTGGCGATAATATTATGGCCAGTCCCACCACATTATTAATAGCATCTATAATTTTGGCAATTCCATCTGTAATGGTCGCAGCTTCAATTCTCCTTAAACCAAAAATAAACCGAATTCTTAATATCGTATTTGGAACATTATTTACTTTAATGATGGTGTTTATAGGAATCATTTCAACTAACGAATGGTACTTATTTTATGTTTTTTTAGCATTTTTAGAAAGTATTATAACTGCATTAATTGTTTGGTATGCTTGGAAATGGCCTAAAGAAAAAGCTATTTAATTACTGTCGATATCGAAAAAAGAATAATACAACCAAGATAATAGCTTACGAATGAAATAAAGCCAGCAGCTAACAATGCATAAGAATTTATGGCTTAACTCATCAATAATTGAATAATCTGAACAAATAATAGTAAATTGTACTTCCGAAAAATACGAACACGCTTGCCTTGCTGATTCGCACGCGGCTCAATTAATTTGGAGGAAAGAAGATGTTGGTCGGGTTCGCCGCTTCAAGCCGCACGCTACGCCAGACGCCACAAATCTTATACAAACACCCTAAACAAACCTAGAAATTATCTGGAATAATTAGGTGATTCATTAGTAATAGTGACATTATGTGGGTGACTCTCATTGATACCGCTTGCTGATATTTTAACAAACCGCCCTGTTTCTTTTAAGGTTTCAATATCTTTAGCACCACAATAACCCATCCCCGCACGTAAACCACCTATAAACTGGTGAATACTTTCAAACAAATCGCCTTTATAGGGTACACGTCCAACAATGCCTTCTGGAACTAATTTTTTAATATCATCTTCTACATCTTGAAAATAGCGGTCTTTACTCCCTTGTTTCATAGCTTCCACAGAACCCATACCACGGTAAGACTTAAATTTTCGCCCTTCATAAATAATGGTTTCTCCCGGGGATTCTTTGGTGCCCGCCAAGAGTGAACCCAACATGACGCAATCTGCTCCAGCCGCAATGGCTTTAGGGATATCACCTGTGTATCTAATTCCTCCATCTGCAATTACTGGAACACCTGTTCCTTTTATAGCTGCCGCTACTTCTAAAACAGCTGAAAATTGTGGAAACCCAACACCCGCAATAATCCGTGTGGTACAAATAGAACCTGGTCCAATACCCACTTTTACAGCATCAGCACCAGCTTCAACTAAATATTTAGCTGCTGCACCGGTAGCAATATTACCAACAATAACATCCAGTTCTGGAAATTTCGCTTTTATTTCCTTTAAAACAGTAACCACTCCTTTGGTATGGCCATGGGCGGTATCAATAACAACAGCATCAACGCCTGCATGCACTAAAGCTTCAGTTCGCACAAGCGCGTCCGGTGTCACCCCAATAGCGGCAGCAACACGTAAACGACCAAACTCGTCCTTATTAGCCATAGGTTTTTGGCTCAATTTTGTAATATCTCTAAAAGTTATTAATCCTGAAAGTTTATAATGGTCATCTACAATAAGTAATTTTTCAATTTTATGTTTTTGCAGAATGATTTCAGCATCTTTTAATGAGGTTCCAACAGCAGCTGTAACCAAATTTTTGCTGGTCATAACCTCAACAATAGGTCTGTTTTTATCATGTTCAAAGCGTAAATCACGGTTTGTTACAATTCCTTTTAATGTACCATGTTCATCCACAATGGGTATGCCACCAATGCCATGTTCGGCCATATTTAACTTGGCATCTTTTACTTTGGCAGTTAATGGCAAGGTAACCGGATCTATAATCATACCGCTTTCAGCACGTTTTACCTTTCTTACTTTTAAAGCCTGTGCTTCAATGCTCATATTTTTGTGCAATACACCAATACCACCTTCTTGCGCCATGGCAATAGCCATTTTGCTTTCAGTAACTGTATCCATAGCTGCCGAAATGATAGGCACATTTATGGTAATATTACGTGTGAATTTTGTTTGAATATTTACGTCGCGAGGAAGAACTTCTGAAAATGCTGGAACTAAAAGGACGTCGTCGTAGGTTAAACCTTCTCCTACTATTTTGTTGTGATGTGAAGTCATGGTGCAATTACGTTATAATTGCGTGCAAATGTACGGATTTTTTCATTTGAAAATTATAAAATGCGAATGAATAAAATAATTACTTATATTCTTTCTGGTATTGCCTACAACATGGCCTGATAAAAGCACAAGAAATCATCCTAGTTTTATATTTTGAAGCAGTTGCTTAAATTAAAAATCGTGCTATATAAACATTCATCTTTTTTTAACTTTTTGTTTTATAGCATGTTAAAAATATTATTTTTATTTATTCTAAATAAGCTTTGAGAATATGAAATTAGTTTTTAAATTTGCCGTCGAATTAATTATTATTTTTAATAAGTCTAAATAAATGAAAGTCAATTTAACCCTGTCAATGCTACTTGTTTTAAGCATATCGTATGCACAAGATCAAAAAAATGTAAAAAAAGAAAAAGATTCCGTTCAGTATTTAAACGAAGTCATAATCCAGACCAATGTGATTTTTGGGAGTAAATATGAAGCCCAAAATAGAACCGGCTCTTCTTACTACGTCTCCCCTAAAGAATTAAAAAAATTCAATTATACCGATATTAACCGTGTTTTAAAAACGGTTCCCGGGGTTAATATTTATGAAGAAGATGGCTTCGGTTTAAGGCCAAATATTAGTTTACGCGGCACCTCACCGGAACGAAGTTCAAAAATATCGATTATGGAAGATGGTGTCCTCATAGCTCCCGCACCTTATAGCGCACCTGCTGCTTACTATTTTCCAAGCATTGCCAGAATGGAAGCCATTGAAATTTTAAAGGGAAGCAGTCAAGTACAATACGGGCCATTTACTACCGGTGGCGCCATAAACATGGTTTCTAGCCAAATCCCCGAAACCCTTAGTGGTTCCATTTTGGCCAGTTATGGCAGTTTCAATAGCGGTCAATTGCGAGCCAAAATTGGCGACAACAAACCTACCTTTGGGTACATGGTAGAATACCTGAATTACAATTCGGATGGTTTCAAGAATTTGCCAAATGGCGCCAATACCGGTTTTGACAAAAACGATATGGTCGCCAAATTCAGGCTCAATAGTAAACCAGAAGCCGCTTTGCAACAAGCTTTAGAAGTAAAATTCCAATATTCTGATGAAGTGGCGAACGAAACCTATTTAGGTTTGACCGATACCGATTTCTCATTAAACCCTTTTAACCGGTATGCCAGTTCTCAAAAGGATAAAATGACCAATGACCATATTCAATTGCAACTCACCCACACACTCGATTTCAATCCTAATTTCAGAATAACCACCAATGCCTATTACAACGGTTTTTCCAGAAATTGGTATAAATTGAACGATGTCGTTTTTGAAGGTCAAAAAGTTGGCATATCCTCGATTGTGGAAGATCCGGAAAACTACCCAAGCTATTTTTCCATCGTCAACGGAAGTGTTGATGGTGGTGATAATGCCCTTTTGGTGAAAGCCAACAATAGAAAATACATTTCAAAAGGAGTCCAGACAAAATTTGATTACCATTTTAACACAGCTAATGTGTTTCACGATATCGAAATCGGCCTGCGTTACCACTATGATGAAGAAGACCGCTTTCAATGGGTTGATGGGTACAATATAACAAACGGCCAAATGGAACTAAGTTCAAAAGGTACTCCCGGAAGTGACGCCAACAGAATTAGCGACGCCAAAGCTTTTGCTGCATTTGCCCTATATAAATTCAAGTATGACAAGTTGACGTTAACCCCTGGCATTAGGTACGAAAACATAACCCTTGGCAGGACCAATTATGCCTCAACCGACTTTGAAAGAACCGGAATTAACTTATCCTATCGCGAAAATAAGGTAGATGTATTTATACCTGGAATTGGTGCCAACTATAAGTTCAATAAAAACATTTCTGCCTTTGGCGGTGTGCACAAAGGATTTTCGCCTCCAAGCAATCAAGTAGGGCAAAAACCAGAAGAAAGCATTAATTACGAACTTGGGTCTAGGTTCAGTGTTTTTGGAATACGCGGTGAGTTGGTTGGTTTTTTCAATGATTACAGCAATCTTTTGGGCAGCGATTTGGCGGCTTCCGGTGGAACGGGATCTTTAGAACAGTTCAATGCCGGTGAAGTAGAAGTCAAGGGAATAGAATTACTGCTCAATTACAATCTTTTACCTTCTAATGGGCCTTATGCGTTACCAATATCGTTTGGTTACACCTTTACGGACACCAAGTTTTTAAATAGCTTTGGAAGTGAAGATGCCATTTGGGGAGAAGTTCGGGCCGGTGATGAATTGCCCTATATTGCAAAACACCAATTCAACACCTCTATATCACTGGAACATGCCAAATTTGAATTGAATTTAAACGGACGCTTCAATGGTGCGTTCAGGACTATTGCCGGTAGCGGCAAAATTCCCGATGCCAATGGTGTTGACTCAAACTTCATTTTGGATTTCTCGGGAAAATACCACCTTAATAAAAACTTAAGCATAACCGGCAACGTTATAAATTTATTGGACAAAACTTATGCGGTTTCCCGAGTCCCATCTGGTTTAAGACCTGGACTTCCTTTTGGTGCTTATGCAGGATTGGAATTTAACTTTTAGACCCTTAACGTACCATCAAAAAAAGGTCTAAAAAGTGAATTTTAAAGTCATATTTAGTACTTCCACCTCGCTCAGCACAGGCTCTGTCGAAATATATCAACTTATTGATAATGATCAAAAGGTTTCGACAAGCTCAACCTGACAAATCAATAATAAAGACTTTTTAGACTTTTTTTAATGGTACACTTTAAATATTTTAGTAGCCTCATTATAAGCGCTCTCAAAACACAAAGCATCCAGGTTATTAAGTTTTTTTGAAGTAAAATATGACAATAACTTTTCGGTAGGCATATTACCTATTAGTTCATCCTTGGCCATAGGGCAACCACCAAATCCTTGTATAGCACCATCAAACCGGTTACAACCTGCTTTATAAGCGGCATCAATTTTTTCAAACCAAGTGGTTGGAGTGGTATGCAAATGAGCCCCAAACTCAATCTTGGGATATAAGGGAATTAAATTGGAAAACAAATAATTTATACTATCAGGATTGGAAGTACCAACGGTATCACTCAACGACAAAATTTTAATCCCCATGTTATATAAACGTTCAGTCCACTCCCCTACTATATCCATATTCCAAGGATCGCCATAAGGGTTACCAAACCCCATTGAAATGTAAACCACTACTTTTTTATTGGAGTTTTCTGCTATATTTAAAATACCTTCTAAAGTTAAAACAGATTGTGCAATGGTTTTATGCGTATTTCTCATTTGGAAATTTTCAGAAATTGAAAACGGATACCCTAAATAATCAATTTGATCATGTAATGCAGCGTCTTCTGCACCACGTTCATTGGCAACAATTGCCAGTAAGGTGCTTGTTGTATTGCTTAAATCAAGTTGAGCAAGAACTTCGGCCGTATCAGACATTTGTGGAATGGCTTTTGGTGACACAAAACTACCCACATCAATCGTGTCAAAACCTACCCTTAATAAAGATTGGATATACTGTACTTTTTTGGTTGTGGGAATAAAGTCTTTGATGCCTTGCATGGCATCCCTTGGGCATTCAATTATCTTAATTTTTCTTGACATTATTGAGTTTATACGGGTTGTTAAAAATACTATTATTGAAATAAAAAACATAAAATCTATCAACATATTAAATATTATGGTTTTAAGATTAATTCCAATCCGGCATTTAAGTCACTTAAAACGAATAAAATAGCCATTTAACGTTAAATTTATTGCATTTTTTCATTTGGGCCTACATTTGATTAAATGTTTCACCCCAATGAAAATATTTTATTTTAAGCTTAATGTTATTCTCTTCTCGATACTGGTATCGATGACTTCCCAGCTAACATCTCAAAACAATTTAGAACCTGTTTGCGGCACAGTAACTACACTCAATAAACTTGAGCAATACAACACCTTAAAACCGTTACTAAAAAAGCACGAGACTGAATTTATGACCATGAAATCGTCACAAAGTAAGTCATCTGCTCATACAATATATTCCATTCCTATTAAAGCCCATATTATAAGAACTTCTGGTGGAACTGATGGTTTAAATGATGGGGAACTTAAGGCTGCTATTGCTACTCTAAATAGCATATTTTCTGAATCTTCATTGGAATTTATTTTATATGGAGAGATTAATTACATTGATAATGACAACTTTTACCATTTTAAATCAAATGAAGAAAAAGCACTTGTTGAAACTAATAATCTTTCTGGATTAGTCAATATTTATTTTACTGATTATATTGAAAACACTTCAGATGAAAGTATTTGTGGTTATGCACATAATGAAGAAAATTATGACGTTATCATCATGAATAATAGCTGTGCTACCAATGGCACTTCTTTAGCACATGAACTAGGTCATTTTTTCTCATTAATTCATACACATGGCATATATAATGATCAATTAACAAAAGAATTCGTTAATGGTAAAAATTGTAATGAAGAAGGTGATCAAATTTGTGATACGCCGGCTGACCCCAAATTAACATCAAAAAACCAAAACAACTTTTGCAGATATGTAGGCGATGAAAAAGATTGCAACGGAGATACTTTTACACCAGATACTGGTAATATTATGTCTTACTCCATGAAGGGGTGCCGCTCATACTTTTCAAAGCAACAATTATCAAGAATGTATGCTTACTACTTATCTGTTAAAAACTATTTAAATATGGATACCACTTCTAATTTAAAGAATGTTGTTGGTAACGAAAAATCAGGCAAATTGAATATAAAAATATTTCCAAACCCAATTTCAGGCGATGTTTTATATATGCAACCTAACAGTTTTGAAGAGCCATTAAAATATGAAATCACAAATTTTATGGGTCAGGTTTATAAATCAGGAACCCTTACAAACCAACCCATTCAAGTTGATCAATTAGCTTCAGGAACCTATTTGGTTACAGTAAAAAACAAGAATTCAAAGGTTGTGAAAAAAATCATTAAATAAGTTTTAACTGCGTTCAATTAAAGCCTTATTAATTTTCTTAATTAGCTGAGGCCCGTCATAAATAAAACCCGTATAAACCTGAACCAAATCGGCACCGGCATCTAATTTTTCCAAAGCATCTTTTGCTGAATGAATGCCTCCTACTCCAATTATATGAAACGCTTTATGGCTTTTTTCTGAAAGGAATTTTATAACATGTGTGCTTTTATCTTTAATAGGCTGACCACTTAAACCGCCGTTCCCTATGGCTTCCAATTGTGTTTTTGAGGCTTTAAGTCCTGTTCTGTCAACAGAGGTATTACTGGCTATCACACCATCTAATTTAGTATTGATAACCAACTCAATGATCTCATGAAGCTGATTGTTGTTTAAATCTGGGGCAATCTTTAAAAGAATAGGCTTTTGTTTTGTAAACCTGGTATTTGCTTTTTGCACGGCACGGATCAGCTCTTCCAAATAATCCTTATCATTTAATTTAGCATGACTATCAACATTAGGACAACTCACATTTAAAACAAAATAATCAACATAAGGATGGAGTGCATTAAAACATTCTAAATAATCTTGCGTGTAATCTTCAGGTTTTGTATGTGTGTTTTTTCCAATATTTCCACCAATAATGACTTTGCCTTTATTCTTTTTAAGTTGGTTAACTGCTGCCTGAACCCCTTCATTATTAAAGCCCATTCTATTAATAATTCCTTGGTCAGCCTTTAATCTGAACAAACGCCTTTTAGGGTTACCAGGTTGTCCTTTCGGAGTCATGGTACCAATTTCAATAAACCCAAACCCAAAGTTAGCCAGTTCATTGTACAACACAGCATTTTTATCAAAACCAGCTGCCAAACCAACGGGGTTTTTGAACTTTAAACCAAATACGTCACGTTCCAATCTGGGATCTTCAACTACATAAAGATTCCTGATTATTGAAGAAACAAATGGTATTTTATTTAAAATTTTTATAACTGAAAAGGTAAAATGATGCACTTGTTCAGGATCAAACCAAAATAATATAGGACGGATAATTGATTTGTACATCAAATTTGTTTTGCTGTGCAAAAATACTATTCATTTCTCAAAAAATACCCATACCCATTTTAAAATTAGTAGTATTTTTGAAAGAATAAAATTTACATCATGCAACACATTATTGATAGATTTATTAGTTACATAACTATAGATACACAATCAGACCCAAATTCAGAGAGTACACCAAGCACAAAAAAGCAATGGGATTTAGCCAATAAACTTGCTGAAGAGTTAAAAACTATAGGAATGCAAGAGGTCACTATTGATAAAAACGCATACATTATGGCCACTTTACCAAGTAATGTAAACCATAGTGTACCAACTATTGGGTTTATCTCTCATTTTGATACCTCTCCAGATTTTACAGGTACTCACGTAAAACCAAGAATTGTTAAGAACTATGATGGAAAAGATATTGTTTTAAACAAAGAACAAAACATTATTTTATCACCAGATTATTTTGATGATTTACTGCTTTATAAAGGACAAACCTTAATTACAACCGACGGAACCACATTGCTTGGAGCTGATGATAAGGCCGGTATTTGCGAAATTGTTTCCGCTATGGAATATTTAATCCAACATCCGGAAATTAAACATGGTAAAATACGTGTTGGATTTACACCTGATGAGGAAATTGGACGCGGTGCTCATAAATTTGATGTTAAGAAATTTGGAGCCGATTGGGCATATACCATGGATGGTAGTCAAGTAGGTGAATTGGAATATGAAAATTTTAATGCCGCTGAAGCTGTCGTAAAAGTGAAGGGAAAAATAGTACATCCGGGTTTTGCCAAGGGCAAAATGGTTAATTCCATATACATTGCTCAAGAATTTATAAACTCATTACCCAGACTGGAAACTCCAGAGCATACGGAAGGTTATGAAGGCTTTTTCCATTTATCCTCTATAACAGGTGAAGTAGAAGAGACCGTTTTAAAATATATTATTAGGGACCATAATAAACGCCATTTTGAAGCACGTAAAGAAGTTATGAAAAAATTAACTACTGAATTAAACACGCAATATGGCAGGGTAGTTATTGAGATTTCAATAAAAGATCAGTATTTCAATATGAAAGAAAAGATAGAACCCGTCAAACATATTGTTGATATTGCTGAGAAAGCCATGAAACAACTAGGCATTAAACCATTAATAAAAGCCATTCGCGGCGGAACCGATGGTTCTCAATTAAGTTATATGGGATTACCTTGTCCAAATATTTTTGCCGGCGGGCATAATTTTCACGGCCGTTATGAATATGTGCCTGTAGAAAGTATGCTAAAAGCAACAGAAGTAATTTGTAAAATTGCAGAAATAACAGCACTTGAAAAGTAAGTTTTCTTGACGTTTTAAGAGAAATTATCTGACTTCATTTCGCTGCTGATATAAAACATTCTATATCATTATGCTTAGCAAATCCTAAAATCCATCTTTTATGAAAAAAAATAATTCTGTAGAAGAATATATTGAAAATTATCCTCATTTTAGTGAGGCATTAATCATTTTAAGAGACATTATTAATTCAACTGAATTAGAAGAAAGCATAAAATGGAATTCGCCTGTATATGCTTATAACGGGAAAAATGTTTTAGGCATGGGAGCTCATAAGAATCATTTTGGTATCTGGTTTTTTAACGGAGTTTTTTTAAAAGATACACATAAAGTTCTTTTACAAGCTCAAGAAAAAACCAAAGGTCTGCGGCAAATGCGGTTTGAGTCTGTTAATGATATCAATAAGAATATTGTATTGGCTTACGTTAAGGAAGCTATTGAAAACCAAAAGCTCGGTAAAGAAATTAAACCTGATAAAACCAAAACAGCACTTGTTGTTCCAGATGCTTTAAAACTTGAATTTAAAAACAACCCAAACTTAAAGGCCTGCTATAATTCGATTACACATTACAAACAAAAGGAATACTGTGAATATATCAGTGAAGCCAAACGAGAAGCAACAGTTGCGTCACGCTTAGAAAAAATTAAACCAATGATACTAAAAGGCATTGGACTCAATGATAAATACAAAAATTGCTAAATAAAAAAGCTTCCAATTCGGAAGCTTTTTTTTATAATCTAATCATGTATTATTTAGCTTGTTTTGGCTGGCGCATTTAAGCTGCTACTCAATTCCATTGAAATAGCTGAACGCTCAAACTTTACTTTACCGGACATGGTTTCAATAATGCAAGTTTTATCCTTTTCACCAATTTCTAATATTTTTCCGTGTAAGCCACTTTTGGTAATAATTTTATCACCTTTTTTTAATTCTGCTGCAAATTTCTTTTCTTTTTTTGCTCGTTTCATTTGTGGTGCAATCATAAAAAAATAAACGACTACAAACATTAAAATAAACGGTAAAAAACTTCCTATATCTCCCATTATAATTTTATTGTTCTTCTTATGAATTTGGTGCTGTCATTAATGGCGTGGAATTTTGTTCGGGTTTCACAAAAGCTGTAATTGTTACAACTTCCGAACCTTTTTCAGTATTAGCCGTAACCGTAATTGTCTTTGTAATCTTGTTTGTACCACTTCCATTGAATTTAACAGTAAACCGCCCTGATTCTCCTGGAGCCAACGGTGCTCTTGACCAATCTTTTGGAACCGTACAACCACAAGAGCTCTTAATATCGGTAATTACCAGAGGTGCATCTCCAACATTTTGATAGTTAAAAACGGTCTCTACTTGTGTTTTAGCCACAATTTCACCAAAATCATGTACTGTTTTGTCAAATTGAATGATTGGAAATTTAAATGCGTTTGCATCTCTTTCGGCAGCAATACCTACATTGTTTTCATTAATTTTTTTAGCAGCATTGTCTTTACAAGACGTAAAGGCTAATAAGCACAATGCCCCTAATCCTAAAATAACTTTTTTCATAATAATTGATTAATATATTTGGTTTGTAAAATTAACAATAATTTAATCTATTAAAAACATTTTATTATTTTCTTAACAGAAAGTCACATCAATCCACGGCCTATTTTACTGTGTTTCCCATCAATCTCATATTCTTTAACCAACTTATCTAAAATACCATTTATGAATATGCTGCTTTTTGGAGTTGAATATTCTTTCGCTATTTCCAAATATTCATTAATAGTTACTTTAACCGGTATGGATGGAAAATTATGAAGTTCACAAATAGCCATTTGCAACAAAACAAAATCTACATTTGCTATTCTATCTGAATCCCAATTTTGTGTTTTTTGTTCAATTTCATTGTTCAGAACCGTTTGATTGAGAACGGTTTTTTTAAACAAATCAATAGCAAATTGCTTATCCTCTTGGTCTTTATACAATTTTGGAATAAAATGAGTATCGGGGGAACTAACTTTTACTTTCCGTAATAACTTTAAAATAGTTGTATTTACAGTGGGTAAATCATCTAGCCATGTTAAGTTTTTATCTTCAATATATTCATAAAGTTTGTCGTTGGGTGCAATAACATCTTTAAAAATATCTACCAAAAACTCTTTATCTTCTTTAAAATCAGATACTCGGGTTTTCATATAATCTTTATATAGATCACTGGAAATAATAGCTTTGAATATAATTTCTACGTATTCGGTATCCAATTCCCAATTATTTACCTTATAAATTTCAAGTTGATTTTTTAAAGGAATGCTCTCTTGAAGCATCATTAAGAGCTGATTGTTAACAAACTTCTTATTAGGGTTTTTGTCCTCTTGAGTAGCAAGATGTGCTTTTTGCTTTTTTTGTAAATGATCTTCAGCTTTTTTTTGAACTTCAAGAAAAAGTGATATTAATAACAAATAAAGATTGTACATATTATCAATACTGAACAGCAAAAATTTTTGATTTTTGCTAAAATCATCACTTTCACTTCCTTTAAATGCATAAATGGTTTGCATCACTTTTACACGAATATGTCTTCTGTTTAGCATATTTACAAAGAACTTTATTTAAATTTACAGATAAAAGAATAGTTTCTTTTAAGTGGCAAAAATAAGATTATTTTAAAAACATCGTACTCTTATTTTGTTTTTATTAAATCAATTTTGGTTTAAGTTATATTTAACAAGGCTGCCAGTGGTTTCAAACATATTATTGTTTTTATTGCAGTATCTTTGCTTTTTTTAATCGAGAAATTTACAAATCTTAAAGACAATAATAACCTTGTAAATGAAAGAATTACAGCATTTAAACAAATATTTTTTAAAATATAAAACACATTTAATTGTTGGTATCATTATTACCATTATAGCACGGATTTTTTTGCTTTTTACACCTAGATATGTAAAAAAAATATTTACCGTTTTAGAAGCTTATAAAACTGGAACTGGCGAACGAACCATTCAATCTGAACTAACTGAGATCATTTTTTATATTATTGGAGCTGCCATTATTGCGGGCATTTTTAGTTTTTTAATGAGGCAAACCATTATTAATGTATCTCGTTATATTGAATACGATTTAAAAAATGAAGTGTATGCTCACTACCAAAAACTATCTTTAAATTTTTATAAAAAGAACAGAACCGGTGATTTAATGAACCGAATTAGTGAAGATGTAGGACGTGTTCGTATGTATGTTGGTCCAGCCATTATGTACAGTATAAATACCATTACTCTTTTTGTCATTGCTATCATATACATGTATAATGAAGCGCCAACTCTTACGCTTTATACCATTATACCATTACCTATCTTATCCATAGCCATATATAAATTAAGCAAAGAAATTCATAAACGCAGTACCATAGTTCAACAATATTTATCAAAATTATCGGCCTTTACCCAAGAATCATTTAGTGGGATTTCTGTCATTAAAGCTTATGGTATTGAAGCACAAACGTCATCAAATTTTGATACACTTTCAACAACAAGTAAACAAACGCAATTGAATCTTGTAAAAGTTCAGGCATTATTTTTTCCCATGATGATTTTGCTCATTGGCGTGAGTAATTTAATAGTCATTTATTTAGGAGGCATGCAATACATTGACGGAAAAATAGACAGTTTGGGGACTATTGCTGAATTTATTATATACGTGAACATGCTTACATGGCCCGTTGCAACCGTTGGTTGGGTAACCTCCATTGTGCAGCAAGCGGAAGCTTCACAAAAACGAATTAATGAATTTTTAAAAATAGAACCGGAAATTAAAAACACCGTTGAAGAACATACAGAAGTTAATGGAAATATAACTTTTAATAAGGTTTCTTTCACCTATGATGACACTAATATACATGCTTTAAAAGGTATAAGTTTTAGCGTAAAACATGGTGAAACCCTTGCTATATTAGGGAAAACCGGTTCAGGGAAATCAACCATATTAGATTTAATTGGAAGACTTTACGATATAGATTCAGGATCTATAAAAGTAAATTCCATTGAAATTAGCAAACATAATTTAACCGATTTAAGAAGTAGTATTGGTTATGTGCCTCAAGATGCTTTTTTGTTTTCTGATACCATTAAAAACAATATAAAATTTGGCAAAGAAGAAGCCACTGATGAAGAAGTTATTGAAGCCGCAAAACATGCTCAAGTTCATAAAAATATTTTAAAATTCAATAAGGGTTATGATACCATTTTAGGCGAACGGGGCATTACCCTTTCTGGTGGCCAAAAACAAAGAATTTCTATTGCCAGAGCACTAATTAAAGATCCTGAAATATTACTGCTTGATGATTGCCTTTCTGCAGTTGATACAGAAACCGAAGAAAAAATACTAATAAATTTAAATAAAGTTTCAAAAGGAAAAACCACCATCATTGTAGGTCACAGAGTGTCTTCAGCCAAAAATGCAGACAAAATTATTGTATTGGATCATGGTAAAATTGTTCAGGAAGGGACACATAATACCCTATTAAACCAAGATGGCTATTACAAACATCTTTACTTAAAGCAATTAAGTGAAAATTCTGTAAAAAATGATTAATGTTTGAAATTAAAAAACAATGAGCACTTTTTTGATAATACTATATCAAATGATTGAGGTTTTAAAAGAAACTTAATAAATTGTTGGTTAGTAACAGATTTTTTTAGATTTTTGATAAACATAATTATAACCCTATAAATTTTAATACAATTATGAATAGAAATGACATGGTGGAGAAAGAGGAAATTTTTTCAAAAGTATTAAGAGCCGGAAGACGTACCTATTTCTTTGATGTAAGATCTACAAAAGCAGATGATTACTACCTTACAATCACAGAAAGCAAAAAATTTACAAACGACGATGGTTCTTTTCACTATAAAAAACACAAAATTTACATTTACAAAGAAGATTTTACAGAATTTAAAGAAATTTTAGCTGAGATGACTGATTACATTATTGGTGAAAAAGGAGATGAAGTGATTAGTGAACGTCATCAAAAAGATTTCAAGAAGGAATATGATACTGTTTCGGAAGAGAAGGAAGTAGAAATCAAATCTACAGAAAGTTTTACTGATATTGAATTTGATGATATTTAATCATAAAATATTTTAATGATTTTTAAGACCGTTACTCAATTTGTAGCGGTTTTTTTGTTACCACTTCACAACAATTAGTGCTAATATAATTACAGCAAACATATAAAGAATTGCTGAAAATAATCCAAAATATGCCGTTAAAAATACGGTCATCAATAACAAATAGACGGGTACGAGGGTAATAGCAACAACAAACCTAAATGTTGACACGAATTCAACCTCTTTTATTTTTGGCCGAATAACTCTTTTCCAAATGATAAAAGGAAACCATAAATTCAAAAAAAGTAAACTTTTAAAAAATCCTTTTATTTGAGAAAATTTTTGCGTCTCCTGTACGTTACAATCTTGGAAATTATTTAAAATACACGTATTAACAGATTCTGGATTTAAAAAATCAACATGCAAGGTTTCCAGTTTATGTAGTAGCTCTTCATAATTGTTATTATCAATATGGGTGGTAAGTTTACAAATTGATTCATGCACAGTTTCTTTCAATTTTGATATCGCAACATTTTTTTCAAAAACTTGGTAATCCTTAGCATCTATTGGGGTTCCAACATACAAGCCAACTTCATCAACAAAACGTTCAGGGTTTTTATAATTAAAACCAACAGGTACTAACTGTAATTCCAAATTTGGATATGTCGCTAATGTATCAAATACTACTCTTGTAAAACCCTTACTTAATGGTCTCACCGTTCTGTTTAAATGATGATTGCCTTCCGGGAAAATGACTACCACCTCATTATTAAAAAGTAACTGAGAACAAGTCTTAAAAACAGCCTCGTTTTTTTTAATTGTGCGTATTCCATCCCGCATTCTATAAACAGGAAGCATTCTTAAAGAACTTAATATCCCCGCGAAAAATGTCGATTTAAAAGCAGAAGCTCGGGTTAAAAAATATGGAAAGCGCTTGCACTTAACGGCAATAATTAAGGCATCCAATAACGCATTTTGATGGTTTGAAAGAATTAAAACAGGGGTGTTTTTAGCAATATTTTCCAAGTTGAAGGCATTAATTTTTTTGTAATAAAAGAATAAACCCAAATTAATATACCCCCTCACAGTATGTAGCCATATTTTTTTTAACATGGCACAAGTTTCTTATTTGTTCCAGACCAATATAAAGCAAGCATTAATCCGGAAATAATATGCCAAATGCCCCAAAACGCAGCCATTATTGCCATTCCTCTTAAACCATTAAAAAATGTAAAAATCAATAGAAGCCCCAATCCTGAATTTTGAATTCCCGTTTCAATAGCCAACGTTTTTTGATTTTTAAATGATAACCCAAATATCCTCGCCACCAAGAACCCTAAAACCAATGCCATTATATTATGACTTATTCCTAACAATATAACATGGTGTACATAGTATTTAAAAACATCTAAATTATTGACAAAAGCTATTAAAACAATAGCAACAAACAGTACTATTGAAAATGGCTTGAGCATTTTTGACAGCTTAATGGCAAACGATTCATTTTTACTTCTTAAAAACATGCCCAAAACTAATGGGGTCCCTAATATTAATAAAACCAGTTTTACTAATTCAAATGGATTTACTTCCACATTTTTTAAAATCTCAGAAGAAGGCCCGTATAAATTACCATAAAACTCAAAATTAAATGGTGTCATAAACATGGCTAAAAAAGTGGCAAATGCCGTTAAACTTACTGATAATGCTGTGTTTCCTTTAGCCAAATGCGTCATGAAATTTTAAATATTTCCACCAGGGCAAGCGGCAACCATAATCATTCCCAATGCAATACTTGGCTGCGGATTTACTATCACAATCAATAGATAAGTAAAAAAAGGCAATAATATAAATTGTGATAAAAGACCTATTAAAATCAATTTTGGTTCTTTAAATAAACGCTTAAAATCATTTGTTGAAATTCCTAAAGACACACCAAACATAACTATAGCAAGTGCCACGTTTAGTACCCAAAGTGCGCTGGTATCAAAATGAATTTGAATACTATCTAATTCTTTCATAGATAGTTAAGATACTGTTGAACCATTTACTACCTTGTTTTCTGGGTTTAAAAGAATAACGTCCTTTCCATTGACAGCACCCAACACCAAGCATTCACTCATGAATTTACCAATTTGTTTCATTGGGAAATTAACAACTGCAACAATTTGTCTGTTTAATAAGGCTTCTTTGGAATACAGGGAAGTAATTTGTGCTGATGATTTTTTTATACCTAATTCGCCAAAATCTATAGTTAGTTGATAGGCCGAATTTCTTGCTTCAGGAAAATCATTAACTTCAATAATGGTTCCAACCCGTAAATCAACTTTTGTAAAATCTTCGAAAGTTATTATCTCACTCATTTTTTAAAAATACAAATATTCACGAACTTAGCACAAAACTTTTTATTTATGTCAAATACTTCGTCAAATATGTTGCCTTTAGGAACTAAAGCTCCAGAATTTTCACTTTTAGATACAGTTTCTGGGAACATATTAAATTTGAATAATTTAAAAGGAAATATAGGCACTGTCATTATGTTTATTTGTAATCATTGTCCTTTCGTTATGCATGTGAATTCTGAATTGGTGAAAATTGCTAATTTATATTCTGAAAAAGGGATTCATTTTATTGCCATTTCAAGTAATGATGCGATAAAATACCCTCAGGACGGACCTGACAATATGAAACATCATGCTAAAAATGAAAAGTACCCCTTTCCTTATTTATATGACGAAACCCAAGAAATTGCCAGAGCTTATAATGCAGCCTGTACGCCAGATTTTTATGTTTTTGATGCTGAATTAAAATTAAATTATAGAGGTCAATTAGACGACTCCAGACCTGGAAATGGAATAGAGGTTACCGGACATGATTTAAAACATGCTTTAGATTGTCTGTTAGAAAACAAAGAAAATTTAAACCCTCAAAAACCTAGTATTGGTTGTAATATTAAGTGGAAGTAAAAAACTAAAAAGTTAATTGGTAAAATCCAACATCTTGCCAATTTTCAAATTTAAAGCCAGCTTCCTTTAAATATGCCACTTGTTTGAATCCGAATTTTTCATGAAGTTTGACGCTTGCTTCATTGGGCAATGTTAAAACACCTAACACCATATGGAAATTATCTTGCTTTAGCAACTGCAATAATTCTTTATATAATTCAGTCCCAATCTGCTTTCCGTGTTGTCCCTGTTTAATATAAATGGTTGACTCAACGGTATGGTTATACGCTGGTTTAGGTCTGAACCTGCTTCCGTAAGCATATCCTAAAATTTCATTATGTTCTTCATAAACTATGAATGGGTAATCTAAGGAAATTATCTTAATTTTTTCTGTGAAACTTTTTAATGAAACTGCCTCAATGTCAAAAGTGATAACCGTATTAACAACGTAATAGTTATAAATATCTAAAATCTGTTGTGCATCGCTGATTTGAACGTTTCTTATCATAGAAATAAAATTAAAACCACTTATTTCGTTTTAACAAATTTTCAATATGCGCATAATGATGGTTACTATGCCACGCATAAATACCTATATTTTGTTTTAATAAAACTTCTTCATTTGTATCAGGATGTATAAACGCTTTATTAAGGTCTGCTTCAGATACGGTTTTCAACAAAAATACGAGTTTAAAATGTATGGCTTTTAAATGCTGAATTGACATATCAATGGGGCCTGTTTTTGAATCCGCTAATTCGCCCCACCGATCTTCATAATATGCTTTAATAACAGGATTATCCTCTGTTAATGCCCATTTAAATCTGGTATAACTGTGATGATGACTATCTGAAACATGGTGTATCACTTGCCGTACCGTCCAGCCATTTGGTCTGTAAACTGTATCTAGTTGTTCATCAGATAAGTCTTGAACCAAATTTTCCAAACGCTCTGGGAAGTGTTCCAAAATAGAAATCCAGCTTTCAATTTGTTCTCTGGAAATATTGCTTGGAATATCAAATTTACCAATTGGATATTTTAATTGATATATTTCTTCTTCTGTCATATAACAAATATAATATTAAGCCAATTGAAAAAAATGATTGTTTATTATTTTTTCACAAACTTGATTATTTCCTGAAAATTATCTGATTTTAGTTTAAAAAAAAGAGGTTGTCTAAAAAATATACTCACGGTCATTACGAGAAATTTTTATTTCGAAGTAATCTGTAAATCAACTACTTGTAATTTACAGATTGCTTCTCCCGATAGCTATCGGGACTCGCAATGACGGCTTTTTAGACAACCTCTTTTTTTTATTGAAAAGACATTCATTTAATGAACATCCATAAGTTCTACATCAAATATTAAAGTTGCATTGGGAGGAATAACACCGCCAGCACCATTACTACCATAACCTAAATGACTTGGAATAACAAAACGGGCTTTGTCACCTACTTTTAATAATAAGATGCCTTCATCCCACCCTGAAATAACTTGCCCTACGCCTACTTCAAAATCAATGGGTTCATTGCGTTTATAGCTTGAATCAAACACCGTTCCGTCAGCCAATTGCCCTTTATAATGAACAGATACCATTTTCCCTTTTTCAGCCTTTTTACCATCACCTTTTTGAATGATTTGGTAACGTAATCCACTTTTGGTTTCAGAAAAACCTTTTGCTAACTTATCTAACTCTGCTTGTGCAGCTTTTTTTGTTTCTTCTATTTTCTTTTCTCTGGCACCTTCAAAAGTTCTAAATGCTTCAACGGCATTAAACGCTTCAGCTTCCTTTCCTACTCTTATTATTTCAAGACTTACTAAACTATCATTTTGTACAATAGCATCAACAATATCTTGACCCTCAATAACTTTACCGAAAACAGTATGTTTATTATCTAACCATGGTGTTGCTATATGAGTGATAAAAAATTGGCTTCCGTTAGTTCCTGGTCCAGCATTGGCCATTGACAAAATACCTGGAGCATTATGTTTTAAATCTGGGTGAAATTCATCATCAAATTGATATCCGGGACCTCCTGAGCCTGTTCCTTTTGGGCATCCCCCTTGAATCATAAAATCTGGAATGACTCTATGAAATTTCAAACCATTATAATAAGGAGTCCCTTGAGGTTTTATTTCATTTTCCAAATTCCCCTCGGCTAAAGACACAAAATTGCCTACCGTTCCTGGCGTTTTTTTGTATTCCAAAGCAACAATAATTTCACCCTTAGTTGTGTTAAATTTTGCGTATAATCCGTCTTTCATTGTTCTATTATTTAATTGAAGCTGCAAAGATAAGGAATGATTTCAGATTAACGAATTGTGATTTTTAATTATGTAATGTTTACACCTCCCTAACCCTTCTCAAGGAGGGGATTTTGGTTATAATATTTCTGCTTTATGTTGAATGATTTGTGAACTTTCAACTTTGAAACTTTGTTGCCCTAAAATAAAAAAATAGTTTTTGGTCATAGTTACAAAATCCATAAATCGTAATTCGTTAATCTGAAATCATTCCAGGCTTTGCTACTTTGTTTCTTAGAAACTTTGCAACTATGTAACTTTAGTTAGCCACTTCACTAATAAATTTTATCCGATATAATCGAAGTTCTTCATCGTCATAATCTCCATCAAATTCTTTTATGGCAGCATCAATGTTATCTGTTTTTGATTCCATAAAATAATCGTGAATCTCTTCTTGCTGATCTTCATCTAAAACTTCATCAATCCAGTAATTTATATTCAATTTGGTTCCTGAATATACAATAGCTTCCATTTCTTTTATAAAATCATTCATGGACATCCCTTTGGACGATGCAATATCATCAAGTGGTAATTTCCTGTCAATATTTTGAATGATATATAATTTGATAGCTGAATTACTCCCAGTAGATTTTACAACTAAATCATCTGGACGAATAATATCATTTTCTTCAACATAATTTGATATTAATTCCACAAAATCCTTTCCGTACTTTTTAGCCTTTCCGTCACCAACACCATGCACATTAGCAAGTTCAGCCAGCGTGATAGGATATTTTAATGCCATATCTTCTAAAGATGGATCTTGAAAAATAACAAAAGGTGGAACGCCCATTTTTTTCGCATTTACCTTTCTTAGATCTTTTAGCATCCCCATAAGCACTTCATCAGCCGAAACAACTCCGCCTTTTATAGCTGTGATTATACTACCATCTTCTTGTGCCCCATCAAAAATATGATCTTCGGTCATCATAAAGGATATTGGTTTTTTTATAAATGCACGGCCAGAATCAGTCACTTTTATAACACCGTAAGTCTCTATATCCTTTTTTAGATATCCAGCAACTAAAACTTGCCTAAGTAACGCCATCCAATATTTATTGTCATGGTTTTTACCACGTCCAAAAAATGGGTGTTCATCTGTTTTATGAGATTTTATTAAGGCATTTTCTTTACCTGTAATGACATTCACCAAATCTTTTGACTTATATGTTTCGTTGGTTTCAACAATAGTTTCAATGAGCAATTTTGCATCATCCTGAGCTTCATGTTGTTTTTTAGGAAAACGTACATTATCATCCATATCACCACCTTCACCAGTGGCATTATCAAATTCTTCACCAAAATAATGCAAAATAAACCGCCTTCTGGAAATGGAAGTTTCGGCAAACGCCACTACTTCCTGTAGTAATGCCTGACCTATTTCTTGTTCGGCAACAGGTTTACCGGACATAAATTTTTCTAATTTCTCAATATCCTTATAAGCATAAAAGGCCAAACAAATTCCTTCACCACCATCACGTCCAGCTCTACCTGTTTCCTGATAATAACTTTCTATACTTTTAGGGATATCATGATGAATTACAAAACGCACATCAGGTTTATCTATTCCCATACCAAAAGCAATGGTAGCAACTACCACATCAACATCTTCCATTAGAAACTTATCCTGATGGCTGGTACGAGTCTTTGGATCTAAACCTGCATGATACGGAACCGCTTTAATACCATTTACCTGAAGTACTTGAGCCAATTCTTCTACACGTTTTCTGCTTAAGCAATACACAATACCAGATTTCCCAGAGTGCTGTTTTATAAAACGAATAATATCAGCATCTACATTTTTGGTTTTTGGTCTAACTTCATAATATAAATTTGGTCTATTAAATGAAGCCTTGAATGTATTTGCACCAGTTATCCCTAAGTTTTTAATTACATCTTCCTGAACTTTTGGTGTTGCTGTAGCCGTTAATCCTATAATTGGAATGTTATCTCCAATTCGAGAAATAATATTTTTTAAATTTCGGTATTCCGGTCTAAAATCATGCCCCCATTCACTTATACAATGGGCTTCATCAACAGCCATAAATGATATTTTCACGGATCGTAAAAACTCAACATTTTCCTCTTTGGTAAGAGATTCAGGAGCTACATACAATAATTTGGTAACCCCATTGACTATATCTTCTTTAACACGTTTAACTTCCGTTTTATTTAGGGAGGAATTTAGTACATGTGCAACACCTTCTTCATTTGAAATACCCCTAATGGCATCCACCTGATTTTTCATGAGCGCAATTAAAGGAGATACTATAATAGCCGTACCTTCCTGCATTAATGCCGGTAATTGATAACAAAGGGACTTTCCGCCGCCTGTTGGCATTATTACAAATGTATGTTTTCCTGATAATATACTTTCTACAACACCTTCTTGTAGCCCCATGAATTTATTAAATCCAAAATATTTTTTAAGTGCGGAATGCAAATCACTATTCACCATTAAAATGAATCTTATTAAAAATTAATTTATACAAATAAAAACACATTAAACATTTAAATACAATTAATTTATTTAGATGTGAATTTAGAGAACCCTCTTTTTTTTCGTTAGTTTTGTAACCGAAAATCAAATTAAAAATAAAACAAATTTTTAATTGATTAACACTAAAGATAGTAAAATCTTTAAAAGCATCAACTTAAAAAAATAATAAAATTTGAAGAGCAAAAATTCTATTATAAAAACAGCAAAACAAACTATTGAATTGCAAAGTCAGGCCATTTTACATTTGTCAGATTTAGTAAACAATGATTTTGCTGATGCTGTGAATCTGATACATCAATCAAAAGGTCGCGTTATTATTACAGGAATAGGAAAAAGTGCTATTATCGCCACAAAAATTGTAGCAACTCTAAATTCAACCGGAACCCCTGCTGTATTTATGCATGCCGCTGATGCCATTCATGGTGATTTAGGTTTGATTCTTGAAGACGATGTGGTCATTTTTATTTCAAAAAGTGGTAATACGCCAGAAATAAAAGTGCTAGTCCCATTTATTAAAAGCGCTAAAAACAAAATGATTGCCATTACAGGAAATAAAGACTCCTATTTAGGTAAAGCAGTCGATTATGTTTTAAACGCTTTTGTTGAAAAAGAAGCCTGTCCAAATAATTTAGCTCCTACCACAAGTACAACAGCGCAACTGGTTATTGGTGATGCCCTTGCAGTTTGTTTATTAGAGTTACGTGGCTTTTCAAGCAAAGACTTTGCAAAATATCATCCTGGAGGTGCTTTAGGAAAGAAATTATATTTAAGGGTTCAAGATTTATCATCTATCAATCAAAAACCACAAGTTTCATTGCATACTTCAATTAAGGATGTCATTGTTGAAATATCAGAAAAAATGCTTGGTGTAGCCGCTGTAGTCGAAAATAATAAAATCATTGGCATTATTACAGATGGTGATTTACGTAGAATGCTAAGTAAGATTGACAATATTGCTTCAGTCACCGCTAAAGATATCATGAGTATTAATCCAAAACGTGTTGAGGCAGATGCCATGGCTATTGATGCTATGGATATAATGGAGGCTCACGGTATTTCTCAACTGTTGGTAGAAGAAAACGGAAATTATGCTGGTGTGGTCCATTTACATGATTTAATAAAAGAAGGCATTATATAATGACAAAGAAAGCAGTAAACGAGATGTCTTTTTTAGACCATCTTGAGGAATTAAGGTGGCATTTAATTAAATCTGTATCCGCAATTATGATTGCGGCTACTGGAGCGTTTCTAGCTAAAAGTTTTATATTTGATTACCTAATTTTTGGCCCTGCAAAAGCAGATTTTGTGACGTATCAATTTTTATGTAAAATCTCAAAACATATAGGCATGGAGGAAAGTTTCTGTTTTACAGAACTTCCTTTTGAAATTCAAAGCAGAACCATGTCTGGGCAATTTTCTGCTCATATTTGGACCGCCATCACTGCAGGATTTATTATTGCCTTTCCCTATGTATTATACCAGTTATGGAAGTTTATAAGTCCCGGATTGCATGAAAATGAACGTAAACATTCCAGAGGTTTTATAATTGTGTCATCACTGTTGTTCTTTATTGGTGTTCTTTTTGGGTATTATATTATATGCCCCTTATCAATCAATTTTCTTGGGTCATATCAAGTGAGCAGCTTAGTTCATAATGATTTTGATTTGGATGATTATATTAATTTAATAAGAGTTTCAATCTTAGCGTCAGGTCTCGTTTTTGAATTACCTATAATCATCTATTTTTTAACAAAAATCGGATTAGTTACCCCACAATTCTTAAAAAAATACAAAAAATATGCTTTAATCATCGTATTAATTGTATCGGCAATTATTACACCACCAGACATAACAAGTCAAGTTATTGTTGCCATTCCAATTCTTATATTATATGAAGTAAGCATCTTTATTTCTCGAATAGTTATAAGAAATCAAAAACGAACAGAAAAAAAACATGTCTGATATAGTTAATGAATTTAATGATTATCGTTCAAGAATGAATGATAAAATACTTTCTGATAATAACAAAGTCATAAAGCGTATTTTTAATTTAGATACCAATGCCTATTCCGAAGGTGTTTTGGACGTAAAAACGAAAGAGTTATTAGGTTTAGTAGCATCGGCTGTATTACGCTGTGATGATTGTATAAAATATCATCTGGAAACAAGCTATAAATTAGGTTTAACTAAAGACCAGGTTGTTGAAGCCTTAAGTATTGCCACTTTAGTTGGTGGTACCATTGTTATTCCGCATTTGCGTAAAGCCTATGAGTTTTGGGACGCCTTGGAACAACAATAATAACCAACATAATATCATTGCTGCTATAATAGTCTATGTGATTTTACTATTTTTAGCGTTCATAATATAACATATGATTTTAAGAGCTGAAAATTTAATGAAGTCCTATAGCGGACGAAAAGTTGTAAAAAATGTTTCTCTTGAAGTAAATCAGGGAGAAATTGTTGGTTTATTAGGACCAAATGGTGCCGGAAAGACAACTTGTTTTTATATGATTGTTGGATTAATTAAGCCCAATGGTGGCAATATTTTTCTTGATAACGCTGAAATAACTAAATACCCCATGTATAAAAGAGCACAACATGGTATTGGATATTTAGCTCAGGAAGCCTCCGTTTTTAGAAAATTAAGTATAGAAGACAACATTTTAAGTGTTTTACAACTTACTAAACTTAGCAAGACAGAACAACATGATAAAATGGAATCTCTTATTGAAGAATTTGGTTTAGGACATATTAGAAAAAGCCGTGGCGATTTATTATCTGGTGGTGAACGCCGTCGAACAGAAATTGCCCGGGCTCTGGCAACTGACCCTAGTTTTATTCTGTTGGATGAACCTTTTGCCGGTGTTGATCCTGTTGCTGTTGAAGACATTCAACGTATTGTGGCCCAATTAACTAAAAAAAACATCGGTATTTTAATTACCGACCATAATGTGCAGGAAACGCTTGCCATTACAGACCGAACCTATTTAATGTTTGAAGGAAGCATATTAAAGGCAGGGGTTCCCGAAGAACTTGCAAATGACAGTATGGTGAGAAAAGTGTATTTAGGTCAGAATTTTGAATTGCGCAAAAAGAAGATTCGGGATTAGGTTGTTTTGTCATTCCTGCGAAGGCAGGAATCCACTTGCTTAAAAAAAATACTCATGTATAAAACCATTCATCAATATTATCTTTACATCATTACCAACAAAACGAATGGCACATTATATATTGGCGTTACAAACAATTTAGAACGACGGATATTTGAACATAAAAACAAACTAATAGAAGGCTTTACTAAAAAATATGGTTTAGATAAGTTGATTTATTTTGAAACTTATCAGTATGTAAATGATGCCATTAAAAGAGAAAAGAACATGAAGAAATGGAAACGCCAATGGAAAATAGACTTAATTGAAAAAGCAAACCCAAATTGGAAAGATTTGTCAAAAGATTGGATTTTTTTAATTAATTAATTAATTAATTAATGGATTCCTGCCTTCGCAGGAATGACAAAAAAGAGAATTTTGAGCTGCGTAAAAAGAAGATTAGAGATTAATTAAGATTTAATCGTCTTATAAATCTTCTTAAAAAGCAAAACAATAAAAAAGGCTATAAAACCTATTAAAACACCCATGATGGCATCTTTAATAATAGCAGGTATTTCTTCTAAAACTTCTAAAACATGATGTAAAAAGGCTATGTTATGGGTAAATATGCCTCCTGCAACCAAAATAAGTGCAATGGTACCTATTACAGATAAGCTTTTAATGACTATTGGAAGCGCCTGAATCAATAAATTACCAAAAAATAAGGAAATTCCTTTTTCGTTTTTACTTCTTTTAACAAGATTGTACCCTAAGTCATCCATTCTTACAATAAGTGCTACCATACCGTAAACCCCAATAGTAGCTAAAATGGCCACAATGGAAACAACCAATATTTGAAATGCCAAAGGTTTGCCTATAACGGTCCCTAAAGCAATTATGACAATTTCAATGGATAAGATAAAATCGGTAAAAACAGCCGATTTGATTTTTGATTTTTCAACATTTAACAGCTCGTTTTCTGTAAAATGCTCTGTTTTAACCTCCCGTTGTTCATGTTTGTGAGGTAAAATAAACTCCACTATTTTTTCAACACCTTCATACGCCAAATAAATACCTCCTAATACTAAAATTAAAGTAACCACCCACGGAAAGAAAGCACTAAGCAAAAATGCCAAGGGTAAAATAATTATTTTATTTAAAAATGATCCTTTGGTTATAGCCCATAAAACCGGCAATTCTCTTGATGACACAAAACCCGTCGCCTTTTCAGCATTAACGGCCAAATCATCCCCTAAAATACCCGCTGTTTTTTTGGTCGTGATTTTACTCATTACCACCACGTCATCCATCAATGTAGCAATGTCATCCAATAATGCAAAAAAGCCTGATGCCATTTTTTTGCTTTAGTTTGATTTATAGTTTTTTGCTGCCAGACTATCTAAAAGCGACATCGCTAAATACAGTAGAATAATTATTGGAATGGCGGCAAATTGCAACAATATTAATAAAACAATACATAGCATGATAAAAACATATCTGGACGCATTTTCCTTAAAACCCCATTCTTTAATTTTTAACGCAAACAATTTAATATTTGAATTCAACAGATAACAACTCAATAAAGTCAAAATAATTAAAACCCATTTGTTAAGAATCATAGCATTCATTAAATCACTGTTTTGAAATTCTATAATTAATGGCAACGATATGATCAATAAGGTGTTTGCTGGTGTTGGTAAGCCTTTAAAATAACTTTGCTGATCTTCATCTATATTAAACTTTGCCAATCTATAAGCGGAAGCTAAGGTAATAAACAATCCCAAAAAAGGAATTATTGAAAATGTTATTCCTTGAAAATGTATCACAGAATTCCAGTCATTACTCAACGTTGATATTTCAGGTTTATCAATGGCCAATGACAATAATTTAAACATAATAATTCCTGGTACTACACCACTTGTTACCATATCTGCTAAAGAATCCAATTGAACACCTAACGCCCCTTGAACATTAAATTTCCTGGCAAAAAACCCATCAAAAAAATCAAAAAATATACCTAGAAACACAAAAATAGAAGCGGCAACAAAATTGTTGTTTACAGCAAAAATAACCGCAATGCAACCACAAAATAAATTTAAAAGCGTTAAGGCATTAGGAATATATTTCTTCATATCTTGAGATTTGTTTTTTGTAAAAATAACAAACAATTTTGGCTTTAAACAAGTATCAAACAATATCTGTTAGTATTTCAAGTTTATACCTTATAAATTATGTGCATATTTGTAAAAAAATTACAATTGGATAGGTACTTAATCACTTTATTTTTCATTGTAACATTAACGGTATTTGGTCAAACAACCAGAAAATACTCCAACGAGTTCATGAATATTGGGGTTGATGCGGCTGCTTTGGGTATGAGTAACGCCATAACAGCACAATCTTCTGATGTAAATGCAGGATATTGGAATCCTGCCGGATTAATTCATATAGAAGACAACCAGTTAGCATTAATGCATTCAAGTTATTTTGCCAATATTGCAAATTATGATTACGTTGCTTTTGCAAAACCTTTGGATAATCAAAGTGCCATAGGCATCTCATTAATTCGTTTTGGAGTTGATAACATATTGAATACTACACAGTTAATTGATGCTCAAGGCAATATTAATTATGATAGAATTAGTTTATTTTCGACCGCTGATTATGGCTTAACATTTTCATACGCCAGAAAATTACCGGTTGAGGGTCTTAATTATGGAGTAAATGCTAAAGTTATCAGACGTGTTATTGGTGATTTTGCATCCTCTTGGGGTTTTGGTTTTGATGTTGGAGTCCAATTTGAAAGTAATAATAACTGGAAATTTGGTGTTATGGCACGAGATATTACAACTACATTTAATGCTTGGAGTATTAATAAAGAAGCCTTTGCTACCATTCAAAATGCAGTAGCAGGTCAAAATCAAGAATTACCAGAAACTTCAGAGATTACTATTCCAAAACTTCAAATTGGGATTTCAAAAATAATGACTTTTCATTATGACTATACCTTTTTAGCAGCAGTTAATTTAAATGTGCGTTTTGAGGAAAATAATGATGTGATTTCATCCTCTTTTGCAAGTGTTAATCCGGCTTTAGGATTTGAATTTGGTTATGTTGATATGATTTATTTAAGAACCGGGGTTGGAAATTTTCAAAATGAATTACAACTTGATAATTCAGAACAACTAAGTTTTCAACCAAGCTTTGGTGTTGGTTTTAAATATAATGGTATTCAAATAGATTACGCCTTTACAGATATTGGTGACCAAAGTGTTGCGTTGTATTCCAATGTGTTTTCTTTAAAACTTGATTTTAGTATCTTTAGATAATATATCTCTTAATTTATGCTCAAAAAACCACTCATCCTCCTATTTCTTTTAGTTTTTACTGTTTCATTTGCACAGCCTTATAAACTATCACCAGATACACAAATAAGTGTTATAACGGTGGCGCCAGGGAGTTCATTAAATGATGCCTTTGGACATAATGCCATTAGAATAAAGGATCCTGTAAATAATTTAAACGTGTCTTATGATTATGGTCGATTTGATTTTGAAGCTCCAAATTTCTATTTAAATTTTGCACGTGGAAAATTAAATTATTCTATTGGAGCCTCAAACTATAATGATTTTTTAAAATTTTATAAATGGCAAAACAGAACGGTTGAAGAACAAGTGTTAAATTTGGCTCAAACCCAAAAACAAAAGGTTTATAATTATTTAATAAACAACTACAGGCCAGAAAACAGAACGTATCTATACGATTTCTTTTTTGATAATTGTGCCACTAAAATAAAGGATGTAATTAATAGTGCTGCAGATTATGGTATTGTATTTAATATTCCCAAAGACTTTAAACAAGAAACTTTTAGAGCCTTAATTCAAAATAATCTGAATAAAAATTCTTGGGGCAGTTTAGGAATTGACCTAGCACTAGGTGCCGTTATTGACAAAAAAGCAACCCCTGAAGAGCATATGTTTTTGCCAGCATACATTCATGAATTCTTTGAAAGTGCCACAATAAATGGAACCAATAAACCTTTGGTAAAAGACAGCAGAACCGTTTATAAACAAAAAGAAACTCCAAATGAGAATAACTTTTTTTCCAGTCCTTTATTTATTTTTGGAATCATTGGATTCTTTATCCTTTTTATAACCTACAAAGATTATATGAAAAGCAGGCGAACAAAATGGATAGATGTTGTTTTATTTGGTTTCACCGGAATTATTGGCATACTCATTTTACTGCTTTGGTTTGCCACAGACCATAAGGCAACGCACCAAAACTATAATTTGCTATGGGCTTTTGCCATAAATATTTTAGTTATAAGGCAGCTTTTAAAAGAAACCATAAAACCTTGGTTTGTTAAATATTTGAAATTTTTAGTGATTATGCTTTGTTTGTTAACCTTACATTGGATTATTGGTGTTCAGGTTTTTGCTATTGGATTAATCCCTTTATTAATAGCACTCTTTATCAGATATGTATATTTGATTAGGTTTTATAGTTCAAAAACCAAACATTACAACTGAGTACTGCCACTGCAAACTGAACGCTGAATTATTGCCCTCTGAAGAAAAACATAGTCGTTAAGGTTTTTATAAGAATATTAATATCCAAGAAAAAACCTCTATGCTTAATATAATACAAATCATATTGTAATTTAAGCAAACTATCATCAACTGTTGAACCATAACGTGTTTTAACTTGAGCCCAACCCGTAAGTCCTGGTTTTATGATATGCCTGGTTTCGTAAAATGGTAAAATTTCTGATAATTCTTTAACAAAAAAGGGGCGCTCTGGTCTTGGTCCTATCAAACTCATATCTCCTTTTAAAATATTAATAAATTGAGGTATTTCATCTATTCTGGAATGCCTCAAAAATTTTCCAAAAGCAGTAATCCGGATATCATTTTTTATTGCCCAAACTGCACCACTTTTTTCAGCATTTTCAACCATCGTCCTGTATTTAAGCATTTTAAATGTTTTTCCATTTTTTCCAACACGATCTTGAATATAAAAAAGGGAGCCTTTATTTCCAATGAAATTTCCCAAAACAATGAAAGGCAAAAAAAGCAAACCCATCAAGACGCCAATAACAGCAATAACAATATCAACTAAACGATAGAAAAATAAATACATTTTATTCTGATTGTTCCTACTGAATGGGAAATATTTATAAAAATCCTTCCCAACAAATTGTACAGGAATCCTTTGAGTCATATCTTCATAAACTTGAGTGTATTCTTTAATTGAAAAACCCGACTCCAAAAGCCTTATTAAATCCAAATATATCTCAGGTGTAATGGCTTCTGAATTATAACTTGCGACAACAATTTCAGAAATGTTTTTTTCTGTAATAATTTTATGAATATCTTTTGGATTGTACTCATGTATCCCATGAATTTTAATTTTTCGTGATTGGTCTGCTTCACAATTGATAAACCCAACAATTTTATAATTAGGATCTGAATCTTTAAAAGCTTTAATTATAGCTTCAATATTGGTTGTTTCGCCTACAATTAAAACGTTTTTATAAAACCTTGGTGATGCTATAAATGATATATAAGCAAAACGCCATATAAACAGTGCAAAAAGAATGGCAAAATAAAAGTAGAGTATTTGTAACCGGTTCTCTGGTAAAACGGGTGTAAAAAATGGTGTAAGAAAATAAAATAGAACCGTAACGGAAACGGTCAAGACAATATTTTGAATTACCTTTTCTATTTTGCTTGATTTCTGCAAATCATACAATTCAAAAATGGTTCCAAATATTGATAAGTATATTATTAAAACAACAACCCAAGACCAATTTAATTTAGTAATGGTAAAGTAATCAAAATCAAAAATATTGCTTAATGCATATAAAAATGAAAGTGCAAATAATATATCAAAAATACGCAGCAAGACCTTTCGTTCCGAAATATTGAAATGAATACTTTTATTGGACATTATAAAATGAGTGTTTGAGAGACTATAAAGATAATAAGTTAATTTTTATAGCGGCTATAATTATTCTAATAATGCCATCCATTGATATTTAATCACTTCCCAATCATAAGATTCCATTTTTTTTCGGGCATTAATTGATAATTGTACAGCCTCTTCAGGTTTTGTCATAATGCTCTTAATGGCTTTTACAAATGCATCAACTTGGTTTGGTTCCACTAAAATACCGTCTTGTTTATTATGAATTAAAAAAGGCATGCCACCAATATTTGTCGAAATTACAGGCAAGCCTAGTGCCATGGCTTCCATAACACTTACAGGCATGTTATCAAAATTAGTGGTATTAATGAAAACATTATAATCTGTTGATAATTGGATCCATTCTATCTTTGATAATTTACCCGTAAATATAACATCAAGGTTTAAAGATTTTGCAAAGTTTTTGGCTTTGATTAAAGAACCATCCTTTTCAGGTCCTACCATACAAAGTGATGCGTTTAATCCGTCAACCTTAAGGGATTTTAAAATTTTTATTGCCAGTAACGGATTATATATTTTTGAAAAGGAACGCACCCATAGCATTTTAATAGTTTCAAATGACTTTGAATTGAAGGGGTATTGATTGATTTGAATTGAATTTGGAATAAAAACAACATTAGAATAGCCTTTTTTCTCAAATTCCTGTTTTATATACACAGAAGGTGCTACATTTTTATATGCATTGTTGAAAAGAAGCTTACTTAATATTGGGGTATTTTGCAATCTTTCTGGCAAATTGCCACCATGTAAAATAGGGATGTATTTTAATTTTAAAACCCTGCATAATTGACTAACAATAAAAGCATAATAGAAATTTAATGTGCTATAGGTATCAATTAATACAACATTTGTTTTTTTTTGTAGCTTAAATACAGTCCACAACATATCTAACAAACGAATAACCTTATTTGTTTTTTCAGAAGCATAAACCACGTTAAAACCATCCTTTTCCAGCAATTCACCAAGAATATGTATGGTAGTAACTGTTCCTTGATTATGATTTAATTTGTTCCCGATGTAAAGTAGGTTATTCATTGGCGCATTTCCATTGTTTAGTAATTTTAGGTTGTGATGTGTTCTCTTACCATATTACTAGCATTTTTGTCTTTAGTCTTTTTACTTTCATACGTAATATTTAATAAGCAGAGTCCATAAATAAAGGCTGGTGCTGCAATTCGCATAGCCGAATGATTAATGGTTAACAACCAAAAGATATAAAAAGAATAAAAAAATAAATTTGATTTATTCTTAAGTCGAAAAACCAAAGGCGTAATAAGTAAAATCAAAAAAGCGAAAACACCTAATAGGCCATGCTCTGCTACAATTCTGCTCATTTCATTATGCGAAGCAGCTTCAATACCGGTTTCGTTTAATCGCTCTTCTTTCACTTTACCAACACCAATTCCTAAAAAAGGATTATTAATATATTCATTAAACTCAAAAGCAACTAAATCGGTTCGTCCAGTAGTAACATCTTCTTTAACACGTCCTGCAGCATCCTGATTGGCGTACCGTTTATCAATAAATCCACTTGTTTGAATAGAACTGATCACCCAAATAAAAATTGCCATGATTACAAAAACAAGGAATGAAAATTTTATCCTAAACTTAGTTTTAATATTAACTTTTACATAATATAATCCAATAAAAAACAGTATCATAATTATAGCGGTAACTACGCCACCTCTACTAAAAGTTACAATGGCCCTAAACCCCAACAACCCCAATAAAATCAAATCAACTAACCTGTGAATAAATATTTCTTTTGATAAAAAAAATCGAGTCGTTAACACAAACATTCCAATTCCTAAAACCGTAGCAACTTGATTGGGGCCAAAACCACCGGAAGCCATAAAATTAGATTCAGTTCCTGTAACTACAGATTGCAGATCTGGTGCATATAAAAACAAATACATTGTCATACTTATTAGTGGCAATAAAAAAGCAACTAAAACAATTTTAATTTGATTGAACGTTATGGATCTTTTATAGCAAAAAACAGCCGTGATTCCCAAGGTAATTGGGCCACTCAAATTAAAGGCAATGGCCCTCCTTAAGTCGGTTTCAAACCCCATTCCGGTTATTGCGACAAATATGCCCGGTATGAGTAATAAAAGGTATAAAACATAAATTAATGCCTGATTTTTAAAGCTATTACTAAACAAACCGATAAGGATAAAGAAGATTATCAAATATTTAGAAGCTTCATAAAAAAAAGTTCCGTCATTCATTCTTAAGAAGACTTCTATACCCACAATATAGGCACTGGCTAACAATACGTAAAATGTTTTTTTCTGTTTGGATACCATTAATATTTTATAACTAAAAAAAATGGCAACACCTATAAAATATACGGTGGCCAATGGTCTATATACAAAAACACCAATAGCTAAAAAGATATGAAAAACAATGAGTTTATAATATAAAGACAACTTCATATAGCATGTTGTTTGTAGATTTTTACTAGAGCATCTATGGTACTGGATTCAGAAAAAGAGGACAAAATTTTTAAATGCAAATTCTTTGAGGTTTCTAGTCTCAAATTAACATCATTCATATATAATAATAAGGCATCGACTAAAACCTTTTCGTTTTCGGGCTCAATTAATAACCCTTCTTTTTTATTCGAAATAACTAAATTACAATCCCCTACGTTAGTAGCAATGACAGGCAAACCAGCTAAACCATATTCTAACAATGCTAAAGGTAAGCCTTCAGATTTTGAAGACAAAACACTCACAGTACTTTGACTTAAAATATAATTGGTATCTGCACAACTTCCGTAAATAAAGACTTGCTTTTCTAACTTATGTTCTGCAATAAAATTTATTATTGAATTATAATAATCATCGTTATATAATTGCCCTACCAAATGCAAACTCCAATCAAAATGCGTCTTTTGAACTTCATTAAATGCTTTTAGCAAAGTAATATGGTCTTTTTGAGGTCGTAAATTTGCTAAACATATGATACGCTTGTTATTTTCTCCTTTTAATTTTGTAACGGGTTTTGAATTATTTACAACTGCAAAATTTGGCAAATAACTAACAGATTTAATATGAAGTACATCTGTAGACCAATTTTCCAGTTTAGAATTCACAGTAATCACATGATTAAATAATTTTGAACACCATTTTAAAACTAATTTCGGGCGTTCATTTAAAAACTCACTTTTTCCATAGTGGTCATGCCAAATTAATATGAGTTTAGGGTTTAATATTTTGATAATCGACCCTAAAAAAAACGAGGTTGAATGTGCGTGAATAATTTGTATGTCTTGCTTTTTCACATACTTATTTAGCTTTCTAATTGCATTAAAATCTAAAGACGTTTTTTTATTCAAAAAAAGATATTGAACGTTTTTTGACAGACTCTCTTTGAGTAATCCTTCTTCTCTGGTCGCACACAAATAAGATGCTTCAATGCGTGATGTTAAAGAATTGGCATAATTAACCGCTACACGTTCTGCACCACCAGCATTTAAAGAATCTATGAGCTGTAAAACTTTCATGAATGTTTTAATAGTTTAAGGATTTCAGTTCCAAACACCTCTAAAGTATAGTTTTGCGACCAATTGGCAGCTTTTTCAGACATAGATTCTAAATTATCTACATTTTTTAAAGTATTTTCAATGATGACGACATCTTTAATCAAATTAGCTTCAATTAAAATACCTCTATTACCATTATCCAACATAAATGGTACACAAGAAATAGATGTGGCTATTGGAATGACACCAAAAAACATAGGTTCTGCAATAGCTTTTGGCCAACCTTCAGATTTTGATGGCAATATTGAAAAATGAGCCGTTTTTAAGGTCTCTTTTACAATTTCCTTTGGTTGATTTCCATGTAATGTAACTATTTTTTCGAGTTTATTATCTGCAATATATTGTTGTAAGACTTCTTTCAAAACGCCATCTCCATAAACCTCTAAATACACAGAAATGCCCTCCTTGTGTAAGGCTTCAATAATTTGAATTGCTAATAACGGTCGTTTCCCTTCAACCAAACCCCCTATAAAAATGAATTTTAAATCACCAGAATAGTCTCTAATAAATGGGTTTATTATTTCTGATTTTCTATAAGTTGCTGTAAAAAATGGTTTAATATTTTTGGTTTGGTTCTTCCATTTACCATAGACTAAAACCTGCATGTTTTTAGTTAAGAATGTATTACTCAAAATCCATTTTTGAAATTTGTAACTCCAGGGTTGTTTTGCTGTTGGATCCCAATTACCCGCGTATTTAGCCGTTTTCATTTTCTTTGGAAAAAAAACCTGAACCATACATCCTAACAAACCTATATTTCCTGGACAACGTAAATGAATATGATCTGCTTTTCTACAAGCTTTGAAAATTCTGAAAAAAATTATTGGAAATTTTAATAATGATACTATGGCTTTAATAATTGATGTAAATTGAATAGATGGAATCTGTGTAAATTTGATAGTTCTATGCTGATAAGCACCATCAATTGCAGTAGAGCTACTGTTATTTATTGGTGCTACTACTTCAACCTCATCTACATGTTTTAACCATAAATTCATCTCATTAACATACGGAGCATAAGCAAACCATTCTTTGTTTTGCCGCTTATGTAACACATGTGTAATAATTAAAAAATTCATGAAATTGATTTATAAAACTCAATGTTTTTTTTCACAATAATGTCTGTGTTAAAAGTTTGAATAACAAAATCTCTGGCTTGTTCTTCTATTTTAAGACATTTTTCCGGGTTTTCTATGCACCATAAAATTTTTTCAGCAATATCATTACTATCATAAGGATTGCATAACAATCCTGTTTTTTTATGCTCTATAGTTTCTGGTCCAGGACCAAGTTTAGAAAAAACAACCACTTTTTTCATCGCCATAGCCTCAGGAGCCACTAATCCTTGTGTTTCCATTAATGATGGGAATACACATATTTTAGCAGAAGCATATTCAATAGAAAGTTCATTATAAGAAACTACTCCTTTAAATATAATATTATGAGAAAATTCACCGAGAACTGGAATTACTTTTTCCTTTAAATATTGAATATAAGATGCACCATCTTTAAAAAACCAATCTCTTCCATATATCGCAAGTTTTAAATTTGGATATATAGCATTCACTTTCTTCATTGCAGATATTAATTGCTTAACTCCTTTTTTTTCGCATACGGTTCCAGCAAACAAAATAGTATCTTCATTAATTATGATTTCTGGTCGAGGTTTAAAAACTTCTAGATTTATTGGACATCTGATAATACTTATACTCTTTTTATTATAATTCAAATACTTTGAAGTATGCTCTTTCACATAGTTTGACACCGCTATAAATGCGTCAGCTTTTTTAAAAGATCTTTTTTCTTGAAATCCTTTCCACCAATCAATTTTTCTTTCTTCAACTTCTGAAAAAAAATGATGGCCTCCATGAAGTCTAATTATATATTTTATAGATTCTATCTTATTTAGAAAAGCTAAACCAAGCTCAGGAGTTTCTACAATATTTATTGGTGACGCTTTATGTATTTTTAATATTTGCCTGTTGATAGACCTGTAATTTAGAAACCAAGTAATACCCTTAACTTTCCTCAGCTTTAGTCTATAAATATGAACACCTTCATCAAGTTCTTCTTCATTCTTATTAGCGTATACATTTATCCCAATAACACTTACTTTTATGCCTTCACTAACATAAGCCTTCCCTATAGTTTGAATAAAAGTTCCAATTCCGCCATGGGGAAATCCTTCTTTTGGATATTCATGAGTAATAAAACAAATATGCATAATTTAATTGACTAAGTTATTTGTAATAGTTTGAGCACTATTAATATTAGGTTGATTAATAATTTTCAACCAATCTTTACCTAATGATTTATTATGGAATAAAGCTTGGTCTATAACCTGAATAAAATCATCTTTTGAATTAATCCAATATACAACATCTTTATTGGGCATACTTTTAAAATGTTGGTAATTATAAATGGTTTTAACCGACCAATTTTCATCAATTACCGCATCATAATTTATATATGCTGCGGGATTATTGAAAATGGCAAAATCATGAGCCATAGTTGAGCCAATATTAATAACAAGATTACTGTGCTTACATATGTTTGCTAATAATTTAACATCCTCATAATAAGGAAATAATTGTGTCCACTCTTTTTGTGTATTGCTCCATTTTGGTTCAATTGGTATTAAAAAATCACTATACTTTTTAATTATTGATTTGTATCTCCCTGACAAATCAACTGGAGTTCTTCTAAAAAGAATTTGCACTTTATTCTTATATCTGCTATTAGCAATGGCTTGAGCTAAATCTTCTAAATATTGTGGGTCATAAGGTGATGTAAATTCATCATCACCAGAGAAACATATTGTTGATTTATTAATATCTAAACCATGATTTTTAAAAAAGCTTTCCTTTTGTTCTATTAATGACTCATTATACAATTCAAACTGTGGGGTTCCCGTGACCAAAATATTTTTCGCTAAAATTTCTGGATAATATTTTAATAAATCTCCTTTCATATAATCAGACCAAACTATATATTTCTCAGTACGTACTGACAATCTTGCTTTTACTAAATTATCCCAGGAATAAATGGCACCAATTGTACGAATATTTAATACTTCAGCAGCCTTGAAAATAGGAATAGCGTTTATGGCTCTTTGGTGCGTACAAAAAACAATATCTGGTTGTTCTTTTAATAAATATTCCTTTTCAGAAGAAATGTTTTTTAGTAAAAGTTTTTGATAATAGTTTTCAAGACGTAAAATATAATTATATTTTTTACTTATTTGTTTTCCCGAAAATTCTACAGCCTTATAAAACCATTTTTCCAGTCCTTTTCTTTTGGTCTTCCAATTTTTAAGCACGGTTGAATTACTCTCTAATTTAGAATAATAAATTAGCCTTCCGTAACAAATAGTCTCTCTTAAATATTTATGTAAAACTGGTTCCTTATATTTTGGGATTTCTCTTTTGGCTAGTTGTACATTATGTACTTTCTCTACTTCTTCAATTGCTTCATTTGAAAGTGCATGATATATAATAAGTTCAACATGTTGCTTAATCAAGTTTGGTATAATATCCGAAAATAAATAATTTCGAATACCCGTTCCATCTGGAACTACAAACATGATCTTTTTTCGCTTATTACTCACTTATCACTTATTATTTTAATGAATATCTATAAATTGTTTTTGATTATTTATATTCCATAAGGTTGTATCTAAAAGTGACTTTAAGAATGACTCAGAACTATTACCATTTCCAAAAGAAATAGTATCCTTTTTTACGCCACTAAATTCTTCAGAAAGTGCATTAAAGATATCTTCTTCTTTATAGGATGTATTTAAGATATGAGAATGCAGTGTTCTATTTTCTTGTCTGGTACCAATATTAATTGTTGGAATACCATAATAAGGCGCCTCTCTAATTCCTGCACTTGAATTACCAATTATTAAATCACTGTTTTTAAGTAACGTTAAAAAGTATTCAAATCTTAATGAAGGAAAAATTCTAAATCTTGAATTAGATTCAAGCTTCTTATAATTGCGTAAAATTATCTCTGATCCTAAATCATTATTCGGAAATATGACCACATAATTTTTGTTATCTCTTAATAATGCATTTACAAAATTATTAGCATACTCATCCATTTTATCAAACTCTGTGGTGACAGGATGAAACATAACCACTGCATAACTTTCAAAGGAAATATTATAATAGGATTTTACTTCTTGAATACTTGGAAGATTATTTGAGAACATAATATCTACATCTGGCGATCCAATAACCTCAATTGAATTTGATAATTCTCCCATTTGGATTAGCCTTTTTTTAGCCTTTTCATTAGAAACGTAATGAATATGACTCATTTTACTTATAGAGTGCCTGATTAATTCATCAATTGTTCCAGAAAGTTCTCCTCCTTCAACGTGGGCAACCAAAATATTATTCAAAGCACCTACAATAGCGCCAGCCATTGCTTCTACCCTATCACCATGCACCACAATTAGATCTGGCTTTATTGTTTTAATATAGGATGAAAACCCATCAATGGTTCTTGCCAAAGTTAAATCCATTGTAGCTTCAGAAGTATGGTTTTCAAAAGTATAAACATTAGAAAAGTTGCAACGCTCAATTTCAATAAGAGTGTAGCCATAAGTTTCCATAAGATGCATACCTGTCACAAATACAAAAGGATTAAAATTTTTGTGATTTTCAAGTATTTGAATGAGAGATTTTATTTTACCAAAATCGGCTCTTGTACCTGTTATAAAAACTATTTTTTTATACATATTTTTTTACTTCCAACAAATATAAATCTTTAATCATTGTTAGATCGAAATGCTCTATTTTTTGTCAGACTGAGCTTGTCGAAGTCCCGTCATCTTTACCAAATTGCGTATAATTTTTAGAATATGCCACTAACCTATCCCAATCTTCATCAATTAAAGCTTGCTTTTTCCTCCTGCTCCATCCTTTTATTTTCTTTTCAAAAGTAATCGCCTGTGAAGGATCTGAAAATATTTCAACCCATACTAACTCAATTGGTCGTCGTTGAAAAGTATAAGAATATTTATCAATCCCAGTATTATGTTCAAATAATCTCCTTTCAAGATTATTTGTAAATCCTGTATAAAAAGAATCATCTTTACATTTAACAATATAAACATAATAGGTTTTCATAATAATTATGTCGTTTTTCATTGCGCTTCGACAAGCTCAGCGTGACAAACAACATTCCAAATATTATCCTTGATGTCAGTCTGAGCCTGTCGAAGACCACTCCTGATAAAGTTTCCAAATAAAACAAAAAATGACACTTCGACAAGCTCAGTGTGACAATAAATTTTACTCAACATCATCCCACGTTAATTGTTCATCATTTTCAATATCTCGAATGGCTTTTTTTCCTAAAATACTACCAAAATGTTCTGCTAAAATTTGTCCTGTTCCAGGGCGTTTCACCCAAATATTGTTTTTAGTTAAAATATCTCCTTTAGAAATTTTGGAAATTGAACAAACGGTTGCAAATGCGAAATCTATAGTCACTTGCTCTTCTTTGGTTGGTTTTTTTGTTCCACCCCGCATTAAAGCTATTTCTTTACAACAGCTAATAAGATCTTTACAAGTATTTTCATCCATACTACAAACAATATCTGGTCCTTTTCGATACATATGATCTGTAAAATGTCGCTCTAATATGGATGCGCCTAAAGCTACAGCCCCCAAACATGCATTATTATTAAGGGTGTGGTCACTAAGACCAAAAACTTTATCCGGAAAGGCGTTATGTAATTCCGTCATAGCTCCAAATCTTACAAGATGACTTGGTGTTGGGTATAAATTAGTGGTATGTAATAATGCCAAAGGGACATTGTGTTTGTCAAAAATATTAACTGCTTTTTTTACACTTTCAATAGTATTCATTCCTGTACTTAAAATTACAGGCTTTCCAAATTGAGCTATATGTTCCAGTAATGGGTAATTATTACATTCACCAGAGCCTATTTTATAGGCTTGAACATTCATTTTTTTTAAGCGTTCTGCGGCTGCTCTAGAAAATGGTGTAGAAATAAAAATCATTCCTTTCGATTCAACATAATCTTTTAACGCCAATTCATCTTCTTCATTTAATGAGCATCGTTCCATAATTTCGTAAATGGAAACATTTGCATTACCAGGAATTACTTTTTTAGCCTCAGCACTCATTTCATCCTCAACAATGTGCGTTTGATGCTTTACTACCTCAACTCCTGCCCTTGCTGCCGCATCTACCATTTCTTTGGCTACTTTCAAGGAGCCTTCATGGTTAATACCAATTTCGGCAATAACTAATGGCGGATAATCCATTCCTATTTTTCTTCCTGATATTTCTATAAATGGATTACTCATTTGGATGATTTTTTAATATAAATTCAGCATATTTAAAATCGTTTTCAGTATCTATATCCACTTTTGAATATGGATGGTTGGTAATAAACGGGCAATTATTTTCACCTAAAATTCTGCCCTTCAAAATTAATTCAGCCTTTGTAATATATAATATGCCATTTTCAAAATATAAAGGTTCCAAATCTTGACTTCGTTGGCCCATAACGTAATTGTAAGGTTCAAAATTTCCATTTACAATTTTGCCTAATTTATTTTTATTTAAACTGACGGTCATTAAACTATCATAATTCAATTCAGTATATTTTTTAAGGGCTTCCTTTAGCAGTGCTTTTGGCCTCAAAGGATTTGTGGGTTGTAATAAAATAACATTATCAAAAGATTTTTCAACGTTTTCCAAAACATGTTTTAAGGCTGAAACTGTTGTAGCCAAAT
>TARA_R110002050_G_scaffold12401_11_pt1 | contig 82233 bp, 62 predicted proteins | sample TARA_R110002050 | Tara Oceans TARA_R110002050 (sample SAMEA4396988) | marine metagenome | biome: Polar Biome; feature: [DCM] deep chlorophyll maximum layer (ENVO:01000326); material: water (ENVO:00002006), including particulate matter (ENVO:01000060) such as... | depth 25 m
TTTTGAGTAGCAAGTACTAAGAATGGTTCGTCGAGTTTAAAAGTGGTTTCGCCAATGGTTACTTGCTTCTCTTGCATAGCTTCGAGGAGCGCACTTTGAACCTTAGCAGGAGACCGGTTAATCTCATCTGCGAGAATGATGTTCGCAAAAATGGGACCTTTCTTAACTAAAAACTCAGCTTCTTTTTGATTATAGATGAGCGTACCAATCAAATCGGCAGGTAAAAGATCAGGAGTAAACTGTATACGTTGGAAATCTGTATTTATAACAGTAGCCAAAGATGATACGGTTAAAGTCTTAGCTAATCCTGGTACACCTTCTAACAAAACGTGGCCATTGGTAAGCAAACCAATCATTAATCGATCAATCATATAATGTTGACCAATAATTACTTTGTCCAATTCCTTCCTGATATCCTCAATAAATAGGCTACTTTCTTTAATCTTTTCGCCTAACGCGGTCATGTCTACAGCAACTTCACTCATATTTCTAATATTCCGTTATAATTTTCTCTATGATATGATTAATTTCTTGCCTTCAAAAAGCCTCTAAATATAACACATGGATATTTTACAATCTTTTTTATTAGGACTTTTACAAGGTCTTACCGAATTTTTACCAATTAGTAGCTCTGGGCACCTAGCTTTAGGCGAATATTTTTTAGGAACAGGGGACGAAACAGGGCTTACATTTGAGATTGTAGTCCATTTTGGAACACTTTGCAGTATTTTGATTTACTACCGTGAGTTGCTGTGGAGTCTGATAAAGTCTGGTGCAAACTTTGTAGTTGCCCCCAAAGAAAAGGCAGCTGATCCTCAAATTAAACTTATCGGCTACATTATTTTGAGCATGATTCCTGCTATGATTGTAGGTTTCACTCTCAAAGATAAAGTAGAAACTATTTTCGGAAGTCCATTTTTGGTTTCTGTGATGTTAGTGGTTACGGGTTTTATTCTTTTCTTAACTAAGTTTGCTAAGCAGCCTGAAGGAAAAGTTACTTTGGGTAAAAGTATTTTGATTGGACTTGCTCAAGCTTGTGCGATGATCCCTGGAATTAGTCGTTCTGGCTCTACCATTTCAACCGCATTATATCTAGGGGTGAAAAGAGAAGATGCTGCAAATTTCTCATTCCTTATGGTAATTCCTGTTATTGGTGGGGCAATGTTGCTCCAAATCCTAGAATTAATGGAAACAGGTATCGAAAGCGCTCAGGTAATGAGTTTAGTCGTCGGCTTTTTTACAGCATTCATTTCAGGGTACTTTGCCCTTAAATACCTCATCGTTATTCTCAAGAAAAGTGGATTCCATTATTTCGCATACTATTGCTGGATAGTGGGTGCATTTGGCTTGGTTTATTTCTGGGTGTAGGGAGTATTAATTGTTATTGGTAAATATTACCATTCACCTTAAAACCCACTTTATTTACGACTAAATTTAGTCTGTGGTAAAGAATCATTTCTGTAGATGTGAGGTGATTCGTAACCAACTGTAAGCTGGTTAAAAGCTTAAGCCATTCTGAGGATACTTCCAAAGAACCTTCAAAACTAGCTTTCCCTTCAATTACTTATTTCCTTGCTCGTTATGTCACTCATCTCTTTGATATATGTACTTTTGTGCTATTCTTGAATCTCAAATCTATCTTTTTCTTAGATTTTATGTTTCCTGTCTTACAATCCATTCCCAGAATTAAAACATATATCCCGCGGTAAAATACACTCCCATTCCTTCTTCGGAGAAACCAAAGTCTGTTCGGAGAACAAAATCGGGAGTGAAAAAGGAGCTAGTTCCTCCAAAGCCAAACGAGTATTTAAGGTCTTCGGAAATGGATTGTAGGGATTCCCCATTAGGGAAAGTTCTTCCTAAATCGAAGAATAGAGTTCCACCAAAATTGGCATCAAGGGCGCTTATTCTAAATAGCCAAGTTCTTAGTTCTGTATTTAGAATAATAGCGTTGTCATCTAAAAAACGACGTGCGGGATATCCTCGCAGAGTTTCTTCATCTCCAGCATAAGCTAAATCCCAATAAGGCACTTCACCAGCGGTGTGTTTGAGGTAAATTCGATTGGCGAGAGTAATTTCACGAATCAAGAAAAAGGAAATGTAATTGCGGGCATCCGCTCTTAGAATAGTGGTGTTGTAATCACTCCCGAACCACGTTTGTCCAATTTCTAAAGAGCTTTTTGCATATTGTCCTTTTGTAGGGCGAAATTCACTATTTCTACCTTCCCAAATAATACCTGAACCAATGGCTACAGAATGGCCTCCCGTATATCCTAGAGGCTGCTGTTGAGCAATTAAACGGTTAGAGTCGTTATCCCAAGGAGTTTCATAGGTGAAGCCTAGAATGGCTAATAAATCTAGTTGTTTTCCTGAATGGTAGGTTTTGAGCGGATAGCGTAAGGTAATATCAAATCCTGTTGAGATAGATTTGAAGTTATAGAGCGGACCTTTGATGCTTGTTGAATTTGGAATTTTTTGATAGCTACCAATTCCAAAATATGGATCTTCAAAAAAGCGAGCTGCATATACTTCCCCAACAAAACGAAACTTTGTGTTTGAGAAATTTGGTTTGTCATAAGACACTGAACCTGAAGCTAGCCCACCAGTAGAGATGATACCAGAGATATTCATAAACGAGTAAAATGGACTATTATCCGTTCGATAGTGGAAGCGGTTGATGATACCTCCTAGGATAAACCCATAATCGCTGTTGTAAGCAATAGCTGGAAGAAAGGCGAAACTCGTTGAGTCAGTAACGGCTTTAGTTTGAGCAAAAAGCGAGTTGGTAAAAAAAAGGAGCGACCAAATAGTAGCTCCTTTCAAAAATGATGATTTAAAAAAAAGTTTGTTCACTAAATGAATAAGTAAGTTACAACTAGATAGATTGGTACTAAAATACCAAAAGACCACATCATATAGGCACCAAAACTTGGCATATTTACTCCATTTTGTTCTGCAATAGATTTTACCATGAAGTTTGGAGCGTTACCTATGTAAGTAAGTGCGCCAAAGAAAACAGCACCACTTGAAATCGCCATTAAAGTATGGCTCATTTCTGCCATGAGGTGGGCGGCATCTCCACCTGCAGCATTAAAAAATACTAAATATGTAGGAGCATTATCTAAAAATGCTGAGAGCAAACCAGTAATCCAGAAAAACATTTGGTTATCAGGCTCACCGTTACTAAAAACGGCGTTATTAACAAATTGCAGGGCACCTTCGCCATCGTTAGCAGCTTTAAGCATGGCAATGGGAGTGATAATTGTGATGAATATACCGGCGAACAGTTTTGCAACTTCTTGGATTGGAAACCAGTTAAATCCGTTTGCCGCACGACTTTGCTTAGAAGTGAAGTGCCAACTTAACCAAGTAATTATTAGGAGTGTCAGATCTCTAACTAAGTTTGCATAGGTTACATGTACTCCGAATACTGAGAAATCGCCAAGATTTGCGAGGCCTGAAAATAATACAGCGCCAATAATACCTAATAAAAGTACAAGGTTAAATCCGCCTTCAATACCAATAGATTCAGAACCGTCATCCTCTGGTGGACGATTAGTTTCTTTTTTGAATAGAGCTTTATCCCAAAAATAATAAAGCACGAGCAGTACTACTGCTACAAAAGTCATTTCCCAAAAGAGGTGAGAGGTTGTCCAGAAAAAGTCAACTCCTTGCAAGAAGCCAAGGAAAAGGGGAGGATCGCCAAGAGGTGTTAATGACCCACCAACATTCGCTACCAAAAATATGAAGAAAATAACCATGTGTACTTTCTTAGCGCGCCAAGCATTAGCTCTTAACATCGGACGAATAAGAAGCATTGCAGCTCCTGTAGTCCCCATCCAGCTAGCCAAAATAGTACCAATAAGAAGAAACCCTGTGTTTACGAGAGGTGTGCCTACCAAATAACCTTTAATACGAACCCCACCAGAAACGGTAAATAATGCCAGTAATAAAATAATGAATGGGAAATATTCCAATAAATAGGAGTGAAGCACTTCGTAGAGAGTAGCATCAAATCCAAAACTAATAATCATTGGGATTAAAAGTAGAGAAGCCCAAGCGGCTGAAATTTTTCCAAAGTGATGATGCCAAAAATCCTCTGCAAATAGTGGGAATAACGCGATTGAGAGTAAAATTCCTACAAAAGGTAAACCCCACATTAAACTTAACGCACCACCACTTATGCCGTGCCCAGAGCTTTCTGCTGCAAATGCAATATTAGAGAATAATAGAATAAAGACAGGAGCTAGTATCAGTCGAGTTCTTGATAAAAAAGTTGGTAGACTCACGAGGTTAGTTGAATTTATTTTTTTGGTTTAAAATAATAGTTGGCTTGTTACTTCAAAAGAATATTGATTGTTTATGTAAATAATTAAGTTAAAATATTGTAAACAACTACTATTTTAAAGTAGCGGCTAAAACTAGGATGTTAAGGAAGTAAGCAACCATTATTGATGAACTGTGTATGTTGTATGTTGAAAAGCGCTTCCGAGGTTTATTTTGAATTTGTAACTAAATATGCTAAATAATCATAAGTTTTGTTATGAAATCATATTGTCTGAGTTATTATAATTATGAGTGCACCTTTAACGCAAACAGAGATTGGTAATAACCTGAAAAAACTTTTAGGATGGGAGTTTTTAGAAAACAAGCTCACAAAGGAATTCCAATTTATTGATTTTAAAGAAGCTTTAGCCTTTATAGTGCGAGTTGGGATGGAAGCGGAATCTAAAAATCACCATCCAGAAATTTTTAATGTATATAATAAGGTGAGTATTAGCTTGCAAACTCATGATGCAGGGAAGAAAGTGACTTCAAAGGATGTTGATCTGGCGAGAGCGATTGAGGGAATTTATAGTAAATAATGTGAAATCTAGAATTACTAATCTCTAGAAACATGTACAAATTGAGTAGGTACAAAGGGCGTAATAGAAAAGTAGAAATGAGTGATTGAAAGCATGTGCTTAATGTTGGATTCAAGTAAATAATACCGTATTTTTGGCACCTTCTGTTGTTCGTGCAAAGTGCATGGATAACTGTTTTCAAGATTGAAAACATCCACAGAAACCAATACATACTATGAAAAAGAATTATTACGAATTCACGTATATCCTAAATCCAGTACTGGAAGAGGATAAATACAAAGAAGCTGTTGAGAAAGTAAGCGCTTTGATTACTACCAACGGTGGAGAAATTGAAGAAGTTGATGAGTGGGGCTTACGTCCATTTGCTTACAATATCGACAAAAAAGGCAATGGCTATTATGTAAACATGTACTTTACAGCGCCTGCTGAAGCAATTGCTAAGATTGACCGCGTTTTACGCATTGATGATGATGTGTTACGTCATATTGCTTTAAAATATGACGCAAAAATGCTTCGCCACCGCGAACTGCAGAAAAAGAATGAAGTTCCTAGCATTTTCACTGTTGTTGAAGATGAGGAAGAAGTAGCAAAGTCTGCAGACTAACCCATTCATCACTAAAAAGAATTTATTATGATTAAGAATCCATCACACCCAAAGAAAAGCATTCGCAAAGTTAAGCAATGCAAATTTACTAAAGCGGGAGTAGAATACATCGATTACAAAGATGTTGAAACTCTACTTCGTTTTACAAACGATCAAGGAAAAATTCTTCCTCGTCGTGTAACTGGAACCAGTGCTAAGCATCAACGTCAGCTTAACGTAGCTATTAAAAGAGCTCGTTTTTTAAGCTTGATTCCTTACGTAGCAGAAAACCTTCGATAATAAAGAGTACTAGACATGAAAGTTATACTTAGAGCAGATATTGAAAAGTTAGGACAAGCCGGTGAGCTTGTTGATGTGAAAGATGGTTACGGACGTAATTATTTAATTCCTCAAGCAAAAGCTGTGATGGCAACTAAAGGTGCTATCGCTGAACTTGAATTGAGAATGGCACAAGCTGCCGAACGCGCAAAATTAACAGTTAAAGAAGCAAAAGAGTTAGCAAAACTTTTAGAAGCTACTTCTGTTACTATCTCTGTTACCACTGGAGAAGACGATAAAATCCACGGTACGGTAACAAATGTGCAGATTGCGGAAGCTTTAGCTGAACGTGAAATAATTGTTGATAGAAGAAACATTTCTCTTAACGAAGATGTTAAGGCTCTTGGCGAGTACACTGCCACTATTAATTTAGTTGGAGACTTAAAACCTACAGTTAAGTTTTGGGTAGTTAAAGCCGACTAAGGCAATTATTAATTAACCAAGTTTCGATGAAATTATTTAAGACATCATTAATGGGGATCATCTTTGCGATGCTATCCCCATTTTTTATTTACGCTCAGATTCCCGACCCCGTAAAATTTAATATAACCGACTCTCCAGAGATTGTTAAAGCGGGCGAAGTTTTTACTATTATTATTGACGCTTCTATTGAAGGAAAATGGCATCTATACTCAGTACTTAATGCTCCTGATGCCGGGCCATATCCAACAAAATTCTCTCCTAAATCACCCAATTTTGTTCTTGCTGGCGATGTAAGCGAAAGCCAAGCCGATATTGAATACGATCCAAACTTCGAAGCAGAGCTAGGTTGGCATTCCACCCAAGCTACATTCAATATTCCAATTGCTGTTATAGAAGGTAATTCAGGGCAACAGCATCTAGATATTGAAGTCTACTATCAAGTTTGTGATGATAGTGTGTGTTTGCCTCCCAAAAAGAAATCTATTATAGCTACCGTTAATGTTGAGGGCGTTGCAGATGTTATTTATGAAGGCGCAATAGCCGGAGCCGCGAAGACTAATTCCTCCGATAAGGTTGAACGAACTTCAAAAGGAAATTTAGGTAGTGAAGGTATTTTTTCATTTATGTGGATTGCGATTCTAGCTGGTTTCGCTGCATTGTTGACGCCTTGTGTTTTCCCAATGATTCCTCTAACCGTTTCGTATTTCTCTAAGCAAGAAGGTAGTAAGAAGGGGATTGGGCAGGCAGTTATTTTCGGTATAGCCATTGTTGCCACATTTACCATTTTAGGCGTAGTTTTAGCATCTCTGTTAGGTGCGACTGGTGCTCAGAATTTTGCATCAAATCCAATCGTAAACTTAATTATTGCATTTGTACTCGTTGCTTTCGCACTTAGTTTACTTGGTATGTACGAGCTTCAACTACCGCATCAGCTCACAAATTTCTTAAATAGAAAAAGTAATGAGAGCTCAGGTATTCTTGGGATTTTATTCATGGCTATGACCATAAGCGCGGTTTCATTTTCATGTACAGCTCCGTTTGTAGGTGCAGTATTTACCGCTACTGTAGGTGGAGAATGGTTTTACCCTATTTTAGGAATGATTGGTTTCTCTGCCGCATTTGCGAGTCCATTTGTGTTGTTTGCAATGTTCCCAAACTGGTTAGAGTCTCTACCAAAAAGTGGCTCTTGGATGAACGTTGTAAAAGTACTTCTTGGATTTATCGAATTAGCAGCTGCATTTAAGTTTATTTCTAATGCTGATTTAGTATGGCAGTGGGGCGTAATATCTCGACCGTTCACTATTGCGGCTTGGATTGTAATATTTCTGATAGCTGGTTTTTATGTACTAGGATTTATTGCACTAAAGCATGAATCTAAACCAGAACAAATTTCTACTGGAAGAATGATTTTGGCAATGCCATTTTTGATTTTTAGTTTATACTTAATCCCTGGATTATTGGGGTCATCATTAGGAATTTGGGATGCTTGGCTTCCACCAAAGCAACCAACCGATGTGAGCCTAGTAGCTTCGATTGGAGTTGGAGGTGCTAGCGCATCAGCCGATGAAGGTTGGAGCGAAGACTTTGAAGCTTCAAAAAAACTAGCAATTGAAGAAGGAAAACCTGTTTTCCTAGATTTCACAGGATACACGTGCACCAATTGTAGAGCTATGGAAAGTAATGTTTTTCCTCTTGCTGAAGTCCAACAGCATTTTGGCGAGATGGTACTTGTTAAGCTTTATACTGATGGAGGAACCGATGCACAGAAAAATCAACAAATTCAATTTGAACTAACGGGCAATATCGCACTTCCAACGTATGTTATTTACGACCCAGTTAGCAAAACAGTGATTGATCAGATACTAGGTTATACCAAACAAGAGAAATTCACTACTTTTTTAAGAGAAGGTTTAGCTGAGTTTAAGTCGCGCTAAAAGTTGACCCTAATTCCGGAAAGCTTTAGCCTTTGGTAACCTGAACTAAATTGGTTTACTCTGGCAACGATATCTAAAAAGAATTGGCATATATTTGCTCTGGCTTTATTAAGCCAGAGCTTTTTCTATGTTTCGATATCGACTGCACAGCAAGTTGTTGAAGGAACACTCTCAATTTCTCCAGTTAAGTTAGATTCTGTATACCAGATTGGCGAATGGCTAATTCCTGAATCTATTGTTCTATTAAATGACGGTAACGAAATCTCACCTTCCAATTGGGAATACCAAGCAGTTGGAGGAAAGCTCTTTCTTAAAGAAACGGCGAATTTTACTTTTTCAGGAGTTGATACCGTATTTATTCATTACAAAACACTGCCGTATGCTATTCGAAGAACATTTTCAGCAGATACCTATTCTATATTCGATTCTACAGCATTTGATCTAAATAAAGATTCGCTAACTAATGCTATTTTATCAAATCAATCTCAGCAGTCCTTTTTAGATTCAGACCTAAAGCAAAGTGGAAGTTTGAGTCGTGGTATCGTTGTAGGTACCAACCAAGATTTCGCACTTGAAAGTGGTCTCAATTTTGAACTTTCAGGTAATCTTACAGACGAAATAACTATAGAGGCGGCTCTCACCGATCGAAGTATTCCAATTCAGCCCGATGGAACAACTCAGAATCTACGTGAATTTGATCGTGTTTTTATCCAGCTACAATCCCCTACAACAAAATTGCAAATGGGTGATGTGGATGTGAAATTCGAACAAAGTGCTTTCGCAAAGTTAAATAGAAGATTGCAAGGAGCTGCTGGATATAATTCTTCTAGCGCAGGGGAATATGGTGGTGCCGTTTCGGTGGTGAGGGGGGTGTACAAAAGTTTAAAATTTGAAGGACAAGACGGAGTTCAAGGTCCTTATAGATTGACAGGTAGTGAAAACGAGCAATTTGTAATTGTGCTAGCAGGAACGGAACGCGTATATATAAATGGGAAACAAGTGCAACGTGGTGAGGAAAACGAATATGTTATAGATTATGGATTGGGTGAAGTTAATTTCACAAATAACTTACTTATTAAGGATGAAACGCGAATAACTGTTGAATACGAATATATCGATCAGAATTTTAATCGAACATTGGTGGCGGCAGAGGGTGGAGATACTTTTTTTGATGGAAAGTTATCCTTCGGGGCTACGGTAATTCGTCAAGCTGATGGTAATGATTTACTCTCTCAACAAACTCTCTCAGAAGATGATATTGATATTCTTAAAGCAGCAGGAGATAATCTTGATAACGCTTTTATCTCTGGTGCTGAGTTATATGCCAATTCAGAAGACGATGAAAATGTTTTGTATGTATTACGAGATACCGTATTTAATGCAGAAACCTATTCCATTTATGTGAATGAACTAGGTGCAAGTAATGCATTGTATAAAGTTAGATTTTCAAAGGTTGAATTAGGAAACGGAAGTTATAGCAGAGTAGGGTCTTCGATAAATGGATTGATTTATGAGTGGGTTGGGCCTGGAAATGGCGATTATACTCCATTTCGAAAACTTCCAGCACCAGAAAAACAACAAATGGCAGCCTTTAAAAGCTCTTATTTGTTATCCAAAAATACAAAGCTTTTTGGGGAGTGGGCGATTAGCGATTTCGATAAAAACCGTTTCTCTTCATTAGATGACAATGATAATACAGATATCGCATATACCGGAGGCTTGCAAATAGAAAATGCACCAACTACTTTCGGAAAGTTAAATGCAACTATTAGTAGAAGGTATAGTGGCGAAGAGTTTGAATATTTTGAACGAACAAGAGAAGTTGAGTTTGATCGAAAATGGAATATTTCAGATATCACAAATTCAAAAGAAGTGATAAATGAAGCATCACTAGGTATTAATCTGACTGAATCAACAAGCGTGGGTGGCGAATATGGATTTATTGAACGAAATGGATTTAAGAGCCAACGACAAGCCACGCACTTTATAAGTACTGAAGATAATAAAATTCAACTTAATTATAATCAAGACTGGGTAAGTAGTAAAGATGATATCATTAATGAGAAAGGAGATTGGTTTAGGCAAACTCTAAATTTGAGCAAGCCTTTCAAGAAAGGAACCGGCTCTATTATACCATATATATATGCAGAGCAGGAAAAAAAAATTGAAAAGAACCAAGGTACAGACTCGCTAAGCTCTGAGGCGTTCTCATTCTATGATGTTGGACCAGGTATTGCCTACGCGGTAGGTAGTTTTCGAGTGGACTATTCAGTGGCTTACAGACGACAGCAGGGTGTTCTTAACAATGCTCTTAAAAAAGAATCAGAAGCAATTACTCAAAAACTATTGCTAGATTTAAAGCCAAGTAGCTATATAAATAGTAAAAATCAGATACAGCTCCGCTCAAAAAGTGTTACCGAAAATTTCCAGAACATAGGTGATAATTCTAATCAAAAAAGCATTCTTATAAGATCTAATACTAATTATTCTACTATTTCAGAGAATTGGAATGGTGAGTTTCTATATGAAATAAATACAAAAAAACAGGCCTTATATCAAGAAAGTTATATCGAAGTAGGACCTGAGCTTGGACAGTTTGTATGGGATGATATAAATGGGGATGGCGTTCAGCAATTAGATGAGTTTTTTCCTGAATTAAGTGTAAATGAGGGAGTTTATTTGCGTCAGCTTCTCCCATCGGACGAGCTTTTTCCTGTAGTTGATCTTAAAGTAAGACTCAGAAACGAAATTAAGCCTTTTGGATTTATTGAAGGAGATGAAGGTTTTAATTTCTTCCTGCATCAAATAAGTTTAAAATCCAGAATAGATATAAGTGAGAATACCACCACTAATCGTTTATCGGATGTTTACTTTATAAAGTTGAATACATTCCGAAATGAAGAAAATACCATTCAAGGTAGATTAGCTTGGGAAAAAGAATTAGATATTCTGCCCGAGTACGGTCGAGGGGAGCTAGCAGTGAGGTATAATCAGATCAGAAGCTTAAATCGAAGAAGCAGTGAAGTACTGACTATATATAATGAAGCAATCGCAATTGACGGAGAGTTTAAATTGACGAATCGTGTTGAATCAACTTTACTGTTATCAAAGAGTACATATAGTAGTGAAAGCAACACGCTGAGCTCTAGGAACTTTGATATTCACTCGTATAACATAGAGCCGGGTTTAAATGCTACTATAAACAGATCGTGGCGCACAGGTTTCAGTTTTTCTTACGCGGATAAATCTGACAGGAGTTCTTTATCACCCATAGATGCAAAAATTTATAAAATTAGAAATAGTAATAGACTTTTTTTGTTTAAAAAAATTCAGGCAAATTCATTTCTTGAAATAAGAAGTGCGCGCGTAAATGGAGAGTCTAGTAGCTATGGTATCTTCGAGTTAACAGACGGTACCGGTAAGGGTACAAATATGCTTTGGTCCTTAGGAGGGAACTATAGAATGAGTGATTTAATAAGACTTAACTTTACTTATGATGGTAGAACGGTGAGAGATCGACCAGCAATTCATACTTTTAAAATTGTTGTGAATGCAATTTTTTAAGCTTACTTCCTAATCACTATTGAAACAAAAATCAATAAATAAATGTACTTATTGTTTACTTAAAGTTAATTTTTAAGAGCTACAGTGCTTTGACATTTACTTTAAAATGACCTATCCTTTCGCATTACTAATCTTAGACACTAACATTAAATCATTATCGGAGTGAACATGGCATCGTCGATTGCTCTTTTTCTATTACAAGCCGGTGGAGACGAAGGCTTTTTTAACCTAATTGTTCAGAAATTCAATGAAGGAAATGACGGCGGATATATGTGGCCTGTACTGGTTACACTTATCCTTGGGCTGGCTATTTTCTTAGAAAGAATTATAACCCTTAACCTTGCAGACATTAATACTCGGAAGTTCATTGTGAACGTTCAAGAAGCCTTACAAGAAGGCGGAATCAGCGCAGCTGAAGAACTATGTGCTTCAACTCGTGGACCTGTAGCTTCTGTATTCCAGGCTGGTCTTATGCGTGCTGACGAAGGAATTGATGCCGCTGAGAAAGCAATTTCAGCATATGGTTCAATTGAAATGAGTTTCCTTGAAAGGGGCTTAATTTGGTTGTCACTATTTATTGCTATTGCACCACTTTTCGGATTCCTTGGTACAGTAATCGGTATGATTGCTGCATTCGATGAAATTCAGATTGCTAACGATATTTCTCCAAGTGTAGTTGCTGGTGGTATTAAAACTGCCCTTCTAACTACTGCTGGTGGTTTGATCGCAGGTATTATTCTTCAAATTGGTTACAACTATTGTGTTTCTAAAATTGACCGCTTAATTGCAGAAATGGAAGAAAGCTCAATTACTTTAATCGATTCAATTATTTTACTAAAGGCCGGTAAGCCTCTTGTAGCTCCTGCTGCTAGTTCTTCTGAAGCTGACGCATAAACCAATAACAATTAATTAGGAGACAATATGATTGTTCAAATTGCAGTTATTGGTGCAGCAGCGCTGATTGGTCTTGGAGTAGTATCCATGATTATTTCAGCTATCAAAAGCATGGCACAAGGCAAGCAAGACTTTAAACGCATTGCGATAATGGCTGTTCCATTCGTTGCTTTTGGAGTGAGTTATTTAGTGCTAGAAAATATTGTGGAAGCGGCTGTTATGTCAGCTGCTTTTATGATGGCATCAATGGCACTAGCTATTCTACTTTCTGGCTTGCGTGGAACATTTAAGTTTTAATTAAGCGATTATGCTATTAAAGAAACCAAAAAGAGAATCGGCAGAAATCAATGGCTCGTCTATGGCGGATATTGCATTTCTATTGCTCATCTTCTTCCTAGTAACCACTACAATTAATGTGGATACTGGAATTGGATTAGTACTTCCGCCGCCTCTCACGGATGAAACTCCTCCGCCTCCTGTAAAGGAGCGTAACATGATGAATATCTTGGTTAACGCTCAGGGCCTTGTTCTTATGGATGAGCAACCTGTACAGTTGGTGGACGTAAAGCAGACGCTCAAAGACTTTATAAAAAACCCAGAGAGAGATGAAACACTCTCTGAAAGCCCACAGAAAGCAATTGTATCTATTAAAACTGTACGTGAAACACCGTATCGTATTTATATTGATATGCTTGATGAGGTTATGGGATCTTATAAAGAACTTAGAGATGAAGCTTCGCTAGCTAATTATGGAAGAACTTTTGATAAATTAGCTTCTAGTTCAGCACAGCGTAAAGCGATGACTGATATGTATCCAAAGAAAATCTCAATCGCAGAACCGGATAAGGAATAAAGAAATGGCTCATTTTAAGAAAAAACAAGCCGGCTCTAAGCAAGAAATCCCAACATCAGCTATGCCTGATGTTGTATTTATGCTCCTTTTCTTCTTCATGGTAACCACGGTTCTCCGTGAAGTTACTTTGAAAGTTAGAATTGATTTAACCGAAGCTGGTAATATCGAAAAGATTGAAGAAAAACGATTAGTTTCATATATCTATATCGGACCTGAGAAATTGAATAACAATCAATTAGGTGAAGATAAAATTCAGATAGATGACGCTCTTGTTGAAGATATCCCGTCTATCAGAAAGTTGATGTACGATAAACTACTTGAAGAACCTCGTATGATTGTTTCTTTAAGAGTAGATAAAGACTCTGAGTTTGGAGTTTTAACGGATGTTCAGGAAGAATTAAAACAGGCTAGTGCTTTTAGAGTAAATTATTCTACAAAGAACGAAAACTAGACTCTCTTCTTTTATGTATCTTTAAGGCAACCATGCTTAGCATGGCTGCCTTTTTTATTTATATTATATTATGACACAAGATTTCAAGACCATTCAAAGTGTAGGCCGTGATGGACTACTTTCTCAAATTAAGAATTACGATTCCTTTAAAAATACTGATACGGTTTTTGGTATTGGGGATGACGCTGCTGTTCTTAGTAGTGATAATGGACAGCATGCTTTATTAAGTTCCGATACCTATGTTGAAGGTGTTCACTTTGATCTTACTTATACTCCATTTCAGCATTTAGGTTATAAGATTATTAGTGCAGCTATTAGCGATATCTTGGCGATGAATGGTACTCCGAATTCTGTACTTGTCAATTTGGCTGTTCCGAACCGACAATCTGCCCAAATGATTCAAGATCTATACTCTGGTATTTATGCAGCTGGAAAAGAATATGAAGTTGAAGTTGTAGGTGGTGATTTAACTGCTAATCATACGAATAGCGTGATTAGCATATCGGTATATGGTAAAGTTAACGAAGATTCAATTACCTATAGAAGTGGAGCGAACACAGGTGATGCAATTTGTGTAACTGGAGACCTAGGTTCAGCATTAGCTGGTTTAAGAGTTCTTACTCGCGAAAAGAGATTTTGGGAAGAACATGGTAATGAAAACGTTCAACCTGATTTAGGCGAATATGAGTTTGTTGTCAAAAGGCAGCTGGTACCAACTGCCCGACAAGACGTAATTAAAGCTTTAGCAGAACATAACATTGTTCCATCTTCAATGATTGATATTACTCAAGGCCTGATAAATGAAGTATCAGAGCTTTGTAAAGCTTCTAAGACTGGAGTATATCTATATCAAGCAGCGTTGCCAATAGCAGCAGAAACTCGTGCTGTAGCCAATGAAATGGAGGAGGATGTAGATAGATATGCTTTGTTTGGTGGAGAGGATCTTGAACTCATGTTCACACTACCTGAAAAAGACGTTGAATCTTTAATTGAAAAATTTAACGATTTCGTAGTAATTGGACGAATGGTGCCTGAAGATGAAGGCATGGCAATGCAAACTGCAGAAGGTGATGTTCTCAATTTTGATGATTTGTCATAAAAACAGTATTGGCACAATTTTTGACATTTATTTGTTCATATCTTAAGGATATTTAAAAATTGACCGATCGAATATTATATTACACTGTTCCAAAGCTTTAGATAATTAAATGGCCGAGAAAAAAACAACACCCGAGAAAAAAACAACACCATCTTTTGGTATATATCCCGAAAAGAAAATTAAGATTCCTAAGGGAGGAAAACCTGGTGGGGCTAGCCCAAAATTCCCTACATGGGGCTTTTTAGCAATTCTTTTTGTGTTACTTATAGCACAGTTTATTTATAGTGGTGTTCAAAGCACAAGCACTATCAAATACAGCAAGTTCTTAGAGTACGTTAAAAAAGGTTATGTCTCTGAAATTATCGTTAAGAATAGCGTAAATATTTACGGAGAATTTAATGATAAGGCTATTTCTGATGGGGTTGTTGCCGCTCCTGATCCTAGTGAAGACGATAAGTTTAGTATAGGTGAATCAAAAAGCTTCAAAAATTTTAATACCACTATGCTCCGTGGGGATGATATTCGTCCAATTCTAGATGAGCATAACGTTGAGTATGAAGTAAGGATTGAGGAAGACTGGTTTAGCGGTGTATTTTTGTGGTTAGTAATGATTGGGCTTGGAATTGGATTCTATGTATTCATACTAAGAAAAATGAATCCTGGGCAGCAGGTTTTGAATATCGGAAAGAACAAAGCTGCGCTCTACAATCAGCAAACAGATACTAAAATTACATTTAAAGATGTAGCTGGTCTTGAAGAAGCTAAAGAAGAAGTAAAAGAGATTGTAGATTTCTTAAACAAGCCTGGAAAATTCACAAATCTTGGCGGTAAAATACCAAAAGGCGCCTTATTAGTAGGCCCTCCGGGTACAGGTAAAACTCTTTTAGCTAAAGCTGTTGCTGGTGAAGCTGGTGTTCCTTTCTTTTCCTTGTCAGGTTCCGATTTCGTAGAGATGTTTGTAGGTGTTGGTGCTGCTCGAGTTCGTGATTTGTTTAAGCAAGCCAAAGAAAAAGCGCCATGTATTGTTTTTATTGATGAAATCGATGCAATCGGTCGTTCTCGCGGAAAAGGCCAAATGCCCGGATCTAATGATGAGAGAGAGAATACACTAAACTCTCTTCTTGTAGAAATGGATGGATTCGCTACAGATTCGGGGGTAATCATTCTGGCAGCTACAAACAGACCTGATGTTTTAGATAGTGCTTTATTAAGACCAGGCCGTTTTGATCGCCAAATAAGTATAGATAAGCCTGATATTATTGGTAGAGAGGCAATTTTCAAAGTTCACTTGAAGCCATTAAAGTTGAACAAAGATGTAGATCCAAAGAAATTATCTGCACAAACTCCAGGATTTGCTGGTGCCGAAATCGCGAATGTTTGTAATGAAGCAGCTTTAATTGCAGCGCGAAAAAACAAAAATTCGGTTGACCTTAGTGACTTCCAAGATGCAATTGATCGTGTGATTGGTGGGCTAGAGAAAAAGAATAAAATCATTTCTCCTGAAGAGAAAAAAATTGTGGCTTATCATGAAGCTGGACATGCAGTTGCAGGTTGGTATTTAGAACATGCTGATCCTTTAGTAAAAGTATCTATTGTCCCGAGAGGTTTAGCTGCACTTGGATATGCTCAATATCTACCTAAAGAACAGTTCCTGTATCAAACAGAGCAGTTGATTGATGAAATGTGCATGACCCTTGGTGGTAGGGCGGCAGAAGAAATTATATTTGGAAAGATTTCTACTGGTGCATTAAGTGATTTGGAACGTGTAACTAAAGTTGCTTACAGTATTGTTACTATTTATGGAATGAACGAGAGACTTGGAAATATTTCTTTCTATGATCCTAAACAAAGTGAGTACAACTTTTCAAAGCCTTATTCTGAAGATACCGCAAGGATTATTGATGAAGAGGTAAAGAAGATTATTGAAGATGCTTACATCAGAACCAAAGATTTACTCAATGATAAGAAAGCTGAGGTAGAGATTTTGGCTAAAGAATTACTTGAAAAGGAAATTCTATTCCAAGCTGACTTAGAGCGACTAATTGGTAAAAGACCATTTGCTACTCAAACTACGTATGAAGCTTATACGAATGGTAAAAATGAGCCGGTAGAAGAAGAAGCTGAAAAAGTTGAAATAATCAGTGAGTCGGTAGAAGAATCCAAAGAAGAAGAGAAAAAAGAATCTTCTGATTTATCACAAGAAGAAAGTGATTCTGATAATAAGGACGGTAAGTAAAACTAGCGTTCTTTATGCCCTTATGAGGGTTGGTAATGTTACGGTAATAGACCGGTAACAAAAGGATAACCACTGCATAACCTTAGCGCAAAGCTGGTGCTGTAATTTTGGTTTGTAATCTAAAAAAAGATACAAACTCAAAATAAATCAGCACTGCAGTGAGAACAAAAAAAATCCTAATCTTATTTATTGCGGCCGTATTCAGCACAGCCGCAATGGCGCAAGAAAAAGGAAGCTTAACAGGAACTATAGTAGATGAATCTACTGGCGAGACCATTATTGGTGCTAGTGTATTTATTGAAGGTACTGTTAAAGGCGCGGCTTCCGATATAGATGGAGTTTACTCCGTTAAAAATATAGAACCAGGTATTTACGTACTTGTTGTCAGCTATATTTCCTATCAAAAACAAAGAATTACTGGCGTTGAAATTAAATCAGGAGAAGTTATTTCTCTAGATTTGGCATTGGCACCAGAAACGGAAATGCTTGGCGAAATTACAGTAACTGCTGAAGCAGTACTTAATAATGAAGCAGGTCTTCTTCGTCAGCGACAAAAATCCATTTCTTTTAGTGACGCGATAAGCTCAGAAAGTATTTCAAAATCTGGTGCAGGTGATGCAGCCGGGGTAATGAAAAAAGTTGTGGGCGCCTCTGTTATTGGAGGAAAGTACATTTACGTTCGCGGTTTAGGTGACAGATACTCAAGTTCACACCTTAATGGGGTAGAGCTTCCCTCATCCGATCCGGATAAAAAATCTTTTCAATTCGATATGTTTCCTTCAAATTTGTTGGAAAATATTGTAACCATTAAGTCATTCACTCCTGATAAGCCAGGTAATTTTTCTGGTGGATTAGTGGATGTGAATACCAAAGAGTTCCCCGATAGAAGAACCTTGTCGTACTCTTTTTCTTCAGGTTATAATTCCTCAACTACTGGGAAAACTGGATATTTGGCCAATTCAAGTGGTTCTGATTTATTAGCACATGATAATGGTACGAGAGCTATCCCAAGTGTGATAAACGATTTTAGGAATGACCCGAATTTTGTACTTCCATCAGTAACGTCTGCAAGATTCAACTCAGATAAAGCAGTCATTCTTGATAAATTCTCAAATGCATTTAACAGCCAAATGGCTCCTTCCGCTAGAATTATGCCTCTTAATACGAGCGCAAATATTTCTTATGGTGATCAAACACTATTGTTTGGTAAGAAGCTAGGTTATTCGGCAAGTCTATCATATAGCAGAAAGGCTTCAAGTTATTCTAATGGTACGCTAGGAAGATGGCAGCTAATTGGAAACTTGGATGAGTCCGGTGGGCTTACAAATCTCTTTGACTTTAAGGATTCTAAGTCTGAATTAAGTGTTGATATGGGGTTATTGGCTGAGGTTTCATACAAATTAAGTGATAATCACAAAGTATCTGCGAATTATATCAACACTCGAAGTGGAATTGATAACGGTAGAAATATTACCGGTGTCTGGAGCGATGAAGCTCCAAACGATATCTATCAATCTTCAGTGATTCAATATATTGAGCGTAAGCTAGATTCATACCAATTACATGGTAAGCATTACTTAGAAGGCTTTCTAGGCTCTACGATTGAATGGACTGCTTCATATGCTAAAAATTCACAAGAAGAGCCAGATTTAAGATTCCTAACATACTTAATCCAAGATGATGGAAATGGAGGTGAGTTTCTTTCATTATCAAATGGAGTAATTCAGCAACCAGCGAGATTCTTTCGAGATCTTGAGGAAGACAATACCAACTACATATTTGATTATGCGATTCCTTTTATGTCTTTATCGGGAACACAAGGAAAACTTAAAGTTGGTTATTTCAGCCAAATCATAAACAGAGATTTCAACGAAAGCAGATTTGAATATGCTACGGGAGCTAAAGGGTTTACTGATTTCAAAGATGATGTAAACACCTTCTTCGATTATATGGGCATTGTTGATGAAACATCTAATGGTAGACCAGTTTTTGGCAATACTTTGAGAGATGCGAGCAACACAAAAAACCAATACACTGCCAAGCAAGATATCAACGCGTATTATGCAATGCTTGAACTTCCTATTACAAGTTCATTGAAAATTATTGGTGGAGTAAGACAAGAAAACACTACGATAAGAACTGTTTCGGAAGATACAACTCTTGTTGAAGGCAGATTAAATAACAAAGATTTATTACCTGCTATTAGCTCCATTTTTAGTGTTAACGATAACATGAATCTCCGAGCTTCATATACAAACACAGTAGCCCGACCTACTTTCCGTGAGCTTGCACCTTATACAACATTTGAGTTTGTGGGTGACTTCATTTTCACTGGAAATGCAGAGCTAAAGAGAACGCTAATCAAAAACTCTGATATAAGATGGGAATGGTTTCCAAATTCATCTGAGATTGTTGCAATTTCTCTATTCCACAAAGGCATGACAAATCCTATCGAACGAGTAGTTCGTACCGATGTAAATAGAGCTCAGACCGTAGAAAATGTTGAAGAAGCAAAGGTCTATGGAATTGAGTTCGAGTTAAGAAAGAACTTAGGTAGCTTTTCGTCACTCCTAGATAATTTCTCATTCTCAAGTAACTTCACTTTCGTAGAATCTAGAGTATCCATTCCAGAAGATGAACTTTACAATATTCGCACAAGCGACCCTGGTGCAAAAGACTATAGATCTCTAGTTGGTCAGTCACCATATCTCGTAAATTTTGATTTAGAATACTTTAAGTCTACCAATGGTGTATCTGTTAATCTTGGTTACAACAAATTTGGCGACAGACTTTATTCTGTAGCTCTAGGTGCTATTCCTGATGTATTTGAAAGATCATACTCAACCATTGATATGGTTGCAAACAAGAGCTTTAAAAATGGTTTAAAACTAAAGTTCTCAGTTAAAAATTTACTCGACCCTGATATTAAACTATCACAAAAATATGGCAGTGACGAGTATATTTATCAGTCTTATAACAAAGGTAGATCGGTCTCATTAGGCCTTTCTTATTCATTCTAACTAATCATCAAACAACCAAAAAAATCAAAATTAACATTATGTTAAAAAGATACAGCTTAACGATAATTGCACTGTTTTTCAGTTTGAGTGCTTTTGCTCAAACAGAAGTAAATGTAGCCAATGCGGATTTAGTAGCAGGCCAAGATTACACATGGACAAAGGATAAGGTATACATCCTTACAGAAATGGTATTTGTAAAGCCAGGTACAAAATTAACAATTGATGCAGGAACAGTAATTAAAGGAAACCTAGGCGACGGAAACGATGCAACAGGTTTGGTAGTAACTCAAGACGCTCAGATTTTTGCAGAAGGAACAGCAGAAGAGCCTATTATTTTTACTTCAGCAGAAGATGATTTAGCTGGTTCTTTAACAGAATTAGATCGTGGATTATGGGGCGGTTTAGTAGTGTTAGGAAGAGCATCTACTAATAATGCTACTGAAGACGGTACTAAGTTAATTGAAGGTGTTAATGAGATTGCGAATCCAGAAAGCTACGCATTATATGGTGGCTCAACAGATGACGACAACTCAGGTGTTATTCGTTATGTTTCAATTCGCCATACAGGTATCAACGTAGGTGATGTTGCCGGAAACGAGATTCAAGGTTTAACCTTGGGTGGAGTTGGTTCAGGTACAACCATAGAATACGTAGAGTCATTTGCATCAAACGATGATGGATTTGAGTTTTTTGGTGGAACGGTAAATACCAAGTATTTGGTAAGTGCTTTTAACACAGATGACGCTTTTGATTGGGATGAAGGCTTTAGAGGAAACCACCAGTTTTGGTTCGCTATCCAAAGCCCAGGAAATGTAAACGATGGTTATGGTCGTGCAGGTGAGATGGATGGAGCAACTGGTAACGAGAATACCGAACCATTCGCACACCCTGTAGTGGTTAATGCTACTTTCTTAGGTGCAGGCCAAAGTGCAACTCCTAACGCAGGTGATGGTAAACAGTTATTGTTATTCAGAGACAACACTGGTGGCGAATATTACAACTCTATCTTTTCTGACCATGCAGGTTTAGCTATAGAAGTTGAAGCAGCTGGTAAAGTAAGCGGTTTTGATTCTAAGACTAGATTACTAAACGGCGATTTATTGTTAGAAAACAACTTATGGTACGGATTCGGAGCAGGTAACACCATTGCTGAGTTTGCAGCAGGCGACGACCAACAACATACTCGTGATTATTTAAGTGATGTAGCGAATGCTAACAGAGTTGCAGATCCAATGCTAACTGGCATTAGCCGAACAGCAGGTAGCAAAGAATTAGATCCTCGTCCAAAAGCTGGTTCTGCGGCACTAGAAGCTTCAGCAGTTAAAACGGTAGATGGAGAATTCTTCACTGCAACTAACTATGTAGGTGCCTTCGCTCCTAATAATTTATGGATTCAAAACTGGACAGCATTAGAGGCTTACGGCTATGTATCTCAAGTGGCTGTTTCAAACGAGAATGATAGAAACACTTCTATCCCAACAGCTATTCAGTTGGATCAAAACTATCCAAACCCATTCAACCCAACTACAAACATCTCTTTCAGTTTACCAAGTACACAAAAAGTTACTTTGAAAGTATATGACATGTTGGGAAGAGAAGTAGCAACACTACTAAACAACAAACAATTTTCTGCTGGTGAAGCGTCTGTTACATTCGATGCAAGTAGTCTTTCTAGTGGAGTTTACCTTTATAGATTAACAGGTAGTAACCTGTCACTGCTTAAAAAGATGACTCTTATCAAATAATAAGCAGTAAAATCTTCATTATACGTCTCACATTCTGTGAGGTGTGCTGATCACAGGAGAACCTCGAGGAATCGGGGTTCTTTTTTTGTAAACATACTAGGATACTTTTTGTAGCTAAAAACAGAATTTAGTATCTAACAATTGATTGCAACCAGCATTACTTTTACTCGGTTCATTGGAACCGTATCAGTGTGTTTGTGGTTTTAGTAATTCATCAATTAATGGAATAATATCTTGGTTTTTGTAACTCGTAAGTCTCATTTTAATGCCGCACACCGGCTTAATAATCCAAATAAGTCTGAAGAATGGAATAAGGCTACATTTGGGAAATGTAATTACCCGAATTGGCATGGGCATAATTATACCATTGAAGTAACGGTTGTAGGAAACCCAGATTCTGAAACAGGATTCGTAATCGATTTAAGTGTTCTTAATAAAGTGATAGAAGAAAAAATTACAGAGCCTTGCGACCACCGAAACTTGAACCTAGATATTCCTTTCTTAGAAGGTATTATTCCATCGACCGAAAATCTGGTAAAAGCTTTTTTTTATGAGCTCAAAGATGCAGTAGAAGTGGCCGCTTCAGAAGGGAGTATTCTCTATTCTGTAGCCTTATATGAAACTGAACGTAATTCAGCAACTTATTGTCCATATCTAACTATACCTAATATCTCTTAACAAATTTTGTTTATTGTAGGTTTTATCATACAAAACAAAGGTGATTAAGTCCTGTTGCTAGTGAGTAATAAGAAAACATATATTTCTTTAAATAGAGTGTTATTTTTAAAGGTTAAATGTTATTACTAAATAGCGATATTTTACTCTTTCTTAATATGAATGTCTTACCTTAAGGCATAATTCAATCAATAATTTTTTATGAAAAAAATATACCTGTCTCTACTAACACTATGTATTACATTAATTAGTGTTCAACTAGCAAACGCCCAATTTTTTGAAGATTTTGAAAGCGGCGACAAATCCTTTTATGGCGGTGGTTCGGTTGCGCTAGTAACTGGTTCTTGGTATCTAGAAGATGCCCTGTTAGGAAACCTTTCCAACGACAAGTTTAACGGTTCAAAAGGTGTACGTATGGATCGTAGAGATCCTAAGCAAGGCAACATTTACATGCTTTTTGACAAAGCCAATGGTGCTGAAGATCTTTCCTTTAGTTATGCTAACTATGGCAGTAGTAGTGGAAATACGTTACAAGTTCAGTATTCAACGGACCAAGGTTCTAGCTGGACTAATTTAGGCGAACCACTTTCACCAACAGGAGAGCTTTCAGTAGTTACTATTCCTGTTGATATTCAAGGAAATATTCGATTTAAATTCATTCAAGCTGGAGGTACGGATCGCTTGAATTTAGATGATGTACGAATTACAGACTTTGTTCAAGCTCAGGATAACGCTACTATCGCTGTTACTGTTGATGGAACGCCAAAAGCAACTGGAGAAAGTGCAACATTTCCGACTACTTTAGTTGGAACTAAGAGAACAGTTTCTCTTTCTATTAAGAATATTGGTACACCAGACCTATCTATTAGTAATATAGAATTACAAGGCCAGGCATTTTCAATAACCAATTTTTCTGATTCAACATTAGCTTTTAGTGAATCTACAGAATTAACGGTTACCTATGAGCCATTTGTTGCAGGTAACGACGAAGGAAGTATCGTTATCACCAGTAATGCTGACAATGCAGCAAGTTTTACTATAAATCTTGCCGGAGAAGGAATTGAGGATGGAGATATTATTCCTATTTCTGACGCACGTAGTTTACCACTCGGAAGTAGAGTTACCGTAACAGGTCGAGTTACTGCAGCAAACGAATTAGGTGGCCCGCTTTACATGCAAGACGCAACAGCTGGTATTGCAGTTTACTGGGAAGCCCTCCACGCAGAGTCGAGCATTGGAGATTCTGTAACGGTAACTGGTCCACTAAGTGTTTTCAAACCTATTGCTGGCGCGGATTCTGATTTCCTATTACAAATTTCATCTACTACAGAAGACAGCAACATCCTGTATGAAGTTATAGACACAGAAAACAAGAAAATTGTACCTGAAGTATTAACAATAGCTGAAGTTTTAGCAGGCGCATATGAAGCTCAGCTTGTAGAAATTAAAAGTGCTACAGTTTCTCATGTAGGTGTTTTTCAAGGTAATACTAATTACACGATGTCAGATGCATCAGGCGAAATATTTTTGAGAATCGACAACAATGTGAACTTGGTTGGGGCAACTGCACCAACCGAAGCGGTAAACGTTGTAGGTGTAATTGGTAAGTTTGGTGGCGATCTTCAAGTATTACCTCGTTTTGTGGACGATTTAGGTGTTGAAGAAACTACATATCCTGGAGACGATATTGATTTGATTAACACTCTTGATATGGTTACCTGGAACGTAGAATGGTTCGGCCATAGTGGAAATGGTCCTGTAGATGTTGATTTACAGCTTCAAAATGCGAAAACTGTAATCACTACAATGGATGCTGATATTTACGCACTATCGGAAATTTCTGATGTGAATAAATTCAATCAATTGGTAAGTGAATTAGAAGATTACGGCGGCTTTATGGCTAATTTTTCTTCACAAACTCAAAATACTGCGTTTCTCTTTAAGCGTTCAGTGATTGATTCATTAGACTCTGGTTTAATAACTGCTGGAATGACCCAAAGTAATTGGGCAAACGGTCGTTATCCATTAGAGTTCCATTTTAACGCAACGTTGAATGATGAAGAAAGAGAAGTATATGCTTACGTGATTCATGCAAAAGCATTTGGTACAGAATCTGATTATAACCAGAGATTGAACGCTTCAACTGAGTTAAAATCATACTTAGATAACAATAGAGACCGTGATAATGTTATTATTTTGGGCGATTATAATGATTTAGTTACCACATCAACTTTTACAGGCTCGCCTTCTCCCTACAAGAATTTTGTAGATGATTCAGAGTATACAGTAATCACAAAAAGTCTTGAGGAAAATGGTAGTACATCATATACAAGTATCTCAATGATCGATCATATTACGATAACTTCAGAATTATCTGACGAATACATTGTTGGCTCTGAAAGAGTTGAGAATACATTTTATGTAGGAAGTTATTTAAGCACTACTTCTGATCATTACCCAGTTTGGACTCGTTTCCAGTACGGAACACCAGTAAGTAATGAAGATGAGATAGCTAGCGAAATACCAAGTTCTATTTCATTAAATCAGAACTATCCAAACCCATTCAATCCAACAACAGTAATTAGTTACTCGTTAAATGCGCGTACTCAAGTTAAACTTCAAGTATTCGACATAACAGGACGTAACGTAGCTACACTGGTAAATAAAGTTGAAGCAGCAGGAGAGAAGAGCATTAACTTTGATGCCTCATCACTTTCAAGTGGATTGTATTTCTATCGCTTAACTACTTCAGAAGGTGCATCACTTACAAGAAAAATGATGCTTATTAAGTAATATTCTAATCCATTTTAGATACAAAAAAGCCCGAGATGTCTCGGGCTTTTTTTGTATTCATCATATAATGATATGCTGTAGAAGAGCTTTTAGCCTTCATTTAAGAATGCAGAATACATCCATACGAGTTTTTCTTGTTCACGGATATAATCGCTCATCATCGCATTTGTACCTTCATCGTCCGCGTCAGCTGCAAGACTAAGTAATTCTCTTTGTAGAGATATGAGCACTTTAAAGGATTCCAGAATATTGCGAACAGCATCAGAGCCATCAGTTACTTTCTCGCTTTCTTTAATCTCAGCTATTTTTTGATAGCTAGAGTACTTGTATTCCGGTGAGTAGCCAAGGGTTAAAATTCTCTCAGCAACCTCATCAACTTTTAGCAATAAGTTGTTATAGAGTTCTTCAAATTTTACATGAAGCTCGAAGAATTTTTCACCTTTAATATTCCAGTGATAACCTCGAGTGTTCTGATAGAAAAAAGAGTAGTTAGCTAATAACTCATTTAGTTTCTTTGCTAGTGTTTCAGCTTTGTTGCTTTCTAAGCCTATTGCGTTTCTCATGTATCTCCTTGATAATTAGTGTTCATCATCTTTAACAAAATTTGGAGCTATTTGATTCAAATTTTAATGAGTATCAGAGCCTAATTATATAGTATCAATAGAGTTTTATTTCCTTGCTCTAGAATAACACCTGTAGCGGCTAAAGCGAGTATTAGCAGATTGAAAAGTAGTCAAGAGAGGAAATTGGAAACAAAATTCTTGAAAATTACAATTTCACATCTTATTGGGTACTAAACCTTCAAAAAATGGAGCGCTTTATTAATAGCAATAAAGCGCTCTTATGTATTATCTTACTTACTTTTTTATTGATTGGTTGATAAGCTTAATCCACTTTTCAATTAAAGGAAGTTCTGTGTACAGACCTGTGTGATATTTTATATTATAAAATTCGAGACCTAAACTATCAGGATTTGATTCACTCAGTTTTAGGAATAGAGTTAAACTCTGAGTTATTTTAGAGGAGTTTGCCCCTCCTTGTAGAGGTTTACGTTCTGTAATTGACTTACAGCTCAAAACCTTTCCCAATTCAATTATTTGCGAAATCTCATTACCACTTTTAGAAAAATGATAAAACAAAACCCCTGCTTTCTTATCAATTCCAATGCCGTAGCCACTATTCCAAATATCGAAATCTGAGATAATAAGATTATGACTTTGGGCAGTATCTAAGAATACTTGAGTATATTTTTTTATGTTTAGTTTCTGTTTTAATTGAATGTAAATGAGTGGACAAATAAATACTAATAGCAGTCCACTTCCTATTATAATAGATTCTAAATCAATCATGGGTAGTTTAATTAAGATTCAGCCGTTGAGTTTAGGCCGAACGGATTTTAAGTTTTGTTAAGTGAGGGAGAGCAGCATTTTAGTGCTGCGTAACAAAACTAGTCACCAAAAATAGTGAAAGGGGTAAGCGATATCTTGACTTGAAAGACTGGGCGTTATCCTCTGTAATGAAGAAAGATAAAGCTTCTGTTTATCAGAGAGTTTTCGCGCATGATGATTTTTAGCAGCTTGCTCTTTCTGCAAGTTATTGGTCGAATAACTAGGAATTTCGGATACCGAAACAACGACATCACTTCCTTCAATAAGAGATAGTGAGTGTATATTGCTCTCGATTTTCGAAAAAGAAGAACCAAGTTGATTATCGTCTTGATAACTCTCAATCACAGAGCTCTGTACATACTTCGTCCCTGCTTGTTCAAATGGCTGTAGCAGGAGGGAGAGTATAACAGGGACTAAGTAAAGGCTATATCTAATCAAGCGATTCATGCGACAAAGATAAAAAAGTAGAGAATAGAAAAACAGAGCATAATAAATTGTTCTATCAATGCGAGGGTTCTAATTCAAGGCAATGGTATACTTGGTCAATTCCCTTTTTTGTATCAGAGAGAACCATAAGTAGATCGTTTGCTTCAAGAAGCGTAGAGCCAGAGGGCGTAATAAAAGTATCACCCCTTTTTACCATTGCTATAATTGCCGTTTTAGGGAAGTTTAATTCAACAATTTTCTTACCAACAATGACACTATTCTCTGGAATATGAATTTCCTCTAAGGCTGCTTTAGCATCTTCAGAAAGGAATATATCTAATGGCTTTTTAGGTTTAGCTTTTTCAGGTAAAGCCACGTGTAAAAGCTTCGCAATCCATGAAAGGCTTGTCCCTTGAATTATAATGGAAGTAACAGAAACAAAGAATACAATGTTAAAAATCATCTCAGCCTTTTCAATTCCAGCAATAAGAGGATAGGTGGCAAATACGATTGGAACAGCACCTCTTAGTCCAACCCATGAGATATAAGCTCGGCGACGAAATCTCATTTTGAAGGGAAGCAAACTTATTAGAACACTAATAGGACGCGCGACAAGGATGAGGAACAGAGATGTTACAATTCCCAAACCAAGAACAGGAAGAATGTGAGATGGAGAAACGAGTAGCCCGAGTGTAAGGAAAAGAACAATCTGCATAAGCCAAGCCAGTCCATCAAACATTTTTATGATGGCTTTTTTGTGAATTAAATCCTGATTTCCAAGAAATACAGCACACAAATAAACGGCAAGAAATCCGTTTCCGCCAATGCTATCAGTTGCTGAAAAAGTGAAAAACATTAAACTAATTACTAAAACAGGATAAAGTCCTTCAAAGTCGAGTTTAATTTTATTAATCAGGAATTTACTTACATATCCCAAAAGAATTCCAGCAATACCACCTAATAACATCTGCTTGATGAATAGCGGTATAACAGAATAAACAGGCAGACTTGGATTTACAACAAGCCCTAAAAATGCTATAGTAAGTACGTAAGCCATTGGATCGTTACTTCCACTTTCTAGCTCAAGAGTAGGGCGTAACCTCGTTTTAAGGGCTAAACTTTTAGCTCTTAAAATGGAAAATACTGCTGCGGCATCAGTGGATGAAACGATAGCCCCAAGTAGTAAACCTTCATAAATAGTAAAATCTGTGATTGCCCAAATAAACGTACCAATAGAAATAGCGGTTAGCAAAACACCTAATGTAGAAAGAGCAACCCCTTGCCATAAAATGGGTTTTATGGAGGACCAACTTGTTTCGAGCCCCCCCGAAAACAAGATGAAATTTAGCGAAACAATGCCAATAAACTGAGCAACTTTGGGATCATCAAAATAGATGCCACCAATACCTTCTGAGCCTGCTAAAATACCAACAACAAGAAATAATACTAAAGTTGGCACACCAAAGCGGTAAGAAGTTTTACCTGCTATTATACTAAGGAAAAGAAGTAAAGAACCAACCAGAATTATGTTTTCAATAGTTAAATCCATTAATAGAAAGTGGTTTATATGAATTGAAAGTTGACATGTTGGGGAGAGACTAAAATCGTAAATAATTACTTTAGTTATAGTAATTACTTCGAAAATCAGCTCCAGAAATAAAAAAAGCTCGCTAGAAAATTCTAACGAGCTTAGAATATTTAAACAATAGATAGCTATATCACTAAAGCTTCTTCAATGAGTTTATTCTGTTCGGTTTCATGAATTTTTTTCTGTCCTGCCGCTGGAGAAGCTGATGCTTGTCTACCAGCATAGCGTAATTTTTGGCCAGACTTTAATAGGTCATGAATACGTGGAGCTACGAAAAACCAAGCGCCCATATTTTTTGGTTCTTCTTGACACCATACTATTTCTTTCACTTTTGAGAAATCACCTAGTTGGTCGGTAATGTCTTGATCTGGAAATGGATAGAATTGCTCTAAACGTGCAATAGCTACGTCTTCAATTTTATGATCTTGGCGATATTTCAATAAGTCGTAATACACCTTTCCAGAACAGATTACTAAACGCTTAGTAGTAGCTTTGTCAATAACTTCTTCATCTCTTATAAATGGCATGAACTTTCCATTTGCAAGATCGTCAGTTTTTGATGTAGCCATTGGGTGACGAAGCAAGCTTTTTGGCGACATTAAAATAGCTGGTTTCTTGTCATCCTGAAGAGCTTGTTTACGAAGCATATGATAATACTGCGCAGGTGTAGTTAAGTTCATTACTCGCATGTTATCTTCAGCACATAACTGTAGAAAACGCTCTAAGCGAGCTGATGAATGCTCTGGCCCTTGACCTTCAAACCCGTGAGGTAAGTTAAGAATCAACGACGTTGTTTGTCCCCATTTCGCTTCGCTAGATGAAATAAACTGATCGATGATAATTTGAGCTCCATTCACGAAATCGCCAAACTGTGCTTCCCAAATTACTAAGGCATCTTTATTTTGCGCACTATAACCGAACTCAAATCCCATAACAGCATATTCACTTAATAAACTATTATGTATTGAAAATTTACCCTGCGTATCAGAAAGATTATTTAAAGGCGTAAAAGTTTGATTGGTTTCAGTTCCATGAAGAACAGCGTGGCGGTGAGAGAAAGTACCTCTTTCAACATCTTGGCCAGTAAATCGAATAGTTCTACCAGATTTTAGGAGAGAACCAAATGCTAAGGCTTCACCGAAGCCCCAATCTATTTTATCTTTATTCTGATCTACAATAGAAGCTCTTTTGGCAAGCTGCTGTAGCAACTTAGGATTTGCATCAAAGTCTTTTGGAACGGTATTAATTTTAATAGCAATATCCTTCAATTCCTCAGCCGGGTAGGTGGTGTCTGGAAATGCTGGAAGTTTTGCCTGAGGTGTTTCAGTCCGATCTATAAGATCTTCGGTAATAGTTACATTAGGGGCTTTTTTAGCATCTTCAAAAGCATCTAACAGAAGTTGGTCAAACTCATCAAAAATCTGTTGAGTTTCAGCCTCGGTGAGCTCATTTTTCTTAACTAGTTTCTTCGTATAAATATCTCTAGCAGTAAGATGATCGTTAATCTCTTTATACATACCTGGCTGTGTAAATGCTGGCTCATCACCTTCATTATGCCCATGCTTACGGTAGCATATCAAATCTATAATTACATCTTTACCAAACTGCTGACGATACTCAAGAGCTAGCTGGATAGCATGAACTGCTGCTTCTGGCTTATCCCCATTTACATGGAAAATAGGAGCAAGAATCATTTTTGCTAAATCGGAAGCATACTCAGTAGAGCGACCGTCTTTTGGTAGAGTTGTAAAACCAATTTGGTTGTTGATAATAATATGAACAGTTCCACCAGTTTTATAACCTTCAAGCTGAGACATATTTAAAGTCTCTCCAACCACGCCTTGCCCTGCAAAAGCAGCATCGCCATGCATAAGAACAGGAAGAATCTTTTTGCGAGCTTCTTCACCTTCAAAATGATCTTGCATTGCACGTGTTGCGCCTTCTACAACTGGGTTAACAGCTTCTAGATGACTTGGATTTGGGAGTAACTCTAGGTTAACAGTTTTGCCACTAGCAGTTTTGTGTTTACCTTTTGCACCAAGGTGATATTTAACATCTCCAGAGCCTTGAATTGACTTAGGATCTACATTCCCTTCAAATTCCGCAAATACACGGTGATAGGGTTTATTCATAATATTCACAAGAATATTTAAACGGCCTCGATGTGCCATCCCCATAAATACTTTATTGATATCGTGTTCACCAGCTTTTTCAAGCATCGAATGAATCATCGGAATTAAAGTCTCAGCTCCTTCTAGTGAGAAACGCTTATGACCGATATATTTTTTGTGAAGGAATTCCTCAAAAGCTAATGCTTGATTTAGTTTGTGAAGAATCTCTTTTTTATCGTCTTTTGTTAGCTTAGCGATGTTAGACGATGATTCCATAACACCACGTAACCACTTTCTTTCCTCTAAGTCTAAAAGGTGCATATACTCGGCACCGATATTACCACAGTAGGTATCGCGAAGTAGCTTAATAATTTCTCTAAGAGTAGCTTTTTCTTTTCCGCCTAAACCGCCGCAGTAAAATTCACGGTCGAGATCCCAAAGTGAAAGGCCGTAATAGTCTAAATCTAATTCAGGATTGTGTCCTGGCTCTTTTCCTAAAGGATCTAGGTCGGCAAGTACGTGCCCACGCATGCGATACATACTTATTAAACGCCAAACACCAATTACTCGTCTATCCTGTTCAAGAGAATTTCCACCTCTCGAAGTTAAACCACTATAATTATCGTGTCCATAAGGAATAGGCTCGTAAGCAATGTCTAAATCAGAAAAAATATCGTTATAGAAGTCTTCTTGCCCTGTAAGTAAATCGTTTACCTTTTTAAGGAATGAACCAGATTCTGCACCTTGTACAACTCGGTGGTCGTAAGTACAAGTAACAGTCATAACCTTGCTAATACCCAATTGATTGAGCACTTCTTTCGACATTGCTTGAAATTCAGCAGGGTAGTCGATAGCACCCGTAGCAATGATCGCACCTTGGTTTTGCATCAGTCTTGGAACAGAAGAAACGGTGCCGATGGTTCCAGGATTGGTGATGCTTATCGTAGTTCCTTGATAATCATCAATCTGCAATTTACCATTTCTAGCTTTACTGATAAGATCTGCAAAAGCGTACAAGAATTCTTTAAAGTTCATCTTGTCTACGCCTTTAATATTAGGCACCACAAGGTTTCTAGAACCATCTTTATTTGGTAAATCGATAGCAATACCAAGATTTACTTGGTCTGGAACTGCTTTAAAACTGTTTTTCCCATCCGTGTAATAAGCATTATTTAGGTTGGGCAAAGCTTTTAGCGCTTTTATAATAGCCCATGCAATAAAATGCGTAAATGAAGCCTTTGGTTCACTTCTGCTTTCCAAATGCTGGTTGATGATTGTACGATCTTCAATCATCATTTTAACAGGCAGTACTCGCAAAGAGGTAGCAGTAGGGACTTTAAGACTTTCATCCATATTCTCTACAATCTTGGTTGCTACTCCTTTTATTTTTTCGAGTGTAGTATCTTTAGGAGCGGCTTTTTGGGATGTCGAAGTAGTACTTTGAGCACTGACCTCTGGTTTTTGTGCTACTTTAGGAGCAGATTCTTGAACTTCAGGGGTAATCCCTTCCATCTCATCGAAATATCTTTTCCAGTGGGCAGGAACTGTTTCTGGGTTGGCTTTATACTGGACGTAAAGTTCTTCTACTAATGCAGAATTAGGTCCAAATACGGCTTCAAATGACTTCAATAGGGATTAACCTCGTGCAGATTTTAGGTGCGCTAATTGTTATAGTAATGTTATATACTAAGTAATAGTTCAAAAAAATAATGCTTTAAGTATTTCAAAAAGCGACTAAAATTAAGGATAACTAAGCTAAAATACGATATAAGTTATTCCTATTAACATTATAGTTCCTTTAAATTAAAAATCGCTTTTCTAAGCGAAGAGTTATTCTTGAAAACCGTGAATTTGTTCAAAAAAAAAATCTTTTGGTATATTTCAGGCAAAACTGGATTTATGTTATAAATATTTTAAGTTTATGTAGTTACTTACAACACTATGAATATCATTAAAAAACTTATCATCAAGACTTATCGAAAAGTAATCTTCTATTCAAGCATATTTGTACTTCTTATATCTTGCAATTCAAAAAGCAATGATTCCATTAATAAAATGGTTAGTTATTCAGTAACTGCTGATACACTAGTTACTAATCAAAGTGATAACTATCTACTTGGAACGCCTAAATTTTTGGCGGTTGATAAAAATGGTCAAATACTAGTAGGCGACGATTTAGCATTACAATTTCTATACTTCGATCAAGAAGGTTACTTCTTAAAAAAAATAGGTTTACGTGGTAGAGGGCCAGGAGAGTTTTTGAATATCTCTGCTATGGTATTAAACTCTAGGAATGAGTTGTTAGTTGCAGATCAATTTAATTCCCGCTTCACCATTTTCAGAAAGAATGATGATGTGGAGACTAGTTTGTACGATCCCTCAGAAATTCTTTGGCCTAGAAATATTCTAGATACTGGTAATGGATACATTTTGTTTTACAGACTTGATTACCCAGTTTCCGATAACTTATCCGATTCTACACATGGGCAAAGTGGAAACTATTTGTTTCATTTTAGTAAAGATTTAAAATCTATTGAATACTCGTTTGGCAATATTAATGATTTCGAACATTCAGAGAGTACATTTTATAAAACATGGTCTCTTTTTGCAATAGGAAGCGCATTAACCAAAAATAACTCCTTACTATTTGCTCCTTTTCTATATGATGGAAAAATTTATAAATATGATTTGGACAAGTTTACTCACCAAACATTTACAGGGCTTAAAATCCATGATCAGCCATTTACTTCTATTTACGGTCCACCAATCCCTAAGCACGCCATTCAGATAAATGGTAGAACTGCAGCCGCTGCGACCATAGAGTCTGAAAGTCTCGGACTTTTTGAACTGGAAAATGGAAATATTATTCATTTTTCGTTTCAAGTTTCTAGTGAGGAGAGAAAGATAACATTCGAGATTTTCGAGAAAAATTTGATACTACAAAAAACCGGAATATTGGAAGGGTTTGGTGCTTTTCAATTGAGTCATAACAGTTCTATTTTCGATATCCATGCAACAGACGGAAAACATACATTTTATGCTATTGACAAACGAGACAGAAGTAATGAACTAGTAATTACATTTAAAATTGACAAATTATGAATGCACGAACTTATTTCATACTGATACTTTGTAGCGTAATTTTAAGCTGCTCAAAATCTAGCCAAGAGAACAATAACATTAGCGTTAATAAAAAAGACCAAATATCGAATAATCTAGTTAATGAACGAGCACCAGCAATAGTTAAAGGAGTTCTTCGCGATCATAATAACCAGCCACTACCAATGGCTAATATAGAAGTTCAGAAAATCAACGATTTACAACGCAAGCCGTTGGGTGCTGCCACTTCTTTTTCAGGTGAGTATTGGGTAGGAATACCTGTTAGTAAAGATAATGTTAACGTACAGATGATTTTCACCTTTTCCTCGTATAAGGCTGACACCAATCTCGTCCAAGTGTCATCAGGGGATACTTTGATAATAAATCATCAGTTTGAATTGGAATAGGAATCTGGTAATCCTATTACTTCATAAAAGCTGAAAAATAGAAGTCTAAATCAATTGGGTGTTTTTCCTTTCTACTTCAACCTGAAAATGTTACTTATCCATTTTCAAATATCAACTTTCTTGCATGTCTGAGTTTGTTGAAAGCTACCTATGAGATAAAGCTGTTAATAGTTTAATATGGCTTTGCAATTGCTAAAGTATTCACCAAAATAATCCACAATTAATAATTTTGAATACTTTAATTCCCTTCAAACAACCGCTATATTACAATAAAAAAGATTATGAGCGATTCTCGCAAAAAAGTACTTACTGGAGCTGAAAATATTAACTGGGACTTAAGCGATTTATATTCATCAAGCGATGACCCGAAATTAGCATCCGACAAGAAAGAAGTTTTAGAGCAAGCAGATGCCTTTTCTGCGAAATACAGAGAAAAGATTGCACAATTGAGCGTTACTGAATTTAAAGAAATGCTACAAGCTTATGAAGCTCTTCAAGATAAAGGAGGCAAAATTGGTTCTTTCGCATATCTACAATGGAGCACAGATACTGCAAACACAAGCTTCGGAAAGTTAGTACAAGAAGCCAATGAGTTATCATCTGAGCTGAGTCAAAAATTAGTGTTTTTAGATGTAGAGTGGTTACAAGTTTCAGATGAAGATGCGCTAGTATTGATAAATGCAGAAGAACTCAGTTTTTTTAAACACTATTTGGAATCGTCTCGAAGATATAAAGAGCATGTGCTTGAAGAGAAACAAGAACAAATTCTCTCAGCAAAGTCGGTTACAGGCCGAAGTGCTTGGGTTCGTTTCTTCGACGAAACATTAGGTTCTGCTAAGTTTGAGCTAGATGGCGAAGAATATTCAGAGCAAGAAGTACTTAGTAAATTACATGACGGCGACAGAGAGCTTAGGGTAAGAGCTCATGCATCTCTCAGTAAAAAATTCAACGAGCTTTCGCACCCACTTACTTTTGTGTTTAACACATTGCTTGCCGATAAGTTTACTAATGACAAATTGAGAAATTATCCAGACTGGATTACCTCTCGAAATCTCTCTAACGAAACGGATGATAAAACTGTAGATGCCCTTGTTGGTGCCGTAACAGGTAACTATGCGTTAGTTCAGCGCTATTACAAATTGAAAGCTAAGTTGTTAGGCTTAGATGAGATGAAAGATTACGACCGTTACGCTCCTATTGCACAGAATGAGGCTACGATTTCGTGGAATGAAGCAAAGGAAATGGTGATGGATTCGTATACTAATTTTCATCCCAAAATGGGAGAAATTACCAATCTATTTTTTGAGAAAAATTGGATTGATGCTGCTATAAAACCAGGTAAACGTGGCGGTGCATATTCAGCGAGTACAGTTCCTTCTGCACACCCGTATGTGTTTATGAACTTTGATGGAAAAATTCGTGACGTGCAAACTTTAGCTCACGAACTTGGCCATGGAGTTCATCAATATCTAAGCCGAAAACAAGGTCCTTTGCAAGCTGGCACTCCATTAACAACCGCTGAAACAGCATCAGTATTTGGGGAAATGTTGGTGTTTCAGAAATTGCTTAAAGAGTTAGATGATCCTAAAGAACGTCTAGCGCTAATAATGGGTAAAATTGACGATACTATTGCAACAGTATTTCGCCAAGTTTCTATGAATAGGTTTGAGAATGCAATGCATAACGCGCGCAGAGAAGAAGGTGAACTAACTACTGAACGGTTTTCGGAGCTCTGGATGGAGCAACAGAAAGCTTTGTACGGAGATTCTGTGACTTTAACGGATGAATATGGAATCTGGTGGAGTTATATTCCACACTTCCTACATACTCCAGGTTATGTTTATGCATATGCGTTTGGAGAGTTGCTAGTATTGGCGCTTTACGAAGAATTTACTGAGCGTCCCGATGGTTTTTCGGAGCGATATTTAGAGTTGCTAAGTGCTGGAGGTTCTGAATGGCCACAGGATTTAGTTGCCAAAATGGGACTTGATATTACAGACGCTAGTTTCTGGAATAAAGGATTAGCTTCGTTCGAGAGAATGATTGATGAAGCGGAAGCATTGAGCGAAAAAATTTCTACAGGAAAGTAAATAAGCAGTATAAGTTGTTAGTATGTAGGCAAAGATTTGTTGAACTAAATCTTTGCTTGCTTTAAAACTTTAAGCTTGTAATTTAATAATGATAATAAGACCCAAATAAAGCTAAATGGCTCTAGATCGACAAGACAAAGCATTAAGAGAATTCAAGCAGATTATGGCAGATTTAATACATCTGTTACGTGCGTCAACTCGGGCGCAGCTTACATACATGTGTTGGGTAAATCATGCACGCCAACAGTTTGTTTGGGAAACAAATAGCACCATTCTACCTAATGTAATGTTTCAGGATAGAGTGAACTTTGACCATCATTTTTTAAACGAGTTTAAAGATATTGATGAAATAGTTTTGCTAAAAGTGGGTGAAGATGTAGCCAAAGGTAAACTGATGCATTATTTCGACTTTGTACAAGCGAAGTCCTTATTAATTATCCCTTTCATAAACAAAGGCGAAACCGTTGCACTAACGATTCTAGAAAGTGAACACGAGTTTGATATCGAGCAGATTCATGATAACATTCTGTCTTACAACAATGCGATGGTGAACGTACTAGATACTTATTTAGAAGTAGTAGATTTACACGAACAGCAGAAAGAGTGGGAGATGTACGAGAACTCGGTAAATAAGATGAATTACCGAATGCATAGGGTGGAAATCTTAAAAACTATGCTCAACGAAATGCAGGAATGCATACCTCGTGGGGGCGTTTCTTTATTGTCTCATGGAATGGAAACGTGGAATGTTGTATTGAACTCCGAAAAGAGTCATAATCCAATTAGATTGGGACTTAAAATGGAAGACAAAAGTATTTCTTCTGAAGCGCTCGAAAAAGGAGAACCGTTATTTTCGATGCATTTTAATAACAATCCTAAGAGAATATCAACTGGAGAGGGGAGAACGGAGGGTGCATCTTTTGCCATCCCAATTCTAATTCATGACAGACGCCAAGCTTTAGCAATTGTTTACGATGATGATCCTTTAAATTTCAAAGAATCGACCAAGCATAAACTTGTAAATCTAGCAAGAGTCGCTGCATTAAATATCCAAGCATCACTGAAAAAGACAAGTGCGGCGGATGACTTTTTAACACAAAATTTCAGTGCCTATATGCCTGAACTTTGGGAGGCCGCTTTAGATTTACAGCTGAAGAAAAGCTCCCAGAATAGCCGATATAAAACATGGTTTGGATTAGTTTCTCCCGATAATATTTCAACGTTAAGAACAAAGTTTAGACTTGAAGATTTGCATAAAATCCAAGAGGACTTTGTCAAATTTCTAAATCCGAGTATTTACGGATTTTCTGGATACATGGGTTTTAATTCAGATTATGTATACGCAGTGGTTATTCAAGGTGAAACAGACGAAGTTATCACTCAGTGGATGAATAAGTTTAACACTCGTTTGGCTCATGGATTAAGACTTTCAAATGGTCATACTATTAATATAGGTTTTAAAGTGGGCTATACAGAAGTAAACGAAGAGTGTGCAAACTCTTATCAGTTGCTTACTAAAGCTAAGAAAGCACATGCTGAGGCAATTAACAGTTCAGAAAACAAAGCAGTAGTAGCATAATGGGAAATCTATACCTCGTAATTATAGACGGTTTGGGAGTTGGGGCCCAAGAAGATGCAGCTGATTATGGCGACATAGATATGAACACATTAGGGCATATTTCGGATCAGGTTGGGTGCTCGCTTCCTAACATGGCTGAGCTTGGACTCGGTAATATCATTCCACTTTCTACAGTTTCAGCCACAAAACAACCAACAGCTGCTTTTGGAAAAATGAGAGAAATTTCTGGCGGAAAAGACTCAACTACAGGTCATTGGGAAATAGCTGGGATTCAGCTTAAAAAACCATTTCCAACATTCCCGAACGGTTTTCCTATCGATGTTCTTGATGCTTTTGAAGAAGGAGTCGGCGTAGATGGAGTGCTTTGTAATCTGCCATATTCAGGTACCGATGTAATTCGTGATTTTGGAGATGAACATCTAAAAACAGGCAAGCCCATTGTATACACTTCTGCAGATAGCGTATTTCAGGTAGCTTGCAACGTAGATGTGACTTCCGTTGAAAAACTTTATGAATGGTGTGAATTCGCCCGCAAAAAAGTGATGATTGGCGATTATGAAGTAGGAAGAGTTATCGCACGACCTTTCACAGGAAAATCAGGAGCCTTTGAACGATTATCGGATCAACGTCATGATTTTTCTGCAATTCCTCCGAAAGAAAATGTGGTTCAATATTTATATGATTCTGGTATCCAAACTTACTCTATTGGTAAGATTGTTGATTTATTTGCAGGACGGGGTTTTAGCAAGTACGATAAAACAAAAAATAATCCTGAAGGCATTTCTACGCTGTTATCTGTAATGGATAAAGTTCAAAATACTTTTGTATTCGTGAATTTGATTGACACCGATCAACTATATGGGCACCGCTTGGATCCACAAGGGTATGCGGGAAGTTTAGAAGAGTTTGATGCCGCTTTGCCAAGCATACTTGCTAAACTTAATGACGACGATTTGCTCATCATTACTGGTGATCATGGCAATGATCCATGCTCAACAAGTACCGATCATTCTCGCGAATTTGTACCATTATTGGTATATCCAGCTCATAAAGCTAACGAAATAGATTTAGGTATACGCTCAACTTTTAGTGATATCGCAAACTCAATTGCTACTTATTTTGGTAAGGAAGCAGTGTTTCCTGGAAGTTCTTTCTTAAAATAACTTGTTAAAGTAGCTCGATGCAGTTTCTGTAGTCTATGAGCTCTCTTCTAGATTCTAAAAGATTTCGATCATACTGATCGGAAATGAATAATAAAAAAGAAAATAAATTCGTATATTAGTATGATTTTGCTTTCATCAGGAGCACAGACATGAAGAAGCTTAGATAACAGGTTGCAACCTATCAGCTTAACGAATTAAAAAGTCCTGTGCCCTTTGTAGCGTACGCACAAACATTCATTAAATATTTACACTGTGGCAAAAAGTTCAGGAATCTCGACTCGTGAGTCGGAATCTTTAGATCGTTATCTGCACGAGATTGGTAAAGAGAAATTAATAACACCTGATGATGAAGTTCGTCTGGCGAAAGAAATACAGAAAGGTAGCCAACGAGCGTTAGAAGACCTTACAAAAGCAAACCTTCGTTTCGTAGTTTCTGTTGCAAAACAGTACCAAAATCAAGGACTTTCGCTTGGAGATTTGATAAACGAAGGTAACCTTGGTTTGATTAAAGCAGCAAAACGCTTTGATGAAACTCGTGGTTTTAAGTTTATCTCTTATGCAGTTTGGTGGATTCGACAATCTATTTTACAAGCTCTAGCTGAGCAAAGTCGTATCGTTCGTCTTCCTCTTAACAGAGTAGGCGCGCTAAACAAAATTGGTAAAGAACTTTCTAAGTTAGAGCAAGAGTACGAACGTATTCCTTCTGCTCACGAACTTGCAGAAAGTTTAGAGATGACCGTTGGTGAAGTAGCTGATACTTTGAAAATTTCAGGGCGTCACCTTTCAATGGATGCTCCATTTGCTCAAGGTGAAGATAATCGTCTTCTTGATGTTCTTGAGAACGAAGAGATTCCAAACCCTGATTTTGAATTGATGGGCGAGTCTTTGAAAGTGGAAATTGAACGCGCACTTTCAAAACTAACTAAAAGAGAAGCTGAAGTAATTCGCTTGTACTTTGGAATCGGACGCGAGCATTCTTTAACTCTAGAAGAAATTGGAGAACGTTTCGACTTAACTCGTGAACGTGTTCGTCAGATTAAAGAAAAAGCACTTAGAAAATTGCGCCATCATAACAGAAGCGCAGCTTTAAGAGCTTATTTAGGTTAATACTACAACCGTTTTCTTCTTTTAAGAAATTAAACCTCGCAAGTACATAATTTGCGAGGTTTTTTTATGTCTAAAAATCCGCTTTAACAGCAAATATCAAATTTCTACCTGGGGCAACAATACCTGAACTATATGGCCGGTAGCGTTGGTCGGTAATGTTTTCTATCCCCGTAGAAAAAGAGAACACTTTGGTAACTTGGTAAATACTTTTCAGATTTAGCGTGTACCATGCTGGAGAATATGGATTTCCATTAGCGTCAATGGCGTACATATAATCTTTTCCTTTTTCTTCATCGGGGAGATTCTTATAGCTTACTTTCATGCTATAAATAGCATATAAATCTAGTTTCAAATGATTAGCACTGTATTTAAGATGGGTAGTCCCAAACCAAGGCGCAGCATGTCGAGAAGGACTTTTATCGCCATTATCTAGTTCCTCTTCACCCTTTTGAATATTGAACTGAGAAGACGCATCAAAGCCAGCAGGTAAAGATAATTCGGCCGCAATTTGAACTCCAAAAATGGTAGCTTTTGCTGCATTCTGTACAGCTTGAACCTGACTTAATTGGCCATCGTACATAATTTGACTCTGTCCGTTTAACGTATAATCTCTTCGGACCAAAGCATCTTCTAAGAGCGTATAATAGCCGGTTACATCTATTTGAAGTTCATCATTAAAGACTTTATTCACACCTAATTCTGCGTTATAGGCATATTCAGATTTTAGATCTGGATTTGGTATAACAACGGAGCCTGGCTCTGAGTCAAAAACTTTGCCCACATCGTCGATATTAGGAGAACGGAAGCCTGTAGAAAATACCGTGTTTATGGCAATAGATTTTTCAGGCCTAAAAACAAAACCAAGGCTTCCTGTTAGAGCCCCACTATTAATATGTGCTTCGCTGAACGGGAAAGGATAAAAAGTGTTTTCAAATTCGGCATCCAAAATAAACTGATTGTAGCGAGTACCAGCCTGTAAAGTTAACTTTGGATTGATCTCGAACATGTAGTTTAGGTAAGCAGCATACGAAGCCCATGTGGATTCTGGATAGCGAGGCGAACCTTTTACAGTTACGCCTGTACTTATATCAGTGTCAGTGCCTGAAGAGCTTACATCATTAAAAACACTTTCAACACCATAGAAAAGTTGTTGGTTATCGGAGAGCTTTTTCACTAAATCAAGATTAGCGGAATAAGCATTCACTTTTTCAATTCTACTAAAACGTTGAGTACCATTAAAATCGCGATCTATTCTGCTTTCTTCAAAATACTGATGAGCTAGCCGAAGTTTGGCATCATCAAAAAATGCTGATTCTGTTTTTGTCGCAATAGAAAAATTATTCATTACCCAAATTTGAGGTCCGTAATACCACTCGGCACTTCTTGGGAGTCCATTTTTATACCGAATTAAACGATCATAACGGTCGTAATCGGAAGTTTCAGAGTAATGAAAGCCATAATTAAAATCCCAATCATCGTTGGGTTTAAAACGGAGCTTTTGCATTAAATTTGTTTGTGAATAACCTGTAGTTCGCTGTATTTGAGGATTTTTATTTGCAATCACCACATCGGAGCCATCAATTCGTTGAACAAATTCAGGGCGGAGGTATTCTTCAGGACCATGACTTCCCATCTCAAGATCACCATAATTAAAATTAGTGAAGCTGGTTATGGAACCCCATTTTTCTGTGCCTAAGCTAACATCAAAGTGATAAGTGTTTTCATCGTTGGCAGATGAATAACGAGCTACTGCATTACCTGATACGAATTGTTCCTCAGAAGCCGATAGGCCTGGAGTGAGGGTGTTGAAACTCATAACTCCACCAAGAGCATCGCTTCCATAAATTACGGAACTGGGACCGAATAAGACCTCAGTATGTTCAATTGCGAAAGGATCTAGAGAAATTACATTTTGAAGGTTACCACTCCTGAAAATGGCTGTATTCATTCGAATTCCATCTACCACAAGAAGAAGTCGATTGGTAGAAAATCCCCTAATCATCGGACTTCCTCCTCCAAGTTGACTTTTCTGTACATAAACCTCTCCAGAAAGGCTCAGTAAATCGGCCGCTGTTTGTGGATTTTGAACTTCTACTTGCTGAGGTGTTACGGAAGTTATTTTTGAAGCAAGATTTGATTTTGTTTGGCGCCAGCGTGTAGCCGAAACCACTAGTTTATCCATCGAGATGTTTGAAGGAGATAGAGAAATTATAAAATTCCGTGTATTAAGGTCTTCGTAGCTCATTGTAATAGAACGATAGCCTATCCGCCGGATTAAGATAATCTCAACGTTTTTGAATTTCGAAATATCAGCTTCACCTTTTGCATTTGTAATGGCATATAAACTGGGGGAGTCACTGTATATAGTAACTAGCTCAATAGGTTGGTCAGTTACTTTATCGTTAATGGTTATAATCTGGGCGTTACTTACCGCACAAAGCCCTAGAAAGAACCACATTAACAAAATGTGTTTCATAAGTATCTTTTCGTTTAATAGTAAAATAGTGAGATTCTGCTTCGCACTAATCATTTAATTAAAAGTGGTGATCTCTATTAAACTTGGGGAGGCGGGGTGGTTGGAGAATCTATATCGGTGTGAAAAATCTGAGCGATGTATTCTGGCTTTGATAGATATTTTCTCACATTAGCATTTAACAAATGATACGTGTACTGAAAAAAATTAGCTTTAATTTGAATAAACGAAGTTGCTACAGCATCTCTACTATGTACGATGGGTTTTACATTCGAAGATATAAGTTCATTTAGTTTCCTTTTAATTTTGGTTTCGTGATGATCCCAATAACTTAAAAACCAAAGAGAATCGCCCGATTCCCCATGTTCAACTATGTCATACATCTGGCCATTAAACTCAAACTCTTTATCATGTTCCCAATGCAAAAGCTCATCGGCTTCCGTTTTAGAAAATTTAAGCAGAGTAAGTTCTTCAAGCAAAAAGCCAGCCTTTATTTGTTTCTTAACTTCTAATCGGGTTTGTGCTTTTTGAAACTGCAGAATCGTCACAGCTCCCCAAAATGGGGTGATAAAAGAAAGAAGAAGTAAGATGGAAATCGACTTTTTCAATTATAGAAACTGATGCTTTAGAATTGTAAAGAAAGACAAAGTAATTTAAACGACTGTTCTTATACAATATTCGATTTGAGTTATTACATGTTTTAAAACTGCAAGATTGATTTAGCCGATAAAAATACTTTAACGTTTTAACCGTAATTAACTTATCATTATAAATGTACACTAGCATTGATTATTTGCAGCAATAGTAGTTATGAAGAAATTTCTATTCTTACTAATCTCCCTTGTTTGGATAGCTCCAAACATAAACGCACAATATTATCCATTTCGCACCTATTCTATTGAGGATGGATTAAGTGAGTCTGTAGTTCATTCAATAATTCAAGATCATGAGGGTAGCATGTGGATGGGTACTGGCTACGGACTGAATAGCTTTGACGGAATTGAGTTTCAGAGCTATTTTGAGGATCAAGGGCTTCAAAACAGTAAAATTTTTGCTTTGTTTGAAGATAGTAAACAAAGGCTCTGGATTGGAACCGCTTCTGGCTTAAACTACTTTCAGGGCGATAGTGTTTATTATGTACCAGAGCTTTCGGCACTGGATAACATGGAAATAATTAGCATTTTCGAAGACTCTAAAGGCGATATGTGGTTTGGTACCGATGGTGATGGAGTTTGGTTGTATCAAAAAGATCAAGAATTATATCAATACTCAACCACACAAGGTTTTAAAAACAACAGAATTCGAAGAATTATCGAAAGCGACTCTGGCGATATGTGGTTTGCAACTCGTGAAGGGTTAACCCAACTTAGCTTCGGCAACATCCGAACATACCTAACTAAAGACGGTTTGCCGGAAGATAGAATTAGAGATATTATTTTTGATGAAAAAGGCATTCTGTGGATAGGCACTCGAAATGGACTTACAAAATTCGAGAACAACCAGTTTACCACTTATGGCGAAAATGAAGGTCTTGGAAATTCAAAAGTCCAAACCTTAAGCTATGATGAGTCTGGTAGGCTTTGGCTAGGAACCGAAGGAGGGATTAGCCTTTTTGACCAAAATAGATTCAAAAATTTTACTACTGCAAATGGCTTATCTAACGGTATCATCTATTCTGCCACAAGAGATAGAGAAGGCAACCTTTGGTTTGGAACTTTTGGTGGTGGTGTAAATCTTTTTTTAGGAGATTACTTTGAAAACTATACTACAGATTTAGGACTAGCAAATAACGTAGTTACCTCTTTTACTGAAAGTGATGACGGAATAACTTGGATAGGAACCTACGGCGGAGGCATTAGCAAATACAAAAATGGTACCTTTGAAAATATCAGCTTAGATCAAGGTTTACAAGACGACAAAGTATATACACTTAAATACGATTCGGAAAAACGAATTTGGGTAGGGATGAGGAATGGTCTTTCTATCATCGAAAACGGTAAAATCAGAAATTTTAAAGAATCAGAATTCCCGTTTAGAAAAATTAGGCAGATTTATGAGGCAAAGTCAGGTGACTTCTGGATAAGTACGTACGAAGAAGGCATAATTCGGTACGATGGAAAATCTTACCAACAATTTTTAGTTGAAGACGGTCTAGCCGATAACACTACTTTAGGAGCTGTTGAAGATAAGGAAGGGAATTTATGGATAGCTACGTACGGTGGTGTAAGTAGATACAGTAATGGAAAATTTGAAACCTTCAACCTCCAAAACGGCTTACCTAATAATGCGATAATGACGATTATCGTAGATTTAAAAGGTACTGTTTGGGTATCAACTTTTGGAGGGATTGCCTGGTTTGATGGCGAGAAATTCCAAAGCATAACGGTAGATGACGGCTTACCAAATAGAGTATGTTATTTTATAAAACAAACTGAAGATGGCATTTACTGGATTGGCACAAACAGCGGTATTGCTCGATTTGACGCCGCGAAATTCTATAGTGAAATTCCCACCGAAAAAGACCAAGCTTTTCAAATAATTTCTAAAGAACAAGGTCTTATTTCAGATGAAATGAATTTAGGAGCTGTCTTTGAGGATTCTCAAAAACATTTATGGTTTGGTAGTGTGGAGGGTATGAGCCACTTTTTTATTCCAAAATATAACTATGACCCTGTTTCTCCAGAGGTGAAAATAAATGAGATAATCGCATCTGGCAGAGTCTATACGAACAAAACGCATCTAGATCTTTCTTACGAACAGAATTTCGTAGAAATATATTTCTCGGGTATTAATTACAGAGCTCCGAATCAAATTATGTATGAGTACAAGATGGAAGGTATTGACCCCACTTGGCAACGGACAACCGATCGATTTGCAAAATATCCCTCCTTACCAAGCGGAGATTATACATTTAGTGTACTTGCTAAAAACACAAATGGAACTTGGAGTGATATCATTACAAAGAAAACCATTTCCGTTAGTACTCCTTTTTGGCTGCAATGGTGGTTCATTATTCTTTGTGGTGCTGTTATTGTGGGTATTATTTGGTTGTTCTATAGCTATTATAAAACAACAAAGCTGGTGGATATAGAACGTATGCGAGTTAGAATTGCAAGTGATCTTCATGATGACGTGGGCGCTAGTTTAACCGAAATTGCTCTCCAATCAGATTTTCTTCAAGCCATTGATACAGATCCAGAGTTTAAAAAATCATTGAGTCAGATTGGAACACAATGCCGTAGAATTGTAACGAGCTTAGATGATATCGTTTGGTCTATAGATGCTAGGAATGATACTCTTGGAGATTTAACAGATAGAATGCAAGATTATGTGCTTAATGTGCTAGAGCCCAAGAATTTTAACGTTCAATACGATTTTGAAGATCTGAAAATGCAGAACAAATTAGCGGTCCCATTAAAAGAGAATCTGTATTTAATCTTTAAGGAAGCGGCTAATAATATATCTAAATACTCTAACGGAGATTTAGTTCGCATAACCATGCATACTGAAAGTAGTAGCTTTACATTTACTATCCACGACAATGGTAGCTCAGGAATGGGCCCTAAGAAAACAGGGCATGGTCTAAGGAATATGAAAATGCGGGCAGAACGAATTGGTGCAAGTGTTGATGTTAGCAATAAAAATGGTTTTACTATAACAATAATGGGCAAGTTAAACGCCAACTAAATAATTATTATGGCTGTAATTGGAATTGTAGAAGATAATGTCAAAATCAGAGATCTGATTCAACGTTATTTAGATATGCAGGATGGGCTTGAATGTCCAGTAGCAGTAGATAGCGTGGAGGAAATGCTAGAGTTTCTTGAGAAACATATGCAACCAGATGTTATTCTTATGGACATTCAATTACCAGGGATGTCTGGCATAAAAGGAATGGAAGTAATCAAGGAAAAGTATCCTGATGTAGATATAATCATGCTCACCATTTATCACGACTCGCACAAAATTTTCGATTCGCTAAAAGCAGGCGCTTCTGGTTATCTATTGAAGCATACTTCACTTCCTGAAATTAAAGAAGCCATTGAAATGCTTTTAAAAGGTGGTGCCCCGATGTCACCACAAATTGCAAGAAAAGTAATTACACACTTTAACGACCAGAAGCCAAAGAAAAACCCAGATAGCATGCTAACTTCTAGGGAACAAGATATTGTTAATGGTTTAGTTGACGGGCTGAGTTATAAGATGATTGCCGACAGGTTTGATATTTCTATTGATACGGTTCGAGCGCATATCCGAAATATCTATAAAAAACTTCATGTCAACTCAAAAGCGGAAGTAATTGCTAAATCACTACGTGGAGAGATTTAAGATTGCTAACATTATCATGTGATAGATAAACCGACTTGAATTGTTCAATTTCAAAGTGAAGATTAACCTCCAATAAGGAGACCCTGCTATGAAAAGCTTTAGAACTATTTTACCATTATTAGCTGTTAGTTTTTTTATGAGCGGTTGCTATACCCAGTTACAAAGCTTAGACGTTCTAGATGGCAGAGATGGATATAATCGTCAATCAGAATATTACGCCTGGAATGATAACGAATCTGCACAAGAGGGGGATAACTGGTACGAACGAGAACAAACGGCTAACGAATATATCCCTGTTGAAGAAGAAGAGGTTTACGAAAATTTAGATTTATACTACAAAGACTACGAAAAAGAGCAATGGTATTCCGAAAATAACCTAACTGATGTTTATTGGTCGGGTTATGATGACGGTTATGACGATGCAAGAGATGACTATACATCCAAGTATTATTCATATCGATATTTAAATTATCACCCAAGGAGACATCACTTTTCAGCCTTTGCTTACTCAAGACATTATCAGCTTAGAAATATGTTTGAGTTTAGTTTTGCTAATTTCAGCTACCACGCAGTTACAGATCCATTTTATTGGAGCACACCTTGGTATAACCCATATTATGATAACTATGGCTATTACGGTTACTACGGCAATTATTTTATAATTAATAATTATCACGGTAATTATACAAGCAGGTATACTAAAAAGAGAGATTATCGTGTAAGAAGTAATGGTTTGACAAATGCCAATAATACAAGGAACAGAGCAAATAGTTCAACACTACGCAGTAGAAACGATTCTGGTTCTAGTACTTATAGCAAAGGTAGCAGAACAACAGGAACTTCAAATGTAACTAGGACTCGAACAAGTACTACCACTGGTAGAAGTTCTGGAAGTAGCACTGTTGGTAAATCTCGTTCAAGCTCAAGTTCTAGTAGTTCAACAAAACGTTCTACAGGTAGAACTGGAACAAAGGTAAATACCGATAATTCTTCAAAGAGATCTTCAGGAACTGTTTCAAGAACGAATACGAATAGAAGTAGTGGTACAACAACACGTACCACTACAACTAGAAGAAGTACCCCTGTTACAAGAACGACTACTTCTCCAACTAGATCGACTACTAAAAGTACCAGTACCAAACGGTCAGGTACAACAAGAAGCACTGTAAAAAGAAGTTCTACACCTAGTTCCACTAGTAGGTCAACTGTAAAAAGAAGCAGCTCATCACCTACATCTAAAAAGAAAAGTAGTTCTACAAAAAAACGGAACTAAGGCAATTCACGACTAAGTAATTTATAATATCATGAAGAGAACAATACTCTTAATGCTAGGACTATTTCTAGCATTCAATCTAAGTGCGCAAAATGGAGAATCTCCGATTTCATATAAAAGCTTAGGACTCCAGTTTAGCTCAAATTCTTCAAATGGTGATGCGGCCTCAATGGTAGTGCCATCCGTTTCTTCATATAATGGTTTTGGTAGCTTGATTGATAACCCAGCAGTAATGGCCTTGGCTAAAGAAAACAGTGTAAGTATTGCATGGTTTTATTCTAATCAAAACCAAACTAGCTCGTATTTAAATAGTAGTGCATCGAGTAGCTTTGGGAATACGGACTTTGGCAATATTGGGATGCTCTATAAGATCCCAACTTCTCAAGGTAGCTTAGTAATTGGGGCTGGTTATGATCTGAAAGAAGTTTATGACAATAAAGCCTTTATAAACGGAAGAAATTCGTCGAGTACAGTTACAGATATGTTTGTGGATCCATCAAGCAGTTATAATGGTATTGCTTACGATGCCTACGCCATAGAATTTGGAGATGTTGAAGAGACCTATTATGAATCGATTTTCAGACTTGGGTTTACGCCAAGTCAATATCCAGGAATAACGCAATTTGTGGATGTTAATAACAAAAGAAGAATGGGTGAGTTCAGTTTTTTCACGGCAACAGAGTTTAAGAAGAACTTATACGCAGGCATCTCTATTGGCCTAACATCTGGTTCATCGAGTTATTCTAGAAATTTTCAGGAGTTTGACGAGTTTAATGATTATGACGGAGATTTTATAGGAGCCGATGGAAATGGCAACGGTGGAACAGACATTGAACGCATAACTTTAGCTGATGATATCGATTCGGATATTGTGGGAGTTACAATTCGTACTGGTCTGGCTTATACTTTGGGAGAGAAAGCTAGAGTTGGCGCAAGTTTAACTCTGCCTAGCAAACTTGTTATTATAGAGAGTTATTCTTCTGGAATTAAGTCTGATTTTGATGACGGAACTGCAACAGATACCTACGATTTTTTTGGTGAATTTGAATACGCTATTACTCGCCCAGCCCAATTTAATATTGGGGGATCAATATTAGATATTGCAGGTTTCAGTATTTCTGGATCAGCAGAGCTTATTGATTATAGAAACATCAAACTGAGTTTATTAGAGACTGAAATTTCAGATCCAAGCGAGAAGGCATCGTTATTGCAAAATGAGCAAGAAATTAATGCCGAAATTAAGCAAGATTACAATTCGGTAGCTAATCTTAAAATTGGCGCAGCTTATAAGCTAAATAACAGAACTGAGATCAAAGGGGGGTATGCATTATATCCAGCAAAAAGTAAAACATATAAAGTTGAACAAAATGTGTTTTCAGTAGGTTTATCCCTCCCTTTAACTAATTCAATAAACTTTGATATTTCCGGGCAATATTCAACTTGGACGGACCGTTCAGTGTTATATAGTTACTCGGATGTTACTTCAGGTAACTTGGTAAACTCATATGTGAACCAAGACTTCGAGTCTCTTAATATAGTAGCTGGTATAAGATTTTTGTTTTAATTCTATCCGAAAATACCCAAATACCTCCGTAGTTAGTTAGAGCCATAAATTTGAAAGATTTATGGCTCTTTTTTTAGAACCATTTCTTTTTTCGGAAATAGTAAATCATTAATGCTGTAACGATTAACATCACTAACCAAACTATAGGATAGCTCCACTCCCAAGTTAGTTCAGGCATATTATTAAAATTCATTCCATATACCCCCGCAATAAAGGTTAGTGGTATAAAGATGGTAGCAATAATGGTTAAGACCTTCATTACCTCGTTCATCTTATTACTAATATTAGTCATATACATGTCGTGTAGACTTGAAACCATTTCTCTAAAATTATCAACGTTATCAATGGCTTGCACAAGGTGATCGTAAACATCTCTTATATAGAGCTTAGTCTCGTCTTTAATAAGAGGGTAATCATCGCGCAACAAAGAGTTAAGGCTGTCTCGTAATGGCCATATAGATTTTCTAATTCGAATTAACTCTCTACGTAAATTGTGAATGCTTTTAAGGTGCTCTTGCTCAACATCTAACATTAATTCGTCTTCAATTTCGTCAATTTGAATACTAAGCTCTTCAAGTACAGTAAAGTAATAATCCACGATGGTATCCATTAGCGCATAGGCTGTGTAATCAGTGCCACCTCTACGAAGTCTAGTTTGTTCCATGTCTAAACGAACTTTAATAGCATCGAAGAATGGATTGTCTGACTCTTGGAATGAAAAGACGAAATTCTTACTTAATAGGAGGCTTACTTGCTCGTGTTCAATTCTGTTATTTTCAATTCTAATCATCTTTAACACGATGAACATCTGGTCGCCATAAATTTCAATTTTAGGACGTTGGTTCGTGTTTACAATATCTTCCTGAACTAGAGGGTGAAACTCAAATTCGTCATAAAGCTTTTTTAATGTATCAGTGTCGTGTAATCCCATTACCTGAACCCAAGTAACAGCTTCTGTATCTACAAAAGGTTTACATTCTTCAATAGAATCAATCTTCTTTACTGTAAGATGTGATAAGTCGTAGTCATGGATATTAATAATAATATCATTAAGAACTTTATTACCAACATGAGCAATGGTTCCAGGTGCGCTACCAGGTTTTTTTGAGGACCTTGTTTTTTTAAATCGAGTAGGCGAGAATCTTGGTTTGGAAAGCTTAGAAAGGGGATTCATTCGTTTATATTTGGTTCGGCTTGAAATACAATGGAATGAATATATAAAAATCCCCGCGTAACGGGGATTTTAAAAAAAAGTAAGGGTATTATTCTATTTCGCCTTTTTCGGCAGCTTTTTTAAGCTTTTCGTTCGCCCAGATTGCTATCTCAACACGACGATTTTGTGATCGGCCTTCTACCGTTGAGTTATCTGTAACAGGATCACTTTCACCATAGCCTGTAATTGTCATTCTAGATGCATCTACACCAACAAAAGAAGCGTACTCAGCAACTGATTTTGCTCGTTTCTCAGAGAGCTGTTGGTTGTATTCTTCTCTACCCGTGTTGTCAGTGTAGCCAGCAAACATTACGTTAGTATCTTCGTACTTTTGAAGAATTTTAGCTAATTTTGCAATCTCTTCTTTTGAAGGAGCTTTAAGCTGAGATGAATTCACATCAAAAAGGATTCCTGAGTCAAAAGTAATTTTAATACCTTCGCCAACACGCTCTATTTTTGCGCCTTCAATATCATTTTCAAGTTCTCGAGACTGTCTGTCCATGTAATTGCCAATAGCAGCACCAGAAGCACCACCTACAGCGGCACCAACTATAGCTCCCGTAGTAGTATTCCCAGCAATTTTACCAATAACTGCGCCTGCTAATGCACCAGCTCCGGCTCCAATCGCTGTGCCTTTGGCTGTTTTGCTAATACTATCGCAACCTGTAGAAATTAGCAGAGCAAATAATGCCACTATTGATAATGTATAAATCGATTTTTTCATTTAATTCTGTTAGTTAGTGTTTATTTTTTACACAGTATATATTAGGAATAAGTTCCAAAGATTAATAAATCGTTATAAAGTTATAACTAAAATTATCCTTCAGACCTTAATATCTCTAACGGTGGTTTATTATGAACTCCTCGTGTATTTAATAAGCCAATTGTAAGAACAAGTGCTATAAGTATAGCGACTTCTGTTCCGAGAATTATGAAGTTAGGTACAAAGTCGATATCAAAGTAGAAGTAGCCAATTAGGTAACTTGCACCGACCGATAAAATCAGCCCGGTTAGTGCAGCCATAATACCTAATAGAGCATATTCGATAATTTGAATCTTGATAACTTGTTTTTTGGAAGCGCCTAGTGTTCTAAGTAAAACAGCCTCTTTAATCCGTTGAAATCTACTTGTAGCAGCGGACCCAGCAAGTACTATCAATCCAGTTATAATGCTGAATAGCCCAATGAACTGAATAACAAAAGTGATTTTATCAATAAAAGCACGAACGGTTTCTAAAATTTGGCCTACATCAATTGCAGAAACATTGGGATATGCCATGACAATTTGCCTTTGGAGGTCTAAGGAGACACTTCTGTCAGGTGTATTAAGTGTGGTAGCAAAAAACTGAGGAGCACTTTCAAGTATACCGGACGGGAATACCACAAAGAAGTTTGGTTGAGGTGTACTCCAGTTGATCGTTCTTGTACTGGCAATATAACTTTTAAGAGGAATGCCTTGAACATCCCAAATTAATGTATCACCTAGTTCAACATTCAAATCTTCCATTAATCCGATATCAACAGAAATTGGAATGGTTTTATCTAAATCTGTATGTATTCCAATGAATGTTCCTGAGTTCAAGGTTTCTGTATTGACCAGAGAATCTCGGTAGGTTGACCTATATTCTCTGGTCAGGGCCCAACGGCGGGCTTGCCGGTTAGTATCGGCTAGTATGTCTTGAACGTCGTTACTGTTAATTTTTTGAACCCGCATTGTAACAATGGGAACATTTTGAATAATCTCTAAGCCATTATCTCTGATAATGTCATTAAGACCTTGGTTTTGGTCGTACTGAATATCAAATAATGCTAGGTTTGGTAGATCGTCCTCACTTTCGAAATTGATAGTTCCTAGAAGCATATCTTGTGTTAGGTAGAGAGAACTTATCAGGGTGACGCCTAACCCAAAGGTTAGTAAAAGTGTTGTTGTTTGATTATTAGGACGATACAAATTAGCCATTCCTTGTCGCCATTCGTAACTCCAACCTTGTGGAATAATTTTGCGAGCAAGTTTGGTAACGATGGTAGAAAATCCAAGCAATAGTAACAGGCAGAATGCTAATCCTAAAGTAAAAGAAATAGCTGCTATTAAATTGCTCAGCATCAACCATGCGTATGAAGTAGTGAAAACCGCCACTAATCCAATGAGAAGTATTCTTGTGCTTTTTCTTAATAAGCCAAAGAGGTTAACATCAGAAGAACGAAGCGTAAATAGCGGAGATATTTTCCGAACTGCTAATAACGGGAACATCGCGAATATCACAGAGATTAAAACACCTGTGATAATTCCAGTAAGCACTGAAAACCAAGAAATGGAAAGCGAGATATCTACGGGGATAAAATCTTGAACTAAAACAGGAAGATAGAGTTGGATAATGGTTCCCAAGATAGCCCCAATACCAGATCCAATGAGCCCCATTGAAAATGCTTGAATTACATAGATTCCCATTGCTTGGTTCGAAGAAACACCCACACAACGTAAAACAGCAACAGTGTTAATTTTTTGGCGGATATAAACAAAAATAGAACTAGATACCCCAATACCACCCAAAAGAAGAGCAATGAAACCAATTAGGTTTAAAAAATCAGAGAGGTAGTTAATTGCTTGGCCAACTTCTTCCTTTCGTTCAGCTACATCATCAAATCTGAAATCGAATTCATCATTTAGTAGGTCAAGTTTTTCCCGAACAATTTCAGGCTTAATTCCATCTTTATATTTAATGTAGTGTTTGTATTCAATTCGACTTCCACGTTCTACTAACCCTGTTTTTTCAATATTGGCTTTGGGGATGAAGATTCTAGGGCCAATTAATGTGCTAGCTACGGGCTGACCAGGAACTTCTTGCAGTGCTCCAGAAATTAGATAAGTCAGATATCCGATTTTTATAGAATCACCTGGTTGTAAATCAAATTGAACTAAAATGGATTCTTCAACGAGCGCGGAGTTAGTTTTCTGGAATTCCATTCCAGCACCCACAGGATTTGTCTTAAATGCTCCGTAGAATGGGAAGTCGCCGTCAAGCGCGGTGATTTGAGATAATCGTGTATAACCGTTTTTAGGAAAAAGAGCCATTGAGGTAAACGAAACGGCCGAGGCTTGATTTACGCTTACCGAATCTAAATAGGCAAGAACTTCGGTTTGTAAGGTATCGTTTCGTTCAACTTCAAGATCGGCGCCTAAAAGCTCTTTTGCTTGATCACTAATACTAGCATTGAGGTTTGCACGGAACGAAGTAATAGCAACTTGTGCAGCCACACCAACAATGATGGCTGCCATATAAAGAAATAATTTTTTTCTATTCGACCTAGAATCTCTCCAAGCCATTTTAAAAATCCACCAATTATTCATCAAACAGTAGCCTCATTGTCTTTTTTCAATGTATCAGAATCTAACTGCCCATTCTTTAGCTTTATAATTCGTGAACATTTGTTCGCTAATTCTAGGTCGTGAGTAACAAGTATTAGCGTAGTACCTAGTTGTGTATTTAAATTGAAAATGAGTTCCTCAATATGAGCTCCAGTTTCGGAGTCTAAGTTTCCGGTTGGCTCATCTGCAAAAAGGATTTTAGGCTCATTAATAAAGGCTCTAGCAATAGCAACACGCTGTTGTTCTCCTCCTGAAAGTTGGGTGGGATAATGATGGGACCGATCTTCTAAGCCTACTTCTTTAAGTAATTCTAATGCCCTAATACGCACATTTCTAGTAGCATCGCCACGAAGCTCAAGAGGAACCATTACGTTTTCAAGAGCAGTTAGAGTAGGTACTAATTGGAAAGTTTGAAAGACAAATCCAACATGCTTATTTCTAACAGCAGCACGTTCATCTTCATTTAGAGGAGAAAGGTTTGTGCCATTTAAAATCACGTTTCCTGAACTAGGCCGGTCTAGCCCGGCGCAGAGTCCTAGTAAAGTTGTTTTACCACTACCCGATGGACCAACAATTGCACAACTTGTTTTTTCTTGAATACTGAAATTAATGTTATTTACAACAGTGAGTGTTTTATTTCCACTTTTAAACTCACGTGTTAAATTACTGACTTGAAGAATATCCGACACTTAATTATCCAATTTGTTAAACTTGCTTCGTAAACCATTTAAAAGGTACGATTCATTCCGCACCAAAAAATCATTGAGTACGTTGATAAATATAATTTGTTCATAAAAATTTGAACTAGAACATTACTCAATCTCATATCCTTCTAAATAATAATAATGAAGAATTTTTGCATACTATTTCTTTTACTAGCTACATCTGTAACTGCCCAAGAAAAAAAGAATATTTTAATTTTTGGGGATAGCATTACAGCAGGGTTTGGAATAGAGCCTCAACAAGCATTTCCTGCTTTAATACAAGATCGTATTGATTCGTTAGGACTCAATTTTAATGTGATAAATGCTGGTTTGAGCGGAGAAACATCAGCAGGTGGGCTTAGGCGAATTGACTGGGTGCTACAAAGAACGGTTGATGTGATGATTCTTGAGCTTGGTGGAAACGATGCTTTACGTGGAATTGATCTTTCCACCACTAAAGAAAATCTTCAGAAGATTATTGATAAAGTGCTGGCTAAATATCCTGAGGCTGAGATTGTTGTAGCGGGGATGCAAGTTCCCCCGAACTTAGGAACCGATTATACTCAGCAGTTTGCTAGTATATTTCCTGAATTAGCTAAAAAGAATGAATTACTGCTCATTCCTTTTTTATTAGAAAAAGTGGGAGGAAGTACAGAATTAAATCAGTCGGATGGAATCCATCCGACTGCTAAGGGACATGCTTTAGTTGCCGAAACGGTTTGGGAATATTTATATCCCGTAATTAAAAACAGCTAGTTTTCGATATTAAAGCTAATGTGAATGTTACCTGAAACAGTAACTGTTTGTGGGAAGTCCATGAGTTCTGAATCGGATGATAGTTTTGCTTCCATCATTCGGTAGCCTTGGCTAACCTGAAATTCAGAATAATTAATGTTTTTGATTGCACCAAGTTGAATACCAGACTTCTGTGCAATGAATTGAGCTTTTGACTTTGCAGCTTCTATGGCAAGTTCAAGGGCGTTGTCTTTGCCTTCATCAAGCTTAGTAGATGAAAAATTTCCGTTAAAAGAATCAAAACCATTTTCAATTAAAGTGAGTTGAATCTGCTCGTAAATCCCGAAATCGCTAAAAGTAACGCTTACTTGTTGTGAGGTTTGGGAATACAGGTTTTTATCGTCGTTGCGGTAACGTTTGCTAATTTGTATTGGCTGGAATTTAATATCCTTGGCATCAATGTGTAGGTCTTTTAAGAGAGACGCTAAAAGTTGTTCTCTTTTTTTGTGTAAGCTGAACGCTTCTTTAGGAGTTGAACCTTCTGCATTTAGATTGATATTAAAGATAATCAAATCGGCAGGTAGCTGAACAGATTTGGACATATCAATGGATATTGTATTGTCTGCAACTTGAGCTTTTGCTGAGCATCCAATAAATAACAAAAAGATAAATAGTGTTGGTATAAAGCGTTTTAACATAATTAGTTTGGTTAAAATATTAACTTATGAAGTAGTAACTGGCTAATTTGGATTCTAGTATTCTGAAAGTAGAAATTTAACCACTGGAAGAATTTTATGAACCCATTCCGAATACATTTTCCCCGAAGGATGAAGTTGGTCATTGGCTATTAAGCTAGAATCTGTTTTAGCTCTTTCAGAGATTGGTGTGATATTAACAAATGGGATACCATATTCGGAGGAAATTTGTTCCGCTATCTTGTCATATTCTAGCAACTCTTTTCGGATTTTTTCCTCCCCTTTTCTAATCCCAAATGGCGTAACACCATAGTTTGGAATAGAAACCACGAATACTCTTGAGGTATCATTTCCTGCAAAATAAATCGATTTCTCCAATAATGCTCTGAACTCCACTCTATAAAGTTCAATGTCATAACCTCGGTATTGGTTATTGACTCCTATCAACAAAGAGACTAAATCATAAGTTTCCGAAATAGTACTTTCCTCAATGGCCTTTTGAAGTTCGCTTGTTGTCCAGCCCGTTCGCGCAATTATTTGAGGTGGATTATATTGAGATTTATTTGAGGTGTTCAACGAATCAACTAATTGTACGGGCCATCTTAAGCTTGGGGCTACGGATTCTCCAATTGTATAGGAGTCTCCTAGGGCTAAATAGTTAAATTGCTGTTGTGCGTAAGTTGAAGAGGGGAATAGAAAAAAAGAGATTACTAAAAGAGAAAGTAATTTGTACATATGATAAGTTATGTTAATCCAAAATAGAAATAATAGTAACGAATAAAATCACTATTAACATGGAAGGTAAGTTTTACTTTTTTATTTATGAAAGCGCTTGCATAATCCGAGAAACCAACGTTTCTTTGCTAATGTGCGGTTTTAAAAACATCGAGTCCGCTTTAAGATTAAAATAAGACTACAACAATAATAAATCTGGATTAGTTATGAGTAAATTAATACGATGTATGCTTGTATTTAGCATGGTTCTCGTATTTTCGTATGTTTCTGTTGCCGATAACGGTTTACATATTACAGAAGCTGTAACTGAAGTATCGGGTCAGGTACTAGACGTTAACGGAGAGCCACTTGCGGGAGTAAATGTCCGCGTTAAAGATAAATTGGTTGGTACAACCACTGATGGCAATGGGATGTTTTCACTTTCAGTAAAACAAGATCCGCCACTAACCCTAGTTTTTTCTATTGTAGGCTTCCAAACCGAAGAAGTAGATATATCAGATTCTAACACTTCTGATTTAGAAGTTAGAATGCAAGAGCGCACATTTTTGGGAGAAGAGCTTGTAGTGTCTGCTTCCAGAGTTGAACAGAGTATTTTAAAATCTCCTGTTTCTATTGAAAAAATGGATGTAATTCAAATTCAGTCTTCAGCGTCACCTTCTTTCTATGATGCCATTGCAAACCTGAAAGGGGTAGACTTTAGTACTCAAAGTATGACGTTTAAATCTGTTAACGCTCGTGGGTTTGGTTCAAACGGTAATCCTCGATTTGTACAATTAATAGATGGAATCGATAATCAAGCACCAGGTCTTAACTTTGCAGTGGGTAACATTGTGGGTATTTCTGAGCTAGACTTGGAAAGTGCTGAAATGATGCCTGGTGCTGCTTCAGCACTTTACGGTCCTAATGCGTTAAATGGTATTTTATTAATGAATAGTAAGAGCCCTTTCGAGTATAAAGGACTTTCATTTAATACGAAGCTTGGAATGAATCACTTTGACAGTGCTGTTGAAAGTGATCCTCAGCTATATCAATCATATGATTTGAGATATGCTGATTCATTCAATGATAAAATAGCGTTTAAAATTACCGCATCTTATCTAAGAGCTAAAGATTTTGTAGGCCAAGATACAAGAGATCAAAGCTTTTTAACAGGGGGAGTTGTTGAACGTGGAGTAACTGAAAGAAATGGTGCTCGTGTTTATAACGGTGTAAATATTTACGGTGATGATGTATTTACTCTTGGATCAATTGCGGACGGAGTAATTGCTGGAGGTGGTGCTCAAGGTGCTCAAGTAGCGGCATTAAGATCGCTTATACCAGATGGACAAGCTGGCGCTTTTTCTGCCCCAGGTTTTTCTGAAAACTCTTATGTAGATAATACTACTGAAAGTTTAAAATTAGGAGCTGCTTTGCATTATCGTTTAACCGATAATTATGAAGTTTTAGCACAGTATAATACTGGTTTTGGGAGTACTGTTTATACAGCTAATGATCGTTTTGTATTGGACGATTTCAATATTTGGACGGCTAAACTAGAACTTAGAAACCCTAACTTCTTTTTAAGAGCGTATACAACTCAAGAAGATGCGGGAGATTCTTACGCGGCAAACACTGTAGCAACACGCATTAATCAAGCAGTTTATTTAACACCTTATTTCCAAACATTTTTAGGGGCGAGAACTCAAGGTGCTTCTGTAGAGCAAGCCCATGCAGCAGCACAACAAACAGCTACTGCAAATCAACAGAATAACTTACCTGGATCAGAAAATTTCAAAACCTTAATGAAAGACTTGAGGAGTAAATCCATTTCTAATGGTGGCGCTTTATTCGTAGAGAAATCCGATATGTATCATGTTGAGGGGCTATATAACTTCTCTAACGTCATTGATCCAGAAAAGGTGGAGTTAATAGGCGGTGTTAACTACAGATTATATGATCTGAACTCTGAGGCCACGTTATTTGCACTTGATAATAACGGTGATGAGTATGATATCAATGAGTATGGTGGTTATCTACAAGCAACAAAATCTTTGTTAGACGAAGATCTAACCCTTTCGGGATCTGTTCGCTATGATAAAAACGAATATTTTGAAGGTCAATTCTCTCCAAGAGTTTCAGCAATTTATACCCTAGCAGATCGACATAACTTTAGAGCGTCTTTCCAGAATGGGTTTAGAATGCCTACCACGCAGGATCAGTTCATTAAGCTAGATGTTGTTACTAGACTACTAATTGGTAGTAATCAAGATTTAGTTGATAGATACAGATTTGAAACAAATACAGTTTACTCAGCACAAAGTGTAGCTGCTGCTCAATCAGTATTCAATGCAGGTGGAACCAGCGCTTCTGCAAGAGCAGAGTTAGAAGCAGTAGAGTTTGATGATTTCAAGACAGAAAAAATTAGCACCTATGAATTTGGCTATAAAGGCTTCCTGACCGATAGACTACTCGTTGACGCCTACTATTACTACAGTAAATACACTGATTTCATTGCAGAAATACAGTTTGTTCAAGGAGTTCCAAATGGTCTAACACAAGATCCAGGAGCTTTTAATGCTAATAGTGATGCAGGTAAAGACGATATTATCCAAGGTGGAGTAGTAACCCAAGAGTATGGTTTTGATGTTAACGCTGAAGGGGAAGTTAAATCACAAGGTTTTGGGGTAAGCATGGATTACTCTTTTGATGGTGGTTATAAGCTCGGAGGTAATGTTGCCTACAATGAGTTAATTAGTGAGCAGGATCTTCGTGATCAAGGTTTTCGATCAAGCTATAACACGCCAAAATGGAGATACAACGTTAAATTTGAGAATAGAAATTTCATTGATAACGTTGGGTTTAATATGGTGTATAGATGGCAAGATGCTTTCTATTGGGATTCATCATTTGGTGATGGTGTTGTGCCTGCATTTGGCACTTTCGATGCTCAGGTTAGCTACAAAATATCTTCAGCTAATACCATAGTTAAACTAGGTGGAAGTAATATTTTGAACGAAAGATATACCACATCATTTGGTAACCCTACTATAGGTGCTATCTATTATATCTCCCTAACATTTGATCAATTCTTGAATTAAGGAAAGGACTTAACAATGAATAAATTATATAAAGCATTTTTATTACTGATTGTTGCTGGCCTAGTTGGATACTCCTGTGAAGGAATAGAAGACTCGCTTGTTAATGATCAATTGGAAGACAATCCGCTACCCGAAGCAGCTGAATACAACTCAGGATCTGCGGATTTTTCGAAATATGTAGCTATTGGTAATTCGCTAACTGCAGGATATATGGATGGCGCATTGTATACCAGCGGGCAAAGTAACTCGATTGGAGCGATGTTAGCATCAAGCTTCGCAGCTACATCGGCTGGAGATTATACCTTCAATCAACCAGATATTAATTCTGTAAATGGGTACAATACCAATGTAGCACCTGCTGGTAATATTGTATTTGGCAGGTTTAAATTAGATACGAGTATTCCAGGACCATCTCCAACTATTAATGGAGATGCGATAACTGCTTATTCAGGAGGCCAACCACTAAATAATTTTGGTGTTCCTGGGATTCAGGTTGGTCAACTTTTAACAGCTGGAACTGGTACTCCCGGAAACGCAGCATTTAATCCTTTTTATGCACGTTTTGCCTCTAGTCCAGGTACATCAACTATATTGGGTGATGTAATTGCAGCACAGCCAACTTTCTTCTCGCTTTGGATTGGTAACAATGACGTTTTGGGTTACGCAACAGGAGGAGCTTCTAATCCCGCAATTTTAACATCTAATGCAGACTTCCAAACTAGATTTTCCACTGTGGTAGGTCAATTAATGGCGAATACAACGGCGGATGGTATGGTTGCAAATATTCCTTCATTTTTAGGATTAGCGTACTTCAGAGCAGTTAGTTGGAATGCTATTCCGTTAGATGCGGACAAAGCAACTCTACTCAATACTGGGCTGGCTGGTGTAAATGGTGCATTACAGGCATTAGCAGACAATTCGATTCACGCACAAGCAGATATCGATAAGCGAAAAATCGCATATGCTGCAGGCTCAAATCCGATATTAGTTATTGACGAGACGTTAGAAGATCTAGGTCCGAAATTTGATTTACTAGGTTTACCGGATGCGAATCGTCAAGCTTTAGTGCCATACGAGCAATCTAGACCGCTAGTTAGTGGTGAGTTAGTAGTGCTTTCTGCAGCCTCTGTAGTTAACACTTCTTTTGGTGGAGACGCAAATAAACCTGTAGGAATTGTTATACCATTAGGCTTCAATGCCGATGGGTCTCTAAGTGGAGATAAATACTATTTAACACTTGCAGAGCAAGTTGAGATTGAGACAAGTCGCCAGACGTTTAATGGTATGATTGCAGCTGTTGTAAACGCAAATTCAAGTAGATTAGCGTTGTATGATATCAATGCTTCAACTGGAGCATTTGCAGATATATTTGGTTTAAGTGATGGAGTTCCTGGAATTACGGTAGATGGAGTTGACTTATCTCCTGACTTTGCTCCATCTGGTGTTATATCTACCGACGGGATACATCCAAACCCCAGAGGTAACGCACTTATTGTTAATGAAATGATAGATGTGATTGAAGCTAAATTTGGTTCAACATTACCAAGTATAAATGTATTAAATAAAGCAAGTGTAACCTTATGTGTTACTGGTGACTGCTTAAGCGAACAGTAACAGTTTATTAATTTATCAAACTAAAACCCGCCAATACTAATTGGTGGGTTTTTTTATGGCTGGTATTTTCCGTAAGAATGACATTCTTCATTTTATAATTCTTAATGGCATACTATTTGCACTAAGTACGAAAAACTTGAAAATAATTTAAAGCGTTAATGAGCAAGAAAAGCAAAAAAGAAGAGCTGGAAGATGTTTCTGAGGAAACAGTAGATCAAACAGAACAAATTGAAAGCGAAGAAAGTGGAGAAATGTTGCAAATTCAGGCTTTAGAGCAAGAAGTTGCAACGCTTAAAGATTCGTTGTTACGTAAGGCTGCGGAGCTTGAAAACGTTAGAAAAAGAGTGCAAAGAGAAAGAGTAGCGCTGTATGAAGAAGCAAAAGTTTCTGCTTTAGAAGACTTTTTGGTAGTAAATGATGATTTACTTCGCACCTTAGACGCTAGCGCTAAAATGGATGTTGATGCTAATTTCTTAGATGGGTTAAAGCTTGTAGCTAATAAATTTAGCGAGATATTTAGTAAGAATAATATCGAAACAATTGATGCAATTGACGTTCCCTTTGATGTGAATTTACACGATGCATTATTACGTCAACCAGCACCAAATGATGAAACGCCAAGTAATACTGTTCTTCAAATTCTTGAAAGAGGATATAAAATGGGCAACAAAACTATTAGCCATGCTAAAGTAATTGTAAGCGAGTAAATACAATGACAAATAGAGATTATTACGAAGTATTAGGAATTGAAAAAGGATCAGGTGATGCTGATATAAAAAAGGCTTATCGTAAGATGGCGATGAAATATCATCCTGACAGAAATAAAGGTGATGCAGAAGCTGAAAAGAAATTTAAAGAAGCTGCTGAAGCTTACGAGATACTTCGTGACCCTCAAAAAAGAGCTCGTTATGATCAATATGGTCATGCTGGAGTAAATGGCGGCGGTGGAGGATTCGGCGGCGGAGGCGGAGTCGATTTTGACGGAATGGGCTTTGACGATATCTTTAGCCGATTCGGAGATATTTTTGGAAGTGGTTTCTTTGGTGAAGAGCAGGGAGGTCGTGGACGATCAAGAGGAGGCAGACAACCTGGTACACCTGGCTCTGATATGAAGATAAGAATGCCACTTAAACTTGATGAAATTGCTTTTGGAACAGAGAAAAAGCTAAAGATTAAGAAGTATCTTGTTTGTGATAAATGTACAGGTACTGGAGCCGAAACAGATTCAGATTTTGAAACCTGTAACACATGTAATGGAATGGGAGAAGTTCGTCAGGTTACGAGAACAATTCTAGGCCAAATGGTAAATGTTCAACCTTGTCCAACTTGCCATGGTGAGGGTAGAATAGTTAAGAAAAAATGTACAAAATGTGTTGGTGAAGGAAGAACAAAAAGCGAAGAAACGGTTAAAATTAACATTCCTTCGGGAGTTTCTAACGGAAATTACATCACATTAAGAGGACAGGGAAACGCTGGGCGACGTGGTGGTGCAGCTGGAGATCTTATTGTTCTAATTGAAGAAATAGAACATGAGTATTTTGAGCGTGATGGAAACAATATCTACTATAATCTAAACCTGAGCATGCCAGATGCAGTACTAGGCACAGAAGTAGAAGTTCCAACGCTTAAAGGCAAAGCCAAGTTGAAGATTGAAGCTGGCACACAGCCAGGTAGATTGCTTCGTATGAAAGGCAAAGGCATTAACGGCTTGCATAACTCGGGGCAAGGCGACGAGCTGCTTAGAGTGAATGTTTATATGCCAAGAGAGCTGGCAGACAAGGAACGCAAAGCGATTGAGTCTTTAAGAGGATCTGAGAATTTTGATCCTAAAAATCTAAATAAAGAAGAGAAAGGATTCTTTTCTAAGATTAAAGATGTGTTTAGCTAGCAATTAAGTTTATAAAAACTAGGTGCCTTAGAATTACATAGGTACCTAGTTTCTTAGATTTATTTTTTATCAGCTAGAACAGCAGTTCCACATACGGTAACCATTAGCATACTTCCATTTGCGCCAATAGTCTCATAATCGATATCTATACCGATAATTGCATTAGCACCTACTCGTGAGGCTTTTTCTTCCATTTCTCCAAATGCTATTCTTCGAGCTTCTTGAAGTTCTTTCTCGTAAGCGGCAGAGCGCCCACCTACAATATCTCTTATCCCAGCAAAAAAATCTTTGAATATATTTGCTCCTAAAATTGCTTCCCCTGAAACTATCCCTAAATATTTTTGTACTTCTCTACCATCTAAATTATTGGTGGTCGACATTATCATAGTGTATCTCCTTTGTTCAGTAATTGGTGAAATAGAATTTAACTAGTTCTGGATACTTCCAGTTTACTCAGAATATCCAATTATGTTACTATACAATTCCGGACAAATGTATTTCGGTAAAAAACTATAAGCAAAAAAAAAGCCATTTCGGAAAGAAATGGCTTTTAAGAAAATGTTTCGAGGATCAATAACGATCGCGACGATTATCATCTCTTCTTGGACGCTCTTCGCGTGGTCGTGCTTCGTTTACACGAACTGGGCGGCCATCAAGCTCTGCACCATCAAGTTGTTCAACTGCAGCTGTTGCTTGTGCATCGTCTGCCATTTCAACAAAACCAAAGCCTTTTGAGCGGCCAGAATATTTGTCGGTAATTACTTTTGCGGAACTTACTTCACCGTAAGCTTCAAATACTTCTCGTAAATTGTCATCGGAAACGTCATAACTTAGGTTTCCTACGTAAATGTTCATATCATCTAAATCTGGTTAAACTTAATTAAGGATAGAGAAAGAAACCAAGAGCTGTAAGTTTAATACCGTAGTCGAGAGTTCATCATCAATCCAATCTAAAAGTACGCTTATTTAGCGGTTTAGCAAATTTTTTATTGATTTATATAACAGTGATTTTATTTGTGTGTTTTGCTTGAATAAATAGGATAGACTATTGTTTTTATTTCTTTGAATAAAGATTCAATTTTTGTTGTTTAATTACGTTAATGAAAGAAATGTAGAAAGGTATCTCGAACACATCAACATGGAATAATAAATGAAGCGTATCATAGTAATATTTGGGGTGTTGATAGGTCTGAATTGTAGCAGTGCCCCTCAGCTTCCGTCCACCGCTACCTATACTATTTCATTTAATGCAACATGGAGTAGTTCCACTCATCCAAATCATTTCCCTACTAGAGCACATTTTTCGAAGCTTGTTGCAGTTTCTCATAATTCAGATGTAGAGTTCTGGAACTTGGGGGAGTTGTCTTCGCTAGGAATACAGAATATTGCCGAGTTTGGTGCTAACAGTGTATTCAAAAATGAAGTTGACCAAGCCAGAACCTTGGGGCAAGCAGATGTATATTTAGAGAGTGTTGAGTTATTGAGTCTTCCAGATTCAGCCATAATAACTATTGAACTAGATGAAGAGTATCCGCTTCTCACAGCTCTGAGTATGATTGCTCCCAGCCCAGATTGGTTTGTAGGTGTGAATAATATCAACCTGATTCAAAATCAAGAGTGGGTTAGTGAGCTAACGCTTCCTCTTCTAGCTTTGGATGCTGGAACTGATAGTGGTGTTGATTTTACTTCAGCAAACAACGTTACCAATCCAAAACAGCCTATTCAGTTTATAGACTTTGGAAGTAGCTCTTTAAACACTTTTGGTGAGTTAGTTATAAAGCGAGTTGATTAATCTTAGTACGAATTATTTCAGATTAGCTGTTTTTTTTCGAGAATCATCCGCCATTTGTGCGTGATATTCGGCCAGCTTGTTAGCAATATTTTCATCTGTCATACTCAACATTCGTAAAGCAAGTAATCCTGCGTTTTGAGCTTTACCGATAGCTACGGTGGCAACAGGAATTCCATTTGGCATTTGTACAATAGAGTAGAGGCTATCAACGCCACCTAGGGCAGAGGTTTGAATAGGTACACCTATTACTGGTAGTGTTGTATGGCTAGCAAGCATGCCTGGTAAGTGAGCAGCACCACCAGCCCCTGCTATGATAATCTTTAAACCGCGCTCTCGAGCAGTTTCACCATAGTCAGACATGTCGTTAGGGGTACGATGAGCGGATACTACTTTTTTTTCTAAAGGAACGCCGAATTGTTCTAAAATGTCGGTTGCTTGTTTCATCGTAGGCCAGTCGCTATCGCTGCCCATTACTACGCCAACTATTGGTTTACTCATTTACGATAAGTTTGAAGTTAAAAACGGTTCTTGCTCTTATTCTGATGGCAGAAACTAAGCAAAAATACGCAACTATTTAAGAAGAACCATTCTACCAGTTCTAAAACCCAATGATGTAGATATTTTATAGAAATATATGCCTGAACTTAATCCTGAACCATCAAATTTATATGAATGTATACCAGCAGGTTTGGAGTCTATAAAATCTGAAATTAAAGCTCCTTGAATATTAAAAATTTGGATTGAAACCGTAGAACTTTTAGGAATAGAATACTGAATGGTAGTTTCAGGATTGAAAGGGTTGGGATAGTTTTGGGATACAATAAACTCATTAGGCTGATCTCTATCATGTTCAACACCCACGCTACTTGAAGCTTGTACCAAAATGGAGTACGTATTTGTGATGGCGTCTGCAACCGTAATATTCAATGCTTTATCAGGCAATAGGTTTTCGTGAATAAGTCCGTCGTTACTTACTAATTCAAATGATGTGTTTTCCGGAATATTGAGCATCTTTTTAACACGAAGAGTTAGTTGTGAACCAATATTGTTACGAGTAATGCGAACAGGAATTTCAAAAGAACTTCCGAAATCTAGTGGTAGGGAAAACTGTGTTTGAACTGTTTCTGTATCATTTCGATTAGATATAGCAGAGAATTGAACGGATGAATTTGAGAGCGATGGTAATTGAGTAGCATCATTTGAATCCCAATCAAAGGTGGAATTATTAGAGAAGAATAGAACCATCTCATCACCAATAGTTTGGTCGCTGTTTGTTAATGAGAAAACAATGTAAGCCCTGTCTTTTGGTGCTTCTTTTAGAAAAGAAGCCTCGTTAATAATAGATGAAATTGGAAACGTAACGCTACTTGCAGAAGCATTTTGAATCATGATACCTTGCCAAGATGAAATCGAATCACCTAAAGATGTTGTGACAACATAATTATCGATTGTAGGATCATATACTTGTCCAACAAGACTCTCTAAGGCACCTCCAGACACTGATATAGAGCCAAAATTTATTGGCTTGTCAAAGGGATTTCCTACTAAGTTCCATTTGTCGCCATTAGTATGTAAATCAACTTCTACATCAGAAGATGGAACCGTCCCTGTACCACGAAGAGTAATAGGCAATGTCGAGCTTTCGGCATTATCGTTATCATAAAAGTAGAAAATAAAACCTTCTCCATTTTGGAGAGAATCATTTATAGAGCCAGGGTATTCCCATTCTGTTCCGTTCCAACCGCTATATAAATTCCTAGTAAAACCATCTCCGAAGCCTTGAACTGGAGTGAAATTGTTTAAGTCAGAAATGGGCATTTTTTGAGTTGGTACAGCCATCATTCGCCAACCTGCATCTCCTGATATTTCTATAAAAGGTAGAAAAGGGTCACCATTTATTTTTGTTCCAGGAGAAAAAAAAGAACCATCATCAACGTCTGCTGTTGAATGAGCAATATATGTAGTTCCTGTGATATCTGGATTTAAAGTGATGGATTCCCCACTCACATCACCAGGATAATCTAACATGGTGATGATATCGTTAGCAGGTGATTTGATATAAATATTTTCACCTGAATTGCTAAGGCTCAGAGCATTTGTAGAGGCTGCTTGTACGGTAGCTCCTCCAAAAGAACCTTCAAAACTATTCTGCCCAAAAACCAACAAAGCTTGGTTTGGTAAGAGGTTTGTTGTAGCAGGAACCACATGTCTATCGGAAGAATAATCAGCAATTATCCAATTGTCTAAATTAATAGCTTTAGTTCCTGTATTAATGATTTCGAGAAACTCATCTGATACACTACCAACACTGCCATTATTATTTGCATCGCTAGCTGGATTAAAATGAATCTCATTGAAAATCAAAGAAGGGTATTCAGGAATAGTAAAGGTGCTAAAAACTCGAGGTATTAAATCAGCAAAAGCATCAATTACTTTTTTATGCCCATCAAATGATCGGCGAATATCTTGACCTTGCTCCATGTGAAAGAAATATCCCGTATTACTAATTGGTTGGTCATCAGCGGGGTTGTTCGAACCATTCAAATATCTACCTTGCACATTGGTAGTACCAGCTAGTGTACACGAAGAGCCATCTCCCGTCATGGCGGCATCAACTCCTTTGGCTATCAAATTATCTCTCAAAGTCTGAAGTGATGCTTGTGGGTCATCAGATCTACCATTTGATAAAAACACATCTTCGCAGTCTGAATCAGCATGGCCATGAACACTGATAGCATACACGTTGGTCGAAAGCTCCTTAATTGCTTCATGAGCGATTTGAAAAGCACTACTATCATAATGCGCCATATCGGATACTTTAAACTTCTCAGAAGTTTTTGACTCACTACAAACGCTAGTCGTTCCGTCACTAAAAGCTTCTTCATCGTTGGCACATCGGTGCGTTCCCGCCATGGTCAATACCCGAGCCCCTAAATATTGAAAAAGGTTTACACCTTCTTGTGGGGTGTAAGAGTCGAAAAGGGGATGAGGAACAGCAACAATTGCATCTCTTTGATAGTCAGGGTCCGAAACAAATAAACCCCAACCATAAACTAGTGGTGTTTTCTCACGGATTAAATAATAAGTTCGGTTTACAAATGAAGTATCTGTTAGTAGAACCATTTCATAATTAGTGAAATTGGAACTCAAGCTATCCTCAGCTTCTGAATAAGATTCTGAAAGAAAATGAGTCATCATTCTTTTCCATTGTTTTAGCTGAAGTGAATCTGGAACTACAAAAGCTTCCGAATCTTCAATGGGCATTAAGTTTTGTTCGTAATTGATGAACTCCCCCATAAGATTTCCATTACTGGAAATAATTTGAGCATGAATCAATTCCGGAAGAATTAGAAATAAAAACAGAAAATATTTATTCATTTTGTGATATCTACATAATACTAACTGTGAGTTTTCAGCTAATAAGGTTATATGCAAGATACTGATATTCAGGGGAATAGAATATCATCAAATCTGAAAAGATTCAGTTAAATGTGTCGCTTCCATAAAAGTCTTATCTAAATCGTCACCTAGCAGCGTATAATGCGCCATTTTTCGGCCAACTTTACTTTGAATTTTACCATACACATGCAGATGACCATTCTTCTCAGATAGGCTTTGCAGAATATGATCAGCTTCAGCGGGACGATTGTGAGTTCCCAGTAGATTAATCATTACCGCAGCAGGTTGTGTCATTTCTGTAGAACCTAATGGCAAGCCTAAAACAGAGCGCACATGATTTTCAAACTGAGAGGTTATACACCCTTCAATGGTATAATGACCTGAGTTATGCGGACGAGGAGCAGATTCATTTAGTAGAACATCGCCATTTTCCGTTAAGAAAAATTCAAAAGCGAAAATACCTTTTCCATCAATCGCTTCAATTGCTTTAACAGCTAATTCTTGTGCTTTCAGTTGAAATTTTTCTTCAATCGGAGCCGGAGATAGTACCGCTACACAGATATGATTTTCTTGAACGGTTTCACAACAGGGGTAAACTACAACGCCGTGTTCATTTCGAGCAACTTGTACGGCTAGCTCTTTCGTAAAGGGGACAAAAGCTTCGGCTAAAATATCTCGTCCATTATTTCCGCCCAAATCATCAAAGCCTTGCATTGCTTGTTCTAAATTTCTAGCAGTTTTATTTCCGTATCCATCATATCCACCTTTAGATGATTTTAGCAAATAAGGCCAGCTATAGGTATTACCAAACTCTTCCAAGTCAGCCTTAGAGGTAACAAGTTTATAAGGTGTTACTGGGATACCTGCATTTTCAAAAGTCTGCTTTTCGATGAGTTTGTTCTCAATAAGTGCGAAACTTTTTGGTGATGGAAAAATCGGAGTCCCGCTCTTGTCTTGCACTTCTTGGAGAATTTCAGAACTGATAAATTCATTCTCAAGTGTAATAACATCACATTCCTTAGCAAATTGAACCATATCATCTACAGAATCAAAAGATCCGGAATGAGAAAAGGGAGTCATGAATTGCACAGGCTCATTCTCTGATCGATCAGAAAATACTCCTACTTGAATACCAAAACGGAATGCTTGTAAAGCGCTCATTCTGGCTAATTGTCCGGCACCGAGAAATCCAAGCTTGAGCTTGGCAGGTATTGAGTTTAAAGGCATGAAGTTTTCTTTAAAAAGTACGAATAATGAGTAATGAATTTCGAATTAAGAATATAAGACTCAAAACAATATTATATTCCAAAACCTGCATTCTAATCTGAGTAAAGAAATTCTTAGTTTAGAAGAGTAATAATTTTAGAGTATCAGCCCATTCATGAATATAGAAGAAAAGTTAAAGCAGATTAAATCTCGGTTCGAAGAAGTAACTACAGCGATGAGCGATCCTGGTGTTTTTGATGACCCTAAAAAGTATACAGAGCTCACAAAAGAGCATGGAAGTCTTAAGGAACTTGTTGAAGATTACGACACTTGGATGGATTTTAAGAGCCGTAAAAAAGGGAATGATGAGCTTATCGCTATGGATGAAGATCCTGAAATTACCGAGATGGCGAAGATGGAGAATGAGGAGATAAAAGAAGATCAGGCAAAGCTAGAGTCGGATATAAAAATAAAACTCGTACCCAAAGATCCAGAAGATTCAAAAAATGCGATTATTGAAGTTCGTGCGGGAACAGGTGGTGATGAGGCTGCAATTTTTGCTGGAGATTTATTCGACATGTATCGCCGATATTCTGATGATCAAGGATGGAAAATGAGTATGATTAGCATCAATGAGTCAGAGAAGGGTGGGTATAAAGAGATTACTTTTTCGTTAGAGGGCAACGAAGTTTTTGGAAAGATGAAATATGAGTCGGGAGTACATCGCGTACAACGAGTTCCTGCAACAGAAAGCCAAGGGAGAGTTCATACATCAGCGGCAACGGTTGCGGTTTTACCTGAAGTGGAAGAGGTTGACGTTCAAATTAATCCCGCAGATTTAAGAGTAGATACGTTTAGAGCAAGTGGAGCTGGAGGGCAGCATGTTAACAAAACTGATTCTGCAATCAGGATTACTCACGTTCCTACAGGAATTGTGGCTGAGTGTCAACAAGAGCGGTCTCAACATCAGAACAGAGATAAAGCGATGGTGATGTTGCGAGCTAAAATGTACGATATAGAGCTAGAGAAAAAGGATAAGGCAAGAGCGGCAGAACGTAAAAGCCAGGTTTCAAGTGGTGATAGATCAGCTAAAATTAGAACGTATAATTTTCCTCAAGGCCGCTGCACCGATCACCGAATCAATCTTACGTTGTATAATTTGGATAACATTATGAAAGGCGATATCCACGAGGTGATTGATGCCTTAAGAGTTCAAGATAATCTTGAGCGTCTTAATGAGATGAGCGAAGGATAAAAACTTAAAATTTTCGGTATAAAAAAAGCCCACTTCATTTAATGAAGCGGGCTTTAATTTTGTTACAAGTAGGTTAAACTTGTGGCGAAGCTGCCATGAGTTCTTTACTAGCTTGTTCTTCATATTTCTTAAAGTTTTTGATGAACATACTAGCAAGCTGTCGGGCTTTAGCGTCATACTCACCAGCATTTTCCCAAGTATATCTTGGAATAAGAAGCTTAGAAGGAACGCCATCGATTTGAATAGGAACTTGGAAGCCAAAAATTGGATCCTTTACATATTCCACATCATCGAGCTGTCCATCTATTGCTTGAGTAAGCATTTTTCTTGTGAAGGATAGTTTCATTCTAGAGCCAACGCCGTAAACGCCGCCTGTCCAGCCTGTGTTAACTAGCCATACTTTTGAACCATGCTTGCGAATTTTTTCAGCAAGTAGCTCAGCATATACTGTTGGGTGAAGGGGCATAAATGGAGAGCCGAAGCAAGCAGAGAAAGTTGCTTGAGGTTCTGTAATACCACGTTCTGTTCCTGCAACTTTTGCAGTATAACCACTAATAAAGTGATACATAGCTTGCTCAGGAGTTAATCTAGAGATTGGAGGTAACACACCGAAAGCATCACAAGTTAAGAAAATGATGTTCTCAGGATGCCCACCACAGCCAGATTCACTAGCATTAGGAATGAAGTCAATAGGGTAAGAACATCTAGTGTTCTCAGTAAGACTTACGTCATCAAAATCAGGTTCTCTATTATTATCAAGAATTACATTCTCTAAAATAGTACCTGGCATTTTTGTGGTGGCGTAAATCATTGGCTCGCCTTCTTCAGACAAGTTTATGGTTTTTGCATAGCAACCACCTTCAAAGTTAAAGATACCGTCATCACTCCAGCCATGTTCGTCATCACCAATTAAGGTTTTGTCTGGATCAGCAGATAGAGTAGTTTTACCTGTACCTGAAAGTCCGAAAAATACTGCAGTTTTACCAGTTTCGTCATGGTTTGCAGAACAGTGCATAGCCATTACACCTTTTTTAGGAAGGAGGTAATTCATTACTGAGAAGATTCCTTTTTTCACTTCCCCAGAGTACATCGTGCCACCAATAAGAATAATTTTCTTCTCGAAGTCACACAAAATAAAGGTGCTCGATCTGGTTCCATCTACAGCAGGGTCGGCTTCAAAAAATGGAGCAGCAAGTACGGTGAACTCAGGCTCATGTTTAGCAAGGTCTTCGTTAGAAGGTCTAATAAACATATTGTGTGTAAATAAAGCGTGATATGCTACTTCGCTTACAACACGAACATTTAATCTATTTTCTAGGTCGGCACCACAGAAAACATCTTTAACAAATAGTCTTTTGTCGCTTAGGTAGTTCTGTACTTTAACAAATAATTTGTCAAATACTTCCTGGGTTGTTGGCTGGTTTACAGCGCCCCAATCAATTTCATCGCGAATAGAATCTTGCTCTACAATAAATTTATCTTTTGGAGAACGACCAGTAAACTTCCCTGTATGTACTAAAAGCGCATGGTCTTTAGTTAAAATTGCTTCTCCGTGGAGGATAGCATGTTCATAAAGCTCAGATGGATTTAGATTCCAGTATACCTCTTTATTGTTATCAAGTCCTAAATAGTCAAGCCCAATATGGCTTTTTGGATGTACGTCGTAGTCAGCTTTCATAGCTCCTGTTTCAATAGGTTTGTATGGTCCTTTTAAGGTAAGCATTTGAGTATAGAGTTTTAACCTCTTAAACAGAGATTTGATTAACATTTAAAGCTTTTTAGTATCTTTATGGAAGCGCTTTTATTATTAACGTTCTCTAAAGGAACTACCTTAATATCGTTGCCAAAAATGAAGTTTTGATGAAAAAGAAAATCTAAAATTGATTACGATTTCGTATTTTTAGCTATGAAAAATATCAATCACACTGTAAAGCTGGGTTTAATACAAACTCATTGCGATGAAAACCCTAAAGAGAATCTCTACCGGCAAATGGGCCTGATAAGAGATGCCGTCGAAAAAGGCGCGCAAATAATTTGTTTGCAAGAACTATTTAATACTCAATACTTTTGTGTTAACTACGAAGAAAGACACTTTGACTTAGCACAACCCCTAGATGGAGAAGTAACAAAGAGCTTGTCGGAGCTTGCTGCTGAGTTGAATGTGGTTATTATTGCACCATTTTTTGAGAAGAGAAGTTCGGGGGTTTATCATAATTCGCTAGTTGTAATAGACGCCGATGGAGATATTTTAGGAAATTATAGGAAAACACACATTCCTGACGATCCCGGATTTTACGAGAAATACTACTTTACACCTGGAGATGAAGAATCGGGTTTTAAAGTATTTAAAACCAAATACGGGAAGGTAGGAACTCTGATATGTTGGGATCAATGGTTTCCTGAAGCCGCAAGAATTACGGCGCTAAAAGGAGCTGATATTATATTTTACCCAACCGCAATTGGAACTCTATCTTCGGAAAGCAAAAAAGAAAAAGCTGAATTTCATGATGCTTGGGAAACGATACAGCGTAGCCACGCTATTGCTAATGGTTGCTTTGTAGCATCTGTTAATCGTGTTGGCAAAGAGGCGGGTACAAAATTTTGGGGGGGCTCGTTTGTAGCGGCACCTTTTGGCCAAATATTAGCTAAAGCTGGCGAGAAAGAAGAAATTGTAGTTGTGGAATGCGACTTAAGTTCTATCGAAAGTCAGCGTAAAACCTGGCCATTTTTTAGAGATCGACGAATTGATATGTACAATGGTATCACCAAAAGAACGATTGAGTCTTAAATATTGCTTCCAAAATTATAGCCTAATTAAAATAGAATGGATTTGAATTTAAAAATGCCAGCGGAATGGGAAACACATTCGGCTACACAATTGCATTGGCCATCTAATAATGAAACTTGGCCTGCTGAACGGTTAGTAAGAGTGGAAAAGGTTTATCTAAATATCATAAAAGCTCTACATAACTATGAGCCCATTCATTTATTTGTCGCCGATTCAATAGTTGAGGAACGAGCAACTCAATTGATGAATGAATGTGATATAGACTTATCTCAAATAGTTTTTCATACTCAAAAAGTAAACGATGTTTGGGCAAGAGATTGTGGACCTATTTTTGTGCAAAATGAAATAGGTGAGTCTGTAATCCTTGATTGGGGGTATAACGCTTGGGGCGAAAAATATCCTCCATTCGATGCTGATAATTATCTACCAACTTATATCGCTAGCAAGTTTGGGATTGACAAGATTGAACCGAATATGATTCTTGAAGGCGGCTCTATTGATGTAAATGGTGAGGGTCTTTTGCTTACCACAGAATCCGTTCTGTTAAATAAGAATAGAAATCCGAACTTGTCGAAGCTGGATATTGAAGAACACCTAAAAAAATATCTTGGGCTGGATCAAGTAATCTGGTTGAAAGATGGTTTGGAAGGGGATGACACGGATGGACATATTGACGATATCACACGATTTTTAAATAAAGACACCGTTTTGACGATGATTTCTGAAGACAAAACCGATGTAAACTATTTGGCTCTGCAAGAGAATCTAGAAATTTTGAAATCTGTTCGGCTTAAAGGTGGAAGATCTTTGAATATCGAAACCCTTCCGCTACCCCAAACAAAAATTGAAGGAACTACCGTTGATGGCTCGGAATATGTACCCGCAAGTTATGCTAATTTCTATATAGCCAACGGTGTTGTTTTACTCCCTCTTTATGACAAGAGGTACGATCAGAAAGCCATCGATTTACTATCTATATATTTCCCGACTCGTAAAGTAATAGGAATTGATTGTGCAGACTTAGTGTGGGGGCAAGGTTCTATTCATTGCATCACCCAGCAGTGGTACGGAATTTAAAATTCTAAATAGTTGATGAGTTTAAAATCATCATTACCTTATACATTCCAATTTATAATCTTGAAAGCCATATCTAATGAGCCGTTACCATTCGTATTTAAACTCTGCCGAAAAAATTCTTACTAATTACAGTGGTAAAGAGCCGTTCTCAATTCATTTGAAAGCTTTTTTTAAAGCCAACAAGAAATACGGGTCAAGAGATAGAAGACAGGTTAGTCATTTATGCTACTGCTTTTTTAGGTTGGGAAAAATGGCGCAATCTAAATCGATTAGTGATCGAGTTTTGATAGGCCTTTTTCTATGCTCTAGCGAGACAAATCCAATTTTGGACGAAATAAAACCAGAGTGGGTAGATAGTGTTTCTTTTACCGTAAAAGAGAAATTGGAGTTTTTGAAGGAAGAGAGTTTAATAACGGATGTTTTTCCATGGAAGGGTGAGTTAAGCAAGGATGTAGAATATGACCAGTATTGTGCCTCATTTTTCGAACAGCCAAATTTGTTCATTCGGTTGAGACCTAAACACGAGAAAAACGTGCTTAGTAAATTAGGGAAAGAACAAATTAGCTTTGAAAGAGTTTCGGACTCTTGTATTTCTCTACCAAATGGCACTAGGCTAGATGATGTAATTCAGCTAAATAAAGTAGCGGTTGTTCAAGATTATAACTCACAGAAGGTTGGGGAGCTTTTAGAAAAAGGTTTATACAAAGAAAATTCTAAAGTATGGGATTGCTGTGCAGGAAGTGGTGGAAAGTCAATTATGGCTTTTGATTTAAACCCGAAGATAAAACTCTCTGTTTCTGATATTCGAGTATCCATATTGGCGAATCTTAAAAAGAGATTTAACGATGCTGGAATTTCTGGATACAAAGAATTTGTGGTAGATCTATCTGTACCGAATGCTGTTCAAGGAGATGGAAGTTACGACCTTGTAATGGCCGATGTACCTTGTACCGGAAGTGGAACTTGGGGAAGAACACCAGAGCAATTGTACTATTTTGAGAAGAATAAAATCTCAGATTATGTGTCTCTTCAGCGTAAAATTGTAACAAATGTAGTTTCTAAAATAAAAGAGAACGGTTTTTTACTGTATAGCACCTGTTCTGCATTTAGAGAAGAAAACGAAGATAATCTTCAGTTTTTCAAAGAACATCTTGGCTTAGAAGTGGAAGAAAGTAGTCTGCTAAAAGGCTATGACAAAAACGCTGATACCATGTTTGTAGCGTTATTAAGAAAAATCGAATAAAGTAAGCTATGAATATTGAACAGACTCAATATTCATATTATGAAGATATTTTAGCTACCATAAGACGCTAATCTTCTTTTTATGACATTAAGTTTAATATCTGATGTGCAACTTTAATATCTTAGGGGCTTAATAAACCACGATTCAGAAACAAGTATTTAATGAGCACCATTGCCCACGAACGTTTCGAGGCTGTAATTGGCCTTGAGGTACACGCCCAGTTATTGACCAAAAGTAAAGCTTTTGCACCTGTTGCAGCACAATACGGTGAAGCACCTAATACTCAAATTACACCACTTTGTATAGGTCACCCCGGAACACTGCCTGTAGTAAACGAAAATTTGGTGCGCTACATTATAAAAATGGGTTTGGCAACGGGCTGTAGTATTGCTCCAAAATCGATTTTTGCTCGAAAGAATTATTTCTATCCTGATTTACCGAAAGGATATCAGATTTCCCAATTCGATACACCTATCTGTTTTGAAGGTTTCTTAGATATTGAACTGGAAGAGTATGATAAACGAATTGGTATCACTCGAATTCATATGGAAGAGGATGCTGGAAAATCCATTCACGATCAAGACCCATATAACACGCTGGTTGATTTAAATCGGGCAGGTACTCCGCTTATCGAGATAGTTTCGGAACCAGATCTCCGTACTCCACAAGAAGCGTATGCATATCTTACAAAAATCAAGCAAATTGTACAGTATTTAGAGGTTTGTGATGGGAATATGGAAGAAGGAAGTTTGCGTTGTGATGCTAACGTTTCTGTTCGTCCACGTGGCCAAGAAAAGTTAGGTACAAGAACTGAGCTTAAGAATATGAACTCGTTCCGAAATGTAGAAAAAGCTATTGAGTTTGAAATCTACCGACAAATTGAATTGATTGAAGGTGGTGGAGAAGTTGTACAGCAAACTCGCCTTTGGGACACCACAAAAATGCAAACTCGTGTTATGCGTTCTAAAGAAGAAGCACACGATTATAGATATTTCCCTGAGCCAGATTTACCTCCAATTATTGTAAGTGAAGAGCTTCTTGCCGAAATTAAAGCAGAACTCCCAGAGTTAGCAGATGTTCGCCAAAAACGTTTTGTTGAAGAATATGGAATGAGTGCCGTTGATGCTATTACTATTACTGAGGATAGGTATTTAGCAGATTACTTTGAAGAAGTAGCAAAATTTGCGGGCAATCCAAAAGCAGCTTCTAATGTTGTTTTAAGTGAAGTTTTACGTGTTTTAAATGAACAAAGTATCGATATCGGTGAATTTAGTATTTCACCAGAGCGTTTAGCTGTTTTAATTAAGTTGAAGGAAGATGACAAGGTGAATTCATCAGCACTTCAAGAAGTTTTTAATGCTATGCTAACTTCTGATAAAGAAGCTGAAGTATTAGCCAAAGAAATGAACTTGATTCAAGTTTCAGATACAGGGTTTCTAAAAACTTTAGTAGACGAAATTATTGCTAATAATCCCGATGAAGCTCAGCGCTATAGAGAAGGTAAAAAGCAATTAATGGGCTTTTTTGTTGGTCAAGCAATGAAAGAATCTAAAGGGCAAGCTAATCCCAAGATGATAACGCAAATGATTATTAAAAAACTGGAAGGCTAGTTCATCAAAGAATTAGAATACACTATGAAGATTAAAACATTTTGGTTGGCAATTGCCGCCTTTATCATGTTGGTTAATTGTGGAAATGGAACCGAAAAGGGATCCTCAGAGATTAATGCAAAAATAACGGTTGCCGACTCTGTTGATGCAACGGGTAATTACTCTGGTATTCAGGTACTCATCCTAGATTTTTCAAAAGGAACCGACCAAGCCGATACTCTTTTTATTAGCAAAACGGATACTTCTGGTTTTCTTCGTGGAACGGTAAAAGTTCCTTCTCAAGGGCTTTATCCACTTGTTGTAAGTAGAAACGGTGTTAACTTGATGAGATCTCAGGTTTTGCTATCTGCAAACGATACGCTTTCAATATCTGGCGAACTACCTGGTTTAGCTGGGAATTTTAAAGTTGATTCTAGAGAGGAACGAGCTGTTCAGATTTTTAGGAGAGTAGATACTGGATTTAGTAGAGTACTAATTTATTTGAGAGGTGGAGCAATCGCTGACTCTTTGGTATCAAATGAAATTCATAAATGGAGTGATCTTTATTGGGATGTCTATAAAGAATATCCTGGTACTATTGCAGCAAGTCTTGGCGCCAAACAATCTATTAGAATTCTAAAAGGTTTTAACGATGATTTGTTACTAGAACGAATGAATGAATCGTTGACAACAGATCAAATGATTACAAATGCAGCAGATTTTGGAAAAAAATTCATTGCAGAGAAACAAGGTTTTGATGCTTCGATAAGCTTTGTAGACTCATTAAAAAGTTTAACAAAAAATAAAGATGTTCTACAAGCTCTAGACAAAGTAATTATTGTTAGTTATTACGACAGTTCAAGAGTAGATAAGTCGGCCGAGTTACTAGATAAGTTCAAACGCCAATATAAAAATGATGAAATTGCGATGGAATGGGCGGGTAAACTAGACTATGATTTAACGTATCTGTCTCCAGGGAAGAAAATGCCTCATTTCGAATTCGTAACTTTTGATGGTGATAGTATTTCTACAGAAAGTTTAAAAGGTACAGCATATATATTGGAGATTTCTCCTGTTACAAATCAAATGTATCAGACCCAATTTGATAGAGCGCTCGTAATTCATCAACTTTATCAAAACAGTGGTATAAACTTCTATACCATTCCATTGGAGAAAAGTGCTATTACTGCGGATGCCTTTTTTGAAGAGAGAAATAGACCTTGGCCTGTTGCCAAGCCTGGCGCTTTCGATGTAAAAAGCATATTAGACACATTGAATGTTACCATCATCCCAACACGATTCTTAGTAGATGAGAAGGGGATTATCAGCAGAAAATATGTTGCTGAAGATTTTGATGGTGTACTAGAAGGAATTAATAAAATAATTAACAAAAAAAATCAGGAAAATTGATCATGCGTCGATTTCTTATTGCTGGCAACTGGAAAATGAATTGTGGACCTAACGAAGCAGCAGAGCTTCTAGAAGGTTTAAAAAATAGAAAATCAGAAGTTTCGGAAGATGTAGACGTGCTAGTTTGCCCTCCTTTTGTTTCTCTTTCTATGGCTGTAAATTACCTGCACGATACAGATATTCAGGTAGGAGCACAGAACTTCCATTACGAAGATAACGGTGCGTATACAGGCGAAATAAGCGCAACAATGCTTGAAGAAAGTGGTTGTAACTATGTATTAATTGGCCATTCTGAACGCCGTGAGTATTTTGGAGAAACTGATGAGTTAGTAAATAAGAAAGCTCATAAAGCTCTAGCTCATTCTCTAGTTCCTGTTATTTGTGTTGGTGAAACTTTAGAAGAAAGAAAGTCAGGTGTTCATTTCGATTTAGTGAGTGATCAGATTAAGATTGCGCTTCGTGGTATTTCTTCTACTGAAGCTTTAGATGTTGTAGTTGCATATGAACCAATTTGGGCTATTGGCACAGGTGAAACCGCAAGCCCAGAACAAGCTCAAGAAATGCATGCTTATATCCGAGCTATTATAGCAGGTATCTACGACGAAGAAACAGCTTCTGCTATACGTATACTTTATGGTGGCAGTATGAAACCAGGCAACGCTGAAGAATTGTTAGGCCAGACAGATGTTGATGGTGGCCTAATTGGTGGCGCAAGTTTAAGTGCTGAAGCTTTCTCAGAAATTATTACTACTGCTGAAAAATTATCATAAGAATGAAGTATAACGTACTGTTACTGGGCAGCGGTGGGCGAGAGCACGCGTTGGCTTGGGGAATTGCAAAGTCAACGAAACTCAATAAACTTTACATAGCTCCTGGTAACCCAGGTACTTTATCACTTGGCGAAAATGTACTTCTTGATGTAACCAATCATCAAGCAGTATTATCTTTCATTCAAGAGCATTCTATTCATTTAACTGTTGTTGGGCCAGAACAGCCTTTGGTAGACGGTATTGCGGACTTCCTAGAAGAGCAATGCCAAGCTGTTTTTGGACCAAAACAACAAGCAGCAATGCTCGAAGGCAGTAAAGAATTTGCCAAAGACTTTATGCAACGGCAAAACATCCCTACAGCAGCTTACCAAGTGTTTGCTATTGATGAGTTTGAAAAAGCCGCAGATTACATCATCAAGCAAAATAAATACCCTGTAGTTTTAAAAGCAGATGGTTTGGCAGGAGGGAAAGGAGTTCTTATCCCAGAAACCAAAGAAGAAGCTTTAGAAGCACTAAAAGAACTTCAATCAGGTTCGCTTAGCGAGGCAGCTTCTCGCCTTGTGATAGAAGAATTTATGGTTGGAGAAGAAGCTTCAGTATTTGCAATTTGTGATGGAAATTCCTTCAAAATTATTGGGAATGCACAAGATCATAAGCGTATTGGCGAAGGTGATACAGGCCTAAATACTGGCGGAATGGGAGCGTATTCTCCGGCGCCAATAGTAACTTCAGAGCTTCTCTCGGAAGTTGAAAAGAGCATTATTAAACCAACCATCGATGGTATGAAAGCCGAAGGGTATCCTTATCAAGGGATACTGTATGTTGGTTTGATGATTACCGAAGAAGGTCCTAAAGTGGTAGAATATAATTGCCGATTTGGTGATCCTGAATGCCAAGTAATTGTTCCTGCGATGCAATCAGATTTGTTGGAAGTTATAGTTGCTTGTACTGAAGGTCGGCTTTCAGAAACAGAAATCATTCTAGATGATGAATATCGTTGCACGGTTGTTCTTGCATCTGGTGGCTACCCTGAGAGCTATGCAAAAGGCAAAGAAATAGCGGGTATTGATGAAGTTACAGATGCTATTGTATTCCATGCAGGAACCAAGTTAGAAGGCGAAAAATTGCTCACAAATGGCGGGCGTGTTCTAAATGTTGTAGCGCAAGGTTCAACTCTTCAAGAAGCTATTGATACCGCATACTCACAGATTAGTAAAATTCATTTCGAACAAGCATATTACAGAAGAGATATTGGAGCTAAAGGTCTAAAACATCTTTCATGAAAACACTTCGGATTATTGCACTATTACTGCTAGCGAGCATTTCGTCGGCGAATGCACAATCCGTTGCGAATTCAAATTCTACCAATGTTTTATACTCTGGGTTGGATGAACCTTCTGCCCTTTTTGTAACTCAGCAAGCCTTGTATATCATTGAGCAAGGTAAAAGTCGAGTTCTCCAGTTAGATCGCTCTGGTCAAGTTCTTCAGACTTTTGGGAATAAAGGCTCTAGCGACTACCAATTCAATTCTCCTTTTGATATTGATGCCACTAATGGATTGAAAATATTTGTTTCTGATTTACGAAATAATCGTATCCAAGTATTT